>ENA-ORUI01003803-ORUI01003803.1-human-gut-metagenome-genome-assembly--contig:-NODE-3803-length-10397-cov-3.436183_pt1 | contig 10397 bp, 10 predicted proteins | sample MGYA00242078_ERZ509205 | MGnify/ENA primary metagenome ERZ509205 (study PRJEB26280, sample SAMEA2338828) | human gut metagenome | biome: human gut; feature: human-associated habitat; material: faeces... | reverse complement strand
TGAACCACGTCACGACCCAGCTGCCGTACGCCGTCACGGTCGCCATCGTCAGCTTCGTCGGCTTCATTGTCGCGGGCTTCGTGCAGAACGTGTTCGTCACGTGGGCGGTCGGCATCGTGCTGCTGCTCGGCGCGCTGTTCCTGATCCGCGCGATTGAGCGGAAAAAGGCCGCCTGAGTCCCCATTTCATACGAAAAGCCCCTCTGCCGGACGGCAGAGGGGCTTATGTTTCTGCTGCTTATTTCTCCACGATCTCCAGCAGCTCCATGGGACATGCCTTGACGCAGATGCCGCAGGCGGTGCATTTGCTGGAATACGGGACGGCCTCGTCCTTGACGATGAGGCCGAAGGGACATGCTTCGACGCACTTGCCGCAGCCGGTACAGAGTTTGCGGCTGATCATCCAGACACCCTTGGGGTTCTGGGTGATCGCGCCGGAGGGACAGACCTCGGCACACTTGCCGCACTGGACACAGACCATGGGACGGACGTTCTCGCCGCGCTGGACGATCTTCAGAGCGGCCTTATCGGGGTGGAATTCCTTATAGTATGCGTTGGAGCAGGCGCGGACGCACTCCAGACAGGCCATGCACTGCACGCCTTTTTTGATGGACAGCTTTTTCATGAGCGTTCTCCTTCTCATTTTTATCTGTTGTTTATTATACAGCATAAACGAAAACTTTCAATATGCTTGTATCGATTTTTATCGATTCCTGCTCTGTAAAAAACTCACAGCATACCGCGCGCAGTGCTTGCAGAAACTAGCCTCAGCGATATGATTCGCAAAAAAGGAGGAATTTCTCATGAAAAAAGGCTTGATTCTGATGCTGGCCGCGCTGATGCTCGCGGCATCTCTGACCGCGTGTGCGGCGACGCAGCCGTATTACGACGGCTATTCCAACGTCTCCACGACCCGGAACGGCTATGTCAACGGCACAAACGGCTATGGCGGCGTGTATAACGGCACAAACTACAACCCCGGCTACAACGGCGCGGGCTACAGCCAGAGCGGTACGGCAACCGGCAGAACTGTGACCGGCAGTACGTCCGGTACAGCGATGCGGTAAAGAGGTGCGCATATGACAGTACGGGGCTTTTTTCTGACCATGGGCGCAGGTGTCGCCGTCGGCGCGCTGGGCGCGATGATGCTGCCGAAAAACAGCGACGCGTACCGCATGACAAAGCAGGCCGCCAAGGCTATTCAAAACGAGGCGGAAAAGGCTGTGGACGCGATCTCCTCGGCCATGTAAGCGGAAAAGGCTTCCCGGAGACGGGGAGCCTTTTCCTTGTTTTCGGAATGATTGATCAGAACGCTTTTACTGCGGCGGTTTCCGCTGCGAGGGCGCTGCGGTACCAGCCGAGATAGCGGTCGAAGCCGGCGGCATCCTCGGGATCGGGAGCAAGCGTCGTGCGCTTGACATCCGCGAAAACCTCTGTTTCCAGATACTGCTCAAGCGTCTGGCCATCCTTTTTCTGCACCAGATAGGACGCAAGCAGAGCCATGCCGTAAGGCCCGCCCTCGCCTGCCGATTCCATGCACGTGACCGGTGCACGGCAGGCGGCGGCCATGTATTTCTGGCCGACGACCGGCGTTTTAAACAGGCCGCCATGACCGGTCAGGGAATCGATCGCAACGTGCTCCTCCGCAAGGATATCCATGCCGAGCTTGAGCGTCGACATGGTCGCGTAAAGCTGGGAGCGCAGGAAATTGGCAAGCGTGAACTGGCTTTCGGGCTTGCGGACGACCATCGGACGGCCCTCGTCCAGATGCGTAACACCCTCGCCCGCCATATAGTTGTAGGTCAGGACGCCAGAGCAGTCGGCATCACCCTCAAGGCTCTTCTGGTAGAGCTTCGTGAACAGCTCGCCAGTCGAAACGTCCGCGCCGAAGAGCTTCGCCGTCTCGCCGAGAAGGCCCACCCATGCGTTCATGTCGTTCGTGCAGTTGTTGCAGTGCACCATGGCGACGGGCTTGCCGCTGGGCGTGGTGACCATGTCGATCTCCTGATAGACCTTCGACAGCGGCTTTTCCAGAACGACCATGGCGAAGATAGACGTACCTGCCGAGACGTTGCCGGTTCTGGGTGCGACGGCGTTCGTCGCCGTCATGCCGGTGCCTGCGTCGCCCTCGGGCGGGCAGAACGGGATACCGGCAGACAGCAGGCCGTCAAGGAACGTGCTTCCTGCCTGCGTCAGAGCGCCTGCAGCCTGTCCTGCTGTCAGAACCTTAGGCAGAACGCTGCGCGCCGTCCACGCAAAGCCGTATTTGGCAATCAGTGCGTCAAACTTTTCGAGCATGGCCGCGTCATAATCCAGCGCTTCGCTGTCAATGGGGAACATACCGGAGGCTTCTCCCACGCCGAGAACATTTTCGCCCGTGAGCAAATAATGGACATAGCCTGCAAGCGTCGTGATGTGCGCGATATTTTTGACGTGCGCTTCGCCGTTCAGAACGGCCTGATACAGATGCGCAATGGACCAGCGCTGTGGGATGTTGAAGCCGAATTCTGCCGTGAGCTGCTCGGCGGCCTCGCCGGTCATGGTGTTCTGCCAGGTGCGGAACGGTGCCAGCAGGTTCCAGTCCTTGTCGAAGGCCAGATAGCCGTGCATCATGCCGGAAATGCCCATGGCCGAAACGGCGCCGGGCAGTTCGCCGAGGTTGCGAATGGCGGTGCGCAGGCCGGTCTGCACATCCTCCATATGATACGTCCAGACGCCGTTTTCCAGACTGCTTTTCCATGTGTAATCACCGCTTTTGACAATGCGGTGCTCGCCGTCGATCAGGACGGCCTTGACGCGCGTGGAACCGAACTCAATTCCAAGATAATACTGTTTCATAGCAATCTCCTTGATCGTCGTTTTTGGATTTTCTGTTTCTATCATAACAGCATCTGCCTTTTTTGTCTAGCGGACTGGGGAAAAACAGCGCTTGCTTTTTGGCGGCGGCTCGCGTTATACTGGAGGAAACAGCGAATTGGCGCTGTGAAAGGAGATACAATATGCTGCTGATTCAGAACGCACACATCAAAACGATGGCCGGAGCGGACATTCCAAATGGATGCCTGCTGATCGAGGACGGAAAAATCGCTGCTGTCGCGCCGGAAATCGACGCGCCCGTTGGCGCAAAGGTCATTGATGCGCAGGGGCGGCTGCTCACGCCGGGCTGCGTGGAGGCACACTGCCACATCGGCCTTGACAATCAATCCATGCGTTGGGAAGGCATGGACTATAACGAGATCGTTGATCCGCTGACGCCGCAGCTGCGTGCCATCGACTCGATCAATCCGCAGGATGAGGCGTTCGGTCTGGCGCTTCGCGGCGGCGTAACGACCGCCTGCACCGGCCCCGGCAGTGCAAACGTCGTCGGCGGCACGTTCGCCATCCTCAAGCTGGCTGGCAAGCGCGTTGACAAGATGGTACTGCGGTCGCCCGCAGCAATGAAATGCGCGTTCGGCGAAAACCCAAAGGGCTGCTACGGGCAGAACAAAAAGCAGAGCCCCATGACGCGCATGGCCGTGGCCGGTCTGCTGCGCGAACTGCTGATGCGCACCATACGCTACCGCGACGACAAGGCCGCTGGGAAAAATCCGCCGCTGGACATGAAGCTGGAGGCGATGCTCCCGGTCGTGAATGGCGAGATCCCGATCAAGTGCCATGCACACCGCGCGGACGATATTCTGACCGCCGTGCGCATCGCGCGCGAGTTTAATCTGAAGCTGACGCTTGACCACTGCACAGACGGCGAGGTCATCGCAGATGAACTGGCCGAAGAAGGATATCCGGTCTTTGTCGGCCCATCGCTCGGCAGCAAGAGCAAGGTCGAACTGCGGAACAAAAGCTTTACGACGGCGGGCGTTTTATACCGCGCAGGACTGACGGTCAGCATCATTACCGATGCACCGGTCATTCCGCTGCAATATCTGCCGCTGGCGGCTGGACTTGCAGCAGCGGCTGGACTGCCAATGGAGGAAGCGTGGCATGCCATCACCATCAACCCGGCTAAAAGCCTCGGCATTGCCGACCGTGTCGGCAGCCTGGAACCGGGCAAGGACGCCGATCTTGTTCTCTGGACAGCAGACCCGTTGACCACCATCGGCGGCGAGGCGTACATGACCATTGTAAACGGCGAGATCGTTTATCAGGCAGAGTGACGACGGTCCCCTGCTCTGTAACATCAACCCAAGCCTCCCCTTACCATGCAAGGCATGACAAGGGGAGGCTTGGGCGCGGCCGCTTTCAGCAAGCAGCAACTCTGTCGGACCGACAAAAGCCTCTGCTTTCTGGTGAATTTGTTTCTTGACGAATTCGTGATTTTTGTTATAATAAACCTGATTTTATGAGAAAGGAATGAACCGAATGGATTCTGACGACAGCGATTGTCATAGTACACGTCTGATCTGTCATCTGTTTTTGGAAGCATATCTGCGCTGCTAGATGCAGGGTGGACGTGCTTTTTTGCGTCTTTACATGCAGATAATCAGATAACAGAAAAGGAGTTTACTTACATTGTCTACCACCACATGCCTGATTATCATGGCAGGCTGTCTGATTCTCTCCGCCTATTTTTCAGCGACGGAAACGGCTTTTTCCTCCGCAAACACAACACGGCTCAAGACCCTTGCAGAGAAAGGGAATAAACGGGCAGCGCTGGTCTGCAGGCTGCTCGAACGTTACGACCGGCTGCTGTCTACGATTCTGATTGGAAACAACATCGTGAATATTGCCACAGCCTCGATCGGCACTGTGCTGTTTGTCAAGCATTACGGCGACGCAGGCGCCACGATCTCTACCGTCGTCGTCACGGTCGTTGTGCTGATTTTCGGAGAAATTTCACCGAAGAGTATTGCGAAGGACTGTGCGGAGCAATGCGCTATGCTGTCTGCGCCGATGCTGCAGATCTTGATCTGGGTCTTTACGCCGCTGAACGCGATTTTTTCACTTTGGAAAAAGCTGTTGGCGAAGGTCTTCCATCTCAAATCAGACAATAAAATGTCGCAGGAAGAACTGCTCATGCTTGTCGATGAGGTGCAGCAGGACGGCAGCATCGATAAAAACGAGGGCGAACTGCTCAAAAACGCGATTGATTTTTCCGAACAGCGAGCGGAGGACATTTTGATCCACCGTACTGATTTGGCCGCGCTTCCGGTCACAGCCACCAAGGAAGAGGTTGCCGCGCTGTTCACGGAGACAAAATATTCAAGACTCCTGATCTATCAGGATTCTATTGATAATATTCTTGGCACCATCCATCAGAAGGACTTTTATGTTGGCTGCGGCGTGACGGATAAGCCGCTTCGAGACATTATTCTGCCGCCGGTCTATGCGCTGGAGATGGAATCTATCAGTCTGCTGCTCAAAAAACTCCAGCAGGCAAAAACGCACGTCGCCGTTGTAGTCGATGAATACGGCGGCACCTGCGGAATTGTGACGATGGAGGACATTCTGGAGGAACTGGTCGGCGAGATCTGGGACGAGCATGACGAAGAAGAAACGCCGATCAGTAAGAGCACCGACGGCACCTATCTGGTCGATGCAGAAATGAGTTTTGACGATTTTGCAGATTATTTCGGTCTGAAATCCGACTCGGATATGGCCTCCGTCAGCGGCTGGGTCATGGAGCAGTTCGGACGGCTCCCCGATTCCGGCGCTTCGTTTGACTTTGAAGGCCTGCATGTGCAGATCACGCGGGTTGCAAACCATCATATTGAGCAGATTCGTGTCTCCATGGATACAGATGCGCACACAGCATCCGCTTCTGAATCCAAAGAAGGCATCCTGCAGTAAAATTCTGATTCTCAACAGGCGCAGCATGTCAAAACAATCCATTTTCATACGTTTCTGCGCCTGCCTGAAAGGGACGGACAAATTTGTCCGTCCCTGCGTTTTCTGAAAATATCCAGTGAATCGTTACTTTGTTTCCAGCTGACAGAAGGCCAGCGCGGTGTCTACGCTGCCGACGCGGTATCCGGCGCAAGCATGGATGATATGGCGCGGGCGGTCGCACAGAATCAGCAGCGGCAGTCTGTCCGGGTCTGTATAAGCGCTTCGCGCCGCCGGTTCTGCGGAATCGGCGCTCAGCCAGACCTCCGCTTCCGGGAAAGCCGCAAGCACGGCGCGCAGCTTTTCGTTCTGCATCACCTGCCGTGCGCAAAGGAAAAACACCATGTGCAGTCCCCGGATGCGCTCGCGGCTTGCCAGCAGTTCATTCAAAAGATGCTCCGTTGGTTCGCTTCCCGCATCCAACCATAGAAGCAGCGTCAACTCCTGCGTCAACTCTGCGGCGGAGGCTTTGCGTCCATCCAGCGCTTCCGCTTCAAAGTCGGCCAGCGTAAAATCTACGGCCAACTCTGCAAATGCAACTGGCTGCTTCTGCAGCTGCACGCAGGCTGTCTTTCCCGCGTCGATCTGAAAATCCAGCCGCGCCGCACGCAGATCACCGTTCGGCAGACGGTTGTCGGTCAGGACACGGTAAATGCCTGGGCATAGTAAAACCGTCATACAGTTGCCCTGCCACGAAAGTTCAGACAAATCCAGCGGCATCCAGCCGTCGGAGGTGCGCACAGACAGACCAAAGTCCGCGCCCGCCTGCCATGTCTCGCCGGGCCGCTTCTGCAGACACAGTGCCGCAGATATAGTCTGCCCCTCCTCCGGAGAGAGAAAGCGCCCGCCGGAGAAATACTCCGCCGCACCGCTGTGCGGATTGAGCCGTGCCGCCATGCCCAGCGCCCGGCAGAGCATAACGAACAGCAGCCGCTGCGAACGCAGATCTGCACAGCGCAGACGCATCGCTCCGACAGGCAAAGTCACAATCTGCCGATACTCTGCCTCCGGCGCCTGCCGGATATTTCCCCGAATCCACTGCCAGATCTGCTCCGGCTGCTGGCAAAACCTCTGCTTCTGCGCCTCTGAAAAGTACTCCAACAACGTTTCCCGGCAGCAGGCCAGCGGCTCTGTGCCGATACGCGGGCACAAAACATAGCGCATTGTAAACGCGTCCTGCGGCAGACCGTCTGCGGCAGACATCAGCGCCTCCCGCAGCACCTCCGTTCGGACATCGCGCAGATCCTTCTCCGAGAGTGTGCGCAAAAGCGCAAGTTTCTGTTCCGGCACAAACGCAGGCTCCGCCAGGAACTCCGCCAGAGCCGCAAAATTCCCGTAGCCTGCATGCAGAAGCGCTTCTATCTCCGCACCATAGCCAAACTGCGCGTGCAGCTTCTGCACACAGGCAGGGTCATACGCCGCTTCTACCCGGAGGCGGCGTTTTTCATTTGCCGCCGCCAGCTTTTCTGTGGTGCGCACCTTTTGCGCCGGGTCGAGCGCCTTTCTCGCGGGCAAGTGCTCCTTCGGCGCACGGAATGTGCGTGCTTCCCAGCGGCCGGAAGGCGTCTCCGGCTCCGCAAGCGTCAACTCCAGCGTCTGCTGTGCGGCCAGGCAAAGCGTTTCGCTGCGCAGCGCGTGTTTCCGCGCCTGTACAACCAGATCGCCATAGCCGCAGCAAAGCCGCGCAGCACCGCTGCTGTCTGTCCGGAGGACTGCCGCCGGAAAAATTTCCGACGCGTTGACAATGCCGAACGTCACCTCCGCGCCAGCAGACGGCCGGCCATCCGGTTCGCGCACAAGCACCGTAAGTGTCCGAACGGGCGCATAGCGCGCCGTCTGGTTCAGAAACGTTACCGCGCCGTCTGTCGAGATAACCGTATCGTCTGCCGCGGGTCTTCCGAAGCAGCGGCTGTGCACCAGAAGCGCGCGGCTGGCCGCACCGGTAAACCAGCCGCGGTCAAGTTCCGGCTCCGGCTCGCACGCGCCGAGATAGTGCCACGCGCCGTCGCAGAACGCCTCGCCCCAGGCGTGGTTATCATCGCAGTGCGCCCAGCGGGGCGTATACACCTGCCGCGCCGGAATCCCGGCTGCTCGCAGCGCGTTGACCGCGAACGTGGATTCCTCGCCGCAGCGCCCAAAGCCTGAGCGCTGCGCGCCCAGCGCACTGATGGTTCGCCCGTCCGTCGAGCGGTAGCAGACCTGCTCCGCATTCCAGGCATTGATTGCAAGAATCGCCTCACATGCAGAAAGGCCTTGGATTCTTTCTGCCAGCTGCGCGTAAAAAACGCCTCTGCAATCGCAGAGTTCCTCCTCATTGACGCGCGGATGGAGGACATAATTGAGAAACAGCTGCTCCGGAAGCGCACGAACACTTGGCGACTGTTCCCATAAATGCAGCGCGTGCGCCGCGCAGGAACTAAAAAGAGAGAAACCGTAATTTACCCAGTCGCTAAGCGGACTTGCAGCATAGCACCAGCTTGTCAGAAGCGCCTGGTCAGGCGCAAGCACCGCAAGCTGCCGCTCCAGCTTTTCCTGCGCATCGCGGCCTGCCGCTGCGTACCGCTGTGCCAGCCGTGCCTGCATCCAGCGCAGTTCTCCATCTGAAAGTCTCATGCACCCGCTCCTGCGAAGCTGTGGACAATCTCGGCGCAAGCACGGAATTCCTCCTCATCCGTCTGCCAGATCTCATACTCGGACAAAGACGGCAGCCCCATCGCCACGGTCTGCTTGCGGTAGCGCATGCCGCTGTCGAGCGCGTCTTTGCGCCCGGTCGTATGGAACACCACAAGGCCCGCGCGGTCATGAATTTTCTGAATATTCCATCTTTTCACACCGCAGCCCGCCATAATATCGATTCTTCCGTTCGCTCTGTCATACAGTTCCCGCAGAAGTTCCACGCCGGTCAGCGCGTCCTTCTGCTGTCCGGACGTGAGAATGGTTTTGCAGCCGAGTTGAATTGCGTCCTCCAGCGTCCGCATTGGGTCGCGTGTCATGTCGAACGCGCGGTGCAGTGTCACATCCATCCCACCTGCGCAGTCCATCATCCGGCGCATGCTTTGTATGTCCAGATCGCCGTCCGGCGTCAGCGCGCCGATCACAACGCCGTTCGCGCCAAGTTCGCGGTACATCCGGATCTCCTCGCACATCTGCTCCTGTTCTTCCTTGCTGTAAAGAAAATCACCGAAGCGCGGACGGATCAGAACATTCGTCTTAACCGGAATATCGCGCTGCACCTGCCGGAACAGTGCCGTCGAAGGTGTTGTTCCACCGATGACAAGATGCGCACACAGTTCCAGCCGGTCCGCGCCGCCAAGCCACGCCGCCCTGCAGGAAGCGTAAGAATCCACACAAGCTTCAATTAGGGGCATATTCATGCTGTTTCCTCCTTTGTTTCAAAAAGCACCTGCGCCAGATGATAGAGCGTACTGACGGCAGTCCCGGTCGCGCCGGGAACCTGATGCTGCCAGACGATGCCGCTGTTGTCCGCCGTCCCCGCAATGTCCAGATGCAGCCATGGCCGATCGGCTGTGAATTTTTTCAGGAACAGCCCGGCCGTAATTGCGCCGCAGCCGTCTTTACTGGTGTTTCGGACGTCCGCATAGTCGCTCTCGATCAGGGTTTCATATTCGGGATCATCCGGCATGCGCCAGAATTTCTCGCCGGAGCGCGCTGCCGCGCGCGCGAGGCAATCATAAAGCCTGTCGTCGCTAGCCATCACGCCGGTCGTCACAAAGCCGAGCATCGCGCAGATCGCGCCGGTCAGTGTGGCAATATCCGCCAGATGGGTGCAGCCCTCCTTTTCTGCGGCCCACGCGAGGCCGTCGGCAAGAATCAGCCGACCCTCGGCATCGGCGTTCAGAATCTCAATCGTTTTGCCGGAGAAGCTGGTAATGACGTCGCCAGGCAGCATGCTCGCATTAGAAATGCGGTTTTCACAGATCGGAACAACCGCCGTTACATTGACAGCCGCACCGTTTGCCGCCAGTGCACGCACGGCAGCGGCTGCCGCGGCTCCGCCCGCCATATCGCCCTTGATCCCGGCCATGGACGAAGCGGCTTTCAGGCAGTACCCGCCCGAATCGACCGTCACGCCCTTTCCGACAAGCCCGAGCCTCCGGCGGCTTCCCGGCGCGCCCGACGGCGCGGTATGGGAACTGTGGGTCGCCATCGCGGACGTGAGCCATTTCGTGCTGCCGGGTTCGCGGCTGGACCGTGAAGCCCGAGATCGCGGCAACTCCTATTATTTCCCGACCTCCGTGGAGCCCATGCTGCCCGAGGTTCTGTCCAACGGCCTGTGCAGCCTGCGTCCCGACGAGGATCGGCTGGTCATGGCGGCGCGGGTAGGGTTCGACGATCGGGGCATCCCGCGCACGTCGGCGTTTTTCCCGGGCGTGATCCGGTCGCGGGGACGGCTCACCTATGAAGGCGTGCAGGAGGCGTTGGACCACGGCGGCGAACTGGCGGGGCGGCATCCGTATTTAAAGGACGCCGAAGCGCTGGCGCATCTTCTGCTCGAACGGCGTCAGGCGCGGGGGAGCCTTGATTTCGATTTGCCCGAGGCGCAGTTCATCGTGAATC
>ENA-ORUI01003794-ORUI01003794.1-human-gut-metagenome-genome-assembly--contig:-NODE-3794-length-10421-cov-3.945495_pt1 | contig 10421 bp, 2 predicted proteins | sample MGYA00242078_ERZ509205 | MGnify/ENA primary metagenome ERZ509205 (study PRJEB26280, sample SAMEA2338828) | human gut metagenome | biome: human gut; feature: human-associated habitat; material: faeces... | reverse complement strand
CGCCGTCATAGTACCAGCTGCCGGATGCAACATCCGTGAACGGGAGGTTGTCCTTGCTGGTATCCGGGGTCGAAGGCTTGGAGGGCTTCGACGGGCCGACGGGACGGAGCGGCGGAATTGCCGCAAACTCGGCTTCTGCCTTTACGAGGTCGTCGTAGTGCTTCACCAGTGCCTTTTGATCCTCGGTCAGCGCCTCATACGCAGCGCGGGCCATACGGATAGCCGGGCCGCTGTATCGGGTGACGGGGAACAGGCGCTCGATCATCTCGTCCACCTGCGCGGCAGCCTCGCGGTCAGCTTTGTCTTTGGCTTCAGCTTCCAGACGTGCAAGCTCTGCTTCTGCGGCGGTCAAAACATCGTAGTTTTCAACCAGCAGCTTCTGATCGTTCGTCAGCGCGTTATACGCAGCGCGGGCAGCTTCGATAGCTGTCTTGCTTTCCAGCGTGACTTTGCCGATTGCATTGATCTTTTCTATCACATCGTCAGCGGCTTTCCGGTCAACCAGTGCCTTGTACGCGGTTTCTGCGGCGGTCAGCGTATCCAGCTTCGTCACATACGTCTTTTGCGTGGGAGTCAGGTTGTCGTAAGCGGCGCGGGCCGTTTCGATGGCCTGCTTGCTTTTCAGCGTGACTTCTCCGATTGCATCAATCAGGTTGTCCACCGCTGCGGCGGCAGCTCTGTCGATGCGCTCCTGCTCGGCAGCGGCATCTTGCAGCTCTTTCAGCTTCACTTCTGCATCAAGAAGCGTGTAATAGTTGACCGGTTTAGCGTACTCGACAATATACTGTGCGTACTTGTTCAGTGCATCGTAGCCAGCGCGCGCTTTCTGAATCTGCTTTGCGCTTTCCAGCGTGATTTCATCAATCGGACCGATTGCGGCAATGTCAGCAATGACCTTATCCGCCGCAGCCCGATTGAGTCTGTCGATTTTTTCGATCAGCGCCATGAGTTTATTGTACTCGTTGACGGTCAGACGGTCTTTTTCCTCCTGCGTCAGCGATTCATAAATCTCCTGCACCGATTTGATCGGCTCCACATCTTCCAGCGTTGCGCGGTAGACGGAGGGCAGGGCGGCGATCTTTACGGACAGATCGGCGGTCTTTTTGAAGCTGGCAACGCCAGCCTCTGCATCGAGCAGCTTCTGATAGTTGGTGACGTTCTGCTTGCTGGTTTCACTCAGCGCCTCATAGGCAGCTCTGGTGATGCTCAGACCGTTTTCCATGCTCTTGTAGTTGTAGCTTTCTACTTTGACGCAATACTTGTCGATCAGCCCCATGACGTATGCGGAGCCGTCGTCAACCTGTGCATTGACCACTTTCAGAACATACCATGTACCGTTCGCTGTCTGCGTGTTGCCAGCCTGCGCGTTCATGGTTGGCCAGCCCTTCACACCGCACCCAACGTAGATGGTGTCGCCTGCGACAACGGGGATGGTCTGCGTCCGCTTATAGAAGCTGACACCCTCGGTGTTGTTGGTCACCTGCTCGTTGAGGAAGGTCTTTACAAGGAAATTCTTGTTCGTGGCGGTCGGCGTGATTTTGATTTCGGCCTTTTCATCGTCGATCTGCAAGGTGTACTCGTTTGTCGAGCCGATCGTGCCGGACGTGAACGCCGGGAAGATCGTGCCGTTGGTCACGTCAAGCGCCCTGAGGGTGGTGTTCTGGTTGTTCCATGTGCCGCCGAGGTCCTCGCCGTAGCCGGTTCTGGTATACATGATGCGGATTTCATCGCCGTCGCCCAGCTTGCCGTTGGCAACCGTGAAGTTGCCAAAGCCCTCGTTGGTGAACCAGTCGTTCAGCGTTCCCATCCAGCCGGACTGGGAGCCGCCATCGAAAGCGGACAGGCCGTTGATCGACGAGATGTAGTTGCTGGACGCGCCGGTCTGTGACCAGCCGTGCTCATTGAGCGCGTCTACCACGCAGGTCATCATCGTGGAGGCTGCCGTCAAACCCACTTCAAAATGGTTGATCGGCGCACCCTCCCAATACGTTTTGCCTGTGGGCCAGAGATCGTGTGTAAAGGTCGTGTTCTCAATGGTAACGTACACAGTACCATAATCCTGCGCCATGTCCGCGTCCACAGCTGCCATCGCTTCAAGGGCCGCAGTCTTTGCAGCAGTGGCGGCGGTCACATCCTCTGCTTTTCCGATGTTGGCAATGCCGTCATTGTACGCCTTGACCAGCGTGTTCCAATTTGTATTGGAATAATTCGATTTGACATACGCCTGATACGCGGTCGTCAGCTCGTTCTTGAGCGACGTTTTTGCCGCGGTCAGCTCGTCCGGGGTCGCTACCTTTTCCAGATAGACCTTGACGACGATATTGTGCGGCATGACACAGTCAAAGGTGATGATTGCCGCCTTCATGCCGCTTTCGCCCTTGCCGTCGTAACCGGTCGAGCTCGGCTCGTAGAAGAAGCGCCTTCTGGAGCTGTTCTGGTTCGCGTCGGTATAGTTCGGAGTCTGAACCGTGACGCCCTCGATGGGGTTGCCGTCCTCGTCCTCAACCTCGACCTTCACGACCGTCGCGTTGTAGCTGCACTCGTAAGCACCGCCTTCCAGCTTGCGGGCGATGATCAGCTGATAGTAGGAGCCCTCCTGCACACGATAGCCATCCGTGCCGTCGAACGCGCCGAGCGCCGCGCTGGTGCGGATGCTTTTTTCCGTCGAGCCCGGAACATTGACGCGGTCGTTGCCGTTCGCGTATTCGTCGCTGACATAGGCATAGCTTCTGTTGTTGGCAACAATGAAGTCACCCTGATAGTCTGCGCCGTCCGCAATCGTGACCGTTACAGTCGGATTGACAGCAGCGGGGAGCGTCGAACCGTCCGTGCCATAGGCTTCTTTCAGCTTTTCATACTTTGCTTTCTGCGCCGTGGTCATCTGGTTGATCTGGTGCTGCGTTGCGCTGTCGATCATGCTCTGGAGATACCGGAAGCGCTCCGCGAAGCCCTGCGTAAAGTCGCGCACATCATCGGGCAGACAATTCAGTGCGCTCTGAATGCTGGTCTCCTTCGGGAAGTCGCTGTTCTTGTGCGCCTTTTCCAGCTGCGCCACCAGTGCGTCAAACTCACGCACAAGGTTCTTTGCGGCGGTCAGATTGGTCACAGTCTGGAAAGCTTCGCACTTTTTGGCGTAGGCTTCGTCGATCTGCTTCAGTTCGTCGTCTGTGAACAGAGTGCGGTCAACGTCCTGATAGCTGTCGTCCAGTTCCTGCTTGAGCGCGGCAAGACCGGCGGTCAGTTCATCGCCGGATTTGGCGTTCACATAGATCCAGACGGAAGCACCGACTGTCATGCTCGGCAGCTCCTTGATCTGCGGGCCGCCGGACACGTCGGTATTGCCAAAGAAGCCCTTGCCATCGCGCGGGTCAACCGCATACAGGTGTACCCAGCCGGAGCCGTAGAGCGTAACGGTCACGTTGCCGTTTGCATCGCTCTGGTAGCCGGTGTCAAAGGTCGGCGCGGCAGCCTCGCCCGCAGCAGCAGCCGTAGTGCCGCTGTTCTCCGGGGAAACATAAAGCTTCGCGCCGGAGAATGCGCTATACTCGCCCGTGTAGTTCTGCAAGGACGCATACGCGCGCGAAACGTGCAGCGTCAGCGGTTCGCCCTCGGTGGCGGTCAGTGTGCCGGTGACGGGTGCGCCGTCCTGCTCGAATCGAGCCGTCTGCATATAGCGCATGGTGTAGTTCGTGTTGAGAGAGATCTCGCCCACATAGGAGGATACCGTTGGCGTGGGCAGCAGCGCAAGCTCTACCGTGTCGCCGTCATGCAGCACATACCGATCAGAGTAACAGACATACGCCTGATCCTCATAATAATCGTCAATAAAGTAACTGCTGAAATGCTGTAGGCTGTGGGGATACACGCCGTTGATGATCGCGGCATAGCTGACCGCGCCGAAGCCGTCCTGACGTCCCTTGTTGTAGAGCTTGCTGCCAAGCTGCGTTTCCAGTGCGCCGAGCGTCTGGTCGCCCGTCAGCGTGACAGGAGCCGTCCATGTCGTGCTTGTCCAAGTGGAATCCACATGATAGAAGTCCGGGTCTTTCAGGCTGGCAGTGTCCGTGACGCGGACGTTCACGGTGATGCTCTCCGCCGTGTTCGTCAGGCCGAGATAGTAGGCATCGAACAGAGCGCGGTATGCCGTTCTGATTTCCTTGTACTCGCTGGCGTTCAGATTCAGCTGCGTTTCCGCGTACTTCTGCCAGACAGCATAGGCGGCGTCACGCTTGGTTTTCAGCGTGTCGCACCCATTCAGCGCCGTATTGCCGATCGCCTTGTCTGCCAGCTCACAGAGCGCCGGGATCGCGTCCAGTGCCAGCAACACGTCTCCATATCTGTCCGGCGTTCTGGCAAGCTCTGCGGTCGCCTCGTCCAGTGCGTCAGCATAACCATCCGCCTTGCTTTGATTGGTTTTGACATTCTCCGCCGTAGGTTCAATCTTGCCGGTTTCGTCGTTTTTCTGGAACAGAGCGTCCAGATACGCATTTGCTTCGGTCAGCGCTGTGCGGTAGGCATTGACGGTCTTTTCGGTGCAGCCCTTCAGATCGTCGTTAGACTTTTTGCACCGTTCAATCGTTTCGTAAAGATTGGTGGGATTGATCTGACCAATCGGGATCAGATTCGCCATCGCGGTAGTCAGTGCCGCCACCGCATTATCAACAGTTTCCTGCTCGTCTTTCGTTAGTGCTTCATCGTCGTAGATTTCTTCAGCTTCTGAAAGTGCAGTTTGGAAATCTGTCCAGAAGTTTTCACTGATTGCCTTGGTTTTAGCGTTATATCGCCCATCAGAACCATAGTAATCGCCTTGCTCTTTTTCTTTGGCCGTGTCGATTGTGGTTTTAAGTGTACTTTTGTCTGCTAGGTCAGCAGGTTTTATAGAGCCGTTCGGCCATTCAATTACCAACAGACCATATACTTTAGTTACACCTTTCCAACTAGAAGTGTACCAGTAAAAGCAAGTCTTATCTGCATTTTCATCCAATTTCTCTTTTGTTTCGGCTGAAAATGAATTGCTGACAGAATTATAAAGCGTCTGTCCTTTTTTGAAGTCGTCAGAGTCTTTGACTAGAGTAGCAACAGCACCAGTATTCTTTTTCCCAACAACAGGCGCGTTTGTAGGATTGATGGCGCCGTTTGTAGCAACAACAAATTTAAGCGTGTCGTACTTTGTTGTATCAACAGAATATTTATATATCTTATAGTTTGTTTCGCTAAATGTACAGTTTCCAATCTCCAGCGTAGCCAGTTCTGCTTTTGACGGAGTATATGCAGCATCCGCAGCTACAACATATATTGGAAGCAGACTTACAACGATTGCACAGATGAGAATTAACGACAGGAGAGGTCGCCCAAACGGGCGACCTCTCCTTGAAAATTTAACTGATTTCATATTGCCTTAATGGACACCTCAGTTTGTACCGACGATAACCGTTACATACGGAGCCTGCTTTCCGCTCTGTGCGACAATTCTTACAGTTTGGCCCGCAGTAATAGTCAGTACATATCCCTCGGACGCATCAATAGCGGTTTCATTCACATATACATTTTCGGCATCACTACCCAAGAAATAAGTTCCCGCTGTAAGTGATCTATACCCCATGTTCTCCGTTTCATACGGGATTTCGCGTGTAGCATTATCGAGAATAACAATTTCTGCACCGGTGGTGCTACCATCGTTACCATTTGTGCGGAAAATGCCCGTGATTTCCGGAGAAGTTTCACCGAAAATACCAGTGTTATACAGAACCGCGGAATAGATACGGACGTACTTTGCGTTGTCGATCTTCACAGGCGTTGTGCCGCCGATTTCAACCGCCCACGCAAGGTCAAAGCCGTCGCCGCCGTCCTTATCGGAGGTATACGGCGTGTACGGGTTGACCGGCGTACCGTCCTTGACGCTCGGCACAGGAGTAATGTCAGCATAGCCGAACGCATAATCCGCGTTGGAATCGCTGTCCGGGATACTGGTCACGCCGGTGAATTTCAGCGTCGTATCCGTGTACTCCGTGATATAGGTGTTCGTCAGCGTGTTGTTGATGCCGGAGGTCGCTTCATGGTTCATGTCGCTCTTGGTCGGGAACCATGCTGCGTTCGTTACGAACGGATTCTGAGAATGTACTGTGTCATTGACTTTGGCGGTAATTGCGCCATTGCTTGCCAGCGTGTAAGAAACCGTCGCGTTGCGGACGGCGCTGTCCGAATAGTACATCGAACCGGCCAGCTCATACCACTCGTAAGCGCCCAGCGTACCGTCAGACAGAACCTCCTGCGCGTAAACCTGCACAGCGGCTGCCTCGGGATTCCCATTGAAGGCATTGCCGTACACGACAAAGTCTACGCCGTAGGGGTTGGTGTCCAGATTCCGAATGGGGTTGCTGTGGAAATCATACTGGACATAGCCGCCCAGAGAACCGAGCGAGAAGCCGTTCGCGGCAAAGCCATAGTAGCCCTTGATCTTGTTAGCAGGATCAAGAAGGTTGTCGCCGCCAGTGCTGACGCTGCCCCAGTCACCGCGGTTGGCATACTGTGTCAGGCCGGGCAGATAGGCGGTTGCGCCTTCCGGATGCAGCTGCGCATTATGGACAGCAGACGGGTCGTTCGGTGCGCTGAAGTTGATGGTGGTAGCGGTGGTGCTGCCAGCGGTAGCGACCTGAATCGAACCGGCTGCCTTGGCATAAATGACCGTCGAGAAATAGCCCTCGCCGGACGTGCCGGTGACAGTATTGGTTTCGGTCATATTGCCGTTGGCATCATAGGTACGGAACACAACATCCGTGCTGTTGCTGGTAAGCGTGAGCGCAGCGTCGGACTTCAGATAGAGAGAATAGAGATCCGGCACAAAGCCAGCGGTCGGGCCAGCATAGACAGCGTTATACGCATCGGTGCCAGCTGCTTCAAAGCTCATGTAGCGCTCCGGTTCGGTCATGGGATACGCGGGGTCGCCAAAGCGAATCTGTGTGCCGTTGACCGTGATCGGATTGTTGACATCCGCCAGCTGGAAGTTGATGACGTAAGTGCCATAGGACTTGACGCTATCTGCCAGATTGGGATAGACATAGACCGTCATGGTCGCTGTGCCGTTCTGTACTGTCGCGTTGTAGGTCAGGCTGGCGTGCTTCTTGATGTGCTTGCGGGATACCGCGTTCAGGATCGAGTTCGGCTTCGCGGAAGAAACCACAAGGTTTTCATTCGAGGCATTTTCCTTTTCAAACGTCGCCGTTACGACGGTTCCATCAGCCGTGCCGCTGGCCAGCTTGACGTTGTACGTCAGGTTATACGGGGCACTGCTGCCCGTCAGGGTGCGATCCTCATTGTTGTTGATATTCGCGCCGCTGATCGTGATGCTCTTGATGCCGTTGGTCGGCGAACCAAGAGAACCCGCAGTATCAGCGGAGGCTGTGACAGTCAGCAGTCCGAGAACCATGACCATCACAAGGATGAGCGCAAGAGCTTTCTTTGCTTTCATGCTTGTTCTTCCCCTTTACAAATTTTCGTTTCCTGTTTTATCTGACGCAGTCCGGAAGCAGAAGGCTGCGCCGATTCTCACGGCAAAAGCCGTAATAAACGATTTTCGTTCACACCACGCTGCCGGTATCGGTTCCTGCGCCCACTTCTGACCGCGTCTGTCCTCCCTTGGCACGCTCGGCGCTCCGCGTCGTCGCGTACTTCCCCGGAAAGGACAGGTATTCTTTCCCGTTGTGGCTATTCAGTTGTCGGTGCGGTTCGCCATAGGAAACCGGGCAAAAGCCCGATGGATTGGTAGTTTTTTCGGTGTCCCGGCCTGCGGAGCACGCCCGCAGGCCGGGTACCAGAAAGGAAATAAAATGGAAAGAGCAAAGAAAAACTGGTTCCGTCCTGAAACAGCGCACGTTGTCCCGTAAAAAACAAAATGCGCCGATTCCAAGATGAAATCAGCGGCGTTCGTGGGCTTCTCGCCCGGTGCAACAGGAAATCGCTCGCCGCTGCAAATACACGGTCGCGGCTTTCGCCGCGAGTAATACAGATCTTCTGACTTGCGTTAGGGAGTGATAAAACTCCTGCGCCCACGTCCTGCCTTCTCACAGGTCATCCCTGCAATGGCGGACTTTCGTCCCAGCGGTTTCCCGCCTCAGCGTGGTCTCACGCGCACAGCACCGTTTCGTGTCGGCATAAATGCCTTCTTCCTAGCCGTTCCTGCCCGAGGGTGTGCGGAATCGGCGTGTATTACGGTATTAACAATATTGAATTGAATAATCTGCCTCCGGCCCGGTTATGATAGACTGGCCAGACCGGCTATTTGGTGTCGTAAAGCATTCTTTCCTTTACGACACGTTTTCGAGTTTCTTAACACCTGAAATTATATCCTATTAAAAAGAAAAGTCAACCTGTTTTGGAGAAAACCGTAGTTTTTTGTTGGGTATTTAGGCACATACGTTCCAATATTTGAAATATAGCTGAAATTAGGCTGCAAAAAGGCATAGCTCTTTCGCTTAACGCCGTCAGAAGCGCCGTCAAGGAGGAACAATGGCAAAGTGTGGAGAGAACATTTATAAACGCAAAGACGGGAGATGGGAAGGCCGCTTTATTCGCGGCCGCAGGGAAAATGGTCACGCGATATATGGTTATGTCTATGGCCGGAGTTATACAGAATGCAAAGGCAAATTAAAGGAAGCCGCCATAGCGCCGCCTCGCATGATGTGCGGCTGTCGTCTGACGGCGAAAGAGCTTTTTTCTTCCCTGCTGCGGAAAAAATGCGCGGAGGTCAAACCATCTACCGCCCAGCGCTATCGCTTTTTGATTGAAAAACACATTCTCCCGGAACTGGGGCATCTCCGGGTCGAACAGCTGACGGCGAAAAAACTCCAAGCCTTCCTCCAACGAAAGCGTGTAAACGGAGGCCTGAAAGGCGGTGGGCTTTCCGTCAAAACCGTCCGGGACATCGGGACTCTGATAAAATCGGCGCTGAAATACGCACAAGCGGAGTTTTCGGTCCCCTGTGATGCAGATGCGCTGCGGCTACCGTCGCCTACGCAGGCGGAGATTTGTGTTTTCACCGAGGATGAACTGCGGCGCATGGCGGAGCAGGTTATGCGGAAGCCACAGCCGATCGAGATCGGCATCCTGCTGGCATTGAATACCGGACTTAGAATCGGCGAATTGTGCGCCCTGCAGCGGCAGGACATTGATTTTACTGCCGGGACCGTTTCCGTCCGAAACACGGCGCAGCGGATCAATTACGGCGGCAGAACAAAATTGGTCGTTCAAACACCGAAAAGTGCTGCATCCAATCGCGTTATTCCCATTCCTGCTGAAATGCTGACACTGCTGCGGCAGTATGTATATGCCTTTGCGCCGGGCTGCTATTTATTCAGCGGAAACCCAGCACGGCCATTGGAGCCGCGCACCTGCCAGAGGCATTTCAAGGCACTGCTGAAACACTGCGGACTTCCAGATCGAAACTTCCACAGTACGCGCCACACCTACGCCACGCGCTGTGTGGAGGAGGGGGCGGACATCAAGACAGTTTCAGAACTGCTGGGACATTCCAATCCACAGATCACGCTGCGGCTTTATATGCACTCGTCCATGCGGCACAAACGGGAGGTCGTCCAGCGGATCAGCTTTCTGCCCTCTGGTGCATGAAGCTTTATCGCCGTCAATTTTACCGTCAGACTCTCGGACAAATCCTTGCGCCACAGGCGGTTTCGCTGCTTTTGTCGTAAAGGAAAGAATGCTTTACGACACGTTTTTTTACGCAAAAAACGCCCGCAGTACCTTTCAGTAATGGCGGACGTATCCCTTAAAAATGGGCGCACAGTATCGTCCGCAGGCCATTGACTTGGCGGCTGCTCTTGTAGCTCTCTCAGGCGCGTGTCTGACTAATCTCCTCCACGGGAGCTTCACAGTGACCAGTTCGCCGGGACTCTCACCCGATTCCGTTTGATTGCCGCACCCTCAGCTCGGCAAACCTGAGACTCTTTCCATGATCTTGGATTTTTATTGTAGCATGAAATGTGAAGAATTTCTATCGATGGCCCATTATTTCAGCACAGCGCAATTCGCTCAACGAACACCAACAAAGTAAAACGAATCCCCATAAAACGAAACGCATCAAAAAAGCGTTTTTCCCGATAATAAAAAAGCCCGCCCCAGCGGAAAAGCCGGAACAGGCAAAGATGCTCAAAAAGTTCTGATATTGGATAGTTTTCGTGGAAAACGCGAGAAAAATGGCTCTTATCTTGATAGCCATTCTATCAAAATAAGAGTCCTTTTATGGTGGAGCTGAGGGGAATCGAACCCCTGTCCGAAAGCAACTTGACTGGACTTTCTCCGGGCGCAGTCTGTTATTTACATTCCCTCGGCGCGGCGGGAGCAGACACTCTCCGCGCCTTGGTAGCTTCATGATGCATGACGCAGGCAAAGCTTACTGCGTTCACGGACGC
>ENA-ORUI01003793-ORUI01003793.1-human-gut-metagenome-genome-assembly--contig:-NODE-3793-length-10422-cov-7.570753_pt1 | contig 10422 bp, 9 predicted proteins | sample MGYA00242078_ERZ509205 | MGnify/ENA primary metagenome ERZ509205 (study PRJEB26280, sample SAMEA2338828) | human gut metagenome | biome: human gut; feature: human-associated habitat; material: faeces... | reverse complement strand
TCGGCGGCATCGATCTTGCCGACCAGGGCGAACGTGCTTACGATTTTGCTGGTACCGCCAGCTCCGTCCTCAAGGAGGTGAAGTGAGATGAAGCTCATTACCGCTATCATCCAGCCCCATAAACTCGACGATGTCAAGGAAGCCCTCGCAGCCGCGGGCGTGCACGGCCTGACCGTGTCCGAGGCAAACGGTTATGGCCGTCAGCGCGGCCACACCGAGGTCTACCGTGGCGCCGAATACACCGTGGATCTCATTCCGAAGATCCGCATCGAGGTGCTGTCCGACGACGTCGATGCCGAAACCCTGGTTGGCGTGATCGTCAAGTCCGCCGGCTCCGGCACCATCGGCGACGGTAAGGTCTGGGTGGCTCCGCTTGACTCGGTGACCCGCGTGCGCACCGGCGAAACCGGTTCCGCCGCCATCTGATCCGTCCGGCCTTGTGATCGGGCCGATTCGGACAAGATGAAATAAAGAGCCCGGGCTTGAAGTTCGGGTTATCAATTACGACACATCCCCGTACGTGCCTCGCGCCGTGCGGGGATTGTCATAAGTCGTCATAGGTTTCATAAGGAACGTGCGTTATGACTTCAGCAGTCGATGGTCTCAAACAACGGTTCATGGCCATGAGCCAGCCCGACGCCGACGGCGTCTACCGCAATGGCGCGGCGAAACGCAAAGCCCGCACGGAATTGGCCATGGGCAATCTCACACAGTTGTGGAACGAAGCCTGCGAGGCGGTTTCCTTCGATGTTCCGACAACCGGCATCGGTCTCGGCGCGGTCGGTTCGCTGGCACGTGGACAGGTGGGCCCCAGCTCCGACCTTGATCTGGTGGTCATCTACGAACCGCACGCGCTGACCGACCAGCAGCTCAACGAGCTCGCCAACAAACTGTGGTATCCGATTTGGGATTCCGGCCTCGACCTCGACCAGTCGGTACGTACCGTCGCGCAATGCGAGGCCGTCACCGACCGTGACCTGCCCGCAGCTATGGGATGGTTGGACGTGGTGCCGATCGCGGGGGACACTGGACTTATCGAAAGCACAGCCGTATCCATATTGGAACGATGGCGCAAGGCCGCGCGCAAACGTCTGCCGGAACTGCTCGGCTCCGCCAAATCGCGCCTCGACGAATTCGGCCGCATGGCCTACATCAACCAGCCGGACATCAAGGAGGCGCGCGGTGGCCTGCGCGACTCCGTATTGGTGTCCGCGCTCGCCGCATCCTGGCTTGCCGACCGTCCGCACGGCACGTATGACGACGCCGTCGAACGGTTGCTGGACGTGCGCGACTGCATCCATCTGGTCGCCGGCAAAGATACGAACATGCTGCTATCGCCCTACCAAGCCAAAGTCGCGGCGATGCTCGGTCTGGCCGATCCGACGCTGCCCGATGGCGAACGTGAGGCGAAGTCGATCGACGATCTGCAAACGTTGCTGGCACGCGTCGGCCGTCAGATCGCGTTCTCCCTTGATTCCACCGCGTCGCGCGCCGAGCATTCGCTGACGCACGACAAGCCGCGATTCGCCTTCTTCCAAGTGTTCCAGCCGCGCGGCGGCGGCAAACGTCAGGCACCGACCTTCGATGTGATCGCCCCCGGCGTGGCCAAGCATGAAGAGGAAATAGTGCTCGCTCCGGGCGCGGAACCGGCCGCCGACCCGAACCTCGTGCTGCGCGTGGCCGTCGCAGCCGCGGAATTCGGCCTGCCGATCGCCCCGGGAACGTTGCGGAATCTCAAAAAGTGCCCTATCGGCGACCGCAACTGGACGGACGAATCGCGTGAACTGTTCATACGATTGCTGGCTTCCGGCCCCGCGCTGCTCAACGTGTGGGAAGACATCGATTTCATCGACGTGCCCGGCAAGCTCATCCCCGAATGGTTGGGCGTGCGCAACCGGCCAAGCGCGTCCGCCGCGCACCGCTATACGATCGACCGGCACATGGTGGAGGTCGTCACGCGGCTCGGCCGTGAAACACCCAGCGGTGGGCGGTACGACGACCGGCATTACGAGGCGCTGCTGCTCGCCGGCATCCTGCATGACATCGGCAAACGACCGGGGGTGGCCAACCATGCGGCGGAAGGCGCTCGGCATGCGACCGTGGTCGTGGAACGCATGGGATTCGACCGCGACATCGTCCGCTGGGTCACGCTGCTGGTACGCGAGCATCTGACATTGTCGGAGTTCGCCACAGGCCGCAATCCCAATGATCCCAACGTCGGTGATGATCTGGCCGGCCGGCTCGACCATAATCCCGTGCTGCTCGACATGCTGTTCGACCTGACCCGCGCCGACGGCTCCTCGTTGGGGGCCACGTCCGGCGAGACCATCTCCAAACAGTACGGGTGGAGCAAATGGCGTGAAACGTTGGTGCGCACCATGTACAACGCCACCCGATACCACATGTAAGCGCCGGTTTCTCGCATGCGCCAAGCCGATATGCCCCCGTATTTCTCGTCGTTTACGGAAAAGCGGGGTGCATATCACCTTCCGTTCACTTCGGCAAATCGAAATAAGGGAATCGGGGTGCATGCTTTAGGATGTCCCCAAGTTGTCCACTCAGTTATCCCCACTCTGTGGATAAGTCGAAACGTTTTCCACATGGTTATCCCCAATATGTGGATAACTCGGCTTTTTTCGACTTTCTTATCCACACCAAAGCCATTCGCGCGTGTCGTTCGGTGGATGCGGAGATTCATCCATAATCTCAATGCAACACCGGTCGTGACGGCACGCACGTATTATGGTTTTCCTCGGTATTGAACACATTCGATTGACTGCTGCGGTTGGAGGGACATGGCGGAGAACGACTCTTGGAACAACGGTTCGGCGCAGAACCGCGGATTTTCGAACGCTGGAAACGGTGCGAACGGCATGAACGGCCGATCCGGCCAAGCCGTGCGCGACGCCCTGTTCGACCGCGTGCCGCCGCATGACGACGCCGCCGAAATGGCGGTGTTGGGCGGCATGCTGATGAGCAAGGACGCCATCGGCGAAGTATCGCAGATGATCGACGTGTCCGACTTCTACCAGCCACGCAACCAAACCGTGTACGAAGCGGTCATCAAACTGTTCTCGGCCTCCCAGCCGGTCGACGCCGTGCTGGTGGCCAACGAGCTGCTCGCCGAAGGCAATCTGGAAAAAGTGGGTGGCTCCGACTATCTGCACAGCCTGGTCGCATCGGTTCCGACCGCCGCAAACGCCACGTATTACGCCGACATCGTGCATCAGCGCGCCATCCTGCGTAATGTGATCGCGGCCGGCACCAAAATCGCACAGCTCGGCTACACCGCAGAAGGCTCGCAGGCCGAAGACGTCGTCAACCTGGCGCAGGCCGAAGTATATGAGATGTCCACCGGCAAAGTGCGGCAGGACTACGCGCCGATCGGCACCGTCATCGCCGATACGCTTGACCAGCTCGACCGTCTGCAAAGCGGCGAAGTGTCCCGAGGCGTGCCGACGGGCTTCCGCGACATCGACGACGTGACGCAGGGCCTGCAGCCCGGCCAGATGATCGTCGTGGCAGGCCGACCGGCCATGGGCAAGTCCACACTCGGTGTGGATTTCGCCCGTTCCGCGGCACTGCATCACGGATTGACGACCATCATCTTCAGCTTGGAAATGAGCAAAAACGAGTTGGCGCAACGTATCATCTCCGCTGAATCCAACATTCCGCTCGCCGCCATGCGCCGCGCGGACGACATCACGCCGGAACGTTGGGCCATCCTGAACGAGTTGCAAGGCAAGCTGCAGAACGCGCCCCTGTTCATCGACGACAGCCCGAACATGAGCCTGATGGAAATCCGCGCGAAATGCCGCCGACTGAAGCAGACGAACGATTTGAAACTCGTCGTCATCGACTACCTGCAGCTCATGACCTCCGGCAAGGCCGTGGAAAGCCGCCAGCAGGAAGTGTCCGACTTCTCCCGTGCGCTGAAGCTGCTCGCCAAGGAGCTGGAAGTGCCGGTGGTGGCACTGAGCCAGCTGAACCGTGGCCCCGAAATGCGTCAGGACAAGAAGCCGCAGCTGTCCGACCTGCGTGAATCCGGCTCTATCGAACAGGACGCCGACGTGGTGTTCCTCGTGCACCGTCCGGACGCCTACGACAAGGAGGACCGCCCGGGCGAGGCCGACATCATCATGGCGAAGCATCGTAACGGTCCGACCGACACGTTCAATCTTGCGTTCCTTGGCGCGTATTCGAAGTTCAAGGACATGCCCCAGGATTACCAGTCCCAGCAGGAGGCGGTGTGATATGGCTTGGAATTCCTTCGCAACCCCGTTGATCGGCAAGGCCGTGCGCACGGCCTCCCGTTTGGCGCACGGCGGTGGCAGCGCGTTCCCCGGCAAAATCGTGGAACGCATCGACCCGCAATTCCTGTCGCGCACATTGGCGCAACTGCCGCTCGGCGTGGTGCTCGTCTCCGGCACGAACGGCAAAACCACCACCACACGCATGGTGGCCAGCATGCTGCAATCGCTCGGATTGAAGGTGTTCACCAACCCGACCGGCTCGAACTTCACCCGTGGCGTGGTTTCGTCGCTGCTTGCGGAAGTCTCGCTTTCCGGCAAACTCGACGCCGACATCGCGGTGCTGGAACTCGACGAGGCGTACGCCGTGCATTTCGTCAAGCAGGTGCCGCCCGACTACTGCCTGCTGCTCAACGTGATGCGCGACCAGCTTGACCGTTTCGGCGAGATCGACAACACCGCGCGACTGCTGTCCAAAGCTGCGGAAGCCACCACCGGTACCGTCGTGCTCAACCGTGAGGACCCGCGCATCGCCCGTCTTGCTGACGTGGCGCATACGGAAGACGGCGTGGAAGTACGCTACTTCGGCCTTGACGAATCGTTGCGCGGCTTCTTCCCGTCGGATGACGACATGAGCACCACTGTTGACGCGGAAGCGCACGACAGTGCGGAACATGGCGGAAATATTGGCGATTCGGGCAATGCCGGCGATACTGCCGATGCCGTTGCGGCTGCCGCGCCGGCCACATCGCAACCGCAGGACGGTCCCGACGCGCTGCCCGCCGACGTGACGTTGCGCGCCGTGGGCGACCACCGCGCCACCTTCGCGATCGACGGCGAAACGTATGAGACGGCCGTGAAACTGGAAGGCGTATACAACCTGTACAACGCGGCCGCCGCGCTCGCCGTGGTGCGCGCCGTCGCAGCGGACGCGCAGGCGATGTTCCTGCCGTTCGAAGACGCGCTCGCCGACAGTGTCGACGCGGACGGTGCCGATACCGGTACCGAAACGGACGGCAACGGCTCGCATGACGCCATCGACCAGGCCGCTGCGGACGAGATTCTGCGCGCGGCAGGCGTCTCACCCCGTATGATCGCCTTCGCGCACGCCACCACGCAGGCCATGATCGACACCGCCGGCGAGGTCACACCGGCATTCGGCCGAGGCGAGGTCATCACCGTGAACGGCACCCCCGTGGAACTGCTGCTCGTCAAAAACCCCATGGGCTTCCGCCTGTCGCTGGCCTCGTTCAAGCCCGAAGGCTGCGACACCATGATCTGCATCAACGACGAATACGCCGACGGCCGCGACATGAGCTGGCTGTGGGACGTGGATTTCACCTCGCTGCGCGGCACCGGCGTCAAAGCCGTGTCCGGCGTACGCGCGTGGGACATGGCCCTGCGCCTCGAATACGATCAGGTGCCGGTCGAATCGGTCAGCACCGACCTGGAGGAATCGGTCGTGAACTTCGTGAACGCGAATTCTGGCACCCCCAAACACATCTACTGCACGTACACGGCCATGCTGAAAACGCGTGCCGCGCTCGCCAAAATCGCCGACGTGGCCGACGCCGGCGTGGGCAAGTGAGCGCCGCGCGAAACGAAACCGCGCAATCGCAAAGCAAAACAGCGGAAGGAAGACGAGGAGACGATATGAGCCAGGTCATCGACATCGTGTCGCTGTATCCGAAGGATATGAACATCTACGGCGATTCCGGCAACGTGCTCACCATCCAGCGCCGGCTCGCGCTGTACGGCTACGAGCCGCGCGTACACGCCTACAACCAGGGCTGCGACTGGCCCGAGCACGTGGACATGATTCTGGGTGGCGGCGGCCAGGACACCGGCCAGAAGAAGATCATCGACGACTTCTTCCAACGCGCCGACCTGCTGCGTTCGCTCGCGGCGGACGGCGTGCCGATGCTGATGATCTGCGGCCTGTACCAGCTGTTCGGCGAGTATTTCGAAACGGTCGACGGCTCCCGACTCGACGGCATCGGCGTGATCGGCGCGTACACGGTCGGCCAGGAAACACGCATGATCGGCAATCTTACGGAAACCTCCGCCGATTTCGGCAAGATTATCGGCTACGAAAACCATTCCGGACAGACATTCCTGCGTGACGGCGTGCAGCCGCTCGGCACCGTCGAACAGGACGGCACCGGCAACAACGGCGAGGACCATACGGAAGGCGCGCGCGTCCACAACGTGATCGGCACGTACATGCACGGCTCGCTGCTGCCGAAGAATCCCGCGATCGCCGATTTCCTGATCCGCACCGCCGTCGAACGCCGTTACGGCACGTTCGATCCGGCCGCCGCCGGACAGACGGACGCGCAACGGGCCGCCCTGCATCGCATCGACGAAATCGCCGACCGTGCTCGCCGCGTGGCCATGTCCCGTCCGCGCTGACGGCTGCCATGCCGGTTCGCCGACAATCGCACCGCCCGCGCTGAACGCCGGATATCCGCCACTTTTTATGCGATTGACCGGTTTCGCTCGGCGCAGATGTGAAGAAAATGCGATAGAGTGGTACCACCATCACCTAAAGGAGGACATCATGGCTGATTTTAATTTTGGTGACGGCCTGCGCAAGGTCTTTCTCGCCGGCGTCGGTGCCTTGGCGACCACTGTTGAGAAGAGCCAGGAAATCGTTGACGACCTCGTCAAGAAGGGCGAGCTGACCGTCGAGCAGGGCAAGGCCCTCAACGCCGAACTCAAGCACAAGGTCGAAGAGGCTAAGGAAGCCCCTGAGTCCAAGGATGCAGCCCCGGCCGAAACCGAAGACAAGGCCGAGTAGCTCCAGTCTTTCGTATCGCCGTCTGCCGCGCATGTGAGCGCCCGGACGGCGATTTGCTATGCCCGCGCGACGCCGGCGAAACGTTCGTCTGGCATCGCGGGCTTTCCAGCCGATTTCCCAACCGTTTGCGAGCAGTGACATGTCTTTGAAACACCCATCCGACAAGCCGGACGCGGCACGCCCCGAAAGCGTGGAGCCCGTCACGCTGTCCGACAGGGTCAACGCGGTCATCAACCCCACGGCCGACCCTTCGCCGGACGCCGCCTCCCAAGCAAACGGACTGACGGATGAGCTTGCCCACGAATCCGCGGACGATGCCGGCGAAACGGACGATACCGGCAAAGCGGCCGGTGCCAACGCGCAATCGTCCGAAACCATCGGCATCTTCGGAGCGCGCAAAGACACGTTCTCCGCGCGCTACCATCTGACCCGCCGCGGCAAACTCCGGCGTCTTGCGCAAATCGCGCAGATCGCCAACAAATTCGACGTGGTTCACGGACTCACGCCCGTCAAAATGCGTCTCATGCTCGAAGCGCTCGGCCCCACGTTCGTCAAGGTCGGACAGATCCTGTCCATGCGCTCCGAAATCCTGCCGCAATCGTTCTGCGACGAACTGTCCAAACTGCGCGCCGACGCCGACCCCATGCCATACAGCACGGTGCTGCAGGTGCTTGAGGACGAATACGGCCGGCCCGTGGACGAGATCTTCGACCATATCGACCCCACCCCGCTCGGCTCGGCCAGCCTTGCGCAGGTGCATCGTGCGAAACTGCTCACCGGCGAGGACGTGGCCATCAAAGTGCAACGTCCGGGCGTGCGCGAAACCATGGCGCAGGACGTGTCCATCATGCGCACCATCGCGGGAATCGCCACCAAAACCATGCGCAGCGCGCAGGTGGTGGACCTGTCCGGCGTGGTCGAGGAACTGTGGGACACCTTCGAATCGGAAACCGACTTCCTCATCGAAACGCGCAATCTGGCGGAATTCAAACGATTCTGCGAACGCTACAAATACATGGACTGCCCGAAGCCGTACCCGGAACTATGCACCGAACACGTGGTGGTCATGGACTACGTGGAAGGCATCTCCGTCTCCCATCCGGACGAGCTGCTTGCAGCCGGCTACGACCTGAAGGAAATCGGCACCAAACTCGTGGACAACTACGCCACGCAGGTACTCGACGAAGGCTTCTTCCACGCGGACCCGCACCCCGGCAACATCATGGTGCGCGGTGGGCAGATCGTGCTGCTCGACCTGGGCATGACTGGCCGGCTCAACGCCAAAACCCGTTCCGTGCTGAAGGACATGATCTTCGCCGTGGCCGAGCAGGATTCCCCCAAGCTTGCCGACGGTCTGCTGCGTTTCGCCGGTGCCGAGGCCGATCCGGAGGATTATCCGGCATTGCTGGCCGATCTGGACGTGATCGTCAAGGAATTCGGCACAGTGGATTTGGCTGAACTCGATATTGCGGCCATGCTGACTGCTCTAACGCAGATGGCGCAACGCCACGGCATCGAAGTGCCGAGCACCGTCACCACGGTCGGCCGCGCGCTGGTCACGTTGGAGGGATTGCTTGACGAATTCATTCCCGACGTGAACATGATCCAGATCATCTCCGACCACATCGCGTCGAGCACGTCGAAGAAGGATTTCGTCAAGGACGAGACGAAATCGCTGGCTCTCGAAAGCCATCAGGCGCTGCACAGTCTGCTTGCCGCCGCCAACGAGCTGAAAGTGGCGTCCCGCATGCTCACGCGCGGCCAGCTGCGCGTCAATATGGAGATGGTCGGTTCGCAGGAGCCGATCCACCTGCTCGCCAACATGGTGAACAGGCTTACGATGGCGCTTATCGTGGTCGGCCTGTTCATCGGCTCGTCGATTGTGTATTACGCGGGCATCAAGCCGGTGATTTTCGGCATTCCGATTGTCGGTTTCCTTGGCTACGTGATCGCGTTCATCCTATCCGTCTGGATTGTGTTCGACATCTACTTCAAAGGACGCGATTCGAAGAAGCGGTAGCCGGGCGTCTTGCGTTGCGGGTGGCTTGTGTTGCGGCGCGCTCGCATTCGTGTTGGTGATTGCGTTCATATCTGCGTTTGCGATTGCATTTGCGTTCCCGGATTATTCGATGGGACACGGCTTTTTGCTGAATAATCAGACAAGTTGTCAATGATTTCACTCCCCCTAATATGGACCCATTGACGGGGTACTGTTTTGGTGGCATAATGCTCAATGTCGACGATGACATCACCACCCGGTTCCCATGGAGGAGAGGACATGCAGGCCGGGAAATCCCAGCGAAGCGTGCTCGCGCTCGTGATCACCTGTGCCCTGATTCTTGGATTTGGTATCCCCCTTATTCCCCTTGTCGGAGTGGATTCCGCCGAAGGGACGGAGGTCTCCGCCGCTTCCGACGTTGCCACCGTCTCCGCCGAAAACAGCCTGCAGAACGGCAGTTTCGAACAGCCGGACGTGTACCAGTACCGTGAAACCAGCGATGTTCCGTATTGGAAATCCACCACGACTTCAGGCAACATCGAAATCGGCAGTGTCTTCAAAAACGGCAACGGAGACAATGACTCCCTGCGCATGCGCACCGGCGAGAAAGTGGCCGCGGCCGAAGGCAGCCAATTCGGCAAGCGCCACGTCGAACGGCAACGACCAGTACGCCGAACTGAACTCCAACCAGGCGAGCTCGCTGTACCAGGTGGTCAACACCGTGCCCGAATCGAAATACGATTGGGGCCTGTACCACCGCGGCAGGCAGGGCAAGGACGCCATGGCGCTGGTGGTCGGCCCGAAACAGAACGTGGCCCCCATGAAGACGTCCGCCACCAGCAACGACCAGCTGCCAGTCCAAAACCGTGAACGAGACCAAGGATTGGCAATACGACGTGACCATCCAGGACACCCGCACCTCCGCCCTGCCGACCACCGGTAGCGTTGGCACGGTGCTGTTCGCCGTGCTCGGCATCGCGCTGATGGCCGGAGCGGTGTGGCTGTACGCCCGTAGCAAGCGCCAGTCCGCCAAGTAAACGGCTGATAACGGAGAATCGCAAGGAAGGGTCCACGGTATGAATCGCAAGACGGTGCAAAGCATCGCCATCATCGCGATCTTCATAACGGGGGCCCTTCTGCTGTTCTATCCGCTTGTCGGCAACTGGTGGAACGAACGCCGCTACGACATGCTCGTATCCGGCTACACGCAACGTGTGCAGGTCAGTCCGTCCGGCGAGGACTACGCAACGGAATTCAAACGGATCGACGCGTACAACGCCACTTTGCCCGGCAAAGGCGTTCCCGACGCGTTCGCCGTCACCACGCCCGAAGAGGACGCCGAATACACCAGCTTCCTCAACGAGGACCCCAAC
>ENA-ORUI01003788-ORUI01003788.1-human-gut-metagenome-genome-assembly--contig:-NODE-3788-length-10437-cov-10.488538_pt1 | contig 10437 bp, 8 predicted proteins | sample MGYA00242078_ERZ509205 | MGnify/ENA primary metagenome ERZ509205 (study PRJEB26280, sample SAMEA2338828) | human gut metagenome | biome: human gut; feature: human-associated habitat; material: faeces... | reverse complement strand
AGTAGACGATGCCCTCGTTGCGCTCGCCGGTCTGCAGCTCATGGTAGTCGATGGCGTCGTTGACCATAGCCCAGATCAGCACCTGCATACCGGAAGCGCCCAGATAGCAGATACCGTTGATGACGATGAAGGCCACGGGGTTATGGACGGGGAAGAAGAACAGGATGCCGAACACGATGGCGGCAAAGCCGGCGCCCATGCAGCACCACTCCTTCTTGCCGAACTTGTTGGCAAGAGGCTGGGTGATGGCAAAGGACAGCACAGCGTACAGCACGCTCAGCATACCGGAGACAGCCTGAATTTTAACGTTGCCGAAGAAGTCCTTGTACAGGTAGGTGTTCAGGCCGTTGACCACGGAAGCACCGATCATGCCGGTGAGGCTGAAGAACATAACGCCCAGCAGAGCCTTATTGTGAGAGATCTCCTTGAGCACGTGCAGGTAGTTCAGCTTTTCGCCCTGCGGACGCTCGGGCACTTCCACGCGCTCCTTGCACCACACGCAGGTGATCTGCAGGCACAGCAGACCCAGCATAGCGCAGATGCAGGCCAGCATCAGGAAGCGGCCAGCCACGGGCTTGTTGTCCACATACAGGAACAGGGGGCCGATCATGACCATGACGGTCATGAAGATGGTGCCGCCAAGGCTGCGGTAGCGGGACAGTGCGGTGCGCTGGCTGACATCATCGGTCATCACGCTGGACAGGGTGCCAAAGGGCACGTTGACGCAGGTGTACAGTGCCTCGTACAGAACGTAGGTGACGAACATGTAGGCCAGACGCAGGCCGTAGTTGATATTGCCCACATTGACAAAGCCCAGTATGCACAGCACTGCCATGGGGAACGAGAAGGCGCGGATCCAAGGGATGAACTTGCCGCCCTTGGTGGCCTTGCGGGAGTCCACGATCGCGCCGATGATGGGGTCGTTCACGGCGTCCCAGATCTTGGTGACCAGCAGCAGGATACCCACATGGAAGGGGTTGACCTGCAGGATCAGGGTGTAGAAGATCGACAGATACATGGCGCGGTACTGCTCAGTAAAGCAGCAGCCCAGATCGCCCAGTGTATAGCCGATCTTATCCTTCATGGAGAAGGGTCGGACGGTCTTTTTCTGGTCCATTGTGTTTTATCCTCCTTAAAAACAGTGAAACCACGAGACTTTTCGCACAAGTCTCTTTTCTACGCTTTGCATTATACGTTAAATTTCCATCAATACATATCCAAAAAATGATTGAAAACTATCACAAATTGATGTATTATGCAATTATAACAGTTGTACTTTTCTGTTGTGTACAACAATCTGTTACACATGACAGTTTCACGGAGGTTTTTTTGGTGAACTATACAGTCAAGCGTTATTTTTTTGAGCAGAGCGCCGTCCGGGAATTTTATTCCGGCACGTATTATGATTTGTTTCTGGTCATGCGGGGCAGCGGTGTGTTCCGGTGCAGCGAGGTGGTGCTGCCCGCACAGCAGCAGAACCTCATCATTTTCAAGCCCGGTCAGGGCGGCAGGCTGGAATACGCCGGTGCTTACGGCCCGCTGGAACTTATTCGGGTGCAGCTGTCCCCCCAGACGCTGGCGCAGCTTTCGGACGCAGACACCGACCTTGAAAAAAGCTTCAACGTGGTGCCTTTCCGGCAGGTAGCCGTCCGCCCGGACAGCCAGATCTATATGCTGCTGAAAAACCTTGCCCGAAAGCTGCTGATGCTCCCGCAGGAGCGCACCCAGTTCGGCGCAGCGGTATTCGAGCACGGTATTCTGCAAATGTTCGTGGTGCTGGCGCTGCGCGCCTGCATCCATGCGGAGTTCCACACCGCATCGGTCAGCCGCCACCACCTGATGCTGGACGAGGTGTTTTTGTTTATTCAGGCGCACCTTACCGAGGAGCTGACGCTGGAGCGGCTGGAAAAGGAGTTTTTCGTCTCCCGGGAACATATTGCCCGGGAATTTAAACGCCAGACCGGGCAGACGGTGCACCGCTATATCGTAAAGGCGCGGTTAGACCGCTGCTGCACCCTCATCGAGCAGGGGCTTCCCATCACCGAGGTGTACAAGACCAGCGGCTTTGGCGGTTACAACCACTTTTTCCGCGCCTTTAAAAAGGAGTACGGCATGACCCCCAAGGAGTACTTCCACACCACCCGGCAGGACGCCCGGGGATGAATCTGGCAAAAGCAGCGCCGTCTGCGCCTGTGAGTCAAAACCACCGGCTGAGCCGGTGGCTTGAGTAAGCCCTAGAAGGGCATAATACTAGCAAAGCCCCTTAAGGGGCCACGAATGGGTCTGTCAACTGCATTCCTTTCTCGTGGCAGGCCCCTCAAGGGGCCCTTTTATTTACGCCTTAGTTTCCTTGCTACCCGTAAACGGGTCCACGAACTCCTTAAGGCTCAACTGATCGGCAATCTGGTCCTGTTGCAGTTGATTTTTAATGTACTCTTGGATTTTCTTTTTGTTCTTTCCTACCGTATCCACGAAGTATCCCCTGGCCCAGAAATGCCGATTGCCATACTTATACTTCAGATTTGCATGTCTGTCGAAAATTATGAGACTGCTCTTTCCTTTGAGATATCCCATGACGTAGGAAATGCTGTACTTCGGTGGAAAACTTATCAGCATATGGATATGGTCAGGGCAGGCCTCCGCTTCAATGATTTCAATACCTTTTTGTTCGCACAACTGGCGCAGTATCTGCCCTATATCCTTTTTGATCTGACCGTAAATTACCATTCTCCGATATTTCGGTGCAAACACTACATGGTATTGACATCTCCATGTCGTATGGCTTAAACTATCTACGTCTTTGTTATTTTTCATTTCAAAGATAAACCTCTCTGTTCCTAGAATGTGGTTGGCAAACCCACACTCTATTCTACGGGGAGGTTTCTCTTTGTCTAGGGCTAAAGCCGTTTTTATTCCACCAGCTTAGCTGGTGGTTGTCGCTCGCTCAAGCTACTCAACCACAAAAACAGCCTTCGGCAAATGCCGAAGGCTGTTTTTAAATAATTCAAAGCTCTATCACTTTACACTTATCAGTTCAGCTTCTTGCGGTTGATGAACAGGTAAGCGGCAGCGCCGCCCAGTGCGGCAACCAGAACGATGGCCAGACCTGCAACAGAGTTGCTGTTGGTGCTGGAAACGCCGGTCTGCGGGATGATCTTGCTGGAGTTATCAGCGGGGGTGTTGGACTTGGTAACATCCGGGGTGTTGGTCGGAGTATTGTCCGGGGTATTGGTTTCCTCAGTCGGGGTGTTTGCCGGAGTATTGGTCGGAGTGGTCTCCGGGGTAACCGGGGTGGTCGGGGTCACGACCGGAGTGGTCGGAGTAGGCTCGACCGGAGTGGTCGGAGTAGGCTCGACCGGAGTGGTCGGGGTAGGCTCGACCGGAGTGGTCGGGGTAGGTTCAACCGGAGTGGTCGGGGTAGGCTCAACCGGAGTGGTCGGGGTAGGCTCAACCGGAGTGGTCGGGGTAGGCTCGACCGGAGTGGTCGGAGTAGGCTCAACCGGCTTCGGAGCTTCCATAAAGATGGGGTACAGGTAGATACCGCCTACCAGGCTGCCAACCGGGAATGCACCAAGGCCGCTAGTGCCCAGTTCAGTAGCATCGGCGCCCAGGACAAAGTGCTCTTTGCCCCAAACGTCCCAGCCCTTGAACTCCCAGCCCTCGTTTGCGATAACGGTGGGCAGAGTGATCGGAGTCTCCTCAAACTCGGCACGGTTCAGATAAGTCAGGGCAACATTGTCGGGATCGCTCTCGAAATGGCCCTTGGTGGTGTCCATAAAAATGGTAACATCCACCACGCGCACACAGGAAGCGCTGTCTTCGCTTGCAGCTTCGTCAGCGGCGTTGTCCTGTGCAGCCTCCTCCACCACTGCGGGTGCAGCAGCTTCCTCGGTGGTCTCGGTTTCTGCATACGCCGATACAGGCAGACAAACTGCCAAGGCAACAGCCGTAACCAGCGTAAGCAGACGCGAAAACCTGCTCGTCTTTTGCATAATTTTACTCCCTTTCCAAAATTATATCCCAAACGCAAAGGTACGGATTGCTGTTGCCTTTGTGCCCAGAATTCAAATAAAAATTTTACGCCCCAGCCGGCCAGCGGGCTGGAAGCAGCGGATCCGGATTGACGGTAACTTCATCCGCCGTCAGCGTTTCCCCGTCCCGCAGCGGGCGTGCCATAATCAGCAGGCGGGCATCCGACATTTCATAGGTACAGGTACACAATGTCAAAAGCCGTTCGTCTGCGCGGGCATAATCGCCCGTGGTATAAAACGCGCGCTTGGCCACTTCATCCAGGTATTCCTGCTCTGCCGCATCATCGGCAAAGTTCACATACTGGTTAAAGTGGAACACATCGCCATCACTTTCGCGCGTGGTAATTGCATAAACTGCCACGATCTTGTAGTACTGGCCACCGTTCAGGCTGTCCAGCTCAATGACCGGGTGTTCCTGATAATATTCCGGCTCGCGGTAATTTTGCAGGCTGGAAAACCGCACCGTATCCCCCACGCCCATGTTGTGGCCGTACAGGATCAAATGGCGGCTTTGCTGGATATCGCACTCATAATCCAGGTACGGCAGGCCCAGGTCATCCCAGTTGCCATCCAGGTCGTGCTTTAAGTACCAGCTGTTGTCCCCTTCTCTTTGCATCACCGGCAGGTCAACATCGGTATCGTCGATCTTGATCCAGCCGATCACTTCGGGGTTACGCTCCAGCAGTGCGGTAAAATCCCGCGGTTCCGGGGTAACGGCGGGCTGCACGGTGGGGGCCGCGGTAACCTGCGGCTCCGGCGTCTGCTCTAGTTCTGCAGTCTGCACCACCGGCGGGCTCTCGCTCACCATCTTGCGCTGTTGCAGCCAGTTGGGCAGTTGCAGTGCCGCCATAGCAATCAACGCCGCCGCCATACCGGAGCAAAACACCCCTGCAAGAATGCGCGACTGCTGGCTCACAGAGCTGCCTCCACAAAGTAGGCATCGCCTTTGCTGCCATCGGTCTTGTATTCCTGATACGCAATGGTGCAGCTGGTGCTGCCATCGGGGATTTCAGCCATCAGCCAGTCGCTGCGCTCCTGGCCGGGGGTCAGCTCATAAGCATACGGCATCATGGTATCATCCACTGCGTTCAGGCAGGTGCCGTAATCGCTGTCGCCCTCGCCCCACTGGATTTGGAAATCCTGCAGGAACATCGTGTAGGTCTGGCTGCTGGTGTTCTTGATGTTCAGGCGCATGCGCACCAGGCATTCGCCATCCGGGATATCAATGCCGGGGTAGCTTTCCACCAGGCTGACATCCGTAATGGAAAAGTCAAACAGTGCCGTGCTGACCGTTTCGCCTGCCGTATTGTTATGTGCGTTTGTTTTACCGCAGGCGGTCAGCAGCAATGCCATACCCAGCACAGCTGCAAGGCCCGGCGCTGCCAAAGTCCGTCTCATGCTATGTTCTCCTACTTTTCCGTGTTGCCATTGCACAAGTATTTAACATCTGTTCAACGTTAAAAATACAGGGCAATGTACAGCTATCATATTATCACGCCGCGCTTGTTTTGTCAATCAAAAAAGCACGGTCTTCTGCAGTCTGTTTTGTCATTTTTGTTGTTGAGCTGATGTTGTGTAGGGGTAGTATAACTGCGCGGCGGCATGTTTTATGCATTGGCAGCGTTTCTCTGCGGCGGCCAGAGGGCTGGCTGTTCCACCGGTCGTTTTTCTGTTTGGTACACATGATACATTGCTCTGTAGGGAGCTGTCTTGACCATTCCGGAGCTTTGGCACATCTGCCATAATGAGATTTGCCGCAAGGTTTGTCTGCGGTGTCGGGGACGCTGCTCCCCTACTGTGGGGCAAGGTATATCACACATTTTTATTGTACGGTCTGGCCGCCTTCCGTGGGGGGGCGGGTGACCCCGCCCTACCATACAAAAAACTGCACAGCGTTTGGGCTGTGCAGCTTCATCAAAATTATCGTTTTGTCAGCAGGAGCTTATTCCGTACCTGAACTATCCTGCGTATCCCCACCGGTATCCCCGGTATCAGCTTCAGGTTCGCTCTGGGCATCGGTCTGGTCGTCCGCCGTGCTGTCCGGTTCAGCGGTGCCGTCGGCGGTATCACCTGTGGGATTGCCGGTATCGGCCACGGTGGAATCCAGATTGTTCTGCACCAACTCCTGCGGGTCACCGGAATCGGTAGTCGGGGCTGCGGTCGAAGCAGACACTTCGGGCTGCATATCGCTTTCCTGCAATGCACTCAGATACCACTTACGGCCCTCGCCGCGGGTGAACACATAGTCCATATACTTGGTCGGCTCCGTGGGGGCGGTCAGGTTGATCTCGCCGCTGGAGCTATTGTTGATGGTGGGGATATAGCCAACCGTCACATAGGTCTTGCCGCTCTGGGTGGAAATCTTTTCCACTTCCGGGGTATACATAGCCACCATGCTGGTAACAGGAACCAGATAGCCCTGCTTTTCCTCGTCATAGGTATAATTGAACTCTTCGGTCTGGAAAGAGCCATCGGTGATCTTGTAATCCGGGCCAAGCAGGTTGGTCAGGTAGGTGTCAACTTCCAGTTTGGGCAGAATGATGGAGCCGGTTTCACTGTCGCGCTCATAGTCGCTCAGGCCGTTATCCCGCTTTTGGATCTGGTACACGGCGCCCCAGATGGCAGCCTGTAAAAACTCCGACTGATCCACCTTGCTCACATCGTCAAACGGCATAGTGTCAAACATGACAAGACCGTACAGACGGTCGGCATAGCTCTGGCGGCGTTCGGTATCATCCAACGCGCTGCGCAGCACGCCAACCACCCAGCTTAATACGGTAAACAGACCAATGATAATCAATACGATTGCCACTGCACCCACGATCTGGCGTGAAAAGCGGCGGTTATTGCGCAGTTGTTCTTCTCTGGAAATTGCCATTCAAAAAAACCTCAAGATCAATCAAGTAAAATAATAATTAAAAAATAATAAAGAATAATGGTGGTATGCGCGCCGTGCGCGCATGATTAAAATAGGCTCCGCACGCCGGGTTAGGCTTGATTGCTTACCAAAAGCAGCGCCCAATTTTTATAAGCTGTGCCGCAGGCACGGCGATTCACCTTCATTATTATTTATTCTTTATTCACTATTCTTTGTTCTGCTGTCACAAACAGCAGAACTAGTATACCACAAACGCCGCCGCTTTGCAAAGCGGCGGCGGGGTGTTTTGCAGAATTTAACAAATGTGCGGCAGCATTACTTGTTTTTGTACATCTGCTCGTAATACTTCTGGTAGTTGCCGCTGGTCACGTGGTCCATCCACTCTTCGTGGGCCAGGTACCAGTCAATGGTCAGCACAATGCCCTTCTCGAACGGGGTTTCGGGGTACCAGCCCAGATCGTTCTTGATCTTGGTGGGGTCAATGCCGTAACGGCGGTCATGGCCCAGGCGGTCCGCCACGTGCTTGATCAGCTCTTCGCTGATGCCCTCATCCTTCAGGCGGTCATGCAGCTGCTCGATGACAGTCTTGACGATGAAGATGTTGGGGCGCTCGTTATGGCCGCCGACATTGTAAACTTCGCCGTCCTTGCCGCCGTTGGCAACCATATCAATGGCTTTGCAGTGGTCCATGACATACAGCCAGTCACGGATCTGCATACCATCGCCGTAAACCGGCAGGGTCTTGTGGTGCTTGGCGTTGTTGATGAGCAGCGGAATCAGCTTTTCGGGGAACTGATACGGACCATAGTTGTTGGAGCAGCGGGTGATGTTGATGGGCATGCCATAGGTATCATGGAATGCTTTCACGAACATATCGGCGCTGGCTTTGGAAGCGGAGTACGGGCTGTGCGGGCACAGCGGGGTCGTTTCCATAAAGTAGCCTTCGGCGCCCAGGGCACCGTATACTTCATCGGTGGAAACCTGCAGGTACTTTTTGCCTTCCTTCCAGGTCTTGGCGTCGGCATCGTACCAGGCATCCTTGCAGCACTGCAGCAGATTGACGGTGCCCAGAACATTGGACTCAACAAAAATTTCCGGGTTGCGGATGCTGCGGTCAACGTGGCTTTCGGCAGCAAAGTTGATGACGTAATCCGGGTCATATTTGGCGATCAGGTCAGTGACAAGAGCCTTATCGCAGATATCACCCTTGACGAAGATATGGCGGGCATCGTCCTTGATATCTTCCAGGTTTTCCAGGTTGCCGGCATAGGTCAGCTTATCCAGGTTGACCAAGCGGATATCCTGGTATTTTTCCAGCATATAGTGGACAAAGTTGGAGCCAATAAAACCGGCACAGCCGGTAACAAGATAAGTTTTCATTTATTTACCATCCCAATTATTGAAAAAGTCCTGAATTGCATCTTTCCAGTCGCGCATGTCATCGCCGACACTGCACCGCAGGGCGCGGTTTTCCAGTGCACTCCATGCCGGGCGGTCTGCGGATTTGGGGTTCATCTCTTTGTACTGTGCGCTGGTAACGGGCTTTACGGTGCACGGCAGGCCGGACAGGCGGATGATCTCGGATGCGAAATCATACCAGCTGCAAATGCCGCTGCCGGTGCAGTGGTAAATGCCGTAATCATGGCTGACTGCCAGCTTTAAGATATGGTAGGCCAGATCCACCGCATTGGTGGGGTTGCCCAGCTGGTCGTTGACAACATTCAGGGTGTCATGCGTTTTGGCCAGGTTGACCATAGTTTTGACAAAGTTTTTGCCGTAATAGCTGTACAGCCAAGCCGTGCGCACGATGAAGTGGCGGCGGCAGAACTGCTGCACATAGGTTTCGCCCAGCAGCTTGGTCTGGCCGTAGGCCGAAATGGGGGCGGGCAGGGCACTTTCATCCAACGCCACACCGCCGTTGGCTGTACCGGAGAATACATAGTCGGTAGAAATATGGATCAGGCGGGCATTGATCTTTTCGCATGCCAATGCCAAGTTGCGCGGGCCAAGGGCGTTGACGCGGTAAGCGGCATCGCGGTTGGTTTCGCAGCCATCCACGTTGGTAAAAGCAGCGCAGTTGATGACGGTATCCGGCTGGGTGCGGCGGATATAGGTCACAGTGGCTTCGCGGTCGGTAATATCCAGCTCATCCACATCAACGGCGATCACCGTTGCTTTGCGCAGGCGCTCCGGCAGCGGGCCAAGGGCGCATTCTTCATCAGCCAGCTGTTTTTGCAGCTCGGTTCCAAGCTGTCCATGGCAGCCGGTAATCAGAATTTTCATCTTGTGCCTCTTTCTTTATACCGCATCAATATTTCAGGCGGTCATCGGCAACATTGCGCAGGTGCTGGCCATAGGGGCTTTTGCCATAGCGCTCGGCGCTTTCCAACAGTTTGCCGCGGTTGATCCAGCCATATTTATAGGCGATCTCTTCCGGGGCGGAAATTTTAATGCCCTGGCGCTGTTCAATCATGCGCACAAAGTCGGCGGCTTCCACCAGGCTGTCCATCGTGCCGGTATCCAGCCAGGCATAACCGCGGCCCAGCAGCTGCACATCCAGCTTGCCTTCCTGCAGGTACATCTCATTCAGGGTGGTAATTTCCAGTTCGCCGCGGGCGCTGGGCTTTACCTGTTTTGCCTTTTCGCACACATCTTTGCTGTAAAAATACAGGCCGGTAACCGCATAGTTGCTCTTGGGCTGTGCAGGCTTTTCTTCAATGGAAGTTGCCTGGCCGTTTTCGTCAAATGCCACCACACCGAAGCGTTCGGGATCGGTGACATAGTAGCCGAACACCGTGCTGCGGCCGGCTTCGGCGTTGGCGGCAGCGGACTTGAGCCGCTTGGAGAAACCTGCGCCGTAGAAAATATTATCGCCCAGTACCATAGCGCAGGGCTCACCGTTAATAAACTCTTCACCCAGGATAAAGGCCTGTGCCAGACCGTCCGGGGAGGGCTGCACTTTATATTGCAGGTGCAGGCCGTACTGGCTGCCATCCCCCAGCAGCGCTTCAAAGCGCGGCGTATCGGTTGGGGTGGAAATGATCAGGATATCCTGGATGCCTGCCAGCATCAGGGTAGACAGCGGGTAATAGATCATGGGCTTATCATACACAGGCAGAAGCTGCTTGGATGTGACCATGGTCAGCGGGTACAGGCGGGTACCAGCACCGCCGGCGAGGATGATACCTTTCATGATGACGCTCCTTTTCAGTGACCGCAGTTGCGGCGAACTATAGGCAGCGCCTATACCGCGCCGCCTGATTTGCCGTGCGTCACCGCCCATCCCACAGGGGCATAAATCCGCACAATTATTTTTTATTATATCGTATTCTATGCCCCTTGGCAAGAGGGAAAATTGAGGGAGCAGAGCCAACAAGATTTGCGAGGGAAAACGTAAAACACATTTGCCGCAAGGCCCCGGAACGGTCAAGACCGTTCCCTGCAAAACATTTTATAACGTGCAACAAACATTATAAGGGCAATACCGCATAATTCTAAGTGCCGATACGGCGAGCGAGGTGCGGCAGC
>ENA-ORUI01003787-ORUI01003787.1-human-gut-metagenome-genome-assembly--contig:-NODE-3787-length-10443-cov-9.046881_pt1 | contig 10443 bp, 12 predicted proteins | sample MGYA00242078_ERZ509205 | MGnify/ENA primary metagenome ERZ509205 (study PRJEB26280, sample SAMEA2338828) | human gut metagenome | biome: human gut; feature: human-associated habitat; material: faeces... | reverse complement strand
TCATGCCCACGGGGCTGCAGCCGCCGCGCACATAGCCGGTGACCTTGTTGATGTCGGCTACATGGATCATGGCCACGCTCTTTTCGCCCACGCTGCGGGCGGCGGCTTTCAGGTCCAGCTCGGCCGCCACCGGGATGACAAACACAAAGTAGTTTTTGCTGCTGCCCTGGGTCACCAGCGTCTTGTATACGCAGGCCGGGTCCTCGCCCATGCTGCCGGCCACATCCACACCGGCCACGGCCACGCCCTCTTCGTGGGCGTACTCGTGGGCCGTATAGGGCACCTTTTCACGTTCCAGAATGCGCATGGCATTGGTTTTTGCTTCTTTTCCCATTTTATCTCAACCTCTTATTTTTTGGGTCAAACCCTCTCCGTTTTGCTGTACAAGGCTGCGCGTCCTCGCCTTCTCCGTCATTACGGCGGAGAGGGTTCTCTTGCCATCATTTTACCACGTTCCTCTTTGAAATAACAGTCCCTCCGGGCAGAGTTTCCGGCAAGAAGCTGTAAAAATGCCCCTGCAAACTGCTTTTTTGCACAAATTTCAAAAAGTTCTTGACTTCAGTTTCCTGAAGTGTTATCATAGCACCATCACTTCAGGAAACTGAAGTTTAACGTTGCAAGCTGCGGCAAAGGAGCCGGTCTCCCCTGCCGTTTCGCACAGATAGGAAAAGGCAAAGGAGACAAAACCACTATGATCATCGTACTGAAACAGGATGCCCCCGACGTACAGGTGCGCGAGTTCTGCCACGAGCTGGAGGGCATGGGCCTGCAGATCAACGACTCCAAGGGCAGCGATACCCATATTCTGGGCCTCATCGGCGACACCAAGGCCATTGCCGAAAGCTGGGTGCTGGCCAACCCCGTGGTGGAGACCTGCCGCCGCGTGTCCGAACCTTATAAAAAGGCCAACCGCAAGTTCCACCCGGATGACAGCATCATCGACGTGGACGGCGTGAAGATCGGCGGCGGCAACTTTGCGGTCATCGCCGGGCCCTGCAGCATTGAAAGTGAAGAGCAGATCACCTACTGCGCCCAGCGCGTGAAGGCCGCCGGTGCTTCTCTGCTGCGCGGCGGTGCATTCAAGCCCCGCACCTCCCCCTACTCCTTCCAGGGCATGCGCAGCGAGGGTCTGGACCTGCTCAAGCTGGCCCGCCGCGCCACCGGTGCCCCCATCGTCACCGAGATCATGAACACCGAGCACCTGCCCCTGTTCGAGAACGTAGACCTGATCCAGGTGGGTGCCCGCAACATGCAGAACTTTGAGCTGCTCAAGGCCGTGGGCCGCCAGAACAAGCCGGTGCTGCTCAAGCGCGGCCTGGCCAATACGCTGGAAGAGTTCGTGATGAGCGCCGAGTACATCATGGCCGAGGGCAACGAGAATGTCATCCTCTGCGAGCGCGGCATCCGCACCTTTGAGACCAGCATGCGCAACACCCTTGATCTGGCCGGTGTGGTGATGCTGCACAAGATGACCCACCTGCCCGTAGTGGTGGACCCCAGCCATGCCTGCGGTCACGCCTGGATGGTGCCGGAGCTGGCCAAGGCTGCCGTTGCCGCCGGGGCCGACGGCCTGATGATCGAGGTGCACAACAACCCCGCCAAGGCCAAGTGCGACGGTGCCCAGAGCCTGACGCCCGACCAGTTCGATGAATTGATGCAGTTCATCCACAAGGAAGTGGAGTTCTTCGGCAAAAAGATGAACTAAGTTCCCCGTTTATACAGAGAAGCCGGTGTGCCAACCAGAGGCATACCGGCTTCTTTTTTGTGGAAAAAGCAGTTCTGCCGCGCAAAACGATCCTGTGCGGATCTCCGCCGGACTGTCTGCCGCCCCTTCCCGGGAGCGTCAGCAGTCCGCTTTCTTTTGCGCCGCATCGTCATTTTTGTCCGAAATAGGGTACCCCCCCCCCGGGGGGTTTTTTTTTTTCCAGCGATTCCAGCCCCAGCCGGATCAGCTCCACCGTTGCTTCGGAGCGCGTCTGGTACCGGTGCGCAAACCGGAAATCCTCGATCTGCTGAAACATCTCTTTGTCCACCGAGACCGTGTAGCGCGGTTTTTCTGTTGCCATGCCATTTTCCCCTTTCTGCCTCTGTGCTTCCCGATTGATTCTCCTCCTAAACTATACCTTATTATGCAAAAATTGTAAAGCACACAGAATTTTCACTCTTGACAGTGGTTCACTGAACCACTGTCATAGGGGCAAGCCAAGGGTGAACCACTGAACCACCCTTAGAATGTTTCTGAAATGCGATGCGCCTGCCGTCCATGCATGGATGAACTGCGATGCAGCGCGTGGAAGGATCAAAAACTTTGTTGTGTAAAGGAGATCTGTTTTATGAAACTGAAAAAGCTCAGCGGCCTTCTGTCCGCCGTGCTGGCAGGCGCAATGGTTCTGTCCATGGCTCCGGCTGCTTTCGCTGTTGCAACTGATGAACTTCCCGCAGAGTGCGACCACATCAAGCAGGTAGCTGTTGATAACCATGATGGTACTTGTTCCTACGTTTGCAAGGTCGATGGCACTGTGATCAACACTATGGAACATATCTGGGATAAGGACGGTACTTGTGTTCGCTGCAACGCAAAGAAGGCTGCCACTGACACCAGCGACTGTGAGCATAAGAACAACAACTGGATTTATGAAAATCTGGGCGACGGTACCCACAACGTGGTCTGCAAAGATTGCGGCGAGACCGTGAGCCTGGCTGTTCCCTGCGTTTACACCGATGGCAAGTGCATCTGCGGTGCTGAAGAGCCTGTTCACGAGCACACTTCCTTCAAGTACGAGAACAATGGCGATGGCACCCACAACGTGGTCTGCGCTGACTGCGGCGCTGTCGTTTCTGCAAACGTGGCCTGCAACTACAAGAATGGCGTCTGCATCACCTGCGGCGCAAAGCAGCCGGCTAAGGCTGATGATGGCATCGCTACCAAGCCCGGCAACGGCACCATGGATCCCAACTTCGGCATGGGCTATCACCCCATCCGCGAGTTCTTCCGCGCTGTGTTCCGTTTCCTGTTTGGCCGTCACTGATTTTTTCATGCGGTATCATGCGGCCCGAATCCCCAAATCCTCAGGCTGCGTGATCTCTCCTCGTAAGCTTACATTCCCATGCAAACTGTAAGTTTACAGGCCTCACATTCCCTATTTAATCCCTTGAAAAAGAGCTGCCGCCCCCGGCAGCTCTTTTTCGTTTGTCCGGACACATTTTCTTTTCCGTGCATTTATGGTATACTAAAGTGTATTTGAACAAACTGCCTGTTTCTGAAAGAGGTTTTGAACATGAAAGCACACATTGCACGCAACCAGAACGCCGGTGTCCCGCTGGCGCTGGGCTGGAACCTTTCTGCGGCTGACCGCGGCAAGCTGGAGGGCATGGCCCCCGCCTTTGGCATGAAGGTCCTGCCCGTGTCCCCTGCCGACGCCGGCAAGACCGTGGCGCAGCTGCTGGGTGAAGTGGAGACCAGATCCGCCCGCACGCTGGTGCTGGAGCCGGGGGCTTACCCGTCCGCTCTGGTGCTGGCCAACTTCAAGGACAAGGACGTGGACACCCTGCTGGACCTGATGAAGCAGGCGCAGGTAAACATCCCCCTCAAGGCCGTGGTGACCCCCGCCAACCGCAGCTGGGTGTTCGGCGACCTGCTGGCCCACCTGCAGGAGGAGCACACCGCCTTTACCGCAGCAAAGGAGAACCAGACCCGATGAAAACCACCCTGTTCAACCGCCTCACCGCCGGACTGCTGGCGGCGGCGCTCTGTCTGAGTGTGCTGGCCGGCTGTGCCGCCAAGCCCCAGAAGGAGCTGACCCGCTACAGCACCATCTTCTATGATGTGTTCGACACCGTCACCCAGGTGATCGCCTACTGCGAGAGCGAGGAAGAGTTCACCAAGCAGATGGAAGCCCTGCACGCCGACCTGATCTCTTACAACCAGCTGTACGACATCTACAACGACTACGACGGCGTGGTGAATGTGAAAACCATCAACGACAACGCCGGCAAGGCCCCCGTGCAGGTGGATGACCGCATCCTGTCCATGCTGGAGCTGGCCCGCCAGATGTACGACACCACAAACGGCAAGCTGAACGTGGCCATGGGCAGCGTGCTGAACATCTGGCACAACTACCGCGAGGCCGCTGAGAGCCACCAGAACGAGGCCGACAACACCCTGCCCACTCAGGAGGAGCTGGAAGCCGCAGCCCAGCACTGCGACATCAACAATGTGGTGATCGACGAGCAGGCCAAGACCGTGTACCTGGCCGACCCGGAGATGTCGCTGGATGTGGGCAGCGTGGGCAAGGGCTACGCTGTGGAGATGGTGTGCCAGGCTGCGCAGGCCCGGGGCCTGACCAGCGCACTGGTAAGCGTAGGCGGCAACCTGCGTGCCATTGGCAAGAAGCCCGACGGCAGCCAGTGGACCGGCGGCGTGGAGAACCCGTGGAACGCTTCGGAGGTGTACACCACCGACTCCCTGTTCGGGGCCGCCATCAACATGAGCGACATGGCACTGGTGACCAGCGGCGACTACCAGCGCTACTTTGTGGTGGACGGCAAGCGCTATCACCACCTGATTGACCCGGACACCCTGTGGCCGGCTGCCTATTTCAACAGCGTGACTGTGCTGTGCCCGGACTCCGGCATGGCCGACTGCCTGACCACCGGCCTGTTCTGCATGCCGCTGGAAGAAGGCCAGAAGCTGGTGGAGTCGCTGGACGGCGTGGAGGCCATGTGGTGCACCCCGGACCAGCAGGCGGTCGCCTCCAGCGGCTGGGAGAGCCACACCCGGAAGTAACCGGAAATTCCCGGAAATTCATCTCATAAGCAAAAGCCCCGTGTGTTCACGATGCGGAACACACGGGGCTTTGTTTTTGCTGTGAGTTTGTCGGCTCAGAAGCCGGTCGGCGGGACGTAATAGCTGGGCAGGCCGCCTTTCTGGCTGGCTGCTGCCTGCTGGCGCAGTGCCGAGCGGGTGACCTCGGCCCAGGAATACTGGGTCATATATTCACCGCGGTAGCTGCTGATGGTGGAGCGGTCTCCCCGCAGGAAGTTGTAATAATCGCACTCCACCTTGCTGGTGTCGATGGCCAGCGTACTGCGCCCGCGCACCAGCAGCCCGCGCACACCGGCATCCTCCAGCGTATGGCTCAGGTCAAAGATCAGATTGCGCAGATGGCTGTGCAGGGACGCCGTGTCGGGCTTGTCCTCCCAGAGCACGGCCAGCATCTCGCCGTTGGTGCAGGTGGCACCGTTGCGGTCCACCAGATAGGCCAGCAGCTCCTTGCTCTTGCTGCGCTTGAACGAGAGCGGACGCCCGCCCACGAACACTTCAAAATTACCGAAGCACTGCACTTTGACGCCCGCAGGCACATCCTCGGCCGGATACCGCAGATTTTCCAGCACATTGCGCACATCAGCCTCGTTGGCAGGTTTGAGCAGGAAGCCGCTGACAAAGATCTGCAGGGCTTCCAGCGCATACTCCGGATGCTCGGTCACCACGATCAGATTGCAGCGCGGCTGGATCTTCTGGATCATGCGAGCCAGGGCGAGGCCGTTCATCCCCGGCATCTCAAGATTCAAAAAAGCTGCATCCATCGGACCCTGACGCAACCAGGTCAACGCATCGTCTGTGGTCATCGCACTGATATAATCGCAATCCGGTGCCACTCTGCACAAGATACGGATCAGAGAATTGATTGCAAGCTGTCCGTCGTCTACGACCAGAATTTTCATCCATATCACCTCCTGACGTATGTAAGCAAATTCCCCTATTCCTTATGATTTTATCACGCAGACGTTCTTTAAGCAAGTTCTTTCGGGCAAAAAAAAGCCAAAAAGCCATTTCCGTCGGAAACTCTCGTCGTGCTTTTGGCACTTTGACGAGAAATCCGCCCCGAAAATGGCAATTCTGACTGTTTTATGGAGTTAGCAGCAAGGCATTGTTTCTGCCAGTCAGCGCATCCGCATCCGGCTGTCCCAGTATGCCGCACAGCCGCTCATAGGCCGCCTGCATCCGGGTGGCCCGGGTAGTGCAGTTATGTGCGTCCGAGGAGATCGCGTCCACAAGGCCGTCCTTCAGCCAGCGGTCCAGCTTCCGGCGCTGAAAGAATCCGCCCTCCAGCACCGTGGCCGCATTGACCTGACAGCGGATGCCGTACTGTTCCTTCAGGCGGGGCAGCGCACCGCTGCGGGCAAGGCGGGGGTAGCGCTCAATGTGCGCCAGCAGCACCCGGTAGCCGCTGCCGGTGATCTGCCGCAGGGCCGTTTCCACTTCCGCCGCCGCCACATCGGGCACGAACTCCAGCAGCACCCAGTCGGTGCCGCCCAGCGTGACCAGGCTGTGCTCGGCCGCCGCATAGGCCGCAGCCGGGGTATACAGCAGCTCCGAGCCGCTTTCCAGCATCAGGTCGTAGCCCTTTTCGGCGCAGTAAGCTCGTGCAAAATCAAGATGCCGCTGATACACGTCCCGCGGGAAGGGCTCCATGCCCGGCGTGCTGTGAGAGGTGGCAAACAGACGGGTGACCCCATCTGCCGCCGCCGCATCCAGCATGGCAAACATCTCTTCCCGCGTGCGGGCACCGTCGTCCACACCATAGACGAAATGCGCGTGATAATCCGTAAAGCCGCTCATTTCTTTTCAGCTGCGTGCTTGTGCTTATAGTACCGGTTGTAGTAACCGTATTTGCCGTAGGTACGGTAGTAATACTTGCGGCTCAGGTAGCTGTCGTAATCCACCTGGTTCAGCACAGTGCCCAGGATGGGGCAGCCGCTCTGCTCGATCTGCTGCTTCACGTCCAGCAGCTCCTGGCGGCGCACATCGTTGTACTGCACAGCGATCAGGGTGCCGTCACAGGATTTTGCGATCTCGGCAGCATCAATGACCACGCCCACAGGGGCGGCGTCCACCAGCACATAATCCACCATCTGGGCCAGGGCGTCCAGCAGGTCCTTAAAGTGATGGTTGCTCAGCAGAGCCAGGGGGTTGGGTACATCCCGGCCCACCGGAACCATCAGGGCACCGGGGATGTCGGTCTGATAGATGACCTCCTCCATGCCCACCATGCCGGCCAAAAAGTGGGAAAGACCCTTGTCGTCGTTGCGGCCGTCCTCAAACTGCAGGCCGTACTGGGCGTTTACCACGCTGCGGCGCAGGTCGGCGTCCACCAGGGCCACCTTCATGCCACGCTGGGCCAGGGTCCGCATCAGGTTCATGGACAGGTAGCTCTTGCCTTCCGAAGCGTGGCAGCTGGTGATCATGATCTTTTTGACCGTTTCACCTGCAAAGGACAGGTTGGTGCTCAGGGTATTGAAGGCCTCGCTGCCTGCATAGTCCAGTTCCGGAAATTTTGTGATCTTCAGCTGTTTCATGCCTTCCTCCCGGTACCGCCCACACGGCGGCGAATATCTTTGCTCAGGCGCTTCATGCGGCGCTGGAAGTTGCTGCCCTTTTTGGGCTCGGTGCCACCCACCAGGGGCACAGAGGCCAGCACCACCATGCCGGTGTACTTGCGGATCTCCTCAGCGGATTTATAGGTATCGTCCAGCAGCACTCGCAGCACCACCACACCGCAGGACAGCACAAAGCCTGCCAGGAAGCCCAGCAGGATGTTCTTGGTCTTGCTGGGGCTGAAGGGGTTGGCCGGTACCCGGGCCGAGGACATGATGGTGGGCTCGTCGGTCTTCATCTTCTCCGCAATGTAGCTTGCGCCCACCTCAGCATACTTATTGGCAATGGCTGCAGCCTCTTCGGGGTCTGCATCGGTCACCGTAATGTCCAGCATACGGGTGTCGTTGGCATTGGTCACGCTGAGCATGTTGTCCATCTGGGTATAGGTATAGTCCAGATCCAGTGCACTGATGACCTTTTCGTGCACCTCCCACATCTCAAACACCTTGATGTAGTCGCTGGTCAGGGCGCTGCCGATCTGAATATCCGACAGGTTCAGCACCGAGTCGTTGCGGCTGACCACATAGATGGTAGAGGTGGCCTTGTAGAGGGGGGTCACCAGCAAAAAGGTATAGAGTGCTGCCAGCACCGCTCCTGCTGCGGCGGCTGCCGCAATAAACTTCCAGTGGTCCAGCAGGCCCATGCAAAGTTCCAGAAGATCAATGGTATCTTCTTCCTGCTGCGGCCGCACCTCGGAACGATAAGGTTCCTGCGTTAAAGTATCTCGCTGCACTTCGTTGCTCCTTTAAATTTCCTTGGCTTTCTCCGTGAAAAATGCGGCGTTCTCTTTTTCGGAAGAGAGCGCCGCAGGACAAAGTCGTTCTGTTTTTACTTCCGGGTCACAGCTGCAATGTAGGCCTTGCCTGCCTGCAGGTTGGTCATGGTGGTGGCATCCAGCTCCAGCTGGACCTTACGGACCTTACGGGCCACGCCGTTCACCACAACGGTCTCCTCCACGACCACACCGGCCAGGGGCAGGTTGACGATGTTGCCGTTGGGGGTCTTGATGCGGATGATCACGGCAACGGTGGTGCCGCTCTCCGGCAGAGCTGCCATGGGGACCTTGACGGTGATCTTGCCCATGTGGGTCTTGTAGCCGGAGACCTTGATCTCCTTGATCTCGCTGACGGTCACGGCGTCCTTCTCACTGCCCAGGATCTTCGCAGCTGCATCCACAGCCTTAGTGGTCAGGTACTGCTCCACGCCCTCGCCCTTCAGCTGGGTCTCTTCCTTACTGGAGTCCTCCGTGGTCTTGACCTCCACCTGCAGGCCCTCGCTGCTGGCAGAACCGGAAACGGAAACGTCGGTCTTGCCCACATCGGCATCGGTGCCAGTCTTGCTGGGCACAGACTCCACAGCAAAAGCGGTGGCGGCAGCCATGCTCACCAGCAGAGCTGCGGAGACCATGGCGCAAACGATCTTTTTCATTTTCATAAGAATATACCCCTTTCAGACCAGTTCTCTCGGCTTTGAGAGCGTCTTTATCCTAAACGTGTCTTGGGCACGCTTATTCAACTTTTTCGTAAAACAATTGCAGCACCGCCTGCTGCAGGCTGGCAGCCTCCGGGTAAAACTCCATGAAGCCATCCTCCCCGACCTGATAGGTGCCATCCGGTTTGATGGTGTCCAGCCGGGTGTAGTCCTTTGCCGCCCAGGCCTCGTTCACCAGCTGACCTTTGGCCATGCTGGTGGTCAGGTAGGGCTGCAGGGCGTCGTAGGCGTCCACGGCAAAGTTCTGATCCTTCTGCAGTTTTTCATCCAGCTGCACCGACAGCTGTCGGATGTAGCTTTCCTGCCGCGCCATGCGGGCCTCGTTGGTGCCTACACCGACACTGCAGCGGGAGCGGACATAGGTCTCGGCCTGCTCGCCCTGCAGCGTGAGGGTCGTACCCTTGGTCATGGCCGGGTCGATGGCGGAGAAATCATCCTCCAGCGTCACGGTCACACCGCCTGCCAGATCGTTCAGGGTGGAAATGCCGTCCAGCCCCATGGCAAGGTACTGGTCGATCTCCTGGCCTCCCAGCAGGTTTTCCACCGCTTCTACGGTAACCTCACAGCTGGTCTGACGGCCATCGCCAAAGGCATAGCCCAGGCAGATCTGCTGGGTCACCGGCTCGTACCGGTCCCCCAACAGGCCCAACACCGTCACCGGAGTAATGGTATCCCGGTCGATCTGCAGCTGCTGCACCGTCTTGTCCGCGTCATCCAGTACCACCAACCGCAGAAAGTCGGCCTGGCCGGCCTTGCGGTACTCGTAGCTGTCCTGAGTGTCGTGGTCCACGCCCATGACCAGGATCGTGGTCAGGCGGCTTTTTTTGCGGTAGGTCACGCCGTCCACTTCCACAGTCTCCTGGTCGGCCTGGGGCAGCTGGGTGCGGGTCTCCGGCTTTTCTGCCCGTTTCTCCAGCCAGCGGCCCCCGCCGTACAGTACCAGCACAACCGCCAGAACGGCCAGCAATGCTGCTACAGCATGAAAAACCGTCTTGTTTTTTTGTTCTTGTTTCTTCAACGGGATCGCTGCTCCTTGCTTTGGTCCGAAACGCTCTGGGATTCCAGAGCACCTCATTTATTTATTATGCGTCACACTTCCGCAACTGTCAATAGATTTTATTTCATCTTTCCTGTTTTTTTCATGTTTTTCTGTCACATAAACGCAACCGGCCCCGGCTATGGAAAACTACCTTCCACAGCCGGGGCTGGTTCGTCTGTTTTATTTCAGGTCCAGTTCCGGCGGTACGTCGATCTGATCTGAAACATATTTCCCGTTCTTCTTGCGCTGGCGCACACACTCGGTGAGCAGATATTCGATCTGTCCGTTCACCGAGCGGAAATCATCCTCTGCCCAGGCAGCAAGGGCATCGTAGAGTTTGGCGTTCAGGCGCAGGGGCACCTGCTTTTTGGGCTCGGCCATCAGTACAGGCTGCCGCTGTTCACGATGGGCTGGGCGTCGCGGTTGCCGCACAGCACCACCAGCAGGTTGGACACCATGGCTGCCTTGCGCTCGT
>ENA-ORUI01003773-ORUI01003773.1-human-gut-metagenome-genome-assembly--contig:-NODE-3773-length-10479-cov-2.296335_pt1 | contig 10479 bp, 10 predicted proteins | sample MGYA00242078_ERZ509205 | MGnify/ENA primary metagenome ERZ509205 (study PRJEB26280, sample SAMEA2338828) | human gut metagenome | biome: human gut; feature: human-associated habitat; material: faeces... | reverse complement strand
ACTACATGGACGGCGTGGGGGTCATCCTCAAGGGGGAATGGACGGAAAGCGGCAGGAAAGCGGTGCTGGGGCGTGACTACAGCTATTTTTCTCCGGCATTCAAGCTCAACACGGCAACCTGCCGCCCCATAGGCCTTGAACCGGATGACATTGAGGTTGGCTCTCTGGTGAATGACCCGGCCTTTGAGAATATTGCCCGCATTGCGGCCGGCAAGGCCAGACTTGAGAATTTCACGGTTCTTGAACCGGACATGCTTTTGAATAGCGGCGGAGAGGATACCGGTGCTGTTCATGACCAAACAAATAACACAAATACAACAATGTACGAACTACTGGTTAAATGCGGCGTCCTCACCAAAGAGGAAGCCGCATCTGATAAGGCCGGCAAGATCGCAGAGGACAAAATCAACAACCTGAAGAAGAAATCTGAGGGAGTCGAGCAGTCCAAAACGGAACTTGAAGCGGCCCGAAAAGAGGCGGAAGACGCCAAAAAAGAAGCAGCCACCTGCAAGGCGGCCAAGGCCAGGCTGGATGAAACCGAAGCCAAACTGAAAGCGGCGGAAGCCGAGCTTGCCGAGGTGAAAGCCTCCAAGGCGGCTCTTATCGACGCGGAAATTGAAGCCGCCATCAAGGCCGGCAAGATTGCTCCGGAAGATGAAGATGCCAAAGAGGCCTTGAAGACCGCTCTAACGGCCAATATCAAGGCCGGCAAAGCTCTGATCGCCTCCATAAATCCGAATCCTGCTTTTACGACGGTGGTCGCCGGAAAGGCCAATAACGGCAACGGCGGGAATGAGCCTACCGGACGTGACCGCATCATTGAAAACATCAACAAGGAAAAGAACTAAGCCATGTCATTTTTGACTCTACTGGACATTCAGAAACGCAATGGTTCGGAATCCGACATCGGATTGATCGAAGAAGTGGGGCGCTCCGCCCCGGAAGTAACGCAGCTTGCTTCCGTCGTGGGCTCCAAAACCATCGTCAAAACCTATGTACGCACCGGCATTCCCCGAGCCCGGTTCCGCCCGGCCAATGCACCCATCGGTTACACGTCCTGCACTTACGAATCAAGGAACGTGGAACTGTTTCCCATTTCCTCCATCGTTTTTGTGGATCATATTACGTTGGAAAGCTCTGACGACGGGGAAGCCGCCGTCCTGGCCGATGAAGCTTCCGGGATTACGGAGGGGGTTCTTCTTTCCCTGGGAGCCCAGGGTTTTTACGGAAAGAAAATCGACAAGAACGGTTTTCCCGGACTTCCCGATTTCATCGACGATACGATGATCATCAGCGCAGACAGCTCCAAGGCCGCCGACAATTACGACGGGACGTCCGTATTTGCCGTTGTGGAGGGTCCCAAAGGCGTGCATTGGCGCTGGGGGCGCGACAAGGGAATTACTCTTGGCACGTTCAAGGATGCGCTTATTCCCGGCAAGGATCCGGAAACGGGCGAGCCGGGTGCCATTCCCGGCAAGGTTGCCGATTTGACCGCCTTTGTCGCCCTGGTCAACAACTCCAAGCTGTCCGCCGCACGCCTGAAGAATATCGGCACGGCAGAAGGAACGACGCTGGATGACGATAAATTGGCGGAACTGCTGGCTTTGTTCCCGGCAGGCGTCCGCGTGACGAAGTTCATCATGAACCGCATGGCCTTGGAGCAGCTCCGCAAGATCCGCAGGGTAGCGAGCGTTTCCGTGGACGGAGGCAAGGCGGGAGGGGATTCCTCCGGATCCGCCCCGATTCCGACCCACGCCCACGGCATCCCGATTTTGGTGACGGACTCCATCGTCAACAACGAAAGCGACCTGTCCTCCATCACGGGCATTTCCTACTGGGGCAAGCATGCGCCGAAGAAAGTGAGCAACAAAAAGAACCAATAAGACGGAAAGGAACCTTAGACAGTGAATCCTATCAGACACACCCGCAAGGACGAATTGCTGACGGCCCGGATGAACATGCCGGGCACGGGCAAGACGGCCTATTCCGAAGTGCTGGATGCGGGTCAGACGGGCGGCATTGATGAAATGTCCATCGTCATTGAGCACGAAGACCTTCCGGCTCTGGCTGCCGGAAAGAAGATCACGCTGACCCTGGAAGCCTCCGGGGATGGCGATAGCTGGGCCGAGGTGCCGGGGTTCTCCCTGGCACCTGCGGCGGGAGAAGAAGCGGGAGCTCTTGCGAACAGCATTGCCGGACGGGCTCCCTATGGCATGGGACGCTACATCCGGCTCAAGGCTGTGGCAGACACCGCCAGCGGCGACAATACCGCCGCCAAATGTGAACTCTCCATCCGCGTGTAACCGTCATGGCGCTGGTCCAGATCACGGAAAACACCCTGCGGGCCTTCCTGGCGGACGCTGAAATCGCGGCGTTTGACTCGGCAGGAGCGGAAGGGGATTACCCGGAACGGGCCGGCGCCCTGATCAGGACGACGTGCAACCTCGTCGCCGGAATCGTTAATTCTTCCGGGAAATATCCCATTCTGGCAACAGGTCAGGACAGGGTGCCGGAAGAACTGGAACACCCGACGCTTGTCTGGATCCGTCACGCCATGCTGGCCGACTTGCCCGACATGGGCGACCTGGAAGGATCCCCCCGCGCCAAGCAGTACAGCACGGCAAGCGAGATTTTCCGGGCCGTCCGGGAGGGCAGGTTTTATCTTGCCCCCTACGATTCGGAGAGTGGCGGTGTAGAGGTGTACGGAGCCGGGCAGCCCTATCAGAACTGGTGTGAACTATGAGTGCTTTACCCGCAAGCCCGCGCATCGCCGCCGGGGAAAAAATCTATCGGAAAATCATTACCCTGTGTGCCCGTTACAACAGCGGGGAGGATCCCGGCATTGTCATGCGCGGATGGGATGCCGACCTGAAAACCCTGATTACTCAAAAGCTGTCCAGGCTGGGAATCTGCGTGCTGGTATGTGCCCCGAAACGAAAACCCCTGCAGGAACAGGGAGGCACGAATGCCGTCATTCTGACCACAAAAATCGTCATTGAAAGCAATCCCCTCCTGAAAAAATCCGACGCAACCGCCGTCCTCGGCTGGGATGCGGACGATCTGGCAGACCTGCTCGCCATCGGGCTTGACGGGCATCGGGAACCGGGCTGGCTCACCTGCATGAAGCTCAAAGTCACAGGCACGGAGTCAAGCCGGGTACAGATGGCCAACAAGGCTGTTACGCTCACCCTTGAACAAACCACCATATTGAAACATGGCAACTAAACCCACCACCGCCGCGGCCCAGGAGGCCGCTACTGCTCCGGCGCCCCGCATCGTCAAATGCCGGGTGGCCGTCAACAAGCTGGAACTCCCTCACGGCATCGCCGCGCGGGGAAAAATCGTCCACATCCCGGAAGACGTGTACAAAGTCCACGCCGACGCCGGGAAAGTGACCTTTATTGACTACGTAAGAAGCTAACAACCATGTCAGAACTCTACAACAAGGAAATGCTGGTCGGCACCTTTCTCGACCTGTGCCCGTTCGGAACGACAGTCACGGCCGAAAGCGGCACGGACACGGTGGACGAGCATTTCAAGCCGGCGAAGGACTCCGACGCCTGGATGATTGCCAACGAAGTCATCGACTACAAAATCACGCCGACCACGGAAGACGACGCCCGCACGGTATTTTCCCGCGACACGACCTCCTATGTGACGCGGAAGAACACCAAAGTGACGGGCAACACCATCGAGATTAATTCCACGGAGGTTAATCCGGTCTGCTGGCAGGTGATTTACCAGTGCGACAGGCTGGAAGCCGGGAAGGAAGTGCAGCCCTTTTCCCGGAACATCTACGGGCAAAAGGTATGGGCGCGCCTCACCAAATACCAGGAAGACAAAAAAGAAATGATGGTCCTGGAAGTCGCGGCGCTGCTCAAGGTGGAAATCCCCACGGAAAACAACAAGCTGATCACGCCGAAATTGACGCTTGAAGTGATACCGTCCTCCCTGAATTCCCTGACGCCCACGGAAGAAATCGCCTTCCCGGCCTCCGCCGGAGCATGACAGCCGGGGCCGCCCCTCTGTTTGCATGGGGAGGGGCGGCCCCTGTTTCCCCCACCATTATTGAGGCATGGACACGACCGTCTCTCCCTTTTCCATTACCTTTGACGGGCGCCCCGTCGTGCGCGCCGGGGAATTCCTGCTCGACTCCCTGCCGGAACACGCTTTCCCGGTGCAGTTCGGCACGTCCGCCACGCCGATCATCAACAGCCCGTTCCCCAGGCTGGACGCATTCGGCAACCTGTCCCTGTCCTTCACCATCTCCACCGTGCGGGAATGCGCCTCCCACATGGACGCGTGGAGCGCCTTTTACGAATGGCTCAACGAATGGAAAACGGCGGGGAAGGGGGAATGGGCCTGGACCGACGCCTGCGGCCGTGAACAGCGCTTTGAAGCCATCATCGCCGACGCCGAGCCGAAGGTTCAGGGCCTGCGCCTTATTGTCTCCTACAACTTCACCCTGGGCCGCCCCCTATGAAAACCCTTGACGTATCTTCCGCCGACTTCCTGGACATGGCCGAAAGCCCGTCCTACAACCGGCTGTCCTTCGGGGGAGCCTCCGTCTCCTTCCGCGTGCCTGTCTCCCGGTTTGCCTCCTGCCCGTTTGAAGAAGGGGAACCCGTCAAAATCGTCTGGCGCGGGAAAACCCTGCTCATCGGCCCGGTCATCGACCTGGAACATTCCCTTGAAGGAACCTCCGAGAGCTGGGACATCAGGATTTACGATTACTGGTGGAACCTGAGCAACATCCAGTACTTCGCGAATGGTCGCGCCAACGGCATCTTTGCCGAATACCGCCGAGGCACAGGCGGAAGCGGTCAGGAAAAACAGGCGACCGCGAACATCCGGGACGCCCTCTCCGGAGTTCTGGACCACGCCGTCAGCACGGCTCTGGTTCCCATCAAATACGACCTCCGGATAGACAAGGATGCCGAAATCATTCCGTTTGCCTACTCGTCGGAAACGTATGCCTCCCTGCTTTCCCAGATCCAGAAATGGCGCCCCAATATGGCCGCGTGGTTTGAATACGGCGCGGACGACTCCGCCACGCTGGTCATTGCCGACCATGCCGCCCTGCCGGATGTCGTGCTCGACCTGTCCGCCGTGGACGTAAGCGCCCTGTCCCTCAAGGCGCGTCCCGATCTGGTGCCTCCGGCCGTGGGGCTGACCTGCAACGCCTCCGTTGTCTCCCGGATTCAGCGCGCGCTGGCCGTCTATCCCTCAGGCGCCTCCCTGTCCCAGCCCTATGTGGTGACGGCGGAAGTGGACGTTCCGGGCGGCGTCAAGGTCTCCGACACTGCCGGGCAATACAGCCCTGCGGAAACGGACTCGCTGGGTTACGACGCCCCGCGGATGATTGTCCGGGGAGACAAATTCCCGACCGGCACGGCCCAGTGGGCGGCCCGCGTCAAACGCTGGGCTCCGGCCCTGGAGGATTGCGCCGGCCTGGAAGTGGCGGCCAGTCCGAAAATTACGTCCATCACGCCGGCTGACGCGGAACACCGGGGATACAGCAATGCGGCCATCACCCACGAACTGACCTCCGGCCAGATAAACGGCAGGAGCGCAAGAATCAAATGGGGCAAGGTCCGGGTGGATTTGCGGGTGCGGGCGACGGAACCCCCCGACACGGTGAAGCAATATTTTCCGGAATACGGCGGAAAATCCGGAACCGGGGACCGCTGGATCGGAACATTGACGTTTGAAGTGACCACGACGAATGTCGGCTACGCGTCCTACCGGGTGGACAGGGCAGGGACGGTGGAAAGCGTATCCGACGACGGCGGAAGCCCCGGAGGCGACGAAACATCGGGCAGCTACGACACCTCCGTGTTGTATAAAAATTTCCTGAAATCCTACTACGAAGCCACCCGCGCGCTGCCCTATGACGGATCCGCGACCGTCCACGACGACTTTGACCAGGTCTGCGGGGGGCGCCTCTCCATCATGGGAGGATTGAAAGAATGGGAAACCATGCGGTCCGTCATTCAGGAAATATCCCTCGACCTTAAAACGGGAGTTTCCGACGTGACGGTGGGGGCCCCGGAACAGATCTCTCTGCAGGACTCCATCGACCGGAGCCGGCAGCTTGCCGAGGCGCTGCGCCGGACGGCCTGGGCGGACTCGTCCACGTCTTCCGGGGGAGGTTCTTCGGGCGGAGGCTCTTCGGGCGGAGGCTCTTCCGGAGCGGACGATGAGGTCCCGGAGATTCCCAGCGTCGGGCCGTCCGTAAAACTGCTGCAGGCTCAGGAGCCTCCCGCGTGGGGAACAAGCGCCGTTGAGGTGGGATTCCAATGCCGCCTGTCTTACGGGAGCGACGGCAAGGTGTCCGATGCCTACATCCGCCAGGGGAAGGCCGTTTATGCCGGCAGCTACATCGGGGGGCTGCTTCCGGAAGGGGACGGCTCCGGGGGATGGGTGAAAAGCCCCGTCACGTCCGGGGAAATCTGGCTCAAGATCCAGTTGGACAAGGACACGAAATACCTCGGATCCTCTCTGTCCGCCGCGGGCGGCGTCTCCGACCCCGTCAGGCTCGCGGAGGAAGACCGGAAAACCCCTTATGAATATTATTTCCATCTGGCCACCATCGACGGCAACAAGGTGGTGCAGCACCAGGCGGGCACGGTTTATCTCCAAATCCACCCGGGAACCTTCGGCCCCTCCGGAATGTCATGATCAGGATATACACCTTCACCTATGCCGGAGACGCGCAGGAAGCCGTGGCCTGCGTCCGGTGCGCCAGGACGGCTCTTCCGGAGGCGGTAGTTACGGTGGTGGACGACAGCGCCGCCCCGGTGCCCCCGGAGGCCAGGAGGGCCCTTGTAGCGCATGGGGCGCGGTATCGCCGGAGTTCTTTCCCCCGCTGCGGCAACCTGCGCGGCCCGGAGTGCGTCCGGGGAATTATTGCCACGCTGGCCGGGGCGGCGGCGGATGGCGACACCGTCGTCAAGATTGACTCCGACACGGCTCTTCTGTCGGGCGGCTGGGTCAGGGAAATGAAACACAACGGGCTTGCGCTGCACGCCGCCGGATACCGGGTCCCCCGGAACCCGTCCGAACGGTCCGCCTACGGAAATTGCTACGCCCTGAGCGGACGGGCGGCCAGGATGGCCGCCGAAGCGCTGGAATGCGCCGCCATCCCCCCGCTCGCCCCGGAAGACCTCACCATCTGCCGGGCCGTCATGGATGTCTGCGGCCGGGAGCGTGTCCGGCTTGACGAGCCGTGGACGCCCCTGAACCGGGCCGGGCGGTGGTCCTGGTGGAACTGGGACAGCCGGACGGCGAACCCGGAGGATTATGCCCGCAGCTATGACGTGGTGAGCGTCGGCAATCCCCGGCCTCCCCACGTCCCCAAAAACGCCCGCCGGGAAGTCATGCGCGCCCTGTGCGACGCCCGTTTGAATCTCAACAGCCAATCAATAGAACCATGTCAGACAGAAACCTGAACATCAATATCAGAACGACCGCCGACACCTCCGGCGCCACTCAAGCCGCCGCGTCCCTGGACAGGATACGGGAATCCGGCGAATCCATGTCGCAGACTTCCGGCGTGATGGACCGGATCGCAGATTCTCTTTCCCGTGTCAAAACGGCTGCCGGGGAAACCGGCGACGCCATGAAGGACGGCATGGGCGCGGAATATGAAAAAGCCCTGGAAAACGCCAATTCCAAACTTGACCAATACGCCGACGCCCTGACCGCCGCCGGCTCCCGGATGAAAGCCGCCTTCAACGACAACCCGGGATTGACCGGGTTTATTGACGAAGTCACCAACGCCGTGCTGACCTCCGAGGAATTCAGGAAGAAGCTGGAACAGGTGGATGACGTCTTTGAAGTCCTCAACAACAAAATGTCTGATTTGGATCTCGGGGCGAAATGGGGAGATGACCTTGACGAAAACCTTCAACAAATCATCGACGGCTACAACAAGGAAATGGACGCGGCTGACAAGGCCGCGGAAAAGGCGGAAGCCGCGGAGGCCCGGAAGCAGCAGGCCGCTGCAGCCACGGTAGAACGGCTGGAAGCCAACAACCGCCGCGCCTCTGCCACCTATGAGGAACTACAGGCCGAACTGGAATCCTACATTGCCAAGTTGGAAGAAGCCCGGAAGGCCGGGGACAACGTGGCCCAGGCGGACGCCCTGAAGAATATCCAGGACCTGGGACGGCGCATCAAGACGGCCGGAGATGCCGGACAACTCACCTCCACGCAGGTCAAGGGGCTGGCGGGGCAGATTACCATAGCGGCAACGCGCATTCTGGGCATGTCCAGCTCGCTCCGGGGAGCCATCCCATTCATTCATTTATTCGGAACCACCATCAAAACGGCGATGGGGCCGCTGGGCTGGGCCATGCTGCTGATCCAGGGGCTGACCGCCGGCATTACCGCTTTGATTGACCACTTCAAGACCAAAAGCGACGAACTTGACAAGGCCGCCGAGAAGGCAAGGAGGAAGCATGATGAAATCAACCAGTATTTGAGGGATGCTGAAAAAGGTCGTCTTGCGCTTGTCCAGAAAACGAAACAGGAAGAAGCGGCCCACGTCATCAACCGGGAGTATGAACAACATATTAAAAACATTACTTATGAATATGAGAAACAGACCCGGGAAATTGAATATCAGCTCACCCTCCGCAAAATGGAGATTGCTGAGAAGCAGGGGGCGGACACCTGGAAAAACAAGATGCAGCGTTTGGAAGTGGAAGAACAGTTCCAGGACGGGAAAATCGGCAAGCATGAAAGAAAGTACAGGCTTTTGCTTCTGGATCAGGAGCTTGAAAGGATAACGGAGCGGGTCAGGATTCAAACTGCCCATGAAGAAGACCTTGCCTTGGCTGACAAACAGGGGGATGCGGAAGGGAAAAGAAATACAGCTTTAGGTGAAGCTTCACGCCTGCAAAATGTAAAAATGTCTCTTCCAACTGTAGAGGAAATGTCAAAATTATTTAGGTTAGAAAGTAGTGAATTGCCTTATATAATTAAAGAGATAAAAGGTAAGGAAGAAGCTATAAAATCTTTTACAGATTTGGGTGGTTACGAAGACTTTGTTAAACAACTTCGTGGCGAGCTTTCAGAACTTGAAATACAAAAAGATAATATTTCGGGAATGATTGAAAAAATAAAATCTATTTTTAATGAAGAAAGTATTTCTTTTCAACCGTCTTATGGATTGGATAAAAGTGGGAAGCCTATTACTGATGAACAAAGAACCGAAGAATATAAAATATCCCTTGAAAAGCTCGGAGCCCGGCAACAAACAGCCGTAGAAGAGGCCGGAAAACATCAGGAAGAATTAAATGGTATTTTGAAAGAACGTGTTATTGTTCAAAAAGGAATTTTACGACTTGAAACGGAAGAAGCGAGAAATGAACAAGCTCGAAAGAAAGAATCCAGAGTTGGGGAAAAGGAATGGAAAAATGATGATAAAAAAGAAGAGCAAAAAGCAGAAAAGAAACTCGAACGGGAGAGAAAACAGGAGCTTAAAAGGCTTCAACAGGAACAGAAGCGGGAAACTGATAAGGCTATTAAAACTTTTGTGGAAGGCTTTACCATCAACGCCGGAAAGAGTGCTACTCCACATCAAACCTCTCTAGTCCACAAGGCTATTGACGGCATTAGAAAAGATATAGAACGCGCCGCGGTCGATGGATACATTGACCCGGAAGAACTACAGAATTTAAACAAGCTTTTTGTGGGAAAATTAACGGAGCTTGGAGTTGCATCAAGACAAGTTCTTCAGGGCTTGAAACAGATGTTTGAAAGCAATATTGGAGCTATCAACAAGGAAATAGCAGAAATAAAAAGGACGCAAAGAATGCAGCTTAGCCGGGAAAGGTTGAGAAGATGATAGGTAACGTCTTAGTTCCCTACTTCTAGTCATAAACAAAGAAATCGACGTGCAGAATTTGCGATTAGAAAACTTTGTGATTTTTTTCTTTTTATTATCATTGTTGCGATTATCATACAGTTATGAAGTATTACCTTGCTACACCGGAAGGAAAAACAGAAGGTCCTTTTCATCCAGAGACGTTAGAGGTTTTGGCTCGACGTAAAAGTATCACTTTTGAGACCCTTATATGCAGGGAGGGGGGAAATGAATGGATAAAGTATGGGGAGTTTCTTTCCTCCGCAACTCACGAAAAGTCAAATTCCTCTAAAATGAATATTTGTGCTGAATCAGAAAGAACCCGGAGAAATAACTATTCAGCAAGCGGAGTATCAGAAGCGTTCCGGTGGGTGGGTATCGTTTGCTTTGTACTGGCTATAATTATTCCCCTTATACTTTTGTCCTCAGGGAGCGACCAGAGCATTTTCGCCGCTTCCATTTTTCTTGTGCTTGCCCTATCCGGGCTGGGATGGATTGGAGTTGCTCATATTATTTCCCTCTTAGAACAGATTGCTGAGAACACGGGAAAGTGAGTATTCGTGAAATCAAAAATAGTTACCAAGTAGTTACCTATGAATCGTTTTTTA
>ENA-ORUI01003765-ORUI01003765.1-human-gut-metagenome-genome-assembly--contig:-NODE-3765-length-10492-cov-1.965699_pt1 | contig 10492 bp, 9 predicted proteins | sample MGYA00242078_ERZ509205 | MGnify/ENA primary metagenome ERZ509205 (study PRJEB26280, sample SAMEA2338828) | human gut metagenome | biome: human gut; feature: human-associated habitat; material: faeces... | reverse complement strand
GCAGTTTTATTGTTTGGTATTCCGGCACACAAAGATGAGCAGGGAAGTGGTGCGTATGCCGAAGACGGAATCGTGCCACAGGCGATTCGCTATATTAAGAAAAATTACAAAGAACTTGTTGTTGTTGCGGATGTCTGCCTGTGTGAATACACATCACATGGACACTGCGGTCTGATTTGCGATGGGGAAGTTTTAAATGATGAGACGCTTCCGTTTTTGTCAAAGGCATCTGTTGTGTATGCAAAGGCAGGAGCAGATATCATTGCACCGAGTGATATGATGGATAAACGTGTTGAGGCAATCCGCAAGGCTCTTGATGAAGAAGGCCTATATAATACGCCGATTATGTCCTACAGTGCAAAATTTGCGTCGGCATATTATGGCCCATTCCGTGATGCCGCACATTCGGCACCGGGATTTGGTGACCGTAAAAGTTATCAGATGGACCCGGCAAATGGAGAAGAAGCTCTGCGGGAAGTGGAGCAGGACATCAAAGAAGGTGCTGATTTAATTATTGCAAAACCGGCGATGGCATATCTAGATGTGCTAAAAGATATTTCCATTCATTATAATATTCCGATTGTGGCGTATAACGTCAGCGGAGAATATGCGATGGTGAAAGCAGCTGCGCAAAAAGGCTGGATTGATGAAAAACGAATTGTGATGGAGCACATGATTGGATTTAAGCGTGCCGGTGCAAAAATGATTATTACTTATCATGCGCTTGATGTAGCTCGGTGGCTTAAGGAAGAACAAAAGGAGCAGTAACCATGATTTTTGGCTATGTTGGAATTTGCTATAAAGAAGCACCACTTGCCCTGCGCGGGCAGGTGGCGTTACCCGACTCAAAAAAAATTGAATTATGGGAGCGGCTTTCTGTCATTGGCTTAAAACAGTGTGTGATTGTCTCGACCTGCAACCGCAGCGAGATTTTCTATTTTTCTCATTCGGATGCGGTGACGGGGGAGCAGGTGCAGTCCTGCTACCAGGACATTTTCCCGAATGTTTCGTTTGGGGATTGCTGTAAGAAAAAAGAGGGCAGTGAGGCGGTTTCTTATTTGTTCCGCGTGGCGGCAGGCTTGGAATCGTTAGTCGTAGGTGAAGACCAGATTTTAGGGCAGGTTGTTGAGGCGATGGATTTTGCCAGGACCATGGGGCACAGCGGCAAAGAATTGGAGCGCATTGTAAGGGATGCAGTGACGTGTGCCAAGTGGATTAAGACGAATTACCGCATCAGCGAAAAGCCGTTGTCAGTCAGTTATATTGGCGTGAAAGAGCTGCACCGTGCCGGTGGTGTTAGCGGGAAAAATATTCTTGTGATTGGAAGCGGAAAAACGGCGGCACTTGCTTTGACATATTTGTTTGAATACGGAGCAAAAAAGATTTATCTGTGCAGCCGGACGTTTGCGCACGCAAAAGAATTGTTAGCGGTACATGAAAATTTGACAGTGGTGGATTATCATGAGCGTTATGATGCGATGAAACGGTGTGAAACGGTTGTATCAGCAACGTCATCGCCGCATCTGGTTGTTTTGTACGATAAATGGAAAGAGACGGGTGTCACACAAATGCAGTTTTTGGATTTGGCATCACCGAGGGATATTGACAGCCGGTTACAAGAAGTTCCGGGGGTGCAGTTGATTGATATGGATACGCTGCAGAAAATTACCGAAAAAAATCAGAATGAGCGGGAAAAACTGGCGGCAGACTGTGAACAGGTTATTGAGGAAAAGGTGCAGGAGACGATGGAATGGCTTTTATTGAGCCGTGTGGATGGCACGATTGAGACGCTGCAGAAACGGTGTTCACAGATTGAGACGGACAGTTATGAATATTTAAATCGAAAAATTTCTCTGAATCACAGAGAGCAGAAATTATTGAAAAAGGTGCTTCATGCTTCTTTGCAGCGCTTGATTCGTGAGCCGATTCAGGAATTAAAGCAGTTGGAGGACGAAGAAAAGCAGAAAGAGTACCAGAATATCTTAAAAACATTATTCCGAATGTATGAAGATGAATAAAAGTATAAGCGTAACCTTATACTTTTATTAAAAATTGCTATAAGTAAAATATTATAATATCGTATGGAATATATTTACAAAGTTATACCTTGGTGTTACAATAATCTCAAAGAGAGGGATCGTATACGAAACAGGGTTTGTTTACGGGGCGGTTTCAAAAACAAAAAATGATTGGAGGACACAAGGTTGAAAAAACAGTTTTGTAAAACAATGAGTTATGTGATGACGGCAGCATTGCTTCTTGGCGTGTCAATGCCATCTTCACCGGCAGCAGCAAAGAAAAAGGCACCGAAACTTAGCACAAAGAAAGTAAGCATTTCGGTTGGACAGAAAAAGACGATTAAGCTGAAGAATGGAAAGAAAGCAGTTTGGTCCATTAAGTCAGGCAAAAAGGTTGTTAGTCTTTCGAAGAAAAAGAAAACAAGTGTCGTAGTAAAAGGAAAGAAAGCCGGAAAGGCAGTCGTATTAGCAAAGGTTGGAAAGAAAAAACTGACCTGCAAAGTTACTGTTAAGGAAAAGAAGCCGGCAGTTACAAAAGCACCGGCAATTACTACTGCACCAAACACGAATAAACCAAGTACGGCACCGACAGCAACACCAACAGCTGTAGTACCGACACCAACCGCTACTCCGGAACAGGGCGAGGCAGTAAAAGACATTACAATTGATATGACAAAAGTTGGCGATACCGAATTCAGTTCTTCACCGGCAACGATTAATTTTAGCAGCCAGTTGGATGCACGCTTTGATTTGGCTTATTTTAAGGAAGTAAAAATTGGCTATGAACTTACTTTTGAAGGTGAAGACACTTCCAAATTAACAGCTGGTAAAATTGCTGTAGCAGGTACAACAGAGCAGTTGACAGGTTTTGATGATGGTGTAGCATTTAATTATAACATGGCAGCGGGTGCTACATCCGTATCGGTAGCATTTGATGAGAAAGTAACAGGTCCTGCCGTTGGATTGAACATCCAGCCGATGGATGCGGCTGCTAGTTATGGTTGGCCGGAAACGTTGAAATCCGTTAAGATTACAAGCATTGTATTTGTTGCCAGAGCAGGAGCTACTTATCCGGCAGCAGGAGCAAGCAAACCAACACCAAAACCAACAGTAGCACCGGAATTTGAATCTTCTGAGTTCAAATACGATGGTCTTGATCAGAATTGGATTGACAAAAACATTGACCCTGAAAAACCGGTTGTTGCTTTGTCATTTGATGATGGCCCGGGAGGTTATACAGGATTTGTTGATAATGGTATGAAGATTCAGAAAGCTTTAACTGCAGCAGGCGCTCATGCAACATTCTTCTACATCGGTGCTCATATTGAGCATGATGAGGATTCCAGAAATGAAGTTCTTGCAGCGAAAGAGGCTGGATTTGAGGTGGCAAATCATTCTTATGATTCTAATGGGTTGAATAGTGTAGGACCAGAGGTAATCAAAGAGAAGATTGCTAAGACAGATGCACTTCTTTCTGAAATCACCGGATACAAACACTTCTTGTTCCGTGCGCCAAACGTTGCTTATAGTCAGGCGATGTATGCAGTAATCGAGAAACCGTTTATCGATGTATCGATTTGGAGTCAGGATTATCAGGATAAAACAACGAAAGATGATTTGGTAAACAATGTAATCAATAACTTAAAAGATGGCGGTATCATTAACATGCATTCCGTTCATGATAAGACAGCAGAGGCAGTTCCGGAAATTTTGGAGCAGTGCAAAGACAAAGGATATCAGGTAGTTGGCGTTTCTGAATTGTTTGCTATTAAAGGCAAAAAGCTTATGACAGGTGTGAAATACAATAACGCTGAGTAAGATTTGAAAATGGATTGTTGAAAAGCAGGGCTGTTATAATAAAATAGTCTAAAGATGGCAAAAGAAGTTTGTTCGATATAAACGAATGGAACTTCTTTTGCTATTTTTATTTTATACGCAGACATGCCGCTCTTTGGTTGCGGCGTCTCTTTATCTGTGATAAAATAGAGTAAATGGCGTGAAAGGAGCATGCATATGACAGGGATTGTTTTTGAAGGTGGGACATTTCGACCGATTTTTAGCTGCGGTGTGATGGATGCACTGTTGTCGGAGAATATATTACTGCCTTACTGTATTGGTGTTTCCGCTGGAATTGCGGATGGGGTTTCGTATATTTCTAAACAACCACAGAGAAATTTGGAAATTATGCAGAAATACCGTAATGATAAGCGATATATGAGCCGGAGCAACTGGAAAAAAAATAAAAGTATTTTCGGACTGGATTTTGTTTTTGGAGAAATTCCGGACCACTTAATTCCATTTGATTGGGACACCTTTCGTTCATATAAGGGAACTTGTCTGGTTGGTGTGACAAATGCAAAAACCGGACAGATTGAGTATAAAAACGCAATGGATATGGATGAGAAATTTACAATGCTTCGTGCAACCTGTGCATTGCCAATGTTTTTCCCAGCGATTGATTTGGACGGACAGAAGTATTACGATGGCGGGCTGGTTGACCCGATTCCGTTTAAAAAAGCGTTAGATGACGGTTGTGACAAATTAATTGTTGTGCTTACGCAGCCACGCGGTTTTGTGAAACGTTATGGCAAATATGATAAAATGGGTGCCAGAATGCTAGGACATAAATATCCGGAGATTAAACGAGTGATTATGGAGAGACCGGACCGCTACAATGCTATGGTGAAAGAGTGTGAGGCGTTAGCGAAGGAAGGAAAAGTGATGATTCTACGGCCGAACCATTTGCTGAACAGCTTTGAAAGTGATGTGCGGAAACTGGAAATGGCTTATTGGCATGGTTACCGCATGACAAAAGAAAAGATGAAAAAAATCAAGAGGTTTATTGAGGAATAAAGGAGATTGCAAATGAAACAACAAAAGCAGCAAAAAGAATATGGGAAAAAGTTTTTTGTGCCAATTTTGCTTATACTGGCAGTGCTTCCATTGATTACCAATGCACATATTTATGATAATGGATTGAGTAAACAATTATGGTCATCGGCAAATGGTCAGGTGACAGATTTCTTTTTGTATTATAAATCGCATTTTTTGATGATACTGGGTGCCATTGTTACGGTTATTTTGGCATATTGGCTTTGTACTGGTGAAAATGGCAGATTGTTTGATAAAAATGTGTGGATTCCGTTGATTCCGGCATCGGTGTTTGCCTTATTTTCGCTGTTTTCGGCGATGGGAGCGGAGCATGCAGAGGATGCGTTCTTAGGCGGTTATGAGCAGTTTGAGGGCGTATTTGTCCTTCTTATTTATGTAATCTGTTTTTTGTTTGTGTATGGTTACGTGAAGAAAGAAGAGGTAGTGGAGTGGCTTCTTAACGGACTGACTGCCGGCTCTTGTGTTGTTGGTATTCTCGGTGCATTCCAAACGTTTGGTCTGGATTGGATTCAGAGTGCCTGGGCAAGGCCTTTGGTTACGACTGAACTGGCTGGCAGAAGTGGTTTTAATATAAAATTGACATTTGGTAAGGGTATGGCATATTCTACACTTCACAATCCGAACTATGTTGGTTCTTATGTGGCGGTTGTTTTACCGATTACGATTCTTTTGCTTTTTACGGCAAAGAAAATGACATTTCGTGTACTGGCTCTGATATCTACTGCTTGCCAGTTGATTATGCTGTATGGCTCACAGTCATTGACCGGACTGATTGGTGTTGCCGGAGCTGTTGTTGCAGCACTCATTTTTCTGCTTCCTTATGTGAAAAAGCATTTACTTGTTTCGGTTGGGGCGGTTGTTGTGTGTATTGCTGCGGTGGTCTGCGTGCTCGTTGCAAAACCCGGCATTTTAAACCGGTTTACGGGCAGCGAGGGAGAAAAAACGACGAATACTATTTCGTCCATTCAGACAAAGAAAAATTCGTTTGAAATTGTGACCGGCAGCGGAAAGACGGTTGTAGGAGAGTTTACTTCGACTGACAGTATCGGTTCCTTTTCTTTGAAGGATAAAAAGGGAAAAACACTGGAGACTGCGACAAATAATAATGTTGTGACGATTGCAGAAAAAGGATATGAAAAGATTAAATTCTCGGCATCTGCTGTTGAGGTCGATAAAACAACGATTCCGTGTCTTGAAATTGGTGCAGATGGAAAAACGTGGGATTTGGTGAAAAAAGATAATAAACTTTTGTATTATAATCCGCAGGGACGATTGGACAAACTAAGAAAAGTGGATTCGATTGGTTTTGAAAATAATTACGATTTTGCGACCCGCCGTGGTTATATTTGGTCACGTACATTTCCAATGCTTAAATCAACGGCCTTGATTGGTGTTGGTGCGGATAATTTTGTATATGAATTTCCGAATAATGATTATGTGGGAAAAGTGAATTCTGAGTTTAATGCGCAGCTTATTACGAAACCGCATAATATGTATCTTCAGATTTGGACGCAGGACGGTATGCTTGCCTGTCTGGCATTGATTGCTTTGTACGTGATGCTTGTTATTGCAACATGGAAGAATTGCATGAATGCAGAGAAAAAGACATGGCTTCACAAAACAGCAATGGCAATTTTTTGTGGTGCCAGTGGTTACATGGTAGTTGGTCTTGCAAATGATTCAAGTGTATGTGTGGCACCTTTGTTTTGGATCCTTACGGGACTTGGGTTTGCCGTAAATCATATGATAAAACGCAGTAAAGCGAAAGAGGAAGAACAGTAAAATACGGAGGTGATTGTATGGCTCGAAGATGCAGTGTGGAAAGAGCAAATAAACAAATTGGCGGTTTCGCCAGTGCAAAGAAAAATATGGTGATTCAGTACGAAGGACGTGAACGTTCGACAAAGCATTTGTTGGAATTGATTCACGATGACGTTTTAACAAAAGGAGTTGCAGAAGAGGAAATTGAACAGCTTGATATTTACGTGAAACCGGAAGAACAAGCAGTTTATTATGTGGTGAATCAGAAAATTGAAGGCCAGATTGCATTCTAAAAGGATGTGGGACAAGAATGTCGGAAAGGAAGAAAATTATGGCAACGGTTTATGTAATTGCAAACCAGAAGGGCGGTATTGGTAAGACGACAACCGCTACAACATTAGCAGGGATTTTGAATCAAAAAGGAAAAACTTTATTAATTGATGCGGACCCACAGGGGAACAGCACAAGTACCTATCAGGCAGCAATTGAGGATACGGCAACTCTTTATGATGTCATGGTTGATGAGGACCCGGTGCCGCTTGATGAGGCTGTGCAACACATGGAGAACGGAGATATTGTAGCTTCGGACCCATTGCTTGCCAAGGCGGGAAAACTTTTAGATGGAAATGTGGAAGGAATGTACCGTTTGCAGGATGCGCTTGAAATGTTAGACGGCTATGATTACATCGTAATTGACACAGCACCATCTCTTGATATTGTATTGTATAACTGTCTGATTGCTGCGGACGAAGTAATTATCCCGGTCACGGCGGATGCCTTTGCACTGCAGGGACTAACAAAACTCAGCGATACAATTCATGCTGTTCAAAAGCGCCAAAACCGCAATTTGCAGATCGCCGGTCTTTTGCTTGTGAAGTACGCCGGCCGCTCCAATTTGGAAAAAGATGTGCGTCAGGAAATCGAGGAAGTTGCCACACAGCTTGGCACTATATTGTTCCCAACGGCAATTCGCGAGTGCGTCAAAACAAAAGAAGCACAGTTGAAAAAACGACTGCTCAGCGATTATGCGCCAAACTGTACCACGATGCAGGATTACAACCAGTTTGTCAAAGAACTGCTTGGAAAGTAAGATACATAAATGAAATATCTTGTGTTATATAAGGATGTCAGAGACTTTTGCTCGGGCATCCTATTTTATTGCTTATTTTCCAATGCCATATTCTTTCATAAGTTCTTTTTGATAGTCAGTATCTACCATGGCACGCTGCATGTCTTCCAAACGGTTGTCGTCTAGTAAACGGAGATTTAAGGTGTTAATTTCATGGATGCCGCGAGTTTCGCCACGTTCTTCATACATATCTAAAAGTACACACATATTGATATGTCCTCCTTTTTCGTTTTGTTTATCGATTAACTGTTTTGCCTTTATGTAACGGTCGTCATTTGCGACAGCGGCCAGCCAGTCTAAAAAGGCTTCCGGATGATCAAGTTTAAAATCTGTCGTGCGGAAAAAAAATTCTAATTTTTCTTTGTCATTTTTGCATGACAGATACCGGACGATGTATTTAAAGTCGGAGTGATACATCTGCATCGTGGACTCGGATTGATTGGCTAAGTTGATAATGCCAATTGAATGAGGTGAAATCCACTGCTCAAATTCCTCACGCATATCGTCGGGGATATTAAGCACATCCTGTAACTGCTTAGGCTTTTTCCATTCTTTTTGGCTGTAATTCAAAACAAGTGTAATAACCGGATCCAGTTTTTGAGCGTCATGAATCTCCTTGGTAATAGGAGACGGATAAGCCTGCTGCTGTCGATTTGTTTCTTTGATTGTCCGAACCTGTTCCATATATTTTGCATGTTGATATCCCATGTCGCGGACGGGCATAATGTTATTGATATCGCTCTGGTTTTCCAAACAGACAAAGAAGCGGGTGTTATATTTTTTGTTACACTTCATCGGTACATCCATCTGCAGTTGTTTTAGTTTGTTGTCAGAAGAGGACTTGGTAATCAGTTCACCGGGTTCTCGTGATAATTCGTTCGCAGATATATAATGTCTGCCTCCGAATAAATTTACATTAACGATGTCAGAAAAAACATCTTTGTATTGTAATAAGTTCTTTTCAGCTAAATCTTTACTTCCCAATAGCATGCCTCCTTTTATCAAATAGAAATAACAAGGAGAACGGTTTTGTTCCCACCCTTGTTTGTAAATATACTAGCATGTAATGAAGAAAAAGTCAATATATTTTATTACAATCGTAAAGCGACTTGCGCCCGCTTGAAAGGAAGTTAAAAACAGCATAAAGGGCGAAAAAACGTAAAAAAGAGAGGCGCAAAACGACTTGTTGGTAAAGCGTGGCGTATTGCGCTGAGAATTTTTGAAAAGTGAAAAAAGTGGGGGTGGTCAGATTACGGAAAAAACAGAATCACAGTGCAAGGTTTCTGGTGGTGATACAGTTGGAGGTTTAATTGGTAAAACACAGTATGTTAATAGTTGGAGAGATGCTTCATATACCACTTGCAAATTGGACGGGACAAATTAGGGAGGAATACTGTTTGGATGTTTTCCAACCACAGATTATAATTGTTCCGACGTAAAAGTATATTATCCAAAAGAATGTTATGAGGAAAAGGGATGGCAGGATACCGGTTGTGACTTGAATGGGGGCGGCAGTACGAAAAATTATTTTACAAATGCCGCGAGACCAAAGGAATCCGTTTTGATGTCGTATCAATTGCTGACTGTGCTTTTTATAAAAACAGAAAAATTCGCCGTGCTCTAATTGGCACGAACATAAAGTCAATCGGGAAAATGGCGTTCTACGGTACAAAGCAGTTGAGGTACATAGATATTAGAACGAAAAAACTGAAAGCCATTGGCAAAAAAGCGTTTATTGGAATTTATCCGGCGGCGAAAATTAAAATTCCTCGTACGAGAAAGAAAAAGTACATCAAATTACTTGCCAACAAATACGGTTAAAAGAAAAAAGCAGAGAGTTCACAAAACGGAATTCTCTGCTTTTCCCTTGGTGATACATTTAAAAATTGCTGCCGTTCCAGCCCCAGTCGTTCACACCGTGGTAAGTGACATAAACCTGATTTCCCGGGATGGAAAGCTCTTCACTTAAAATGTCGCAAATAACTTTTGTCATTTCTGAATAGGCAGACGGAGATGCCTGACCAAACAGACTGACAGAAACATATGCTCCCTTGTCCAATTTCGAACCGCCCATGTACAAATCGTAATTATCTTCAAATCCAACCATCAGATACGTTTCCGATTTGTTTAAAATTTGGATAGCCTCACCAAGTTTTGTTTTGATAGCTTCCTCTTTTTCCGGGGTGAGCGATACGGTAATTTTTGAATCAATAAATGGCATAAAAGTACCTCTCTTTCTTTTTTATGATATAAGTCAAAGGGATTCCAGAAATTTAAGCATAGAACTTAACTGTGTACCATTTAAGCGCTCTGCATAGCGGAGTAAGCGAAACCTCGTTTCATTCAAATGAACAGAAGTGGTGTCTTCCTCCATAAAAAATTCAGACATTGAAATATTAAATGCGTTACATATTTTTTGCAAAGAGGGAATGGACGGCAATGTGTTTTTTCGATACCAGGCTGAAATCGTTGATTGGGTGATGCCGGACTGCTGGGATAATTGATATTCGGTCCAGCCACGCTCCAGCCGTAATTCCACGATACGGTCTAATACATTCATTGTCAAACCCCTTTCTTAGGTAAATTCATAAGTAATATTATACTTGGTATTGCAAAATAAAGCAGTGTAAAATAACGTAATTAAATAACGTAAATATGAAATCTGTAAAGAGTAATGTATTAGGGGAGGAGT
>ENA-ORUI01003764-ORUI01003764.1-human-gut-metagenome-genome-assembly--contig:-NODE-3764-length-10494-cov-2.234505_pt1 | contig 10494 bp, 9 predicted proteins | sample MGYA00242078_ERZ509205 | MGnify/ENA primary metagenome ERZ509205 (study PRJEB26280, sample SAMEA2338828) | human gut metagenome | biome: human gut; feature: human-associated habitat; material: faeces... | reverse complement strand
GAGCCTTTCCAACAGGCTTTCATAGATCGGTTTTGCACCGAGCAATTCCGCAGTCAGATAGGCAGTCACCGAAACAAGTGTCAGTGACAGCAGATGCGGCATTCCTCCTGTCATTTCCATGATCAGCACGATACCGGTCAGCGGTGCACGGACAATGCCCGCAAACAGCGCCGCCATGCCTAAAATGATGAAATTATTGATCTCAATAAGCGGTGCTCCGCTCAGCTGTGCATACACATTGCCGTATGCCGCTCCCAGATAACTGCCCAAAACCAGCATCGGGAAGAAAATTCCTCCGGCAGCTCCGCTGCCAAAGCACAGGATCGAAAACACAAACTTTACCGTCAGCAGCACCAGGATCGTCCGCAGCGCGCCCGGCATATATTCCAGGGCCTGTGTCATCACATGCCCTGAACCAAGGACCTCAGGAACAAAAAACATGACCGCAACGCTAAGAAGAAGCGGGACGTACACATATTGATGGGGTTTTAAAAACGGGAGCTTCGAATACCAGATCTGTGCCTTCAGCGTAACAAAATTATAAAAAGCGGCCGCTGCTCCGCTCAAAATGCCGAGACCGATGATCCATCCGTAAGAAGGCAGAGAAAGCGTGTGGGCAAGCTCAAAATCAAACGAAGGCGAAAAGCCGAAGACCATGCTGGACACAAGATCCCCGCATAAAGAAGCGATCATCACGGTCAGAAAGAGCGGCGCCGAGAAGTTTTTCTGTATTTCCTCAAGACAGAACAACACTCCCGCAAAGGGGGCATTGAAAGCAGCCGAAAGGCCGGCACCCGCCCCGCAGATCATTAAAGTACGCTCATCCTCTTTTCGATGCAGCACTTCGGCAACTCCCTTTCCGCACATGCCGCCAAGCTGAATACTTGGTCCTTCCCTTCCTAAAGAAAGTCCTCCCAGCGAGGCAAGCACACCGGCAGCCAGCTTTGCAGGAAGCACCCGTCTCCATTTCTGATCGAGCCTGCCGTTTGCTTCACCTTCGATCTGCGGGATACCGCTGCCTGAGATCATCGGTTCAAAGCGAAGCAGCAAAGAAATCAAAAAACCGATCAAAAGCGCGGCAGGGATCAGCACGAGGATCAAAATGACATTCTCTCTCAAGGCCGCCGCCGCTTCGAAGACAACTGTTTCCGCAACCGACAAAAGCTTGCGGTAGACAACAGCCGTCAATCCGGCAAAGCAGCCGACGGCGATCCCTTTAACGATCAGTGCATATGGAAGCGTTCGATTTTCTTTTCTAGCATTCATTCCTTTTCTATCCCCTTTCAGCCAGTTCCGTCAATATTTTGCTCAGTTCATCTTTGCTGTCTGCCGTAAACATAGGCTGTACTTCAAGAACCGCAGGCTGCTGCGCCGCATAAATGCGGGAATACACAGCGTTCCATCCCACGTTCATCGCTCCTTTGACATCGGATTCATACCCGTCTCCAATATAGAACACATTATCCTCGGATATGATTCCCAGCCGCTGTTCCACAAAATGAAATACGCGCGGATCCGGCTTGTCTGCCTGTACCATTCCCGAAAAAAACTGTCGTTTTACGGGGATGTAGCGATCCACACCCAATACAGCGGCTTTTTGGCGCTGATGCGCTTCATCACCGTTACTGAGAAGTGCCAGTACGCAGTTTTTTTCTGTCAGCCGCTGCAGCAGCTGTTCCATCCACGCATCCATCTGTATCCTTTCCTGAAAAAAAGCATATGCTTTTTCCAGTTCTTCCAACTGTTTTGTTGTCAGCGTAATGCCTTCATCGGCAAATGCCAGCGCATTGCGGCGGCATACCAGATCATGGCCGGACAGATGCAGTGACGCACGCAGCTGATCACTGTAAGAACGAGTCATAAAAAAGATGTTTTTTAATCGTTCTTCTGACGGGACAGCTGCTTTCAACACCTTACGGGCGGCAGCCGCAAAAGGCTGGTACAGATCATACAGTGTACCGTCCATATCAGATATCAAATACGTTTTCATCCTATCACCTGCACCATTATAGCACGATGAACGCATCGTTCATAAACAGTTTTGAAAGAAACAGACAGACACAAAAAAGCTGACGGAATTTTTACGGCTGGCTATGCCCCGGATTCCATCAGCTTTTCTTCTACTTTAACGGCAGTTTCGTCTTGATGCGAAAAACAAAATACAGGACATGAAACAGCCATACACAGCAAAGCGCGATCTGGCCGATCAGCACTTCCCGCATCGCCGCAAACGCAAATCCCATCACTACGGTAGTCCCTGTCATCATCGAAATCTTCTGTCTCATGGTCAGCCCCTCTCCATTCAAAAAGGGTTCCATCGCTTTCTGATACAATGGCCGTGAGCGCAGCCATCGATCCATTCGCGGAAAACTTCTCGCAAAACACCAGGCAGACAGCAGATAGAACGGCACGGTTGGCAGCAGGGGCAAAACAGCACCGATGCTTCCGAGCAAAAACGCAAGGATCCCCGCCGCAAAATAAAACAGCTTCATTTTCTCCCTCCTTTTTTCAGTCGGTTCTTTTCCCGCGTTGTCGACAACAGATGCGAGATGGCAAGCAGCGGATGATGAAACAGCATCCGCTTTCCGCTGTAACGCATGACACTGCGGATTTGCTCGCGATGCACACGGTCATAACAGTGGACCCGGCAATTCGAACAAAATGTCTTGGTTTCCATAAAAGGACATTTACGAGTACGCATCCTGGCATAGTCGATCAGCTCCTGACAACGGGCACAGGGCGCATCATGATGATGGGCCCTGCAGTAAAGAAGAATCATTTCCTCCACGACACGCTGTTCGCGATCTCTTTTTTTCTTTGTTTTGTCTTTCATCAGCTGTTTCTCCCGGTTTCCATTTTCAAGATCGATTCACAAAGCCGCAGTGTGGAGAGCCTGTGCGAGACCATGATCACGGTCTTGTCCTGTTTCTGTTCATCCAGTGCCTTCAGGATCATCGCTTCATTCAGTGAATCCAGATTGCTGGTCGGCTCATCCAGCAGCACCAGCGGTGCATCATGAAGAAAGACACGGGCCAGATTGATCCGCTGCGCTTCCCCTCCGGACAAAGAATTACCAAGCTCGCTGACCATCGTCTGATATCCCTCGGGAAGGCTCATGATGTAATCATGGATATTTGCCCTGCGGCAGGCATCGACGACAGCATCATGATCGGCATCCGCCCTGACAAAACGGATATTTTCCTCGATCGTATCATGAAAGAGATGCGCTTCCTGCGTCATATAACTTTCATGTCCCCGCAGTGAAGATGTCTGAATATCACGGATATCATGATCGCCGATTTTCACCGAACCCCGCTGTACATCCCAAAATCGCATCAAAAGCTTTAACAGAGTCGATTTTCCGCTCCCGCTCGCTCCGTAAATGCCAAGCATCTTATTGCCAGGAACCGATAAAGAAAAATCGTTCAGGATCAGCTCCTGATCATAGGCAAAGCCGACATCCTTGAATTCCGCGCTCCCGCCGGACACCTGCTGCCCCGTTTTTTTCTCGGCAACAGCTTCCTCTTCTTCCAGCAGGGCCATGATACGGCTTCCGCTTGCCAGCGTATTCTGCAGCGTAACGCCCAGATTGGAAAGAGCACTGACTGCCCCAAAAGAAGAAAGCTGAAGCACAAAAGATATCAGCAGTGAAAACCGGTCAAGCTGTCCGAGGGCATATAAACCTGTGCAAAGCAGCAGCATTCCCAAGGAAAGCACTAAGATCGCTGTCGTGGTCATTGCCATGTTCTCGCCTGCGCGGATGCGAAGACGGCCTTCAAACGCTGACAGGCGGCTGCTTTGTTCCTGCAGCTGCGAAAGACGGCGTTCCCCCTGGTCATATTGTATGATCTCATCGAGCCCGCGCAGCGATTCCATCAGGAAACTGCTGAACGAACCGGCATGCGAACGCACTTCCCTTCCCAGCGTATCACAGCGCTTCGAGCTGTAAAGCGGAAGCATCACTCCGATCAAAAGGTAGGAAAACAGTGCATACAGACCTAAGACAGGATGGATCATCGCCTGCATCGCCGTGAGCAGGATGCTCATGATCAAAGCAATCAGGACCGGTGATATCGTATGGGCAAAAAACACTTCCAGCAGTTCCACATCCGCAGTCAGCATGCTGATGAGATCACCTTTCCCTTTTCCCTCCAGTTTAGAAGGACAAAGACGACGCAATGCAGTGAATACTTTATCCCGGATCAGCGCCAGCACTCTGAATGCGATATAATGGTTCGCCGCCTGTTCGCCGTAACGAAACACTCCTCTGCTGATTCCCATGACCGCCAGCAGGCTGAAATAAACGCTCCAGGAAAACCACGGATCATCACTGAGAACCCAGACCACGCCGACCGCACCCGATACGGTGATCAGGATCGAACAGAAAAAACCGAACACACCGAGAATGACCGCTGCGATCATCCACGGCCACAGGGGCATTACCATTTTCAGCAAAGATTTCATCATGGCAAAATTACCTTTTTTCATTTACGTTCTCCTTCCCATAATTTTCCAGGTTCTGCTGCGTTTCCCATAACCGGGCAAAACTGCCGTCCTGCTTTAACAAAGACGACATCGTCCCCGCTTCCGCAACCGCTCCATCTTTCATCACATAAATACAGTCAGCCTTTACGACGTTGGCAAGACGATGAGTGATCATCAAAACGGTTTTGGTTTCCGCCAGCTGTTCGATCAGGGTCATGATGATCGTTTCGCTTTCCACATCGATATTGCTGGTAGCTTCATCAAAAATGTATATCTGCGTATCATGCAGCAAAGCACGCGCCAGCGCAAGCCGCTGCCGCTGTCCGCCGGACAGATTCGCACCCTGTTCACTGAGAAGTGTATCCAGTCCCTTCTCCTGCTTCAAAAAGGAGGACAGCTGCACTTTCTCCAATACCTCCCACAGTTTCTCGTCATCCGCATCAGGATCTGCCATCAACAGATTGTCCCGCACGCTTCCGGAAAACAGATACGAACGATGAGTGACCTTTGTCACAAATTTACGATGCTCCTTTTCGCTCAGCTGGCGAAGATCATGTTTTCCGAAACAGATCCTGCCATCATAACGGGACAGCTCTCCCGCCAGCAGGGATGCAGTCGTGCTTTTGCCGCAGCCGCTTTCCCCGACGACGGCCGTGAAGCTTCTTTGCTTCAGCTCCAGACACAGATCACAGAGCACCTGTTTCTTCTGATCATAAGAAAAGTTCACATGATCAAAGATGATCGGGAATGGATCCTGATGCAGTGTATCCATGCCTTTTGCTTCCGTTTCAAGATCCAGCAGATGAAAGATCTTGTCACTTGCCGCCATGCCGTTCATGGCAATGTGGAAGTAAGAACCAAGCGTTCGCATCGGGATAAAAAACTCGGCTGCCAGCAAGATCGTAAGCAGTGTCCCCTGCAGCGTCAGCGCTCCGCTTCGATAATCATATACAGCAAGCGCAATCCCCAGCGCAGCGCCGCCGAATGCAACCAGATCCATGATCGTTATGGAATTCAGCTGCATCGTCAGCACTTTCATGGTGATCCTACGAAATTCCTCCGCCTCCCGATTCATTTTCTCCTGCCTCTTTGCATCTGCCTGATAAATTTTCAATGTGGTCAGGCCCTGCAGATTCTCTAAAAAATGATCCCCAAGCGAAGTATAACGGCCCCAGTAACGTGACAACAGTTTTTTGGCAAATGTCTGTACTGCCGCGATCGATACGGGAATCAGAGGCACACAAAGAAACAGGACAAGAGCCCCTTTCCAGTTGAAGAACAACAAGACAGCAAACAAGGTCAGCGGAGCTGCCATGCTGTAAAAGAACTGTGGCAGATAACCGGAAAAATATGATTCCAGCTGATCGACCCCTTCTACGCTTACCTGAATGATTTCACTCGTTGCCGCCTGCTCATGATAGCTGCCGCCCAGCTGCAACAGCTTGCGATATATTTTATCCCGCAGCTGCTGTTTCACCTCATGACTGGCCTTCTCACCGTAAACAGCCGCCATGCAGCTTAATTTCCATCGCAGCACGATCGCTGCCGACCAAAACAATGCGGCTGCCGCCAGCTGTCCGGCTTCGATCCTTTTTCCCTCCAATATCGCCGTTAACAAAACACAAAGCGAACCTGTAACAGCAATATTCAGTACAAGCATCATCCACTGACAAACCGCATTTTTACGGACATAGCGAATCGATGGTCCGATTTCACTGATCAATCTCTTGTTAATCATATTCTCCTCCTATTAGTTATCAATAGCTAACTAATAGGTTAGCATTATCTAACCGCTTAGTCAAGAACTTCCTGTAAGGAATAAGATAATTGTTTTTCTTCGGGCGTTTTCTTTTTTCGGTTTTCTTGAAAAGTTAATGAAACATGCTATAATATCCTTTGTATCATTTACAAAAATGATTTTCTACGATTGCGAGGTGGATGTGTGAAGTTCAAACAATTCATTACAGTTCCCAATCTTCTCTGCTATATCCGTATCGCATTGATCCCTTATTTTGCGTATACTTATCTTCACGCAGACAGAATGACTGATTATCTTTATGCGGCCTTTTTGCTCGCCGTGATGGAGATCACCGATTTTCTCGACGGCTTCATCGCCCGGCGTTATCATATGATTACCGACGTGGGAAAAATCATCGATCCGATCGCAGATAAGCTGCTGCAGCTTACCTTGCTGGTCCTTCTGTTGTATCATTATCCTTCAGCCACCTTTGTATTGGCCCTGTTTTTGATCAAAGAAGCCAGCATGGCTGTATGCGGACTGCTTTCAATCAGAAAAAAATGCCGGCTGGACGGCGCTTTATGGTGTGGAAAGATCTCAACGACCGTATTTTATATCTGCATGATCGTATTGATCCTGTTCCCTAAGATCTCACCTTCAGCTGCTGATTTTCTGCTTTGCATCACTGCCTGCTTCCTGCTCTATTCCTTTATTGTTTATATGAGCACTTATTATAAAATGTTGAAAAAAAACAGTCCTCTGCGCTAAATTGTGCAGAGGGCTTTTTTAACTGATGTAATGTAAAAAGGATCAGTTTCCTTATGATAGAGAAACTGATCCTTTTTCGTTCATTTGTTTAACTGTATTTCTGTATTCGGCGCTTTCCCTGCGGCATTACTCTACGCTCAGGATGAAAGAGTAAACAGGCTGTCCGCCGTTGTTGATCTCAACCTCGGCACTACCCATTGCCTCAATGTGAGCAGCCACGCGCTGTGCTTCTTCTTCGCTTGTTCCTTCGCCGTAAATCAGTGTAACGATTTCGCTTTCATCATCGACCATGGCATCTGCCAGACGGCACGCTGCTTCAATCTTGTCTTCAACGGAAACAACGATGTCTTTTTCGAGGATGCCCATGAATTGTCCGGCCTTGATTTCCATGCCTTCATAAGTTGTATCTTTGATGGCATAAGTGACCTGCCCGGTCTTCACCGTCGTAATCGCATCATTCATCTCTGATACATTTGTATCAAAGTCGACATCCGGGTTAAACATGATGCAGGCACACAGTCCCTGCGGGATGCTCTTGCTTGGAATCACGTGAATGTTTTCATCCTCGCAGACAGTGGCTGCCTGCTGTGCTGCCATGATGATATTCGAGTTGTTCGGCAGCAGGAAAATATTCTCCGCATTTACCTTTCCGATTGCTTCGACAAAATCCTCTGTGGACGGGTTCATCGTCTGTCCGCCGCTGATGACATAATCACATCGCAGTTCCCGGAACATTTCTTTCAGTCCGTCTCCGGCCGCAACCGTAATGATTGCATATTTCTTGCGTTCCTGCTGAACCGGTGCGGCATTTTTTACTGCCGCATTTACGGCATCATCATCTATCAGATTATCATGCTGTTCCTGCATGTTCTCCGCCTTTAATTTAACAAATGTACCATGTCTTCTGCCCATGCGCACTGCTTTTGCAGGCTCCAGCGTATGAACATGTACTTTTACGATATCATCATCGCGGACACAGACAATGGAGTTACCGATCGTTGCCAGCTCTTCGCGCATGCTGTTTTCATCAAAGTTTCTTGCCCCAACATCAGAGAGTCGAATGATGAATTCCGTACAGAAGCCAAATTCATCGCTCTCCATCGCTGCACCGGCTTTATCGCTTTTTGCATCATTCGCCTGCGGCTTGATGACATCTCCGTACATTGCGGAAAGGAAACCTTCAAAGATCGTACACAGACCGCTGCCGCCGCTGTCGACCACGCCGACTTCAGCCAATACCGGAAGCAGTTCCGGCGTTCTTTCCAGTGACGCTCTTGACTCCTCCAGCATCTTGCTCATGACTTCTTCGCATGTCACATCATCCTGATCCATGGCATAGGCATACGTATAATCAGCAGCTTCACGGACAACCGTCAGGATCGTTCCTTCGACCGGACGCATAACGGCACGATAGGCTACTCTGGATCCGTTGACCAGCGCTTTTGCCAGCTGTGCACCATTGATGACATCCAGGCCCTCGATCCCCTGATAAATTCCTCTGAAGATCTGTGAGGTAATAACACCGGAGTTTCCGCGTGCTCCCATCAGCAGTCCCTTTGAAAGTACCTTCATGATATCACTTACGCTGTCGCTCTGCACATTCAGCGCCTCTTTAACACCGGCACTGAATGTAAGTGACATATTTGTACCTGTATCGCCGTCCGGTACCGGGAAGACGTTCAAAGCATCAATTTCTCCAGATTTATTGGACAGCAGATTCATTCCGCTTTCTAGCATCTGTTTCAACAGTATTCCGTTAATTGTTTCCATATCCATCATCCTATTTCATCACTTTGACGCCCTGCACATATACATTGATCGCATTAAATTTCAATTCCAGCGTCTTTTCCATCATATACTTCACTTTTTTCTGAGCCTCATGCACCACTTCACTGATCTTGATGCCATGAGAGACGATTATATACAGATCGAGTTCAAGTCCGTTTTCATTCTGGCGAACAACCACACCTTTCGAATAGTTATCCTTTTTCAGCAGTTCTGCAATGCCGTCTTTCACAAATTTCTGGCTAGCCATTCCGACAACACCGTAACATTCCGTAACGACGCCGCCTGCCAAAGAAGCGATTGCATCCAGAGAAATATTAATATTTCCAAATTCGGTACTCTTAGAGATTGACATACGATTACCTCCTCTATATCAGATTAATTATATAACAAACATCCTGAAAAATGCAACGACTGCACTTAATTCCACACAAGCACAGCTTTCTTATCCCGCATTTTCCGCATCTTTTTCAGTGTCTGTATCCTGAGTGTCTTTCGTTTCCTTTTCCGCACTGTCTGTTTCCTCGCTTTTTTCAGAATCTGACGATTCTTTCGCCTGGGACTTCTTTTCGCTTTCCTCTGAATCACTTTTCTTTGATTCTTTCGCTTCTTCCTTTGAAGCCGCTGTGAATTCACTGCATGCCATCTTTGTCATTGCTTTGTTTTCATCATCCATATAAAGACAAACGTCATTTCCTTTCAGCTTTGACAATACGTTCTCATAGATCTGCATGACACTTGCGGATTCATAACTGCCATACAGGATATTGCCATCGCTCATGATCACTTTCATCATGTTTTCATTAAACGAAGTCTCATATGGAACGATCTCAGAAATGAGTGAAAAGATATCCGCGGAAACACTTTCTTTCGCGGCATCGAAAGCCGCTGCCAGTTTCTCCAGCTGATCATCATCAAAACCGTTCAGCAAAGGCAGCTTTACCAGAGACGGTTTTTGTTTTTCATCGATGGCGATCTGCTCGCCGCTGCTCAGCAGCAGGTAATACTGATCATCTTTGATGAGATAGCCGACGATCATCTTCTCCTTGATCTCGATGCGGACAACGCCGTCCCAGCCTTTATGTACCTCGGCATCTTCGATCAATTCATCACTTTTCAGCGCCTTCTCCATCATAAAGGCAGGCTTTAAAATATAGCGTGTTTCGTAACTGACATTTGCTATGTCATAAATTTCTTCTGCCGTATAATAGTAATTTCCCTTGACGCTCAGGGAACGTACTTTTGATAAATCGCTGGCAAAATAAAGAATGATCGCAGCCAGAATAAGGATAAGGGACAAATTGCGCATGCGGCGGCGCTGACGTTTTTTGCGCTGACGCTTCAGGCGAATCTGACGAATTCGCTCTGCTCTTTCATCATAGAGAATATCTTCTCTTGTCAGTTGTTCCAATTGAACTTCTCCACTTCCGTCGTCAGCGTAATTCCGTACTGCTGCATTACCCTGCTTTGGATCTCATTGATCAGCTGTTCAACATCTGCCGCTTTTGCCCCGCCGATATTTACGATAAAGTTTGCATGCTTGTCACTTACCATTGCTCCGCCGATCACCTTGCCGCGATATCCGATTTCCTCGATCAGCTGCCATGCCGGATGGTTTGGCGGATTACGGAACACACTGCCGCAGTTTGGCTTGTCCAGCGGCTGGGAATCCATTCGTCTTGCACGGCGTGCATCCATCAATGCCCGAATTTCCTTCT
>ENA-ORUI01003757-ORUI01003757.1-human-gut-metagenome-genome-assembly--contig:-NODE-3757-length-10508-cov-2.608820_pt1 | contig 10508 bp, 9 predicted proteins | sample MGYA00242078_ERZ509205 | MGnify/ENA primary metagenome ERZ509205 (study PRJEB26280, sample SAMEA2338828) | human gut metagenome | biome: human gut; feature: human-associated habitat; material: faeces... | reverse complement strand
TGCAATTTGCGAATTTTTTATGATTTTAAAAAACTTACACACTTTTCTTGACAAACCCTTTGGTTTTTGAAAATAATTTTTTAATTCTTCACTAAGCTCATTTTTTTCTGCTTTTTCAGATAGGCGAATTTCGCCCATGCTTTGAGGCTCAATAAGCAACTGATCATTTTGTATTTTGATTTCAAATTCAGGGAGAGTATAAGAAGTTGCACTGGTATCATATCCCTGACAAGGGTAGGGATGACAAGTACGGATTTGCTCAAAGTAGGTCTGTATGGTGTCCATCGTAATATGTTCTTTTCTGCAGACTGCTGAAAAGTCTTGTTTAATGATTTCTTCTTTGTACATAGACAAGAACTTTGCGGCATTGTTCCATCCCTTTAGTTTTAGCTGAATGATCAGGGAATCTTCGCTGTTTTTTGCAGCAACACCGGCTGGTTCAAAGGTCTGAATGTATTCCAGCGTTCGTACAAAGGTCTGTGCATCTGTTTTTGTATCCAGACAGGCCTGATGAATATCGACAGAAAAGAAGCCGTGATTGTCTAAAGACTCAATGATATACTGAGCAGCCTCTTTATGATAAGGATGCCTGTTCGTATGAAGCTGGAAATAAAGTTCTTCCTTCAGGTTCGGTCCCTGCGCAATACCTGTCTCCAAGTATTCCTGACCTTTTAAACTGGGAGTGAACTCCAGAAAAGGGTTGTTGTTTGCCATACTGGTGAGTGTACGCAAGAGTTCATTACTGGATTGTTTTAAAGTTTCCAGATTTCGTTTCATAGAACGAGAAAGTGATAATTTTTGTTTTAGTTCCGGTTTTTGGATAAGCTTTTGTTTAATCATTGTATTTTCCTTTTTTATCATTATACACTAAAATAAAGATACAAGAGAACGGGATCAAATAAAGCTGACTCTTGTTTTTTGATTTAATCAATTGCGGATGCATGATTCATTTTAATAGTCATTTAAGTGAAAGAAAGCGGAAAATCATATGAATGATGATAAAGGAACTGTATCCTCCTATGGACAAGATTTGTGTTATATGTAAAGATAATCAATGTGGATTTGATCAGTTTGCAAAACAATAAAAGTATCTGCAGCGTTTATGCGAAGATATGAGACATGGAGCGAAAAAAGAAAGAGCATAATGTTTTAGCGGATAAAAAGAAAGGAGTACGTTATAGAGACAAAATAGTAAAAAAGACAGGATCGATGATATAGAGGAACTCAGATATGAACAGCACGCCTTATTACAGATAAATTACCTCTTTAGGCAATACGCGTTGTAAAACTGTCTGCGTTGAGAAGTGATATAAAACACTGTTGATTCATGTAAGAAATATCGATTGAGCATTTACAGATAGACCTTATATAATAACTGTCGCTGAATTGCTTGATGGTTCCTGTATCTCATTGATTTAAAAAAATTGATAGATTTTACTAAACAAAGGTTACTTTATAACAGGTGTGGATATGCAGGAAGAAATTTTATTGGTAATTGTACGAAATTGTGCCAAACATCAGTATGAAAAAAATACAATCTCTTTAATCAGTGAACAAATAAAGGTATCTAGAAACAAGGCGGCCATGGCTATTAATGAACTCGTTGAAACGGGACATTTGATTCGTGTTAACTCAAAACCGTATATCTATCTTGCCACTTCCTATTTAAGGAACAAGGGCATCGAAGTGACTTCTGCTTCTTATTCGAGTCTGGATGATGTATGGGCTCTTGCAAATGAAGAAAAGAAAGATTTTGAAAAGCTGGTAGGATACAATCATTCACTGAAGAATATCGTTAAACAGTGTAAGGCTACGATTTCTTATCCTCCTAACGGTTTGCCTATGATGCTGTATGGCCCGACAGGAACAGGAAAAAGTTATATTGCGAAGCTGACATATGAGTGGGCACGCAATCACGGCATATTAGATCCTGCGGCCAAGTTTGTAACGGTCAATTGCAGTGAGTATGCCAACAACCCGGAATTATTGACAGCAAATTTGTTCGGGCACATCAAGGGGGCTTTTACGGGAGCTGAAAAAGATAATGAGGGATTGCTTGCATTGGCTGACAAAGGTGTTTTGTTTTTAGACGAGGTGCATGAACTGAAGGCGGAGTGTCAGGAAAAGCTCTTCTTGTTCATGGATCAGGGAATTTATCACCGTGTCGGGGATAACGACAAATGGTATAAGTCCGATGTCCGCATTATTTTTGCTACGACCGAGCAACCGGAAAAAGTTTTGCTGAAGACACTGTTAAGACGTATACCGATGTTTGTAACTATACCTTCTTTATCACAGCGAGGCATGCGAGAACGGATTGAATTAATGTATGATTTGTTTTCTAAAGAGGAAAAAAGACTTGGATGTTCTATTAAAATGTCCAATAAAGTTTATCGTATTTTGTTATCTGCCAAGATGCCGGGCAACATCGGGGAATTGAAAAGTGTGATTCAATCGTGCTGCATTAATTCTTTGTTTGAAAGAGAAGAAAATGATCTGGTAATCAGAATGGAAAGTCTTCCCGGTCATCTTCTTGATCAAGTTTATACTTCGACAAAGCTTATTCAGGAAGAGGAATACATTCACGTTGAGGATTTAAAAGGATTCTATGATGTAGAGAAAGGAATCATTCGATTAAATCAGGAACTTTTAGACTGTTTTAAAGAATTTCAGAAAAACCGTGATCATTCGCTTCTCATGAAGAAAGGGAAGCTGATTGTTGAAGACTATTTAAGTCTTCGTGTATATAAACAAAAAGAAACACCGGAGATTGAATATTATCGAAGAGGAATTGAACATATCTTTGAATTGGTGGAAGGTCGGTATGGTTTTAAGACACGCAACAGTGACCGGATAGCCTTAGCTATGTATTTAGATGAGATCCATCACGATTATCATGATTTCAGACAATGGAGCCTGCGACATGAAGAAGAATGTGAAGATTTCCTTCAATACCTTGAACAGGAATGTTTCAGAGCGACAAATGTATCACTGGAAATTTGTACTTATCTGAAATCCTATCTGGAAATGGATATTTATCCGATTTTGATTATTTCTTATATTTTCTATGTCTATAATTTAAATAAAGATCAGAGACTGGCTCAAAAAGCCTGTGTTGTATTGGCGCACGGATTTTCCACTGCCAGTTCTATTGCGGATGCTGCTAACCGCTTTTTGGAAAGCTATATCTTTGATGCGATCGATATGCCGCTTCATATTGATACAGCCATGATTACTGATAAGTTGAATTCTTATCTTTCCAGAATAGGAAAAATCAAAGAATTGTATTTGTTAGTGGATATGGGAAGTTTATCGGATATTTACAAAGGCCTGCATGTAGAGAACGTGGACATAGGATTGATCAACAATGTCAGCACACCGATGGCATTGGAACTTGGTTCTGCCATTCGTCAAGGCTTGTCTATGGAAGATGTCTTTTCACAGACAGCCAAACAAGTCGGATCTTCTTTGTCTTATCATATCGAACAAAATCATTCCAAGACGCCTATCATTTTATGCTCTTGTGCCAGCGGTATGGGAACAGCAAAGAAATTAAGGATGATGATTGAAGATTCATTTCCGGAAGGCGTTCATTTGGAAGTACATACACAGGATTACAATGAGTTATTATCCAAAGGGAAAGATGAGGGACCTTTGAGTGAATATCAGATTATCTGTATTATCGGAACATTGAATCCAAATGTAGATGGATTGCCGTTTGTCGGAATTGAAGACCTGATCATTAATGAGAATCTGGAAAAATTTAATTCATATTTTAAAGATTATATGTCGAGTGAACAAATTGAAATATTTAATAAAAATGTTTTGCGTAATTTTACTCTTTCGAATATCATGAATAATCTGACGATTTTGAATCCTTCAAAACTCTTGGAACAGGTCGCTGATGCCATTGACCAGCTTCAGACTTATCTCCAGGTTCAGTTGAAAACGAAAACATGTTTTGGTATGTATGTGCATATATGTTGTCTGATAGAACGATTGGTTGTGGCCAAAAAGTTTACGGAATACAAAGCCTGTGAAGATTTTGTCGAACAACACAGTGTATTCATTGATTTTACCAAGAAGGCTTTCCATAAGGTCGAAAATTTCTATGGTGTGGATATTCCGCTGGAAGAAATTGCTTATATTTATGATTATGTGAAAAATGACTAAAGGCAGAAATTTCTGCCTTTTTTTCTGCTGTTTTTTTTCTATGGCACAAAATTTGCTTGTATTAGGGTGAACGATGGCAAAGGAAGGAGGTAAGAAAATGGCACAAATCATTTTTGCCAGTCATGGTGAGCTTTCCAAGGGGATGAAAAATTCAGTATCTATGATTGTGGGAGATTTATCCAGTGATGTAGAAACTTTCAGTCTATTTCCCGGGCAAAACCCAAGAGATTATTATCAGCAGCTATTGAAGCGAGTGCAGGAAACAGATGAGCAGTTTATTATTTTGACAGATATCAAAGGAGGCAGTGTTCATACCGCCCTGATGCCTTTGACACAAATGGATAATGTCATTTTATTGTCAGGAATGAATCTGGTCATGGCCCTGGATGTGTTGCTGAGATATAAAAACAACATAGAGCAAAGTGATTTTGATGAATTGCTGCATAGCGCTAAATCCGGAATCACATTAATGAATTCAATCCAGGATGAGGATGATGAAGATTTTTAGAAAGTACGGAGGAAAGATAATATGATCAAATTATTACGAGTAGATCATCGTTTGCTGCATGGACAAGTGGCTTTTTCTTGGAAGTCTCACGTAGATGCCGACTGTATCTTAATTGCCAACGATGCGGTAATGAAAGATGATCTTAGAAAAACATCTATCAAATTAGCAAAACCTGCGGGAACAAAACTTGTTATCAAAAGTATCAAGGATTCGATTGATTCTATTAACAGCGGAGTGACAGATAAATACAAATTGTTGATTGTTGTTGAATCAATCAAAGATGCCAGTGAATTGATCCATAATTGTGGCATCAGACATTTGAATTTGGGAGGCACCAAAGCAACAAGTCAAACAAGGAATATTTCAAAGGCTGTGAACATTACAGAAGAAGAAACAGCGATTTTAAAAGATCTGGTAGCCGATGGAGTAGATGTGGAAATTCAGATGGTGCCGGATGATGCAGCTGTAAAAGTCGAAAAAGTATTATAGGAGGAAGAGATATGTTTCAAGCAATATTATTAGGTCTTGTAGCGATGATCGGAAATGCGGAATATCTATTTGGTACATGTTTGCTTTCCAGACCTATCGTTATGGGAACATTGACGGGAATTGTGCTGGGAGATATTCCGACCGGAGTATCTTTGGGAGCAACACTTGAATTAGCATTTATGGGGGCATTTTCAATCGGGGCAAGCATTCCGCCGGAAATGATTTCCGGAACGGTGTTGGGAACTGCTTTTACAATTACGACAGGTGCCGGACCGGAAACGGCATTGACAGTAGGTCTTCCGGTAGCTTCTCTTGTATTGATTGCCAAGAACATAGGAATGGTATTTATTCTCCCTCCGTTTGTTCATAAAGCGGATGACTATGCGAAACAAGGAAATATGCGCGGAGTAGCTTTGATGCATTTCCTGGGAGGATTCTTCGGTGTCAACTTGATCATTGGTCTGTGTGTTGGATGTGGTTTCTATGCCGGAGGTTCAGCAGTAGAAGCTCTGCTTAATATGATACCTGACTGGGTAAACAATGGATTGCAAATTACAATGGGCTTACTTCCGGCAATCGGATTTGGTCTGTTATTGAAAATGATCATGAACAAGGGACTTGCATGTTTCTTCCTGCTGGGATTTGCATTGTCAGTATATTTGGAAATTCCTACAACCGGAATAGCCATTTTCGGTGCAATCATCGCCATTGTATTAACACAGTTAAAATCAAATGCGTCTGCACTTAACACGCAAGGAGGAGGTTTGGACGAAGATGACGACTTCTAATGAGAGAAAACTAACGAAAAAAGAAATTAATAAAGTATTCTGGAGATCCTTTGGTCTGGAGTGGGACTGGAACTACGAAAGACAAATGAACATGGGCTATTGTTACTGCATGCTGCCGGTAATTGAAAAATTATATCCGAATAAAGAAGATCAAATTGCGGCAATGGAACGTCATCTGGAATTCTTCAATACAACGCCGCAGCTTGCAACTTTGATCTTGGGTGTTAGTGCTGCCATGGAGGAAAACAATGCCAATGATCCGAATTTCGATACAGAAAGCATCAACAATGTAAAAGTGTCATTGATGGGTCCTCTTGCCGGTATCGGAGATTCCTTTATCTGGGGGACACTTCGTATCATTGCCACAGGTGTAGGTCTGTCTTTAGCAACTCAGGGGAATATTTTGGGGCCGATCCTGTTTTTACTGGTATTCAATATTCCGGCTCAGGGACTTCGCTGGTATTTAATGCGTACCGGTTATAAGCTGGGAAGCACATTCCTGACGAAAATTCAGGCTTCCGGATTGATGGATAAGCTAACGTATGGAGCGAGTGTGTTAGGTTTAATTGTTGTGGGGGCAATGACAGCAGGAAATGTTGTGGTCAATTTCCCTTTAGCATTGGGATCAGGAGATGAAGCAACGACTGTCGGAAACATCTTGGATTCTATTATGCCGGGTCTTGCACCGTTGATGTTTACCTTACTTGTTTACTGGCTGCTGAAAAAGAAAAATGTAAAAACAACGACATTATTGCTGATGTGTGTAGCAATCGGATTAATTGGATCATTCTTTGGAATTTTAGGTGTATAAAAGGAGTATGAATATGATTAAATTTAATGAACAGGCAAAAATCGACAGTGTGAACGGAGCATTAGCTCTTCGTCCTAGAATCAATGAAATCGTAGATGAAATTTGCAAAAACGGATATTCCAACATTTGCTGGCTGGGTATCGGCGGAACGTGGGCCAGCAGCATGCAGGCTACTGTACATATGAAGGAAATCTCTGCAATTGAAACATGGGCAGAAAACGCTGCGGAATATCTAACAACAGGGAACAAACGTATCACCAAGGACACGGTTGTGGTCATCTCCAGTGTAACGGGAAACACAAAAGAAGTGGTAGATGCTGTAAAAAAAGTAAAAGAAATCGGTGCTCGTGTCATTGGATTTGTGGATATTGAAAAAGCTGAACTTCTGGATCTGGCTGACTATAAGATTTCATACCCGATGAATGAACAGTTAAAATTTTTCATGGTAGCAGACCGCTTTATGTATAATGCCGGAGAAATGCCGGAATATGATGAAATGTATGCAGAATACGATGCTCATTTGGCTCAGGCATTGGTCGATGTGGAAAAGAAGGCCGATTCATTCGCACAGGAATTTGCCAAGAAACACTGGAATGATGAAATGCATTACTTTGTCGGTGCAGGAAATCAGTGGGGAGCTACTTATTCCTATGCCATGTGTTATTGGGAAGAACAGTTGTGGTTAAAAACTAAATCTATTACGGCTCCGGAATTCTTCCATGGAATGTTTGAAATTGTTACTAAGGAAACGCCTGTTACAATCTTCGTAGGAGAAGACAGCCAGCGGCCTCTTTCTGAAAGAGTTGTAAACTTTATTCCTAGAATTTGTGCCAACTATACAGTTATCGATTCTAAGGATTACGAACTGAAAGGAATTAGCGAAAAATACAGAAAACATTTGTCTCACCATGTGATGCATGCGGTAAACAATCGAATTGACGTTCATATGGAAATCGAAACACGCCATCCGATGGAAATCCGCCGTTATTATCGCCGTTTAGAATATTAAGATCAAGGTGGAGAAATCCACCTTCTTTTTTAGGAGGAAAATATGACTAAATATACAATGTTGGATTATGTCAAAGAAGCGCCGGAAGTCGCAAGAAAAAATATTCAACGATATCAGGAACTGGTTGATCCCCTTCTCAGTCTTATGCAGAAAAGAGAATACCGATCTATCTGGCTGGTTGCTTCCGGTTCCAGTTATAATGCCTGTTTTGCGGCAAGACCTTTTATGCGTAAAGTGTTGAAAAAGGAAGTAAAGATTATTACTCCCTATACTTTTACTTATTATGAACACGATGTAAAAGATGAAGATCTAGTTTTAGTTGTTACACAAAGCGGGCTGAGCACAAATGCCATTGAAGCAATTCAGACTTTAAATAACATGGGACATATTTCCATTTGTTTAACAGGAAACGTGGAAAGTGATGTTAAAAATTATGCAACACTTGTGTTGGATTATGGTGTAGGTGAAGAACTGGTTGGCTATGTAACAAAAGGAGTTACCAGTTTATGTCTATTTTTAATTTTATTAAGCATTGCTTACGCACATCAGGAAGAGTATCTGTCCGAGGTGGAAAAAGCTGTTAATTTAAATGAACAGATGATAGAAAAAACACTTCAGTTCATTCGCACAAATTATAAAGCTCTCTCTTCCATGAACTGGGTATACTCGATTGGAGCAGGTTCGAACTATGGGACAGCTTTGGAAAGTGCCTTGAAGATGGGAGAAACAATTCATATTCCAAGCTGTGCCTATGAAATTGAAGAATATATCCATGGTCCAAATCTTCAGTTGACACCGCAATACAATGTTTTTATCTATGATGAGAACGATGAAGCGTCAACGCGTGTGGAACAAATTTATAAAGCAACTTCTAAAGTGACAGATCGTGTATTCATGATCAGCGCCAATAAGAATTTTAAAAATGATAAGCGTGTAATTGTTTTGGAAGATGCTCCGCTTCCTGAGTTGTGTGCATTGGCATATCTTCCATTTGTTCAACTGGTCAGCTTTGTTATCTCGGACGAAACACACCGTATCAAGCAACATCCGTTAATGAAGGAGTTTAAAACAATTGCTGCTGCTAAGACAGAAAACTTTGTGAATTATGATGAAGATGATTAAGGCGGTTATTTTTGATATGGATGGTTTGATGTTTGATACAGAAAGACCATATATAGACTTATTGGTAAAAATATGCCGGGAAAGAAATTTAAATTTTCCGACAGAATATGTTCGAGAGCTGATCGGAGTAAGCTCGGTTACGGTGGAAAAATATGAAAATAATTATCCCGGGATCATAGAAGCAATGAATCAGGTCGATAGAGATTATGATGATTATTTCTTTTCTTTATATCCGACGCCGGGAAGCGCAAATAAAAAAGGTTTGGAAGAACTTTTTGACTATCTTAATAAAAACGGGTATAAAAAAGCGATTGCTTCGAGTTCAAGAGAAAGACATATTAAAAATTTGGTACGATATTCAAATGTGGATATGAAATTAGATGCAATCGTATCAAGTCACAGTGATTTTCCTTCGAAGCCGGATCCTGCAGTCTTTATAGAAGCAGCAAAAAGGCTGGATGTGAATCCTGATGAATGTCTCGTGTTGGAAGACAGCAAATATGGAATTATGGCCGCCAATAGGGCAGGTATGCATAGAGTGTGGATTCCGGACATGATAACGGATAGTTCCGATTTTCAGGATAATCTAGAATTCAAATGTAATGACCTATCTGAAGTGATTTCTATATTAGAAACAGAATTTTCTTAAATTGCATAATTATGTATAACTATTTACTTTATGATATAAGATATAGTTTTGATAAAGTAAAATGTTTTAAAGCAAAAATTGATATTATCAAGTAATATAAAAAATACAATGAATTTGTACTATCAAATAGGATCCTACTAAAATAGACATATCAAATAAATAAAAGGTGTGTTTATGGAGGTGGGATTTTATTTTTTGGAAAAAATTTTATATAAATATAGAGATGAGACGTGTGAATATTATTTGAATGGCAACATCGGTATATAAAATATTGTGTAATATGTAAATCTTGATGTTGGACTGAAAATCACTCGTAAATATTGAAAACATTATAGGAAGTGCATGTTAAAGTATTGTTGCACATAAGTCGAAAAAGTGTCTATACAAAAGAATTGAAACAACAAGTTGTGAAAGACTATCTTGTAAAAAATGAATCACTGTTCAATTTCAGATTACATCTGTCGTATGTTAAAAAAGCTTGGTAAAGAGAAAACTAGAAAGCAATGAAAAAAGTTGTATAATTCAAAGAGATATATGGTTAACAAATATTTCATGGAGGATGAGAGAATAATGATACAATCAGAATATAATGTTCCAAACTCTGCAAGAAAGGTTATGGAAATTTGGGAAGATAGAAACAAACGAGAGAAAGATGAACAAAATTATAAGAAACATATAGAAGAAGGAGCTTTAGCCAATATTGAACAAAAAAAGCTTATTAAAAGTCAAATTGATTTATTGTATGAACAGAATAAAAGTCTTTCCGATAATTATGATAAATTGAGAGAAATATATTCCTTGCAGTGTCAAGCGAATGAGGATGCAAAGCATCAACTCAAATGGAGCCGTATTTTTAATCTTTTGATGATGATAATTTCATTTATTTCTATGCTTGCTACCATTATGAGCTAGGTTGCAGTGGTAGTTTTTGGATAACTATCAGCATTCAATATAATTTG
>ENA-ORUI01003753-ORUI01003753.1-human-gut-metagenome-genome-assembly--contig:-NODE-3753-length-10523-cov-2.540982_pt1 | contig 10523 bp, 10 predicted proteins | sample MGYA00242078_ERZ509205 | MGnify/ENA primary metagenome ERZ509205 (study PRJEB26280, sample SAMEA2338828) | human gut metagenome | biome: human gut; feature: human-associated habitat; material: faeces... | reverse complement strand
GACCTGCAAGATAAGCAGCTCCCATTGCGGTTGTCTCTACACACTGCGGACGGTTTACCGGTGCGTTAATGATATTTGCCTGTGTCTGCATCAGGAAATCGTTGGCACTTGCGCCGCCGTCAACCTTCAGTGCAGCAAGATCAATTCCGGAATCTGCTTTCATTGCAACAAGAACATCATTTACCTGATATGCCAGTGATTCCAGCGTTGCTCGGATAATGTGGTATTTGTTTACTCCACGTGTGATTCCTACGATAGTTCCTCTTGCGTACTGATCCCAGTGTGGTGCTCCAAGTCCTGTAAATGCAGGTACTACATAACATCCATTGGTATCTTTTACTTTCTTTGCCATATATTCAGAATCCGGTGCAGAATCAATAATGCGAAGTTCATCTCTTAACCACTGGATTGCAGCTCCTGCTACGAAGATGGAACCTTCCAGTGCATAATTAACTTTGCCATCTAATCCCCATGCAATGGTTGTAACCAGGCCATTTTTAGAAAATACCGGTTTTTCTCCTGTATTCATCAGAAGGAAACATCCTGTTCCGTATGTATTCTTTGCTTCTCCTGCGTTAAAACATGTCTGGCCGAATAATGCTGACTGCTGGTCTCCTGCTGCTCCTGAAATTGGGATCGGTCCTCCAAGATAAGACGGATCAGCCTCTCCGTAGATGCAGCTGGATGGTTTTGGTTCCGGTAACATACATTTCGGAATATCCAGTTCTTTAAGGATCTCATCATCCCACTCCAGTGTATTGATGTTAAATAACATTGTACGAGAAGCATTCGAATAATCTGTCACATGTGCTGCACCCTTGGTCAGTTTCCAGATCAGCCATGTTTCAACTGTACCGAATAACAATTCTCCTCTTTCTGCCCTTTCTCTTGCTCCCGGCACATTATCCAAAATCCATTTTACCTTTGTTCCTGAGAAGTATGCATCAATGACCAGTCCTGTTTTTTCACGGAATTTGTCTGTTAATCCTTTTTCTTTTAAGGAATCACAATATTCTGATGTTCTGCGGCACTGCCATACGATCGCATGATGTACCGGTTCTCCTGTCTCTTTGTCCCAGACGATTGTTGTCTCACGCTGGTTTGTGATACCGATTGCTGCGATATCTTCTGCTTCTGCATTGATCATATTCATTGCTTCTACCGCAACACCAAGCATACTTGCCCAGATCTCATCTGCATCATGTTCTACCCAGCCCGGTTTTGGGAAATACTGTGTGAATTCTCTCTGTGCCACACTGCACATCTCACCTTTTTCGTTAAACAGAATACATCTGTTACTGGTAGTTCCTGCATCTAACGCCATTACATATTTTGCCATATTCATTTCCTCCTGATTTCTCTCTTACTTTTACTGGTTACTTTTTTTCGCATGCGTTCTATTTGAATTGCTCCCCATAAGCAATTAAATATTCTGTTTCATCATATGCAGCCATTACATCTTCCATACCTGATGATTGGTCGATGATACTGCAATTGCTCCGGCTGATAATGCAGCCATCACATCTTCTTTGTCTGTGATCAGTCCTCCTGCTATGATCGGTGTCTTTATCGAACTGCAGATTCTTTTGATCACTCTTGGCATCACTCCCGGAAGTACTTCTATGAAATCCGGTCTTACTATATGCTGTTGCTGTCTGATATTCTCAAATGCCATGGAATCCAACAGAAAATATCTGAGGATCGTATACATCCCAAGTTCTTTTGCTTTCTTGATCAGTGATGGCTTTGTTGATATAATGCCATCTGCTTCCGTATGTTCTTTCAGATATTCTACCGAAACTTCTTTCGGACTCAGGCCACTGATCAGATCTACATGTACCATCGCAACCTTTCCGGCATCTTTCACCCGTTTTACAATCCTGTCTATCGAACAGACATCTCCAAATAATATGAAAATCACCTGTATCTCTTCTATTGCACAACTTACTTCTATATCTTCCATGTTCTTCACAGCCGCAATAATCGGATTATTGCCAACCGCATCATAAAATATCTGATTCATTTTATCTGTCCTCATTCTACTTTGCTAAACTTTTTTGCTTTGCACTTATTCTATTACACTCTAAATTAATTTTCAAAAAAAAAGAGTGCGCCTAAAAAGTAATCGTCCGATTACTTTGTATTCGCTCTCCTATCTCAGCTCCTTTGTTCAACTGTGCTTACTATATCACAGTGCACAATTTTTTTCAATGACATTTGGTCATTTTTTAGCTTTTCATCTATTATATACAATTCTTTTTTCATTTTCTTTTGTTAATATGCATTAATTTTGTGTTGTTTTAACAAAATTATTTAGTTATTTTATTAACATTCTCATTATGATTATTTCATCATCTTTCTTTCATTATATAATTAATCTATCATCACATATACAATCTGTTAATTTATTTCAAATTAAACAATACCTTATTATATATTCTTGTTGAATTCACAAGCATTTACTTATATAATAATATCCGAGCAACAAAAAATTATCCCCGGATATCATTGGAAAGAAGGAATGTATAATGATACGAAATTTGTCCCAAAAACAATTAGACGTCATGAAAATACTCTGGGATGCAGGCACTCCTCTGGTTGCTTCCGACATTGTAAAAGCCGAAAGTTCCATGAACATTAATACGGTACAGGCTTCTCTTCGTGTCCTGTTAAAAGAGAATCTGATAGAAATAGCCGATATTGTATACAGTGGAACGGTATTAAGCCGCAGTTACCGTCCGCTCATTTCCAGAGATGTATATTTCAATGCGGAATATAAAAATATTATTGGAAATAGTTCTACTTCGGCTATGATCGCTACATTCATTGAGCAGGAAGAAGATATTTCCGAACTGGAACGGATTGAAGAACTGATCAGAAAAAGAATGAAAGAGCTCGAAGAAGCACAATAAGAATGGCGTGAAACGATTTCATACAGTCCGTATTTTTACAGAATCGGTGGAATACACCACCGGTTCTGCACTTTATGCAAAGAAAGTTCCTATTCTTTGTTCATTTAAGTTTTCCCCTATCACAATTACGACTTTCTGTCCTTCCGTGATCGGCTCCAGCCGCATCTCCTGATGGGTAGCATTCAGTTCCATCCATTTATCATCGTCATCCATTAAGAATCCCTTGATGCGGAATACTTTTCCACATTTTTTATCAGCAAATATCTTCTCTGCCGTCTCTATTATCTCGTTTTTCGTCTTATCAAGATTCATAAAATACAAAGATTTGAACGTCTCTCCTTCTTCGATATGCATCTTACGGTAATTCTCCGGCACATAACCGCAAGCTAACAGCTTTTCATAATCTGCACTTTCAAATGTCTCCCAGTCTTTTACAAAAATCTCATCCCGGAATCTTCTGTTGCACTGTACTTTTTCCATTGCATGATTCAGATGTTCTATCGTATTTTTTATCTCTTCTTCGGTTGCTTCCTGGCTTCTGCTAAGTACGATACATCCCGCATTTGCAGCCTCGGAAGCCAACAGATAGTCTGCCTCATCCGACAAGTCTGATTCCAGCTTCGCATCAACAACTGTGATCACATTGCCAATCTCATACCATCTGTCGATCGGATCATCCCTTAATACATCAAAGAACTCATCCACATCATAGATACCGGACGGTTCCACAATTACCCGGTCATAACCGCACATTCCCATTGCAATCAGCTTCGTGCGGAATCGTCTTCTGTGGCAGTCTGCGTCGCATCCTCCGGCAATCATCTCCAGTTCGCACTTTTCACCTTCCAGGTCCTTTAATAACATCATATCTACATTAACCGCACCATAATCATTTTCCAAGATTCCAATATTATCTCCCTTGTCAATCAGATGCTTTGCATATTTTTTTATAAATGTTGTCTTTCCGGAACCTAAAAATCCGGTGATCAGATCTATCTTTACCATTATACTGTTACCTCGAATATTCTTTTTCCTGTCACGCAAAATCGTTTTGACATATAGGCATCCTCTCTTACTGATACTTATGAGTATAACCTTTTTTTCAAGGCTATGCAAGAAATCTTGACATAGGTCCATCTTTTAAAAACAAAAAAAGAACTCAAATCTCTTCCAACACTTGAATGTTAAATTTAAGTTCCTTTTTCGCTTTTTAAATTATTCATTATTTTTGGAAAGGAATTGTCTGGTTCTTTCTTCTTTCGGATTTTCAAACACTTCGTGCGCCAATCCCATCTCTACAATGTGTCCACCTTCCATAAAAACAACTTCATCTGCAACATTTTTTGCAAATTTCATTTCATGTGTCACGATCAACATCGTTGTATGTTGCTTTGCCAGATCTTTGATAACATCTAACACTCCGGCAACTAATTCTGGATCAAGCGCAGATGTTGGTTCATCAAATAAAATAATATCCGGATTAACCGCCAGTGCTCTGGCAATTCCTACACGCTGTTTTTCTCCTCCTGAAAGTGTCTCTGGATATGCATCTTTCTTTTCCAGTACCCCTACTTTTTCCAACAAATCTAATGCAATTTTATCTGCTTCTTCTTTCGGCATCTTCTTTACCAATGTCAGTGGAGTGGTAATATTTTCAAGTGCTGTTTTATTCCGGTATAAATTTGAATTCTGAAAAACCATGGATGTCCGTGTACGCAACACCTGAATATCTGCCTTGCTAAGTTTTTCATAATCGAATATTTGATCATCCAGCTGGATTGTTCCTTCTTCCGGTCTTTCCAGTACATTAATACAGCGAAGAAGTGTTGATTTACCAGTTCCCGATGGACCAATAACCGCAATTACTTTTCCTTTTTCAATTTTCAGACTAATATGATCCAGTACCTGCTGATTCCCAAAACTTTTTGACAAATTCTTAATTTCAAGCATATGTTTCTCCTATATGTATAAGGGGATGTTATCCACACCCCCTCATAACTATTTCTGATAAGCAGAGCTTATTATCTTTTCAACCTTTTTCTGTACTACTCCCAATACAATAGCCAGTATCCAGTAAAATACTGCTGCCAGTATATATGTCTCAAATGTCTTGTAATATGTAGCTGCTGTCAACTGAGCTTCACCCATAATATCCTGAATACCAATCGTCATTCCAAGAGAAGACATTTTGATAATATCCAGACATGAATTCACAATTGGAGGGATTGCTGCAACAGCTGCCTGCGGAAGTATAATCTTCAGCATCATCTGCGGATGCGTCAGTCCAAATGCAATACTCGCTTCATACTGTCCTTTATCTACGCTTTCAATTGCTCCACGTATACTCTCAGATATATACGCTGCGCTGTTAAGTCCCAAACACAGCACCAACGCAAATGTCTTCGGGCACCGTTTCATTACATCAAATACCATTGGTAATCCATAATAAAACAGAAACAACTGAATCAACAGCGGTGTACCCCTGAAATATGATACATAGACTTTTGCAAGCTGACTTAATATTTTTACGCGAAAATGCTGGATAATTGCCAATATAGCTCCCAATATAATACTAAGCAGAAAGGCTAAAGCCGAAACATATATCGTAATCCATAATCCTTCTAAAAGCAGCGGAGTCAATACTTTTGTATATGGGATAAACGTTTCTGTTAAATAAGTCATAGTTATTCCTTCTTAGTAGTAATATCTGCACCAATCCATTTCTCAGAGATTTCCTGCAGAGTACCATCTTCTTTGATAATCTTGATAAATTTGTTCATAGCATCACACAACTCTGTATTATCCTTTGCAAATACAATATTTGCTGTATCATATGCAAATGGTTCCAAAACTTTGATTTTAAGATTCTTATTTGATTTCATAGCCATGTATGTCTGAATGTCCTGAGCAAGTACTGCATCGATACGTCCATAAGCAATATCATCAAACATTGCTTCCAAAGTTGCAGATGTATATACTTCAAACTTAACATCACCCTTTGGATACATGTCTTCTACAGCCTGCTGCATAGAGTTTCCGGAACCAACACCTACTGTTTTTCCAGACAGATCTTTTACACTCTTAATCTCGTCATTATCTTTCGCAACTACCACTGTAGAACCATAATAATCAACCGGATCAGAGAATAAATATGAATCCTTTCTTTCTTCTGTTGGGGACATCTGCGCAGATACTGCATCTGCCTTTCCCGAAGAAAGTAATCCAAGAAGCCCGCTAAAATCAGCATACTCCCATTTTACTTCAATCCCTGTTCTCTCAGAAAATTCATTCCAGATATCCACATCATAACCCTTCAGTTCACCATCCTCTTCAAACTCAAACGGATCATATCCCGGTGATGTTGCAACTGTTACAGAATCAACATCCAGACCAAGGTCCAACTTGTCGTCTTTTGCTTCATCTTTTGACTCTTCTGTTTTCTTGTTCTCTTTTGTGTCCGATTTGTCTGACTGACCGCACCCCATCATCAATGCAGCACACATAGATACACATAACAATGTGCTTATAATTTTTCTTTTCATTTGTTTAATCCTCCATTCTTAATCACTTATTTGATTGTCTCATTTTCCATCAAATAACTCAAATTGATTGTTTTTATATGTTGCATTATTCATAGATGTCATCTATGTTTTTATTGCAATCATTCTATACACCATCCAACTATTTCGTCTTCATTTCTATAATCCATTCTTTTCCTTGGCAGGGTCCAGATCTCCTAACGGCACTGCACCTGTCCAGCAATATATTTCCCACATATGTCCTGACGCATCCAAAAAATATACACAGCGGGCATTCCACTCATAGTCTTTTGGTTCTGAAATAAATTCCATCCCCTCCGCTTTCAGCTGTTCATATGCTTCGTCCACTTCTTCCGGTGTGTCACATCGAATTGCCTGTTGATCCCGATATTTTACCTTTGCCATTACTTCCTTTCCAAGATTATCCTCTAGATGTTTCCACTGCCACAGAAAAAACTCCACCTTTCCTTCCATCGGAAATCCGGCAAATGTCTCATCAATCCTCGCTGGTTTAAAACCAAACAGTTTTTTGAATTTTTCCGCTTCTTTATATACATCTTCTACCAAATATCCATGTGCTGTATGTTTTCCCATTAAATTAAATCTCCTTCTTTTCTCAACTCCCAGATTCTGCCATTTTCATCTCTCAGAAAGTGACCTAATGCTCCAATCTGTACCAGCCCTTTTCTCAGCAGCTCCGCTTTTTCAGCCAAAAGTTCTTCTTCTGATCCGTAAAGCCAGGTACAGAAAGACTGCTCCGGTAATTCTTCTTCTGAAATTCCAAGACCGGCATATAGATAAGTCTTTTCAACCACACTGAATACAAGTGGAGATTTTGTATTTATCCACGCAGACTCTTTCCCTTTTCTGTCTGCATTCCAGTTGAAATACTGCTGGTAAAATGCTACTGATTTTTCTATATCTTCAACAACTAATGTGTATGAATATTTTGTCATGTCCGTTCCTCCTTTTTTGCTACTCTAACTAATTATACCATCACCTAATTTCTTCTATCAAATTTGATATTTCTATAATTTAACCGATGTATCATTTTAATCTATAAGCCATTCAGCTGATATTCTATTATACTTATAATAAAGATTTGATCTTCCCAAAGCCATTGAACTTGCATCCACAAAATAATACTACAACAGAATCCACAACAAAAATAAGTGTATGAAGCATAAACATTTCTATACTTCATACACTTATTTTTTATTTATAGGATTTAGCTTTTCAATCCGTCAAATCCTTTTTTCATATTCTCCAATACCCTAAGCAGTATTTTCTTCGGGCAGGCCAGATTCAATCTGACATACTGACTTCCTGCCTCACCAAATTCCAAACCGCCACTTGGTATTATACCACATTCATTTTTCCAGAATTCAATAATCTCTTCATCTGTCATCTTCATAGCGCTACAGTCCACCCATAACAGATAAGTAGCTTCCGATTCCGGCACTCTAAGATGCGGAATATTTTCCCTGATATACTGAACTGTCATTTCTTTATTTTCTTTAATATAACGGTAGACTTCCTCGAACCATTCTTCACTTTCCATATATGCTCCGACTGTTACTCCTTCCGCAAATGCATGTTCAAATGGATAAGCCATTGCATTCATCCGGCTCATAATTTGCTTCTTCATCGTATCTCCGTCTACAAGCAATGCTGCTGTCTGTACGCCTGCCACATTAAAACTCTTTCCCGGAGATATCATCGTAACTGATGATACATCATATTTCTCAACAATCTTTCTCAACATTGTATGCTGTCCGTGAAACACAAAATCATAATGCGCCTCATCCGAAATAATAAGTAGTTCATGTGCCTTGCAAAACCGACAGATTCCTTCCAGTTCCTGTTCTGTCCATACAGTTCCTGTCGGATTATGCGGATTACACAACAAAAATGCTTTTGTTCTATTCGTCACTTTCCGCTCCATATCTTCAAGATCAAATGTAAATCTTCCATTCACTTCTCTCAGCTTGCTGCCGTTGACCGCACGTCCACACCCCTCAATCGTATGATAGAAATTTCCATATGTTGGAACATTCATCATTACTTCATCCTGCTCTTCTGTATATTCCTGAAGGATGATACTGAGTCCGCTCATCATATTCGCACAGTATACTATTTGTCCTTCTGGAATTTCACAGCCATGCCTTTTTTTCAACCAATATTGTACTGCCTTATAATAATCTTCTGACAACAGTTCATAGCCAAATACGCCTTCTTTCACTCTGTCGGCCAAACGTTTTTGAATTGCCGGAGAGGCATCAAATTCCATATCCGCCACCCACATTGGATACATCTCATGCCCATTATTTTTCAATTCTCTGGCTTTCCATTTAAACGAATTTGTCCTGCTTCTGTCAATGATTTCATCAAATTTATATTTCATAGCCGTTTTCCTCCTTTCACCCCTGTCTCTGTAAATTGTCTTTGTTTAGTGTAACATAAAAAGCGGCTGCCCTACAACAAGCAGCCACTCTTTATTATTTTTTATTATTTTATTTATTTCTTTCCACCAAAGATAAATGCCATAAATCGGATATAAGTATACACAACCAGAACAACCGCAATAATCGTCTCGATCAATACCACATATTTCAGGAACGGCATCGGATGTCCCATATTCATTGCACATGCCATCATCTGTTTTGAAGCGATCGCACTGATGACAAATGGGAAGGTAAATGCCGCATAGCTTGGGAAGAATGGCATCTTCAAATAGCCGATTGCTTTTACAAGTGCAAAGATGTAGATCACCGTTGCAACTACAAACATTCCCATCAGAAATCCGTAAGATTTCGGCATGACAGACTGTACATATCCTGCGATACAGAGGCTTGTCGGTGCCGCATAGATACAGATCAGTGGTTTTGCCGGATCCGGTACTTCTTTCACCGTCACATAGCGGTATGTAACCAGGATCAGTAACAGGATCAGTGTCACAAATCCAAACCAAAATGCTGCACTTCCGATTGCAAGTTTCTCATAAGCAGGTGCCGTGACTGATGCAACGACAATTCCAACATATACGATATAATAACTTGCGAATACCTTTGGCATCTGCAATTTAAATACAAATTTCACCGTAAAATAAATGATCAGCACGATATGTAATGCGATCGCAAACAGCCAGATATAATAAGCCGCCTGTCCGATAAATGGTTTTACATAGGTACTTAAGATCATAAGTGCCATCGGAAATGTTCCTGATACGCTTGCCATGATCGGATTCTTCATATCTTCCTTCACAGCTCCCGGAAACATAATTAGCTTCAGAAGTGCCAGGATCAGCAGAAATGCTGCGAACACTCCACACACATAACGGATTCCTTCGGAATAGCTCTGAAGCAGGTTACCTAAAGCTGCCGCTCCAAGCATGACTCCGCAGATTGGAATCGGTATTTTTTTGATTACATCTTTCATAATATCTTGTCTTCCTTTCTAGTCTGGATCTATGTATTCTAGATATCTGCAATTGCACGACGTTCTGCCGGTTCATCAATTTCGTCCAGATTCTTGATTCCCAGTTCACGACAGACAATCTGTGCTACTTTCCATGCGCACAGTCCTGTGAAAAAAATACACTGTTCTTTGTGCTCACCCTGTCCCATGTTGAATTCTTTTGTCAGAACTCTGCAGCAGATTGCATTCTTCCCATTAGCTTTCTTGAACCAGTCATGCAGTTCGTGAACCAATTCCATACATTTTACGCTCTTTGGATTGGTTGGCCCGTCCTGCTCTGTTCTTCCGAAGAACATTCCAAGTGCAAGCAGACCTCCGTTGAATGCGCCACAGACACATCCCGATTTGCCTGCTCCGACAGCCATACCGGATGACATTGCAATGACTTCTTTTGGTACATCCAGTTTAAATTCATCACGGATGGTGCACATCAATGCCTCACAACAGTAATACCCGCTTTTAAAATTCTTCTCTGCTGCTCTTTGCACCGCTCTTGGGCTGATTTCTGTTACTCCGATGTTCATAAATTAATACCTCCTAAAATAAATTAAAAATAAATCTTCTCCGGGCATTCACCAATGCCCATATATTTCTA
>ENA-ORUI01003747-ORUI01003747.1-human-gut-metagenome-genome-assembly--contig:-NODE-3747-length-10540-cov-16.324845_pt1 | contig 10540 bp, 13 predicted proteins | sample MGYA00242078_ERZ509205 | MGnify/ENA primary metagenome ERZ509205 (study PRJEB26280, sample SAMEA2338828) | human gut metagenome | biome: human gut; feature: human-associated habitat; material: faeces... | reverse complement strand
AGCCATGGATGTGCCACTTTTGTCCCGGCTTTTCCAGTGCCTGATACGCCCGCACCGGGCTTTTGCGGGAGGCGCGCCCCACGGCAAACTCCATGGTCATGATGGGCAGACCCAGAATGACCAGAAAAATCAGGTAGAACAGCACAAAAGCACCACCGCCGCCCTGCCCGGCAATATACGGGAACTTCCACACGTTGCCGATGCCGATGGCACAGCCTGCGGAAAGCAGAATAAAGCCCAGACGGGATTTCAGAGTTTCTCGTTCCATGATCCGATAACTCCTTACTTCTGCTTCCGGGGTGCGTTTTTGCCCACAGGGCCGCGGGGACGGCGCGCGGCAGCCTTGGACTGCTGGGCAGCAGAGCGGGTCTGTGCACGGCCCTTGACGGCTGCGGCGCGCAGACCGTTCACCTCGGCCTTGGTCAGCTCGCGGTAGGTGCCGGGCTTGAGCATACCCAGTTTGACCACACCCTCAGCGTTGCGCTTCAGGCGCACCACCTCAAGACCCACGCTCTCGCACATCCGGCGGATCTCGCGGTTCTTGCCCTCTTTCAGGGTCATTTCCATCACGGTGCGGCCGGGCTCGTCGGTGACCACGTTGATAGCACAGGGCATGGTCTTGGTGCCGTCGTCCAGCACGACGCCGCTGCTCAGCTTGAGGATGGTGGCTTCATCGGCGCGGGGCTGCACGGTAACGCGGTACAGCTTGGAGATGCCGCCGGATGGATGGGTAACGGCCTGTGCAAAGGCACCGTCGTTGGTCATCAGCAGCAGACCCTCGCTGTCCTTATCCAGACGCCCCACCGGGTACAGGCGGGCGGGGATGTCGCTGACCAAGTCCATCACGGTCTTGCGGCCAAGTTCATCGCTGGCGGTGGTCACATACCCGCGGGGCTTGTACAGCGCCAGATAATACAGCTGCTGGTTTTTCTGGATGTAGATGCGCTCGTCATCCACATGGAGCACGTCACGGTTGGGGTCCATCTTGTCGCCCACCTTGACCGGGTGGCCGTTCACCTTGACGCGGCCCTCGGCAATGATCTGCTCGGCGGCGCGGCGGGAGCACAGACCCTGCTCGGCCATGATCTTCTGAATACGTTCTTCTGCCATAATATTACTCCTTGTGCGCCTCACGGCGCTCAAAACGCGCACCGCTTCCCTGCTTTGCGGGGCACGGTGCGCGGCTATATAAACCGCAGGCCAAAAGGTCTGCGGCTGCGGCTTGATTTGTGTAAAGGGTTACTCTGCCTTAGGCTCCTCTGCGGGTGCCTTATCGTCCTTTTTGACCAGAGCGGTGAGCTTTTCCACCAGCTCGGGCAGCATGGTCAGGGCGCGGTCGATACTGTTGGAGCTATCCGACAGCTGGATGGTGCGCACGCAGCCATCCTTGATGACCAGAAATGCCACCGGCTGGATGTTGACACCGGCACCGGAGCCGCCGCCAAACAGATCTTTGTTGGCAGCGTTCTTGCCGTTAAAATCGGTACCGCCGGAGGCGAAACCAAAACTCACCTTGGACACCGGCAGGATGGTGATGCCGTCCTCGGTGGTGATGGGCTTGCCGATAATGGTGTTGGAGTCCACCATCTGGTGAATTTTCTCCATCGTAACGTTCATCAGGCCCTGAATAGGATGCTCTGCCATAAAACAACTCCCCTTTATTCATCCGTGCAGGCAACAGGCCGCCGGAAAGCATTCTGATATAGATTTAGTGTACCACACTTTATATAAAGATGTCCAATACTTTTTTGCGCCAGAACTCGTACAGCACCCGCACAGCGGCAATCACGATGAACAGCGCCTGTGCGCTGACCCGGAAGGATACCTTGTCCTGCACGGTGGGCTGGGCGCTGCCAAAGTCCGGCAGGACACGCAGCTGGTCAAATTCCAGAAAGAAAAAGCGGTCCAGCACGCCAAGGGTCGGGTAAAGCCACGCCTGCAGCTTGCCGTAATTGCGGGCAGCTGCGGCGGGGTCGTCGCCGCGCACACCAAGGCAGACCGAGATCTTTGTAAAGCGGACGGCGCCAAACACTGCACGCAGCAGCGTACCCACGCCCCGCAGCATGGTGCAGATCACATCCAGCATGATCTTTGCCTTTTGGCGGGGCGGCTTTTCGGCTTTAGGCTTTGCGGGCTGCGCAGCCTTTTTTTCAGCTTTTTTGCGCTTACGCTCCGCACGCCATGTGCGGAATTTTGCTTTTAGTCTGCCTGTAAAACCCTTGGGCTCCTCCGGCTGGGCGGGCGGTTCCGGCTTTGGGTATTGGAACACCGGAAAGGTGATGCCCAGTGCCCCGGCTTTTACGGTGAGCGTATCGTTTTGCCAGCAGACATCCGCGCAGAAAGGGCACAGCAGCAACAGCGCCGCCAGCACCAGAATGATCAGCAGCAGGATGCCCACCACCTTGAGGATGAACAGCAGACAAGCGCCCACTGCGGAAAGAACCATGCCCATGGGTCAACCCTCACTTTCGGTCGGATCATCTGCCGGTGCATCGCTGTGCACCGGCGGCAGGTCTGCCAGACTGGACAGACCGAACACACGCAAAAAGGTATCGGTGGTGCGGAAGCTGACCGGACGACCCGGCAGGTCCAGACGTCCGGCTTCCTCGATGAGCCCCTTTTCCAGCAGACCGGACACACTGGAGGAGGAATCCACGCCGCGCACCTGCTCGATAAAGGCGCGGGACACCGGCTGGTTGTAGGCGATGACGGTCAAGGTCTCCATGGCCGCAGGGCCAAGCGGCACAGCGCGGCGGCTGTCCAGCACGCGGCGCACACAGTCCGCCCACTGGGTCTTGGTGGCAAGTTGCCACCGGGTATTGAGATGCAGTAGGCACAGACCGCTGTCCTCCCGCTGGTAGCGGGTGTGCAGGGCTTCCAGCGCGGTCTCTACGGTAGACTGCGGCAGCTGCACCGCCTGTGCCAGCTTATCGGCAGCTATGGGGTCGCCGCAGGCAAAAAGCATAGCCTCCACGGCGGCAAGGGTTTGTTTCTGGTTCATGGGTTCTCCTTATTGCGTTCCGGGCGGGTACGGCGCATGGTCAACTCTCCCCTGTCGTCCAGCGCGATGCGTCCGCCGCGCACCAGCTCCAGCAGCGCCAGAAAGGTAGCTACGTTGGTGCTGCGGCTCTGGCTGCGGGAAAACAGCTGTTCCATCTTTGCCACGGTACCGCCCAGCATCCGGCGCAGGATATACACCACCCGGCTGGTGACCGACACCATAGGCGCGGTGACCAGCGGCTCAAACTGCTGCTGGGTGGGCACACGGCGGGTCTTGGTGCGTCCCGCCAGCGCCTGCCAGTAGTCCGCAAGCATCTGCGGGGCATGGTGCAGCGCGTAGGTGTTGTCCAGCTCCATCTCCATAGGACGGCGCACGAACACCGGGGCGGCTTCTCCTTTTGCGCGCAGCAAAGCCGCCATGCGGCGGCACTGGTCGTACTCGATCAGCTGACCGGTGAGTTCTTGCTTCATGCGCTCGCCCTCTTCGCTGCGGGGCAGCAACAGAAAGCTTTTCATCTCCACCAGATGCGCCGCCATCTCAATGAAGGCGCTGGCGGTCTCGGGGTCGGGGTCGGCCTGCTCCACGGTGCGGGTGTACTGGTCGATGAGCTGCAAAATAGGGATATTATGCAAGTCCATTTTATGTTTGGCCACCAGCGCCAGCAATAATTCCAGCGGGCCGTCAAAATCTTCCAGATGGAAGGTCAATTCCTCTGCCACTTAGATCACCGCCCCAAGGCTGCTTGCATAAACGGCGTAGGCGATCTTATCAATATACCCGGTGCCTGCGCCCAAAAGCGACCACACCACGTTATTCAGGTAGTACAGTGGCACATCCAGAAAGCCGCCCCACACCGCTGCCAGCATGACGATCATAATATATTTTTCGTACCGCATCAGACCAAAGTAGATGCGCTGCGGCAGCACCACCAGCAGAATGCGGCTGCCGTCCAGCGGCGGCACCGGAATGAGGTTGAACACCGCAAGGCTCACGTTCATCAGCACCAGATAGCGCAAAAACATGGCAATGTAAATGATAGCGTTATTGACCGGTGCCCAGTAGTACAGCACCTTCCACGCCACCATGCCAAGGTAGGCCAGCACAAGGTTTGCCACAGGGCCGGCCAGCGCCGTAAGTGCCATGCCCCACTTGGGGTTTTTGAAGTTGCGGGGGTTGGTGGACACAGGCTTTGCCCAGCCCACGCCCGCAAACACCATGCACAGTGTACCCAGCAAATCGAAGTGGGCAAAGGGGTTCAGTGAAAGACGCCCTTCACGTTTGGCGGTGGCATCGCCCAGCAGCCATGCTGCCAGCGCATGGCCAGCCTCATGGAACGGAATAGCCACCAGCGCCACCAGTGCGCGGATGATAATTGCCTGTGCGGTCATGTAAATCTCCTGTCAAAACGAATTTCTTTTTTATAATACTATTTTTTTGTGCCCTGCACAAGCCCCACAGCATCGGGAATGCAAAAAGCTGCAAGAAATTTTAAAAAAGACTTGCTTTTTCTTTGTATCTCTGGTAAAATAGTCAAGCTGATTATTTTGATTCCATACTTCACTGTAGGAGGTGCAATTACCATGGCTAAGTGTGAATGCTGCGGCAAGGGTGTTACCTTTGGTATTAAGGTTTCTCACTCTCATCGCCGTTCCAACCGTACCTGGAAGCCGAATGTCCGTCGTGTCAAGGCGGTCGTGGAGGGCTCTCCCAAGTATGTCTACGCATGCTCCCGTTGCCTGCGCGCTGGCAAAGTTACCCGCGCTGTCTAATTTGGTGTATGTGGCCGGTCACTTTGTCGAGTGGCCGGCTTTTTTATTTGCCGCAAGGAGAGGAATAAAATGTCTTTGCCTGTTGATCCCATCATGCTGCTGAGCGTGGTGAACCTGAAACTGCGGGATCAGTATAAGGATCTCGATGCGCTGTGCGAAGATCTGGAGGCCGACAAGGCCGGTCTGTGCACAAAGCTGCACGCTGTGGGCTACGATTACGACCCGCAGCGCAACCAGTTTATCTGATTATAGCTTCCAAATCCGGCACCGGTGCGCAGCGACTGTGCCCGAGCCGGTGAATGATAAAATAAGGAGTGCTTGATTTATGATCCAGGGTACCTATTACAAAGAGTGGAGCACGGTTCTTGGCCGTGAGATGGAGTTTAAAGTGTACGGCCATGCCGGTGTGCCGGTGCTGGCACTGCCCGCCCGCGGCGGCCGTTTTTACGACTGGGAGAATAATGGGATGCCTGATGCCATTGCCCAGCTGCTGAACGATGGCAAGGTGCAGCTGTTCTGCGCGGATGCCGTGGACGGCGAGGGCCTTTTGAACGGTGATCTGCCCCAGCGCCGCCGTGCCGAGCTGCAGGAGAAGTATTTCGTCTACCTGACCGCTGAGCTGGCTCCCCGCATTCTGACCCTGAACAACGCCAAAAAGGGCACCCGAATCTGGACTGCCGGTGTGGATCTGGGCGCTTACCACGCTGTCCACTGCCGCCTGCGCCGTCCCGCCCTGTTTGCAGGTGCTGTGGGCATGGGAGGCATCTACGACCTGACCCGCTTCTGGGGCACCGACAGCGACGACATGGTGCTGCGCTGCTCTCCCCTTGCCTATCTGCAGGAGAACGGCATTGCCAACAAGCTGGCATTGACCAAGGCAGAAGAGAACTGCCTGATCCTCTGTGCCGGTCAGGGTGCCTACGAGGGCGATGCACTGGATGACACACAGGCATTGGCTGATCTGCTGAAGGATCAGGGTATGCCCGCACATCTGGAGATCTGGGGCGGTGACGTCTCCCACGACTGGTACTGGTGGGGCAAGATGTGGAGCCTGTTTGCACCGCGCATTCTGGAAGTAAAGTAAGAGCTTACAACGAGGGAAAGCCTGCGGGCTTTCCCTCGTTTTCTTATGTGCAACGGTTTTGAATGGTCTCCGTGTGCGCTCTGGCCATGTTCAGAGGTATTTTACTTTTAAATTTATGATTCAGAAGCACCTGCGGCGTTTCTGAACCATTTTTTGTTTGCAGCACCATTTATTCTTGATTTCCTACTTGAATTGTCGGATATTATGTGCTATACTGCTGTTGCAAGGAAATATACCCCATGGGGGTTTATAAAAGGAGTGTTTCCCGTATGGAAGAGAGCAAAAGGCAATGTTGCTGCTGTAACGATGCGCCAAAGGCGGACACTACGGCAGATGCTGCTGTTCCCTGCTGCTGCCGCCACAAGGAGCGCAGCCAAGAGGAATACAAAGCCCTGCTCAACCGGCTGAACCGCATTGAAGGGCAGGTGCGGGGCATCCGCGGAATGCTGGAAAAGGACGCCTACTGCGTGGACATTCTGGTACAGGTGGCTGCAGCCAATGCGGCGCTGAACAGCTTTTCCCGGGAATTGCTGGCACAGCATATCGGCAGCTGTGTGGCGGACGACCTGCGTGCCGGCAGCAACGAAAAGCTGGAAGAACTGCTCCGGCTGCTGCCCAAGCTGATGAAATGACCGCCCGCCGGGCAGACTGACCACAAGGAGAAAAAGCAATGGAACAATTCAATGTTACCGGCATGAGCTGCGCGGCCTGCTCTGCCCGGGTAGAAAAGGCCGTAAAGAGTGTGCCGGGCGTCACCGGCTGTTCGGTAAACCTGCTGACAAACTCCATGGGCGTGGAGGGCACCGCTGAGGATGCCGCCATTATCCGCGCCGTGGAGCAGGCCGGTTACGGCGCAAGCCCCAAAAAAGCCGCAGCAGCAGCCAGCACCAGCGCAGAGCTGGATGCGCTTGCAGACCACGAAACGCCCAAGCTGAAACGGCGGTTCATCGCCTCGCTGGGCTTTTTGCTGGTGCTGATGTACTTTTCCATGGGGCACATGATGTGGGGTTGGCCGCTGCCCCGCTGGTTCGACGGCAACCACATTGCCATGGGGCTGGTACAGCTGCTGCTGGCGGACATTGTGATGGTGATCAACCAGAAGTTTTTCATCAACGGCTTCAAAGGGCTGGTGCACCGCTCCCCCAACATGGATACACTGGTAGCCATGGGCTCGATGGCAAGCTTTGTATGGAGCACCTACGCCCTGTTTGCCATGACCGATGCGCAGCTACACGGCAACGAGGAACTAGTCATGCACTACATGATGGAGTTCTATTTTGAGTCTGCCGCCATGATTTTGACCCTCATCACGGTGGGCAAAATGCTGGAGGCACGCTCCAAGGGCAAGACCACCGATGCGCTCAAAAGCCTGATGAAGCTAGCCCCCAAAACCGCCACCCTGCTGCGGGACGGTGCCGAGGTGACCGTGCCCATTGAGCAGGTGCAGAAAGAGGACATCTTTGTGGTGCGTCCGGGCGAGAACATCCCGGTGGACGGCATTGTGCTGGAGGGCAGCAGCGCCGTGAACGAGAGCGCCCTGACCGGCGAAAGCATCCCGGTGGACAAGGCCGTGGGCGATAAGGTAAGCGCCGCCACCACCAACCAGTCCGGCTATTTGCAGTGCCGCGCTACCCGCGTAGGCGAGGACACCACGCTGGCGCAGATCATCCGCATGGTCAGCGATGCCGCCGCCACCAAAGCCCCCATTGCAAAGATCGCAGATACCGTATCCGGCTTTTTCGTGCCTGCGGTCATCAGCATTGCGGTGGTCACCACCCTTGTCTGGCTGCTGCTGGGGCGGGATGTGGGCTACGCGCTGGCGCGGGGCATCTCGGTGCTGGTCATCAGCTGCCCCTGTGCGCTGGGTCTGGCAACGCCGGTGGCTATTATGGTGGGCAACGGCCTTGGTGCGAAGAACGGCATCCTGTTCAAGACCGCTGCGGCGCTGGAAGAAGCCGGACGCACCCGCATCGTAGCGCTGGACAAGACCGGCACAATCACCTGCGGCGAACCTACCGTCACCGACCTTCTGCCCGCTGCGGGCGTGACTGAGACCGAGCTGCTCACGCTGGCCGCCGCGCTGGAGGGCCGCAGCGAGCACCCGTTGGCGCGGGCAGTACTGGCCTATGCGGAGGAAAAGCAGCTGGAGCTGCCCTCTGTTACCGATTTTACCGCCCTGCCGGGCAACGGCCTTACCGCCACGCTGGAAGGCAAGGAGATCTTTGGCGGCAATGCGGCCTTTATCGGCGCAAAGGTCGCCATCCCCGCTGCGCTGCAAGCCGAAGCCGCCGCGCTGGCTGCACAGGGTAAGACGCCCCTGTTCTTTGGTGGCGCAGGTCGTTTGCTGGGCGCTATCGCAGTGGCAGATACCATCAAGGAGGACAGCCCGCAGGCCATCCGGGAGCTGCGAAATATGGGTATCCGGGTCGTGATGCTGACCGGCGACAACCAGCGCACTGCCGAGGCCATTGGCCGACAGGCCGGGGTGGACGAGGTGATCGCGGGAGTGCTGCCCGAGGGCAAGGAGGCCGTCATCCGGCAGCTGCAAAAGTACGGCAAGGTAGCTATGGTGGGCGACGGCATCAACGATGCTCCTGCCCTGACCCGCGCTGACACCGGCATTGCCATCGGTGCAGGCACGGACGTAGCCATTGACGCTGCGGACGTGGTACTGATGAACTCCAAGCTGTCGGACGTGCCCGCCGCCATCCGGCTGAGCCGTGCTGCCCTGCGCAACATCCACGAAAACCTGTTCTGGGCGTTCATCTATAACATCATCGGCATTCCGCTGGCAGCCGGTGTGTTCATTCCCTTGGGGCTGACGCTGAACCCCATGTTCGGCGCAGCTGCCATGAGCCTTTCCAGCTTCTGCGTGGTGAGCAACGCCTTGCGGCTGAACCTGTTTGACCTGCACAGCGCAAAACGTGACCACCCGCCCAAACACGTCCCTGCCCTGCCCGCTGCCCTTGTGCAGCCCGCAGCGGAGGAAGATACAACTCAAAAGGAGGAGACCACAATGAAAAAGACCCTGACCGTAGAAGGCATGATGTGCCATCACTGTGAAGCCCGCGTCAAGAAGGCGCTGGAGGCTCTGCCGCAGGTGGACGAGGCTGTTGTCAGCTACGAAGCCGGTACCGCCATCGTTACCCTGAACGCCGAAGTGGACAATGAGGTGCTGAAGAAGGCCGTGGAGGCACAGGATTATCCGGTCACCGGCATTCAGTAAGGTACAGCCATTGCAAAGGCAAAAGGCAGCTGCGTAAATTTCTACGCAGCTGCCTTTTTTGTAAGTAGGACGATTTTGAATGCGCTCCACGTTCGCTTTGCGCATCTTTAAGATCATTTTGTTTCGGAGCACCGGAGCGCCTGCGGACGCTCTGGTGCTCCATTTTTACGAAAGAAGTCGTCACCACGATTGAAACACAAAAAGCCCGCTGCAAGGCAGAATGTCCTTGCAGCGGGCAGCATAGATAACCGGGGAACCCTTATCAGACTTCGGTGTTGAAGTAGCGCTTCAGCAGGCCCTCGAAGCCGCGGCCGTGACGGGCTTCGTCCTTTGCCATCTCATGGACGGTATCGTGGATGGCGTCCAGATTCAGCGCCTTAGCCTTCTTGGCCAGATCCATCTTACCGGCGCAGGCACCGCACTCGGCCTCGGCACGCATCATCAGGTTCTTCTTGGTGCTGTCGGTCACGACCTCGCCCAGCAGCTCTGCAAAGCGGGATGCGTGGTCAGCTTCTTCGTAAGCATAACGCTTGTAGGCCTCGGCGATCTCGGGGTAGCCCTCACGCTCTGCCACGCGAGCCATAGCCAGGTACATGCCGACCTCGCTGCACTCGCCCTCAAAGTTAGCGCGCAGACCATCCACGATCTCCTGCGGCACGCCCTCTGCCTTGCCGATGCCAACAACATGCTCGGTGACGTAGGTGTTGCCGGTCTTTTCCACAAAAGCGGAAGCGGGAGCCTTGCAAACAGGGCACTGAGCGGGGATCTCACCCTCAGCGATATAACCACAAACGGTGCAAACGTATTTCTTCATAAGAATTTACCTCCATTCGATCTGTTAAAAATGATACAGGACGGAACCACCCGCCTGTTGCTTCTATGCTGGGCAGCCGCGCTGCCGGGTATAGAAAGAGCCATGGAAAGAAGTTTTGTGCTTTGTGCACTTCCCTTTCCATGGCTCTATTATAGCGAATAATTCCTAGTTAGTCAAGTATATTTTTAAGAATTATTACTATTTATTAAAATCTGGCAGGATGCCCAAATTCCACTGCAGAAAACTGGGCGCATTACCGGAATCAGACCTGCAGGTTGCCGCTGGTAGCAGCATCGGTACCGGCAGTGGCGTCAAATTCGTAGTCGTTGCCGGGCAGGATGGCGTTGAGCAGGATACCTGCAATCGCAGCCACAGCCAGACCGGATAGGTTGATGGTGACGCTGCCAACGGTAAAGCCAACGCCGCCCACAGAGTTGAAGCCCAGTGCACACACCAGAATGACGGCGGCAACGATCAGGTTGCGGCTGTTGGTGAAGTCCACGCGGTTCTCCACCACGTTGCGCACGCCGATGGCAGAGATCATGCCGTACAGTACGAAGCTGATACCGCCGATGATGCCGGTGGGAATGGTGTTGATGACGGCCTCAAACTTGGGGCTGAAGCTCAGGATGATGGCCAGCACAGC
>ENA-ORUI01003746-ORUI01003746.1-human-gut-metagenome-genome-assembly--contig:-NODE-3746-length-10541-cov-17.788194_pt1 | contig 10541 bp, 9 predicted proteins | sample MGYA00242078_ERZ509205 | MGnify/ENA primary metagenome ERZ509205 (study PRJEB26280, sample SAMEA2338828) | human gut metagenome | biome: human gut; feature: human-associated habitat; material: faeces... | reverse complement strand
TGGGGTTCTCTTCCATGTACTTGCGGTTGTGGACGACCTTGGTGAGGGTGCCGCCTTTGATGGTGTGGCGATACTGGTGATTCCAATGGTGGGAAGCATCTTTTGTTTCCGGCAGGACAAGTTCTTCTTTGTCGACAGTACCATTATTATAGCAATTGACGATGGCGGAGTTGCGTTCGCCAAAGTAGGAGGAACCGTCTGCATGGTAGCTGGTGCCGTCAGCGGGGACATATGTGTCATAACCATGAGCGGAACCAATCGCAGTACCGGAGCCTTTTCCATAAGTGTATGCGTTGACAATGGTATCACCGGTACTGCTATTGATGTTGACGTTACAGGTAACGTGATTGCCGCCATCGCTAGACATAATGCCACCAATCGCAGGGCTGTGGTTGCCGGTTCCATCATAAGAAGGATCATCGTCGTAGCCATAGGAGTTGATCGCATTTACGGTGCCGCCGGTAATGTTGATGGTTGTTGTGCTACCATCGTAACAGAAATAATTTCCAATCGCAGGACGATCATAGGCGCTGATGGCAGTAACGTTGGCATTTTCTTCAATATTGATCGTGAGATCCCCGGCATCGCCATGCTGTCCGGAACCGATGGCGCAACCATCTTGACTGGTTTCTGCATGTACGGTGGCATTCCCGGAGATCGTAATCGTAGTGGAGAGGTCTTCCTCACCCTTATACGAACCATTGCCAATGGCAGCGCCATAAGTACCGTATGCATCGACAACGGCGTGATCTTTAATCGTGATGCTGTTTACGCCGCTGGCACCGCCGCCGATCGCAGGGCCCTCCTCACCAACAGCAGTAACATGGGCATTGCCCTGAATGCAGATGTTCTTGGCGGCACCGCAGTTGGGGTTGCCGCCGTCGTTGTCGCGGGGTCTGCCGCCGCCGCCAATGCCGGCACCGCAACCCCACCATCCGGAAATGGCAGTGATCTCGCCGCCGGTGATGGTAATGTTGGATGTATCATCCCCGGCACCGCCGCCGATGGCAGAGGCCTCTTCGTTGCCGCCTGCCAGCAGCTTGCCGGTAGTGTCCGCATCGGTACCGGTCTTTTTACCGGTCTTTTTAGAACCATCATCGTTCAAATCGTCCTTGATGGTCAAAGTACCGGTGCCGTTCTTATCCGCTTTTTCGATGGCTGCGTGATATTCGTTTCCGCTGAGAACGGTGTTATCGCCGTTCAGTTCAAGGTTGGTATCGCCGTTGCCCTTGATCTCGATGGGTGCGGCTGCCGAGCCGCTGCTATTCCAACTGGACTCCGTCTCAATGTGCACATCCTTCAAGGTCACATTGGCGGTGTTGCCCTCTTTGGCGTCAATGGTGACGGTGTTGGAAGTGGGCTTGGTCTTGTCGGTGGTCTCGGTCTCGTCGGTGGGCTTGGTCTCGTCGGTGGTCTCATTTTTGGTGGTCAGGGTGATGTCTTTGTCTTCGCGGTCACGAATCTCTCCCTTGTCATCTTTCACGCAGGTGGTGCGGTCCTTATCCTCCCACTGGGTGATGTACTGGCTACCATCTTTGGCCACGATCTCCACACTGCCGTCTGTTACATTGTATTCTGCCGCAAACGCCGCCGTGGCGATGGAAGAAACCATTGCCATCAACGCAGCTGTAGAAAGTACCCGCAAGGCAAGCTGTTGTTTCACGTTTTTCCGCATTGCAAAACCCTCCAAACAAAAAAACTTACAGAGACGTGAACGTTACCGGGAACGATACCGAAAACCGGCAAAACCCGGGATTTCAGGGCAGAAAACCACATAACTGTGCATTTTCATGCCCGGCATCTTTTTGCGGCACAAGTATAGTGCTGTGCTGCGGAAAATGTCAAGACAAAATGCTGAATTTTCGGGGGGGGTAGGCAATTTTGTGAAACGAGCACAAAATAAGCCGAAAATTTGCGACAGAATGACAGGGCAAACCTGCACAAAAATCCGGGAGATTTTATACGGGGCAAAAAATAAAAAATGGGTTCGGGAAAGCTCGCAGACTTTCCCGAACCCGTGGGTCGGAATGTTTCTTTGATGGAAGGTGCGCCGCCCGGGGCCCCGGTTATTCCAGATTGCCGGTCAGGGTCATCACGGCGGCGAGCACGGCCAGCGGGGCGGTCTCGCACCGCAGGATGCGGGGGCCAAGGCCAACCGTTTTGGCTCCGGCTTTGGCGGCCATTTCGGCCTCCTCGGCGGCAAAGCCGCCCTCGGCACCGGTGATGATGGCGATCTTCCGCTTTTTGCCGTCGGCGGGTGCGGCCTCGGCCAGCAGCTGGCGCACCGGCGCGCCGCCGCACTCGTAGCAGAACAGCACCAGGTCGTACTGGTCAAAGGTGCGGCACACGGCCCCGAAGTTGGGCAGCGGCAGGGCCACGTCCGGCAGCACGCCCCGGCCGCACTGCTTGGCGGCTTCCAGCGCGATGCGGTTGTAGCGCTCGTTCTTCTGCTCCTCTTTTTTAGGGGCGGCCACGCAATACCGGCTGAAAAAGGGCACCACATGGGCGGCACCCAGCTCCACGCCGTGCTTGATGATCTGCTCCAGCTTGTCCTGTTTGGGGTAACCGGCCAGCAGGGTGACCTCCACGCTGGGCTCGGCGGCGCTGGGGTAGCCCGGCTCTACCGAGAATTCCACGCAGTCATCCCCGAAGCCGGTGATGGTGGCGGTGTATTCCACGGCGCTGCCGTCGCATAGAATGACAGTATCGCCCATGCGGGCACGCATCACGCGGGCCAGATGATGGGCATCGGTGCCGCGCAGCACAGCCGTGCCGTCGGCGATCTCAGTGGTAAAATAACGGTGCGGCATAGTTCCTCCTGAAACGTCCTCGCCCTCTCAGTCGCTAACGCGCCAGCTCTCCCAAGGGGAGAGCCCTTGGCAGTCCACGCAAACTTCATCTCTTTGCCAAGGCCTCCCCCTTTGAGGAAAGACTTCCCCCGGCCGGGGGAAGATGTCACCGCAGGTGACAAAAGGGGGATCTGGCACCGAAGGTGACGGAGAGGGCAAGCCAGCTGAAAGAAATCATGAAAGATTCTGTAATTACGCCTTCTTGCAGACGATGCACTCCCAGCCGCGCTTTTCCTTTACCTCTACCACGGCAAGGCCGGCCTTTTCCAGCCCGGCGATCACTTCGTCCTTGCGGCTGTCAATGATGCCGCTGGCAATGAAGGTGGCACCGTCGGCCATCAGGCCGGGCACGGCCGGGGCCAGGCTGAGGATGGCGTTGGCCACGATGTTGGCCGTGATGATGTCGTATTTGCCGCTGGCCTTGTCGGACAGGTCGCCCACCAGCACGGTCAGCTTATCCTGCACGCCGTTCAGGGCAGCGTTCTCCCCGGCGGTGCGCACGGCTACGGGGTCGATGTCCACGCCCTCGGCCACGGCGGCACCCAGCTTCAGGGCTGCAATGGCCAGGATGCCGCTGCCGGTGCCGATGTCCAGCACCCGTTCACCGCCCTGGACCCGCTCGTCCAGCGCTTCCATGCACAGGCTGGTGGTCTCGTGGCCGCCGGTGCCGAAGGCAAGGCCGGGGTCCAGCACCAGCTTGACGCGGTCGGTGTCGTACTCCTGCCAGGAGGGCACCACGGCCAGCCGCTTGCCGATCTCCAACGGGTGGTAATACTTGCGCCAGCCGTTCTGCCAGTCCTCCTGCTCCACCCCCTCGGTCTCCACGGTGTAGGCGATGCCGGCAGCCTCCATGCGGGCAGAGATCAGGGCCAGGGTCTCCACGGGGGAAGCGCCCGGCTCCAGATACATGTGGATGATGACCCGGTCGCGGGGCTTGTCCAGCAGCTCCTGCTCGATCAGGTCCACATGGGCGATCTCGGCCACCTGCTGCTCGATATCGCTGTAATCCTCGATGTAGATGCCGCCCTCGGCGATCAGGGTGGCAACGGCTTCGGCGTTTTCGGCATCAGCCTTGGCCACGGTCAGGCGGATATCGGTCCATTCCATAGTACAAGTCTCCTTTTTATATGCTTGCCCTTCCGGCAACGCCGGAGGAAAAAAATTCTGTCACCTGTATAGTACCCGATTCTGCGCCCGGATGCAAGCCCCTTGGCAAAACCGGCGGCGCTGGTACACTGTTTGCACAGATTGACTTTCGGTAAAACATCCGGTATGCTATACTGGACAAGGCAAAAAACGGGATGCTGCGCAAAGGAGCATCGGAAAGGGATCTTTATCGTATGTGTACTAAAACCTTCACATGGCGGCTGCTCACCGGCCCCGAGCTGACCGAGGTGTATCTGAACGAGATGCGCCGGGATTTCCCCGCCGGGGAGCTGAAGCCCCTGAGCATGATCCTGAACAGCGAGGCGGACGGCACTGCCCATACTTGGGGCGTGTTTGACGGCGACACGCTGGCGGCTTATCTTTTGATGGTGCGGCCGGAGGGCTGCCGGGTGAGCCAGCTGGATTATTTTGCCGTGGTGCCCGTCTACCGCGCCCACGGCATCGGGGCACAGCTGCTGGCGCAGCTGCCCGCCCAGGAGGGCGACGCCAAAGCCATCCTGATTGAAGCCGAAATGCCGGAAAAGGCCGGGGACGCCGCCATGGCGGTGCGGCGGCTGGGCTTTTACGCCCGCTGCGGCGCGTGGGACACCCACTACACCGAGCATCTTTTTGACGCATGGTTTCGTATTCTGGTGCTGGACTGCCCGGGCTGCGCACCCCTTGCCCCGGAGACTGCGGTAGAGGCACTGACCGACTGCTACCGCCGCACCATCAGCCCTACCCAGTGGCAAAAGCACGTTCAGTTCTTTGCCCCGGACGGCAGTACATACTGCTGATCGCGCAGGAGACCACCTATAACAAAGCCCGCCCAGCTGTGGAAAACCACGGTGGGCGGGCATTTTGCGTTTTATTGTTCGTGCCGCTGTAAAAGCATTCAGAGGGCGGCGGTCTGGGGTACCAGCCGGAAGAGCATCACGGGCAGCTCGCTGTTTACAAAATCCAGCGTAAGGATGATCTTTCCGCGCTTTGTTTCAAAAGGCATCTCCGTCTGTGTGCCGTCCGGGGCAATGCGCACAAGCGTTTTGCCTTCCAGCAATCCGGCGGGCAGCGCGAGCCTTACCCGACCGGTGGGCTGCGTCAGGCTGCCTGCGGTCTCAAATGCCACACTCAGGTATTCCCCATTCGTCCGTGCGGTCACATCCTCCGCAGAAAGGCTTCCGATGAGCGGCCATGCCGTTGCGGCGTCGATCATTTCCAGCTGCGCGGCGTTTTCTGCCTGCCCGCACACGGGGCAGAAGGTCAGCGTTTCGCCTTCCGCAGTGCGGAAAGTAAACTTCCGGCAATCCGTGCTGCCCGTGTGCGCGCAGCCCTGCCGCAGACAATCGGCGCTCTGAGAGCCGGTTCCGTTCGGGGACCATGCACCGAACTGGTGTCCCAGCTTATCGGTCGGGTCTGCGGTGTAGCTGTCTTTGCAGCGGGAGCAGGTAAAAACAGTATAGCCGTCTGTTTCACAGGTGGGAGCTACGGTAACAGCCTGATAATCATGGTTCAGCGCGGGCAGTTCCGCGTAGGTGGTATAGTCACAACGGGAACAGGTTTTGTAAGCATCCCAGCCGATTTCCGTACAGGTGGGGGCTTTTGCATCGTGATTCACCAGATCATGGTTCAGCGCGGGCTGCTCCGCATAGGTGGTATAATCGCAGCGGGAGCAGGTTTCGTAAGCGTTCCAGCCCTTTTCCGTGCAGGTGGGGGCTTGCGCTGCGTGCTGCACCAGATCATGCTGTGCAGGCAGCTCCACATAGGTGGTATAGTCACAGCGGGAGCAGGTGTCGTAAGCGTCCCAGCCGATTTCCGTACAGGTGGGGGCTTTTGCTGCGTGCTGCACCAAGTCGTGACCGCCGTAGTAACTCCCTCCGCAAGCGGCGCACACTCCCGGACTGGTGCAGGTCGCGTAGCCGCCGCTGCAGCTTCCAGTCTCTTCTGCGTTGCAGCGCTTGCATCTGCGGGTGTGCGTGCCGTTGCTGGCGTAGTTAGGCGTCCACGCGCCCCAGTCGTGACCGAGAACGCCGTATTCCGCGCCGCATTTTTCACAGATTTTGCCCTCGGTGCAGGTGGGACCTTGGGTACCGCCGGTATGTACCTGTAAATGCGTAATATTGCCATCGTTGTGGCAGTTCTGGCATTCAGTTACATAAACCTTATGATAGTTCGAATCATATTTTCTGTATCCGAGGATCTCACGTTCTTCCCTAATCCCACAGAAGGCGCAGTGCACCGGGACTGTTTCTGCCGCCGCTTTTAACACGATCCCCGGTATCAGGCACACCATTGCCAGCACCGTCAAACACCAGATCAGCCATTTTTTCATGTTACTCCCTCCTTGTCATCAAACCTTGTTATCCTTTCAGATCAAACTGCACGGACAGCGATGCAAGCACGGCATCTACCACCTTCCGCGCCTGGGCAAGCATATCGATCTCCGCCACAAAAGCGATGACCTGCTCGCGCTCCTGCGCGGGGACCTGCAGCGCACTCAGGCTCATGCTCAGGAACCGCCGTATTTTGCGCTCCAGCGTAAAGTAGGGGTCGCACCGCCGTGCCATGTAGCCGCGCATCATGCCAGCCGTGCCCAGCTCCATCTCGTAGAAATCGCACTCGGCGCACCCGGGCAGATACGCGCTGAACGCCGCCTGCAGCTCGGCCGTGGTGCTGCGGTGGATGATCTCCGCCGTGGCGGGGAAGGTGTACGCTTCCACATAGATATCCCGCAGATTCTCGCTCAATTCGCTCAGCGCCAGCTGCAAAGCCGTCTCCACCGCGTAGAGGTACACCGGCGAGGGGGCGTTTGCCGCCAGCGGCCTTACCGCGCCGAACTGCCTGCTGAACATCATGCCGATCAGCTCGGTCAGCACACCGTCCTTGGTGCGGAAAATATTCTGGAACGACCCGGCAGAAACATCTGCTTCCTTTAAAATTTCTGCCACCTTGGTGTTCGTGTAGCCTTTTTCCAGAAAAAGCCGGACACAGGCGGTCAGTATCTGCCGTTTTGCTTCCTTGCTGTCGTATCTGCGCGCCATTGGAAATCATCCTTTTCTATAATTGGTTTCTGACCCAATTATATATTGATTTTAAAATCGCGTCAAGTAAACTTTTAGGGGCGTATTTTGGGCAGTTTGACGGTTTTCAAAAACTTGAAACATCTCATCGGGATGCGTGACTGCAAGAGTAAGTCGGAAATAGAGAAAGAGAAATGCCCACTTGCCCGAGAACTTCTCAGGGGAGTGGCCATCTGCGCCGACCCGAAGCTGGCTTCCAGCGTAGCGTTGATCACCGACGGACGCTTCTCCGGCGCAAGCCGCGGCCCGGTCATCGGCCATGTCAGCCCGGAGGCTGCGGTGGGCGGTCCCATCGCACTGGTAGAGCCGGACGACCTGATCCAGATCGATGTGCATAACCGCAAGCTGGCCATCGTGGGCGTGAAGGGCGAGCCCAAGACCCCCGAAGAGATGGACGCCATCCTTGCCGAGCGTCGCGCCAACTGGAAGCCCAAAGCACCCAAGTATACCAAGGGTCTGCTGAAGCTCTACTCTCAGCACGCCGTCAGCCCCATGAAGGGCGCATACATGGAGTAAACCACTCCATATAAACAACAAGAAGTAAACTGTCCGGCGGGTTTTGCCGGACGGCTTGGATAAGTGCAACCAAAAATCACGAAATGGAGGAAATTTCTATGACAGCAGTTGCAACGCCCGATGCGGCACGGCTGGTTTTTGCGCCTGCGTGACCCGGTCACGGAAAAGCGGGCGGCGTATGGGGTATACTGATATTGTCAGTAAAACACAACACCCATTCAGGAGGGAAAAAATATGGCAGTCATCAACATTACCAAGGAAAACTTTGCACAGGAAGTGCTCCACAGCGAAAAGCCCGTACTGCTGGACTTCTGGGCCAGCTGGTGCGGCCCCTGCCGGATGCTGAGCCCCGTGGTGGACGAGGTAGCCGAGGAGCGCACCGATGTAAAGGTGGGCAAAGTGAACGTGGACGAGCAGCCGGACTTGGCGGCGCAGTTCGGGGTGATGAGCATTCCCACCCTGCTGGTGTTCGAGCAGGGCAAGCTGGTGCGTCAGGCTGTGGGCGCCCGCCCCAAGGCCGGTGTGCTGGAACTGCTGGGCTGAATGATGCTTTAAAAAGGGTACAGCGGAGCGCCTACGGGCGTTCCGCTGTCTCTTTTTTACGGAAATGGGTGGCATCAATTCAAAAAAATCATCCACGCTTCTACAAATGGAACCACAAAACCAAAGCAAAAGAAAAACAAAAGATCCAGCACAACCTTCATCCATCTGGCAGAGCGTGTGCCGAAGGACATGGCATGAATGATGAAAAGATTGATCTCACCCCAGCGGCGATAATAGCCTGTCTGTTCAAAGCTGTTCCAGATCTCCAGCGATAAAAATTCAATGCCTGCACACAACGGGAAAATGACGAGAGAATGCATCCAGCCGTCTGCCCGAATAGAACCATCGCCAAGACCATACCAGTGCACCGCAATGGTGCCGGGGCAAGCCAAAACACCCCACAAGGCAAGCGCAATGCTCAGCCCAAGCAGGGCGGTGCGCACGGAATGCCAATCTACGGTGTGCTGTCGGCGCAGCATGGTAAAGAAATCTTCCAACTGGGTGGTCGGTGCGTCATCGGCTTCTTCTGGAGCGCGGCAGTGCATAAGGTCGGCAAGGGTCAGCCCCAGAGCATCTGCCAGCGGTTCCAGTGTGTTGATATCCGGCAGACCGATGCCCCGCTCCCAGCGGCTGACAGCCTTGTCGGTAACGTGCAGCTGTTCGGCCAGCTCAGCCTGTGTCAGCCCCTGTGCTTTGCGCATCCGGCTCAGATAATTTCCGAAGGTTCTGGCATCCATTTTATCAACTCCCTTGGAAAAAGCATAGCATAAGGCCGCGCAAAACGCAATCGACGCTCTGTTTACCCGAGAAAAAAGGACACCCTGAGGGTGCCCTTGACAAAAAGCGGCGATGCTACTATAATAAAAACAGAGGAAAGGCACTGGCTGTAGATGTGGTCAGTTCCTTCCCGGGATTATGTCAAAAGATTGACCGCTCGGTTGGGGAAGAACAGAGGCGGTCAATCTTTTTTGTTTTTGAAATAATGCTTCGCTTTGGGTCTGCTCCGAAAGACATCCCGCGAGATCATCCATGTCACCTGAATGACACCAATGATGACGGTAGCCAGAAGGTTCAGTACACTGAAAACAATATTTAACAAATCCATAACGGATTCCTCCTTTCGGTATCCTGTAAGAACATTCAAACCGTCCGGAGGAACACAAAAAATTGAGCACCCCCGGACATTGGATGCCGGGAGGAACTTGACCACCTGCAACTACAGCGCAGTGCCTTTCTTTTTATAGAATAACATAAACCTGTTAAAAATACAATATATGCAAACAGCAAAACGCCCGCCCTATGGTTCGAGCAGAACCACGGGGCGGGCGCTTATTTTATATGGAGTTCAGAAGAAAAATGCGGGATTCAGCTTACAGCTGGGGGCCTGCGGAGACCAGAGCCTTGCCGTGCTCGTTGCCCTCGTACTTGGCGAAGTTCTTCACGAAGCGGCCAGCCAGATCCTTTGCCTTCTCTTCCCACTGAGCGGCATCTGCGTAGGTGTCGCGGGGATCGAGGATGGCGGGGTCAACACCGGGCAGAGCGGTGGGGACCTCAAAGTCGAAGTAGGGGATCTTCTTGGTGGGAGCCTCGTTGATAGCGCCGCTCAGGATCGCATCGATGATGCCGCGGGTATCCTTGATGGAGATGCGCTTGCCGGTGCCGTTCCAGCCGGTGTTGACCAGATAAGCCTTTGCGCCGCTGGCCTTCATCTTCTTGACCAGCTCCTCAGCGTACTTGGTGGGGTGCAGCTCCAGGAAAGCCTGACCGAAGCAAGCAGAGAAGGTGGGGGTGGGCTCGGTGATGCCGCGCTCGGTGCCTGCCAGCTTTGCGGTAAAGCCGGACAGGAAGTAGTACTGGGTCTGCTCCGGGGTCAGGATGGAGACCGGGGGCAGAACGCCGAAGGCGTCAGCAGACAGGAAGATCACGTTCTTTGCTGCGGGAGCAGAAGAAACGGGACGCACGATGTTCTGGATGTGGTTGATGGGGTAGGACACACGGGTGTTCTCGGTGACAGACTTGTCAGCGAAGTCGATGTGACCCTCGGCATCCAGAGTGACGTTCTCCAGCAGAGCGTTGCGCTTGATGGCGTTGTAGATATCGGGCTCGGAGTCCTTATCCAGGTTGATGACCTTTGCGTAGCAGCCGCCCTCGAAGTTGAACACGCCGTTGTCGTCCCAGCCGTGCTCGTCATCGCCGATCAGCAGACGCTTGGGATCGGTGGACAGGGTGGTCTTGCCGGTGCCGGACAGGCCGAAGAAGATGGCGGTGTTCTCGCCGTTCTTGTCGGTGTTGGCAGAGCAGTGCATAGAAGCAATGCCCTTCAGCGGCAGGAAGTAGTTCATCATGGAGAACATACCCTTCTTCATCTCGCCGCCGTACCAGGTGTTGACGATGACCTGCTCCTTGCTGG
>ENA-ORUI01003743-ORUI01003743.1-human-gut-metagenome-genome-assembly--contig:-NODE-3743-length-10553-cov-10.695656_pt1 | contig 10553 bp, 8 predicted proteins | sample MGYA00242078_ERZ509205 | MGnify/ENA primary metagenome ERZ509205 (study PRJEB26280, sample SAMEA2338828) | human gut metagenome | biome: human gut; feature: human-associated habitat; material: faeces... | reverse complement strand
TGGTGGAGCCGGACGCGCCCGGGGCTGATGAGCTGGTGGTGAGCCTGTACCACACCATCGATGCCGGAAAGCTGGCTCCCCACCGGGACGAGGTCAAGGCCCTGTTTGCCCGGAATGCCGCCCTGCGGGGCCGGGCGGCCCGGTATATCGCATCGGCGGGCAGCCTGATGCTGGACAGCCGCCGGGCCGAAGCCTGCAGCGCCAACTTTGAAAAGGTGCGCCGCTACGTCAAGCGGCTCTGCACCCGGCTGCTTCCCCGCACCGAGGGCACCGCCAGCGAGGAGCTGCGGCTGCTCTCAGCCATCACCCCCAAGGGGATGGTATTCTACCGGGGCACGGTAGAAGCGCTGGCCGACCGGTATGTGGTATTCCGGGATGATTACGGGGCGGTCTCCCGCCTGCTGCTGGAACTCATCCGGGCCGAAGCGCTGGCCCGGGGCTACCACATCATCACCTGCCCCTGCGCCATGCACCCTGAAGATCAGATCGACCACATCTTCATCCCGGCCCTGCGGCTGGCTTTTTTGACCGACAACCTCTGGCATCCCATCCAGCTGCCCGGCGTGCAGGCCGTGCGCTGTACCCGCTTTGTGGACCGGGAGAATCTGTCCGGCTTCCGCGCCCGCCTGCGCTTCAACGACCGTGCTGCCTCCGAGCTCATCGACCAGGCTGTCGCCCTGATGGCTCAGGCCAAGAACTGCCATGATGAGCTGGAGACTTATTACCGGGCCGCCGTGGATTTTGACCAGGTGAATGCTGTTGCAGCAAATTGTCAAAAGATCCTGGGTCTCGGGTAGGCCCTGCTGTTAAACCCCACCGTCAGCCCTTTGGGCTGCCACCGCCCCTAGTAGGGGCGGCCTTGGCAAAGCGATGTAGTTTGTGCGTAAAGGGGAACCCCAAAAAACTTTACGTAACGCCAGAGGCCCCACTATTAGGGGGGCTGGCGAGCGATAGCGAGACTGAGGGGTTTAGTTTCCCAACATACTGTGCACAACCTGAAAGGAAGTGAACCCCATGCCAACCATCCGTCTCTCTGTCCGGGAGCTAGTGGAGTTCCTGCTCCGCACCGGCAGTATCGACAGCCGCTTTACCGGCTTTGACCGGGCCAACGAGGGCGCACGCATCCATCGCAGGCTCCAGAAGGCGGCGGGCGAAGGCTACGCCGCCGAGGTGTTCCTCACGGCAGAGCGGACGATGGAGGGAATCGGGTTCACCATCGAGGGCCGTGCCGACGGCATTTTTACCGATGAGGACGGCACGGTGGTCATCGACGAGATCAAGACCACCGCCGCGCCCACCGATGCCATCACGGAGGACATGAACCCCTGCCACTGGGCGCAGGGCATGGTCTACGGGGCCATCTGCGCCGAGCAGCGGGAGCTGGAAACACTGGATGTCCGGCTGACCTATTACCAGATCGACACCGATGAGATCATCCGCTATACCCGGCACTTCTCCGCCGCTGAGCTGGATACGTTTCTCAACGACCTGCTGCGGCAGTATCTTCCCTGGGCACGGCGGCAACTGGACTGGGTGGAAGCCCGGAACCGGAGCCTTGGGGCCCTGCAATTTCCGTTTCCAGCCTACCGTCCCGGGCAGCGCGCCCTTGCCGGGGAGGTCTATCGCGCCTGTGCTGCGGGCAAGGCAGAGCAGAAGGGCGGTACCCGGCTGTTCTGCCAGGCACCCACCGGCATCGGCAAAACGATGAGCGCCCTCTTCCCTGCCCTGAAAGCCATGGGCGAGGGCAAGGGGGAAAAGATCTTCTACCTGACCGCCCGCAACACGACACAGGCCGCTGCTGAGGATGCACTGGCCCGTCTGCGGGCGGCAGACCCGGCGCTTTCCCTGCGCAGCGTGACCCTTTCGGCCAAGGAGAAGGCCTGCCTGTGCAAGGATGCTGAGGGCCGTCCCGCCTGCCTGCCGGAAGCCTGCCCCTACGCCAACGGCTACTACGAGCGACTGAAGGATGCGCTGGCCGACCTGCTGGACAGCGCCGTCCCCTATGACCGGGCCGCCTTGACTGAGACTGCCCGGCGGCACAGGGTCTGCCCCTTTGAGCTGGGGCTGGACCTGAGCGAGTGGTGTGACGTGGTCATCGGAGACTACAACTATCTGTTCGACCCCACCGTGCACCTGCGGCGCTTTTTCGATGCGGCGGGCGACTACATTTTTCTCATCGACGAAGCCCACAACCTGCCGGACCGGGCCAGAGCCATGTACTCGGCGCGGTTCTGCAAGAGCAGCCTGACCGATGCCAGACGGGCCATCGGCAAAGGAAAAAGCGCACTGAAAACCGCGTTGACAAAGGCAGACAGGGGCTTTCTGGGAGCACGGCGGGCGGTAACGAAGCTGGCCCCCCGCCGGGGTTCAGCGCCCACCGAACCGCCGGCAGAGGATCTCACCCAACAGACCAGCCTTCTGGACACCGAACCGGCAGAAGCCGCCTTCCCGCTGCCGGAGCCTTTGCTGGCACGGGATGGCACAGTCTTTTTGCAAGAGCTGCCGAAGGAGCTGCTCCGACTGCTGTTCAGCCTGCAGGCCCCTCTGCAGGACTGGCTGGAGGCCAACCCGGAGGCTGATGCTCACGCCCAGCTGCTCGAGCTCTACTTTGCGTTGCAGGATATCACCCGGGCGGCAGAACGGTACGACGCGCATTTTGTCACCCAGCTGACAGCCCGGGGCAGCGAGCTGGAATGGGAGCTGCTCTGCCTTGACCCTGCCCCCTTTGTGGATGCCAGCCTTGCCGCCGGGCGGGCTGCGGCACTGTTCAGCGCAACGCTCACCCCGCCGGGCTATTACCGCTCCGTGCTGGGCTGTCCCGATGCCCGGGCTGTGGCACTGGAAAGCCCGTTTCCGCCCGAACATCTGGGGCTCTACTGCCTGCCCGGCATCTCCACCCGCTACCGGGACCGGGAGGCCAGCGTGCAGGCCGTCTCGGATGCACTGGCCACACTGGCCCGGGCCAAGGTGGGCAACTATCTGGCCTTTTTTCCCAGCTACGCCTATCTGCGGCAGGTATATGAGGACTTCACCGCCCGTTACCCGAACATCGGGACGCTGGCCCAGGAGAGTGGTCTGGACGACGCGGCCCGGGCGGCCTTTCTGGAACAGTTCGGCCCAAGCCCCGCAAAAACGCTGCTGGGCTTCGGGGTCATGGGCGGAATCTTTGGCGAGGGCGTGGATCTGGTGGGCGACCGGCTCATCGGGTGCGCCATCGTGGGGGTGGGCCTGCCTCAGGTAAACCCCCGGCAGGAGATCCTGCGCCGTTACTATGACGAGTCATGTGGCACCGGTTTCGACTACGCCTACCGCTTTCCGGGCATGAACAAGGTGCTGCAGGCGGCGGGCCGGGTCATTCGCACGCAGGAGGACAGGGGCGTAGTGCTTCTGCTGGATGACCGCTTTGCCCGTGCCGAATACACCCGCCTGTTCCCCCGCCACTGGCACCAGCTCCAATACCTGCGCAGCACCACAGAGCTGGAGCAGCAGCTTGCCGCCTTCTGGGCACTGAACCAATAGAAAAAAGCCTGTCAGCGCAAAAACCGACAGGCTTTTTCTCATGCTCCGGACATTTTCCGGCTCTTACTTCTTTCTAGGCAGGGATCTGCGCAGTTCATCCCAGGCAGTCATCTCCACCAATGTGGTGGCGCGCAGGGCGGCAAACGCTTCATCCAGATACTGCATCTCGCTCACCGCACGCATGGCGTGATCCGAAATGCACCACTTCCCAACGACCGTCTGCGCCATCCAGTAGACCATCCGCTCGGTCTTTTTCCGCTGTTTGGTGCCCTCGCGGTAGCGGTCGGTGTTCTCCGCATCGTTCACGGGAACACCTGCCGCTTTCAGCATCTCACAGCACTCCCAGGCTGCATCCACGATCATCCTGCGCTGTTCCACTGTGGTGCGGGAAAGTTCCCCATCCACCGCATAGCAGGCATAGGCGCAGGGCAGGATCAAGGCGATGTGGCTCTTGAGCCACTCGTCCATATCGCTGTAATAGGTCAGCTTGTAATGAGTCCCCTCAAAGGCAGCCTGCAGCCGCAGGCGGAACGCGCCGGACAGGGGTGCGGTTGCTCCGCCGACGGTCATTCCCATCCCCATGTGCACACTGACCAGCCGGTCATGCTCCCGGCGGCCTGCATTGTTCTGGAAGCCAAAGGCGATCTTATCCACCGGGCGCTGCATGGCCTGCAGCATCTCCTGCGCATAGGGATCATTGCCCACAAAGATGAAGTACTGGCTCCGGTTTGCTTTGAGGATGGGCAGCACATCGGCCAGCTGCCCGGCCTGCACCGTGACAAACACAAGGTCATACACATCCTCGGGGGCCAGCACATCTGTTGTCTGCATCCGATCCACCGTTGTTTTCCGCTGGAGCATGTGGCGGATGGTCAGGCCCTTCTGGTCAATGACCTCCTTCCACTCGCCCCGGGCCAGCAGGGTGACCACATTTTTCTTGTTCTGTGCCAGACTGTGGGCCAGCTGACAGCCCTGAACGCCTGCGCCGTACACCAAGATCCTCATAACGAGATACCTCCTGTTTTGCATGATCAGCCCGGCCAGAAACACCAGGCTGTTACTTTTTCAGGAACGAGAAGAAGCCCTTTTTCTCATAGGGCCGGGTCTGCACGCCGGTCACGGTGTAGCCCGTTTCGGCAATGGCAGCCTTCAGCGTTTCCACATCCACCGGCTGCTCCGAGACGATGACCGTCTCGCCCTTGGTGTGGGAAGAAGTCACCTTGTTCACCCGGGCGGTCTTGCGCACCACATCATTGATGTGGCTCTCGCACATACCGCACATCATACCATCGACCCTCAGGATCGTTTCTACCATTGTTGTCCCCTCCATACTGTATCTGCGGGCACCCCTGTCAAACTGCACAAGTCCAGCCCGCTGTTTTCGTCATTTTGTTAGTTTTAGCTAACTCATTGCAGAAACAAAAAGGCTCCTGCCCCGCACAGCACTGCTCTGCGGAACTTTGCCGATCTGTTTTCAGTTTTATCATACCATACCGGTGGGCAAATTTCAAGCTGCCCGCAAAACCGGCCGGGGGACTTTTCAAAGGGTCAGTTCATGGAAAACAGCGCTGCTTTCCAGCTCTTTCCATTGCATCGTGTTTTCTTCCAGGGTCATGTAGCTGTGGGGGCTGTTCTCTTTGGGGATGCTCACAGAACCCGGATTCAGGTAAAGATTTCCCTGCCCGAACTCTGTCCAGGCCGGAACATGGGTGTGCCCATGCAGCAGCACATCTCCCGGGGCCAGCGGCGGCAGATTTTTCACATGATAGATATGCCCGTGGGTCGCATAAATAAGCCGCTGCCCCACCGGAAGCACCGCATAATCGGCCAGCACGGGGAAATCCAGCACCATCTGGTCCACCTCGGCATCACAGTTGCCCCGCACGCAGAGCAGCTTCTCCTTTTTCCCGTTCAGCAGAGGGATGACCTCCTTGGGGGCGTACTCTCGAGGCAGGTCGTTGCGGGGGCCGTGGTAGAGCAGGTCGCCCAACAGGAACAGCCGGTCGGCTCCCTCCCGCTCAAAGGCCTCCAGCATTTTGCGGCAGTAGTAAGCCGACCCGTGCAGGTCTGACGCGATCATCCATTTCATAGCAGATTCTCCTTTTGTGCGTTCTGTTCTTATTTTACCGCCGCCGCGCCCCATGTCAAGGGCAAGGGCCCGCTGTAAAAAGTCATACTTTTATTTCAAAAAGTCCTTGACAAGTATCCCTGTGATGTGGTATCTTTGAGCCAATAAAATATCGTGTGGATTTTTACAGCATTCTGCAACTTTTCGCCACACAATGGTACAAAAGCCATTGTGTGGCTTTTGCTTTGCCTTCAAATCCAAATCTGACCCTCAGGAGCAATGAAAATGAACGATACTTTTATGAAAACCAAACCGGTGTTCCCGCTGCTGCTCTCCATGGCCCTGCCCAACGTCATCTCGATGCTGGTGAACAGCCTGTACAACATCGTGGACAGCCTCTTTGTGGCCCAGATCAGCGAGCAGGCCATGACGGCACTTTCGCTGGTGTTTCCCATCCAGAACTTTGTCAATGCAGTGGCCATCGGCTTCGGCATCGGCATCAATGCCCAGATCGCGCTCTACCTCGGCGCAGGCGACCACGAGAACGCCAACCGGGCCGCCACCCACGGCATGATGTTCTCCCTGCTGCACGGCGTGCTGGGCATGGTCCTCTGCATTGCCATTATGCCCGGCTTCCTGCGCCGCTTCACTACCGATCCCGCTCTGGTGGACATGGGCGTGACCTACTCCACCATCGTGTTCCTGTTCTCGCTGGTCAACATGGCAGACCTCGCCTTTGAGAAGATCTTCCAGTCCGTGGGCCGGATGAATGTTGCCATGGTGGCGCTGATCACCGGCTGCGTGACCAACATCGCCCTCGACCCGGTCCTCATCTTCGGCCTTGGGCCGGTGCCCGCCCTGGGCATTGCCGGTGCGGCCCTTGCCACCGGCATCGGGCAGGCCGTTTCCCTTGTGGTCTACCTCTATGTCTACTGCACCACCGAAGTTGCCGTCCGCTTCTCCCGCCGCTGCCTGCGGTTCGATGCCGCCCTTGACGGCAAGCTCTATGCCATCGGTGTACCGGCCATCCTGAATCTGGCCCTGCCCAGCCTGCTGGTCACCTTCCTGAACAGCCTGCTGGCGGTCTACTCCCAGAGCTATGTGACGGTGCTGGGCATCTACTACAAACTCCAGACCTTCCTTTACCTGCCGGCCAACGGCATCGTGCAGGGGATGCGCCCGCTGGTGGGCTACAACTACGGTGCCCGGGAGCATGGCCGTGTGTCCAGGCTCTACAACCTGACACTGGGCCTGAGCGCCGGGATCATGGCCATTGGCACCCTGCTCTGCCTGACCATTGCAGGCCCGCTGATGGGTCTGTTCACCTCTAACCCCGAGACCATCGCCATCGGCCAGACCGCCCTGCGGGTCATCTGCCTGGGGTTCATCGTCTCGGCAGTGTCTACCACCTCCTCCGGCGCGCTGGAGGGTCTGGGCAAGGGCGTGCCCTCACTGGTCATCTCCCTCTGCCGCTACATCATCTTCATCATGCCCATTGCGTGGGTGCTGTGCGGCCGCATGGGCCCTACCGGTGTCTGGCACGCCTTCTGGATCACAGAGGCCCTTTCTGCCGTGATCGCCTACGCGGTATATCACAAGGCAGTCCATCAGAAATAACCATCTCTAACAAAAATTCCCGCTCGATGGAGCGGGAATTTTTTGTTATCATCTCTTCTTTTGTGGAAGGCTGCTCTCAGATCAGGCCCAGAGTTTTGAGCTCCCTTGCCACGCCGTCCTCCGTCACAGCCGGGCAGATGCGGTCGCAGAGCTTTTTCAGGTTGTCAGAGCCATTGGCCATGCAGACGCTGATGCCTACCACATCGGTCATCTGCAGGTCATTGTCGCTGTCGCCAAAGCCGATGGTATCGGCCAGCGAACACCCCAGCTCATCGCAGATGGCCTTGATGCCGGTGCCCTTGTTGAACTTGCGGTTGATGAGCTCCCCGTTGACGATGGCTGACGGGGTATCCCCCAGCCGGGACTCGCAGAAGATGAACTGATCCTCGTACAGCTGCTTTGCTTCAGCAAGGCAGGCCTCGTTGGGGGCGATGAACACCACCTTGTAAACCGGCTCTCCGTGGTATTCCTCAATGGGCCGGATGGTCATGCCATACTCCATCGTTTTGCGCCAGCGCTCGGCCTCGCTGTTCAGCTGCCCCGGCTTGCGGGGGAACAAATGGGCGAACCGCTCGATCATCCTGATGCCGCCGTAAGTATCATCCCGGGCTTCCAGTGTGCACTCGGCACCGGCACGCCCCAGCACCTCCCGCAGGCCCTCGACCTGCGCAGGCTCCATGGGAAGATCCACGAGAATTTTCCCATCACAGCCTACATAGCCGCCTGCAGAGCAGACAAAGCCATCGAAACCGTAGGCAAGCAGCGGCTTCGTCATGCGCAGGTTGCGGCCGGTACACAGAAACACCTTGTGGCCGTTGGCCCGGGCCTGCCGGATGGCCTCCACGGCACTGGCCGGAACGGTCATCTCACCGGGAGGCAGCAAAGTACCGTCAATATCCAGAAAAATCAGTTTTTGCTTCATAGTTCCCTCACTCTTTCACTGCCAGTTCATGGTAAAGCCGCGAATCAGCAGACCCACAGCCAGGATCGCCAGCAGCACCAGCAGAACGGTGCGGTTGGCCTGTTTCTGCTTCTGCCTGGCCCGGGCACGGCTGTTCCGGCTGCCGCCCTGCTTCCGGTTCTGGAATCTGCCGCCGGAACTGCGGCCGCTCGTGTTCTGCTTTGCGCTGCTGCGGCGGGAAGCACTGCCGGAAGTTCCCTCTTTTTTCCTGCCCGCAGTGCTCTGGCCGGACTTTGCCGCACGGGGTGCCCTCTCTTCCGGGGCCGCCGACGCAATGGGCTTTTTGGCCCCGCAGCGGCTCAGATAATCCTCAGCCAGACGGTAATACTGGCCCAGCTCACTGGTGCGCAGGGGCGCGCCTGCATAGCCCTCTTCCAGTGCTTCCACGGCCTCGTTGAAGAGGATCGCCGCCTGCGCAGCCGCCGTGCGGTCGGAGGCATGGGCCGCTTCGTTGCGGGCAGTGCGCACCGCGTTGCAGGCCCGGCGGGCAGCAGCAGGGTGCTCCGTATTGCCCAGCAGATCCAGCGGGCGGGCAGCATCCTTTTCCGGGTCCAGCAGCACCCGCATACACAGGGTGGTATCCAGCTGCTGCCAGCTGTTTCGGCCCGCCAGATCGGGCAGACGGTCATAATATTCGGGGCTCTCCTGTTGGCGGGTGCGGATGTGATCCAGCAGGGCTCCCAGACTGTGCTCCCCGGGTTTGTTCTCCCAGTGCCAGCGCAGTAGCTTGCGGCTGATCTCATCGCAGGTAGTTTTGATCTCAAAAGCGGTTTGCAGTGCTTCGTCAGGCATAACGTTTCTCCTTCGTACAACCAAAAAACGGAGGAAGCGCAGCCTCCTCCGTCATTCATTTACATCATAAACTGATAATAGACGAAGCCCCACAGCGCAATGCCTGCGCAGACGATGGCGGTGATGGGCGGGACCCAGCGGACGAGGGTCTCGGCAATGCCGTCGCGGCTCTCTTCCACATCGTCCTCCTCATCGTACTGCTCCACCTCGGGTTCCGGCTGGCGGGCCGGGGCGGCACGGCGGGCAGCAGCAGGCATCACACGGGTGCCCTCGTCATCCACAGCCGCTGCACCGCTGCCGGGGAACGCCGCGCGGGTGGCGGCATCCAGCACCCGGGTAGGCTCTGCTTCCGGAGCAGGGGTGTGTTCCACCGGCGGTGCAAAGCTGGTCGGAGCGCCGACAGGCTCTGCCGGGCGGGCTGTCGGGATGACCCGAGTGGGCTCTGCCTGCACCGGCGCGCTGGCCACGATGCGGGTCGGCTCTTCCTGCGGAGCGGCGCTCACCACGCGGGTGGCCTCCGCCGCCGGGGCCTGCTCTGCAGGGGCGGCCTTCTGGCCGGGCTGCAGCAGGGTGTTCAGGGCGTTCTGCAGCAGGATGCGGTCACAGCCGCACTCGGTGCAGTAGACCGTGTCCTCTTCCTTCGGGTGGAAGGAACCGCAGGCACAGTACCAGCCGTTCTCGAACACCTGCGGCATATACTTGAGGCCGGTGCGGTTCATCCGGCTTTCCAGTGCCTTTTCCAGCTCCGGACTCAGGCGGCGCGGGGCCGGCAGGCGGACGCGCTTGATGGCATCCAGATGCACGACCTTTTTGCCGCTGTATACGTTCTTCAGGACCACATCCACGCTGGTGATGGCCTTTTGGGTCACGAACACGGCATCGTCCATGCCAAAGCTCTCACCGGGCTTGACCTCGATCTCGCGGTATTCAAAGGCATCCTCACACAGGATGATACCGTCCACGCCCTTGCACTTGAAGTGGATCTCCAGTGCAGTCAGGGTAACCTTGGAGATGTTTTTGAAGGTCAGGCAGACTGCGTTCTCGCCGCTGAGTTCGCCCTTGAGCAGTTCCACACAGACGAACTGCACCGGGCTGCCCGGGGTATAATAGTTGGCCCGGGTGCGTGCGACCGGGTTAAAATTTTCCTCCACGACACTCGCTCCCTTCGATCATTCGTTTTCCTGCGGGGCATCCTGCGCCGGGTCGGGCATTTCCTCGCCCAGCACGGCCTGCTCCGCCTGTTCAGCGGGCTCTGCGCTCTCGGCAGGCTCTGCGGTCTCCACAGGGGCCGCCGGTGCGGCGGGTTCCTGTGCAGGCTCGTCACCGTCACGCGGGGGCAGCTTGCCGCCGGCCATCACGGTGTTGAACTCCTTCTCGTTGAGCTTTTCGCGTTCCATCAGAGCCTGTGCCAGCGCATGGAGCTGGTCGATGTGCTCCGTCAGGGTGCGGCGGCAGGTCTCGTAAGCCTCATCGATGATATCCCGCATCTCGCCGTCGATCTCGGCAGCGGTGCTCTCGCTGTAGCCCTTGCCCTGAGTGAAATCACGGCCCAGGAAGGTCTCCTCCTGCGAGGTGCCGTAGACCACAGGGCCCAGG
>ENA-ORUI01003738-ORUI01003738.1-human-gut-metagenome-genome-assembly--contig:-NODE-3738-length-10566-cov-2.868614_pt1 | contig 10566 bp, 9 predicted proteins | sample MGYA00242078_ERZ509205 | MGnify/ENA primary metagenome ERZ509205 (study PRJEB26280, sample SAMEA2338828) | human gut metagenome | biome: human gut; feature: human-associated habitat; material: faeces... | reverse complement strand
GGACAAGGCCATCGCCATGCAGGGGGCGCTTTCCCGCAGCGAGGTAAAATCTCTCATCCGCAAAGGAGAGGTCACCGTCAACGGGCAGGTGGTCAAAAGCGCCGACTTTGGCGTCGATTTTGACAGCGATACGATAGCGGTGCAGGGCAGGGAGCTGACGCTGCGCCAGCATCTCTACCTGATGATGAATAAGCCCAAAGGGGTGGTCAGCGCCAGCGAGGACAGGCATGAAAGGACGGTGGTGGACCTGGTGCCCGAGCATCTTTTCCGCAAGGGGCTGTTTCCGGCCGGAAGGCTCGACAAGGACACCACCGGCTTTGTGCTGCTGACCGACGACGGGGCCTTTGCCCACGACATCCTCTCCCCCCAAAAGCACATTCCCAAAACTTACCACGCGCTGGTGAATGGCCCCATCACCGAGCAGATGGAGCGGGATTTTGCGCAGGGTATCCGGATTGGCCCCGACCAGACGCTGCCGGCTTCGCTCAAAAAGCTCTCCTCCTGCGAGCGGGGGGACTGGGGGGAGGTCATCCTGCGGGAAGGGCTCTACCACCAGATCAAGCGAATGTTCGGCGTCTACGGCTTAAAGGTGCTGGAGCTAAAGCGGGTCAAGATGGGGCGTCTCCCGCTCGACCCAACCCTCAAAGAGGGCGAGTGCCGGGAGCTGACACCGGAGGAATTGCGGCTGGTCGCTTCGCGGGAGGAGGAATAGAGGATGGGTTGTCTTATCTGCGAGCGCATTGGGCAGATTGAGCGGGGAGAAAATCCCTACTTTGTCTGCGCGCTCTCGACCGGGTATGTGGTGCTGGGCGACCACCAGCGCTTTGAGGGGTACACCCTGTTTTTGTGTAAGCGCCACGTCACCGAGCTGTATCAGCTGCCGTGGGGCTTTCGCACCCGCTTTTTGCAGGAGATGTCGCTGGTGGCCGAGGCGGTGGCGGCGGTCTACCGCCCGGAAAAGATGAACTATGAGCTGCTGGGCAACGGGGACACCCACCTGCACTGGCACCTGTTCCCGCGGGTCAGCGGGGACACCCCGCAGCCCGGCCCGGTGTGGTGGCTGCCGCGGGAGGAGATGTGGAACGACGCCTACCGCCCAAGCCGCGAACAGCTCGCCGAAAGGACAAAGCAGCTGCGGGAGGAGATCGAGCGGAGGCTTTGCACGCTGCCGCCCCTCATGCCGGGGGAGGAGGAGCAGGATGGATAGGCGGCCGATTGGCACAAAAAAGCTGCCGGCAGCGTTTTACCTGCAGGAAACCGTCGAGGTGGCCCGGCAGCTGATCGGCAAGAGGCTGGTGCACCGCGTAAACGGGCAGGAGCTGTCGGCCATCATCTGCGAGACCGAGGCCTACACCGGCTTTTCGGACAAGGCCTGCCACTCCTATAAGGGCAGGACCGAGCGCACCGAGGTGATGTTTGAGGCGGGCGGCAGGGCCTATGTCTACCTGATCTACGGGATGTACTGCTGCTTTAATATCACCACTCGGGAAGCGGGGGTGCCGGAGGCGGTGCTCATCCGGGCGGCCTGTCCGCTCGAGGGCATCGAGACGATGCGCGCCCTGCGCCAGCAGAAAAAACCGGTCAAAAGTTTAAACGAAAAGAATCTTCTCTCCGGCCCGGGCAGGCTGTGCAGCGGGATGGGGCTGGGCCGCGAACACAACGGCCTTGCACTGACCGGGGAGGAGCTGTATCTTTGTGAGGGGATCGCGGTGCCGCCGGAGCAGATTCGGGAGGCACTGGAGGCGGCGGGAGATCTATATGAGTTCCGCGAGGTCAGTGTCGACCGTGAGCGCCGGTACGCTGTGCTTACGGTACATATCTCACAGGCGGAGGACCATGTGGCAGCGGTGAAGGCATTGGGCTGGAGCCGCGTGGCACCGGGCGACCGCCGCGGTACTGCAGGAGAAAACCTTGCCGCCCTGCGGCGGGAGCAGGCAGAACTGGCAGAGCGCAAGGCTGCATTGGAGCAGGAGATTGCAAAGTGCGCCGACCAAAAGCCGGAGCTGCGCCAGCTCTCCGATGCCTCCCGTATCGAAATGGATCGGGGAGAGGCAAAAGGACGCACGAGGGAGACTGCTGAAACCTTCCTCTTGGAAGGGTGGTTCCCTGCAGAGAACACAAAGGAACTGGAAATGCTGCTGGATGGCTGCACCTGCGCGTGGCAGATGACAGACCCGGGACCGGAGGATTATCCGCGTGTTCCGGTCAAGCTGAAGAATAATCGCTTTACCGGTCCGCTGAATATGGTCACGGAGATGTATTCGCTGCCTGCCTATGGCTCGCTGGATCCAAACCCTTATATGGCACCGTTTTTTATCTTGTTTTACGGGATTATGATGGCAGATATGGGCTACGGGCTTTTAATGATGGCGGCATCGCTTCTCGTACTCAAAAAGAAACAGCCCACCGGCGGCAACCGCAATTTCTTTGCATTGCTGGGCTTATGCGGAATTTCCACCTTTATTCTGGGCGCCATGACCGGCGGCTTTTTCGGAGATTTTATCCCGCAGCTTGTTAAGCTCTTCAATCCGGAGAGTACCTTTACATGGTTCTGGCAGCCGCTTTTCTCTCCCATCAATGATATCATCATGGTAATGCTGGGGTCGCTCGCCTTGGGCTGTGTGCAGATCCTTGTCGGTATGGTCATCGGTTTTATCTACAAGCTGAGGCATGGCGAGATTGCGGAAGCCTTGTGCGAAGAGGCGGCATGGTGGGTTATCATCGGCTGCGGTGTTGCACTGGGCGTTACCGGAAATAAAGTTTTCCTGTGGGTGCTTTTGGCGGTGCTGGTTATCAGCCAAAGCTATGGGAAAAAGGGTATCGGAGGAAAGATCGTCGGGATCGGCGGTTCGATTTACAACCATATTACCGGTTATTTTGGCGATATCCTCTCTTATGTGCGTCTGATGGCGCTGATGCTGGCGGGAGCCGTTATTGCACAGGTCTTTAATACACTGGCAGCCATTCCCGGAAATCTGATTATCTTTTTTGTGATTTCCATACTGGGCAATGCTCTCAACTTTGCCCTGAACCTGCTGGGGTGCTATGTGCATGATATGCGGCTTCAGTGTTTGGAATTTTTCAAGTATTTCTATCGGGACGGCGGGCGTGCTTTCCGCCCCGTTGCGGCAGAACCCAAATATTACAGAATAGCAGAACAATAAAAAGGAGCGTATAGACTATGAATTTTTTGGAATCTTTCGGCGGATTGGCACTGGCGCTGCTGGGCGGTGGTTTGGCAGCAGGACTGAGCTGTGTCGGCTCGGCAAAGGGAACCGGTATGGCAGGTGAGGCTGCAGCCGGACTGATGTGTGAAGACCCCAGCAAATTCGGTAAGGCAATGATCCTGCAGGTGCTGCCCGGTACGCAGGGCTTGTACGGCACGGTAGTATGGTTCTTCTCCATCTTTGCCATCGGCTTGCTCAATGGCAATACCGACCTGAGTGTGATGGACGGTCTGCGTTGCTTTGCGGCATGTTTGCCTATGGCGTTGGGCGGTCTGCTCTCAGCCATTGCACAGGGACGTGTTGCAGCTGCCTCCATCAATATTCTGGCGAAAAAGCCTTCCGACTGGTCCAAGGGCCTGGTGCTGTGCGGCATCGTGGAATTCTATGCAATCCTTTCGCTGCTGGCTTCCATGCTGATGCTGAACTTCCTGTTCCTGGCGTAAGCGGGTCGGAAGAAAGGAGTTCCCATGGAAGGAATGGATAAGATCACCGCGCGTATCATTGCTGATGCCGAGCGGGAGATCGCAGAAATACAGCGAGAAAATGACGAAAAAATTGAAGCGCTGACGGCAGAGGCTCAGTCGGCAGCGGAGCAGGAGAGTCTGGAGCTGCTTACACGCGGTCGCTGCACGGCAGAGGAACGTCGGGAGCGTTTGTCCTCATCAGCAGCGGTAGAGTGCCATAAGCTGGAGCTTGCTGCCAAGCAGGAGCTGCTGGAGGAGACCTTTGCGACAGCGGTAGAGCAGCTTTGCAGCCTGCCGCGGGAGGAATATCTTGCATTGATCGCCTCTCTTGCGGCGGAAGCTGCCGAAGGCGGGGAGCAGATGATCCTTTCCCCCCGAGATGCAGAGCGATACGGCACAGAAGTGATATTGATGGCAAATACGGCGCTGCGTGCTGCCGGCAAGCGGGGCGAGCTTACGCTCAGCGCCGAAACACGCCCCATTCCGGGCGGTTTTATCCTTAGCAGCGGCGATGTTGAGCTGAACTGTGCCTTTGATACACTGGTGCGGCTTCGGCGGGAAAAGCTGGAGAAAGAGGTAGCGAAGATCCTCTTTCCCAATGAGTAAGGAGGGGCTGTGATGACCCCCATCAGGGATACCGACTATCTGGCGGTCTCTGCGCGGCTGCATGCGATGGAGACCCGTCTGCTGACGCCTGAGAAGCGGGAGCGTTTACTGGAAGCGGCAAGCGAGGCAGAAGCCCGCAAGCTGCTGGCAGAGTGCGGCTATGCCGAGAACGTTCCGCTGGAAGAGGCGCTGCGCCGGCGGAGGGAAAGCCTGTATAGGGAGCTTTCCTCCGCAGTGCCGGAGCCAAGGCTAATGGATTTGTTCCGGCTTAAATACGATTATCATAATATCAAAGCAATCCTGAAGGCAGAGCGGCGCGGTATTTCTCCGGAGGAGCTGCTGCTTTCCGGCGGCAGGTATGATGCCGACCGTCTGCACAGCGAGTGGCAGCAGGAGCACAAGCTATCGGTAAGCGATATCGCTCGTCGGGCGGCACAGGAGGCTGCGGTACTGCTGCGGGAAAACGATCCGCAGGGTGCCGATTTGCGATTGGACACCGCTTGCTATACCGAAATGTCTGCTCTTGCCGACGAACTGCAAAGCAGTTTCCTTCGCGGCTATGTGCAGCAACTAATTGATGCAGCTAATCTGCGCACTGCGGTACGTACTGCGCGCAGTGACAGCAGCGATCTTCTGCCGCAGGCGCTTTTGGAGGGCGGCAGCGTTTCACCCCATGCCATTATGACGGCCGAGCCCGCCAAGCTGGGTGAGGTGTTTGGTGCAGGTGTGCTCTCCAAGGCAGCTGCGCTGGGCGCAGCGGCAGCGGGCGGCGGTTCTCTTACTGCCTTTGAAAAGGCGTGTGATGAAGCGACCGATGCTTATCTTTCGGCGGCTCGCCGCACTCCCTTCGGGGAGGAAACGGTACTGTGCTATCTTTCTGCCGTGGAAAACGAGATCACTGCGATCCGCATCATTATGACCGGTCGCACGGCAGGGCTTTCGCCGGAGATGATCCGCAGCCGTTTGAGACAGAACACAGTCTAAGGAGGTGTGCCGTATGTATAAAATAGCCGTGTTGGGCGACGCCCAAAGCGTACAAGGCTTTGCGGCGCTGGGGCTGGAGACCTGCCCAGCTGAAACTCCGGAATGCGCACGCCCCATTCTGCATCGACTGGCAAAGGAAGATACAGCCATCATTTACATCACCGAGCAGCTGGCGGCAGGGCTTGCCCCAGAATTGGATCGGTACCGTAAGGCAGCCACCCCCGCCATTATTCTCATTCCGGGCAAGGAAGGAAGTCTTGGTTTGGGAATGCAGCAGGTTAAAACAACAGTGGAGCGCGCAGTCGGCGCGGATATCATCTGAGGAAAGGAAGAAAACGCCCCATGGGAAAAATCGTTAAAGTCTCCGGCCCGCTGGTAGTTGCCACCGGTCTGGAGGAAGCTAATATGGCAGATGTGGTTCGTGTAGGGGAGCAGCGTCTTATCGGCGAGATCCTGACCATGAACAGCGGCTCCGCATCCATTCAGGTTTACGAGGAAACCTCCGGACTCGGACCCGGCGCAGAAGTCGTTACGACCGGCTCACCGCTTTCGGTCGAGCTGGGTCCCGGACTGGTCGAAAACATCTATGACGGAATTCAGCGCCCGCTGGATGCCATTATGAAAAAAACAGGCGGCAATAACCTGCCCCGCGGCGTGGAAGTGCCTGCTTTGGATCGGGAGAAAAAGTGGGAGTTTACCGCTACCGCCCACGCCGGTGATGAGGTCATCGGCGGCGATATTATCGGTACGGTGCAGGAGACCCCCTCTATTCTGCACAAGATTATGATTCCGCCCAAAATGAAGGGCAAGATTGTTTCCATACAATCCGGTTGCTACACCGTTACCGAAACGGTGGCTGTTCTGGAACAGCCGGACGGCACTCGTGTAGATCTGCCTATGATGCAAAAGTGGGCAGTTCGTGTGGGACGCCCTTATCGTCGTAAATTCCCGCCCAGCGTGCCGCTTCAGTCCGGACAGCGCATCGTGGATACCTTCTTCCCGGTGGCAAAGGGCGGTACCGCAGCCATTCCGGGGCCTTTCGGCTCCGGTAAAACGGTCATGCAGCATGCCCTTGCCAAGTGGTCAGATGTTGATCTTGTGGTCTACATCGGCTGCGGTGAGCGCGGCAATGAGATGACCGATGTTTTGCGGGAATTCCCGGAGCTTATTGACCCCCGTACCGGAGAGTCGCTGATGAAGCGTACTGTGCTGATTGCCAATACCTCTGATATGCCGGTTGCGGCGCGTGAAGCGTCCATTTACACCGGTATCACCATTGCGGAGTACTACCGCGACATGGGCTATGCAGTTGCCGTTATTGCCGACTCTACCTCCCGCTGGGCAGAGGCACTGCGTGAGATGAGCGGTCGCTTGGAGGAAATGCCCGGCGAGGAGGGCTATCCCGCCTATCTTTCCTCCCGACTGGCGCAGTTCTACGAGCGTGCCGGCTCCGTTGCCTGCATTGGCAGCGATGAGGAGCGCTACGGATCTCTGACTGCGGTTGGTGCGGTATCGCCTCCCGGCGGCGATCTTTCCGAGCCTGTTTCGCAGGCAACTATGCGTATTGTCAAGGTATTCTGGGCACTTGATGCCAGCCTTGCTTACCGCCGCCATTTCCCGGCCATCAACTGGCTCAATTCCTATTCTCTTTACATCGATAGTCTCCGTCCATGGTATGAGCAGCATTTCGGGAAAGCCTTTTTGCAGAACCGTGAATGGGCAATGTCTGTCCTGCAGGAGGAAGCGAGCCTCAACGAGATCGTCCAGCTTGTCGGTAAGGATTCCCTTTCCGCAAAGGATCAGATCACACTGGAAACCGCCCGTATGGTGCGGGAGGACTTCCTGCAACAGAACTCCTTCGTCGATATTGACTCCTTCTCGGAGTATGACCGGCAGGCAAGAATGCTTTCCATGATCCGCCGGTACGATGCACTCTGCCGGGGAGCTGCCGAGCGCGGCTGCCGTGTTGCCGAGCTATTTATGACCCCAGCTCGCGAAAAGCTGGGTCGTGCCAAGAGCGTCCCCTCCGATCGCTATGCGGAGGAATATGATCTCCTCTTGACTCAGATGGAGGAAGAACTGGAAGCATTGGCGCAGAAAGGAGAGGAAGCACTGTGATCCGTGAATATAAAACGATACGGGAAATCTCCGGCCCGCTGATGGTGGTTGACCATGTACAGGGCGTCACCTATGATGAACTGGCGGAGATCGAGTTGACCGATGGTTCTTTGCGCCGTTGCAAGGTGCTGGAGGTTAACGGTGATACCGCCGTGGTGCAGCTGTTTGAAGCTTCTGCCGGTATCAATCTGGCTGGTTCCAAGATCCGTTTTTTGGGTCACCCGCTGCAGCTTGCCGTTTCAGGTGATATGCTGGGACGAGTATTTAACGGCATGGGTCAGCCGATTGATGACGGCCCTGCTATTTTGGCGGACGAATACCGAGATATCAACGGTCTTGCCATGAATCCTGCAGCACGCAATTATCCCAATGAATTTATCCAGACCGGTATTTCAACCATTGACGGTCTGAATACGCTGGTCAGAGGACAGAAGCTGCCGATCTTCTCCGGCTCCGGTTTGCCGCATGCACAGCTCGCTGCACAGATCGCACGCCAGGCGCGGGTGTTGGACGGGGAAAGCAACTTTGCAGTTGTATTTGCTGCGATCGGCATCACCTATGAGGAATCCGAATTCTTTGTCAATGAGTTCCGCCGCACCGGCGCCATTGACCGCACCGTGTTGTTCACCAATCTGGCAAATGACCCTGCAGTCGAGCGTATCGCCACGCCGCGCATGGCACTCACCGCTGCCGAATATCTTGCCTTTGATCTCGGAATGCATGTGCTGGTCATTCTCACCGATATCACCAACTATGCCGAGGCACTGCGGGAAATCTCCGCTGCTAAAAAGGAGGTTCCCGGCCGTCGCGGTTATCCCGGATATCTTTATACCGACCTTGCTACGATGTACGAGCGTGCCGGACGGCAGGTGGGCAAAGAAGGTTCCATCACCATGATCCCTATTCTCACCATGCCGGAAGACGATAAGACCCACCCCATTCCCGATCTTACCGGATACATTACCGAGGGACAGATCATTCTATCTCGTGAGCTATTCCGACGCGGTGTTACGCCGCCCGTTGATGTCCTGCCCTCCCTTTCCCGCCTTAAGGATAAGGGAATCGGTGCAGGGAAGACCCGTGAGGACCACGCCGGTACCATGAACCAGCTCTTTGCTGCCTACGCTACAGGCAAAGAAAACAAAGAACTGATGTCCATTTTGGGTGAAGCGGCACTTTCCGAGGTCGATTTGCAGTATGCCCGTTTTGCCGATGAATTTGAGCGGCGCTATGTTTCGCAGGGCAGCGAGGAAAACCGCTCTGTCGAGGAAACCTTGGATCTGGGCTGGCAGCTTCTCAGCCTGCTGCCCAAAAGTGAGCTGAAGCGTATCAAACCGGAGCATATCGAAAAATACCTGCCCAAGCAGTAAGGAGGGAGCAACTTGACGGGAACCATCATCAATCCCACCCGCATGGAGCTGACCCGCCTCAAGCGCCAGCTCCGCACCGCCCAACGGGGTCATAAGCTGCTGCGGGATAAGCGCGATGAGCTGATGAAGCAGTTTATGGAGACCGTTCGGGAAAATCGCGCTTTGCGTCAGCGGGTTGAGGAGGGCCTTATGCAGGCACATGCCTCCTTTACTGTTGCCGCCGCTCTCATGACACCGGAGATGCTCGGGCAATCTTTGCTTATCCCCAGCCGCAGTGTAGAACTGGATATGAGCTTTGAGAATGTTATGTCGGTGGAGGTACCCCGCTACCATTTTACCGAAAAGCAGGGAGGCAGTGCATACCCCTACGGCTATGCGCAGACCAGTGGAGAACTGGACGATGCCGTCTCGGCACTTTCCGGGGTGTTTCAGGATATGCTGCGACTTGCAGAGATTGAAAAGGCAACACAGCTTTTGGCGGAGGAAATTGAAAAGACCCGCCGCCGTGTCAATGCGCTGGAGTATGTCAAGATCCCTCAGATGCAGGAGAGCATTCGATACATAACCATGAAGCTGGACGAAAACGAGCGTGCCAATACCATTCGCCTGATGAAGGTCAAGGATATGATCCTCAAGGAGGCAATCATGGAGCAGCGCGCCGCAGATGCCGAAGCCCTGCGGGAAAGCAGTCAGCGTTCATCATAATTCCCGATTTCATCACAAAAACAATCAGACCTCCGAAGGTTTCCTCCGGAGGTCTTTCTCTAATCCCTTTTTAATTATTATCAGGCAGTTACTTTCTTCTTATTTCTTCCGGCATAATGTACGGCCAAACCGATCAGAAGCCCCAGCGCAGCAGGACATACCCAGCCCAGTCCCAGTCCGGAAAGCGGCAGCACGCTGCCGATAGCGTCAATGATTCCGTCCAGATGGCAGGAAGTGCGCAGTGCGGCAGGCAGGGTGCGCAGCAGATCATAAAGAGAGGCTACCAGCGTCAGCCCGATGACCCAGTTATATACTGCCCTGTCATGCTCAAAGAACCTGCCGAACAACGCAAGCAGGATAAGGGTGATGGAAAGGGGGTACAAGAACATCAGCACCGGTACAGAGTATTCAATGATGGCGGAAAGGCCGAAATTAGCAATGATGAGGGAAATCAGCGTGAAGATGACCGCCCAGACCCGATAGGCAGGGCCCTTGGGGAACAGTCCGCTGAAGGTTTCGGCACAGCTGGTGATCAACCCGACTGCCGTTTTCAGGCAGGCAAGAGTTACAGTCACTGCAAGAATCAAGAGACCGATCCGACCAAGGAAGGTTTGGGAGATCTGTGCCAATGCGACACCACCGTTTTCGGCTGCGGGCAGTACGCCGCGGCTCTTGGCACTCATAGCGGTAACGGCAATATAAATAAGTCCCATAAACAGGCAGCTGAAGATACCGGCTTTTGCGGTATTGCTTGCTACTGCGCCGGGTTCATCAACGCCGAGCTCCCGGATAACCTGTACCACAATGATGCCGAAGGCGAGACTGGCAAGGGCGTCCATGGTGTTATAGCCCTCCAAAAAGCCGGTGAAGAAAGGCTGCTCGATATAGCTGCCCATAGGCTCCACACTGGCAACAGAAACGGCGGCAGGGGAAAGCAGCGTTACCACGACCAGAATGCCGAGGAACAGCAGGAAGAAGGGGTTGAGGATCTTGCCGACCCATGTAAGGATCTTACCGGGACGCAGCGAGAACAACAGCGCCGCAATAAAGAACGCCAGCGTGAACAGCAGGAGATACAGCTTCATATTGCCG
>ENA-ORUI01003737-ORUI01003737.1-human-gut-metagenome-genome-assembly--contig:-NODE-3737-length-10569-cov-3.806734_pt1 | contig 10569 bp, 7 predicted proteins | sample MGYA00242078_ERZ509205 | MGnify/ENA primary metagenome ERZ509205 (study PRJEB26280, sample SAMEA2338828) | human gut metagenome | biome: human gut; feature: human-associated habitat; material: faeces... | reverse complement strand
TGAGGAAATCCGCCGGATGTGCTATATTTAAGATAGCGACCCGGCGGGACAGAGCCGTGATTTGTAAGGAGAAGCGCTTATGGCAGAATATGAGCTGGTTTACGAGATCAAGAACCTTTGCCGCAACAACCAGATGCGGGACGTCTTCTTTGAGGATGTGGAATGCGACGACCCGGAGGAATATCTGCGGGGCCGCCTGAAGGGGAAAAACGTGGAATTTTCCACGGAAAAAGGCGCGGGCGGCAGCGTGACCATCCACGCGGTGGTGGACGGGCTGATCCAGAAGTACGTGTTCACGCCGGTGTGACAAAAATATCCACTTGCAGCCGTCGGATAAATGAGAGTTGGGCAAGTTTTCTGAAAAAATTTCGCAAATTATGGGTTGAATTTAGATGGCATATGTGATACGATAAGTTAGTACCGATATGGGCGAAGTGCGCCCGTAGGGCAAAGTCACCATCCGCAGTCAAAAACGGCTCCCGAGCCATGAGTGCGCGTGGTGACGCGGCCTGTATGGACGAAATTCCGACCTGTCGGCCGCTCCTTTTCCGCTTTCGCCGGAAGGGAGAAAACGCGGGAGGGGCTGCGCTCCGAACCAGCGTTACGCAAAATCACTTTTAAGGAGAACCAGACTATGGCACCTCATACCATTGCCGTTGCCGGAAAGGGCGGCGTGGGCAAAACCACTACCTGCGGCATGATCATCGACTACCTGTGCGCAAAGAAGCGCGGCCCCGTCCTTGTGGTGGACGCCGACGCCAATTCCAACCTGAACGAAGTTCTGGGCGTGGAGGTGGAGACCTCTCTCGGCCAGATCCGGGAGGAAATGGCACAGGCAGAGCTGAAAGGCACCATTCCCAAGGGCATGACCAAGGCGGACTACGCGGAAATGAAGTTCGGCGACGCCCTGATCGAGGACGACGATTTCGACATGCTGGTCATGGGACGCACCCAGGGCAAGGGCTGCTACTGCTATGTCAACGGCGTGCTGCAATCTCAGCTTGGCAAGTATCTGCCCAACTATTCCTACGTGGTCATGGACAACGAGGCGGGGCTGGAGCATATCGCCCGGGGGACGCTCCCCCATGTGGACACCATGCTTCTGATTTCCGACTGCTCCCGCCGGGGCGTTCAGGCCGTGGCGAGAATCGCCGAAATGATCGACGAGATGGGCTTAAACCCCGGACAGATGGGTCTGATCATCAACCGCGCGCCGGACGGAAAGCTGGACGACGGCGTCCGTGCCGAGATCGAAAAGCACGGTCTCAAGCTCTTCGGCGTTCTGCCTCACGACGAGGCGGTTTACCGCTGCGACTGCGACGGCAATCCGTCCGCGAAGCTCCCGGACAGCGACCCCATGAAGGTCGCGCTGCGGGGAATTATGCAGTCTATCGGCCTGTAAGCCGGTAAACCCGCAGGATGCCGGGCGGCATTCCGCGGCAGAAACACATCCATAATTGCGCCGGGCGGTTTCCGCCCCGCGTGTGGAAAAAATATCAAGGGGGATTACAAATTATGGCTTTCACTCCTAAAACGGCACCCTTCAGCGGCAAGATCAATGCCGTGACGCTGGGCACCGGTGACAAGGCAATCGTCATCGGCGGTCAGAACGTGATGCCGTTTTACACCTTCGATGCTGCCATCGAACACGCGCCCAAGATCGGTATTGAAATTTCCGATCTGGCAACACAGTGGGATGCTCCTGCTCTGAAGGAGTTCTACGCCGGCTGCACCACCATGGTTGACTTTGCCAAGAAGGCAGAGACCATGCCCGGCGCGGATTTCCTGTGCCTGCACTTCGAGTCCGCAGACCCCAACGGCGCCAACCGCTCCGTTGCCGACTGCGTGGCCGACGCCAAGGCTGTCGCCGAGGCGACCACCATGCCCATCGTGGTCATGGGCTGCAAGAACATCGAGAAGGACGGCGAGCTGTTCAGCAAGATCGCTGAGGCGCTGCAGGGCAAGAACATTCTGGTTCTGTCCGCCCGGAACGAGGACTACAAGACCGTCGGTGCTTCCGTCGCTCTGGCTTACGGCCAGAAGGTGGGCGCTGAGACCGCTGACGACATCAACCTCGCCAAGCAGCTGAACATCATGCTCAAGGGCCTCTCCATCAACCCTGAGAACATCGTCATGAACATCGGCACCGCCGCTGTGGGCTACGGCTTCGAGTACGTGGCCTCCACCCTGGATCGTGTCCGTCTGGCCGCTCTGGCGCAGTCCGATGCCGACCTGCAAATGCCCATCATGTCCCCCGTGTCTCCCGACGCCTGGGCCGTGAAGGAATCCACCGCTTCCGAAGAAGATGAGCCCGAATGGGGCAGCCGGGAAGAGCGCGCGATCGGGATGGAAGTCTCCACCGCCGCTGCCAACCTGACCGGCGGCGCTGACGCTGTCATCATGCGTCATCCCGCAGCCGTTGCCACCATCAAGAAGTTCATCACGGATCTCGTGTAATCGGAAGGAGGATACATACAATGGCTTTGAAAGGTCTTGACATTTTTAAGCTGTCTCCTAAGAAGAACTGTAAGGAGTGCGGCAGCCCCACCTGTATGGCATTCTGCATGAAGGTGGCGCAGGGTGCTGTGTCCATCGACAAGTGCCCCTACTTCTCTGACGACGCGAAGGCGATGCTCAACGAGCAGACCGCGCCTCCCATGAAGACCATCACCGTCGGCGATCACAAGCTGGGCGGCGAGACTGTCCTCTTCCGTCACGAGAAGACTCTGGTCAACAAGAACCTGTACGCAGTTTCCGTCTGCACCTGCATGTCCGCTGAGGAAGCCGACAAGAAGCTGGCCGACCTGCAGAAGGTTGACTACGAGCGTATCGGCGAGAGAATGTACGTTGAGTTCGTTTTCGTCGCCAACAAGCAGTCCGATCCCGCTGTCTACGCGGAGCTGGTCAAGAAGGCCGCTGCTACCGGCCGTGACCTGATCCTGGAGTGCTGGGATGTGGAGTGCGCCAAGGCTGCTCTGGCAGTCGCGGGCAAGAACGTCATTCTCGACGGCGCTACCCCCGAAAACTGCGAGGCTATGAACGCCGTCGCCAAGGAGGCCGGTGTTGTTCTGGGCGTTCACGCCGACAACCTTTCCGACCTGTACGACACCGTGAAGAAGCTGGAAGCCGCCGGCAACAAGAATCTGGTGCTGGACGTCACCGGCAAGACCGCCAAGGAGACGCTGGCCAACGCCGTTCTGGTGCGCCGCACTGCCATCAAGGATGGCGACCGCAGCTTCGGCTATCCCTCCATCGTCAACGTAGGCCGCATTGCCAGCGGCGATGACCATCTGCAGACCGCCTACGCTTCCATGTTCACCGAGAAGTACGGCTCCATCATCGTCATGGAGCACATGACCTATGCGCAGGCGCTGCCTCTGTACGGCCTGCGTCAGAACATCTTCACCGATCCTCAGAAGCCCATGAAGGTGGAGAGCAAGATCTATCCGCTGAACGGCGCCGACGAGAACAGCCCCTGCGCCCTGACCGTGGACTTCGCTCTGACCTACTTCCTGGTTTCCGGCGAACTGGAGCGTTCCAACCAGCCCGTGAACCTGATCATCACCGACGCTTCCGGCATGTCCGTTCTGACCGCGTGGGCCGCCGGTAAGTTCTCCTCCTCCACCGTCAAGAAGACCTTCGAGACGCTGGACATCGAGAACAAGATCAAGAACCGCACCCTGATTATCCCCGGCAAGGTCGCCGTTATGAAGGGTGAAATTCAGGAGAAGCTGCCCGGCTGGAACGTCGTTGTCGGCCCCACCGAGGCGGTTCAGCTGCCCAAGTACATGAAGGACAAGGAATACGAGGCCGCTGCCAAGGCTGCCGCCGCCGAGAACGCCGCCAAGGCTGCCACCACCGTGGAAGTCAAGGAGCTGTCCTTCGACGAGCTGCTGGCGACCAAGGTCCCCGAGATCAAGGTCGTGGACATGGGCGTCAAGTACAAGGGCTACAACCCCGAATCCCAGACCTTCGTCACCATCGGCGAGCGTATCCACTGCATTGCGCCCTCTGTCCGCAAGGCTATGGACGAGCGTGACCCCGAGCCCATCCTGAAGCGTGCCGCTGAGCAGATCGCTGCCGGCGCCACCTATCTGGACGTCAACATCGGACCTGCTGAGAAGGACGGTCCCGAGCGCATGATGTGGGCTGTCAAGCTGCTGCAGGAGAACTTCAACAACGTGCCTCTGGCACTGGACACCGCCAACAAGCGGGCTATCGAGGCCGGTATCAAGGTCTACAACCGCACCAACGGCAAGCCCATCGTCAACTCCGCCGACGCCGGTTCCCGTATTTCCAACATTGATCTGGCCGCTGCCAACGACGCCATCTGTATTGCCCTCTGCTCTGCCGACGGCATTGCTAAGGACAACGAAGAGCGCATGAAGCACTGCCACAACATGCTGGAGCGCGGCATGAGTCTGGGCATGGATGCCACCGACCTGTGGTTCGACCCCCTGTTCCTGGTCGTCAAGGGTATGCAGGACAAGCAGATGGAAGTTCTGGAAGCCATCAAGATGTTCGCATCGGAAGGCCTGAAGTCCACCGGCGGTCTGTCCAACAACTCTAACGGCGCGCCCAAGACGCTGCGTCCCATCATGGACTCCGCTCTGGTCGCCATGGCGATGATGCAGGGTCTGACCTCCGCCATCGTCAACCCCTGCGACCTGCGCCTGATGGAGACCATCAAGTCCTGCGACATCTTCAAGAACCACGTCCTCTACTCCGACTCCTACCTCGACCTCTAAGCCCGCAGGGCGGGCGGCCAGTGACGTTACGGACTCTGGGTGGTGGTTTGGACATCCTTTGGGCCCCTCGACCGGTTGTGCGGCGGTTGTCCGTGCTGAGTGGGGGAGATGGAGGATGAATTTGGCACTGGGTGGTTGACGGACTGCTTTCGAGTCTGTTGTTTAAGGTGCCGGATGACCATAAACCCTGGAAGGTCGGCATTTGGCTGGCCGGGTAATGTGACTGACAGTTTTCCCATGCACTACATGGCTGGGAGGGAACCTCCCTCCCAGCCAGTTTGCTTTTTCTGCTTTGGAAGAATTTGCTGCATTTGAAAGCCCCGGCGTGGTGCCGGAAACCAAACTGGTATATTCAGCCTTCGGGCTTAATATATATTATCTTCAGGATTCAAAAAATTGGGAGGAATTTACATGAGCGTATTAACCGATCTCATTTATGGCGGTTCCAATGCCGTTGCGGGACTGACCGAAGGTGCTGTAAACGACGCCATTGCCAAGTACGGCGCAGACAAGGAGATTGCCTTCCCCGATACCGCATACTTTTTCCCCACCATTTACGCTGCCACCGGCGTAAAGGTCAAGACTCTGGGCGACCTGCCCGCCTGCGTGGGCGTGCTCAAGAGCCTGATCACCAATCAGGAGGATTTGGGTCAGGCGCTGAACGCCGGCCTTGCTACCGCTGTCGGCGCGGAAATTCTTGAGGGACTGAAATACGTCGACGGTGCCAACCCCTACGAAAACGAGTCCGGCATCGGCTTCGTTCCCGACCCCATCATCCGTTCTCTGGGCGTGCCGCTGGTCACCGGCGATATCCCCGGCGTGGCCGTTGTGCTGGGCAAGGCGGACAATGCCGAGGACGTTGTTAAGGTGGTCAAGGACTACCAGAGCAAGGGCATCATGACCTTCATGGTGGGCGACGTCATCGAGCAGTGCGCCGAGGGCGGCGTCAAGATGGGTCTGGAGCTGCGTGTCATTCCTCTGGGACACGACGTGACCTCCGTCATCCATGTTGTTACCGTGGCCATCCGTGCCGCACTGATTTTCGGCAACGTTCAGCCCGGCAATCTGGCCGCTCTGCTGGACTACACCAAGAACCGTGTTCCCGCCTTCGTCAATACCTTCGGCGCCATTGACTCCGTGGTGGTTTCCGCCGGTGCAGGCGCCATCGCTCTGGGCTTCCCCGTGGTCGTGGACATCGATCTGGGCGAAAATCAGGTTCCTGGCGCTCTGGAGTCCGTATGCGATCACGCCGAGACCGTGAAGAAGTCTCTGGAACTGCGGAACATCAAGATCAAGGTAAAGGAACTGCCCATCCCCGTGGCCTTCGCCGCCGCCTTCGAGGGCGAGATCATCCGTAAGGCCGATATGCACAACGAGATCTGGTCCGCCAAGAACCCCACTGCCGAGCTGGTGGTGATGCGGGAACTGAATGAAATTGAGGATCACAAGATCACCATCGTCGGCCCCGACTTCGATCAGGCCAAGGATCTGGCTCTGGCGACCTACGTTGAGGTGGCCGGCAAGAAGATGCAGGTGGACTTTGAGTCCGTTATCGAGCGGAAGTTCCACGCCTGGTTCAACTACATGGAAGGCGTCATGCACACCGGCCAGCGCAACCAGTTCCGGATCCGGATCTCCAAGGACGCCTATGACAAGGGCCTGCGGCTGACGCATTTCGCGGAAGTCCTGTACCATATGATCACGGATGAATTCGACGCTGTTGTCGACAAGTGCGAGGTCCACCTCATCACCGACCCGGTCAAGGCCACGGCCTTCCTGAACGACGTCGCCATGCCGCGCTACAACATGCGTGACGACCGTCTGGCCTCCATGACCGACGAATCCGTTGACCGCTTCTTCACCTGCATCCTCTGCCAGTCCTTCGCCCCGGCCCACTGCTGCGTGGTCACGCCGGAACGTCTGGGCCTGTGCGGCGCAGTGTCCTGGCTCGACGCCAAGGCGACCTATGAGCTGAACCCGAACGGCCCGTCCCAGCCGATCATGAAGGAAGGCTGTCTGGATGAGCGCACCGGCCGCTACACCACCGTCAACGACGCCATCAAGGACGCAACGCACGGCGCTGTTGAGGAAGTCACGCTGTATTCCATCATGGAAGACCCGATGACCTCCTGCGGCTGCTTCGAGTGCATCTCCGGCATCGAGCCGATGTCCAACGGCTTCATCGTCGTCAACCGTGAATACGCGGGCATGACCCCCGCCGGCATGACCTTCGGCGAGCTGGCCTCCTGCACCGGCGGCGGCGTACAGACCCCGGGCTACATGGGCCACGGCCGTCACTTCATCTCCTCCAAGAAGTTCATCCACGCCGAGGGCGGCATCGAGCGCATCGTCTGGATGCCGAAGGAACTGAAGGACGACGTCGGCGAGCGCCTGAACAAGACCGCCAAGGAGCTCTACGGCATCGACAACTTCACCGACATGATCGCAGACGAGACCATCTGCACCGACTGCGACGCGCTGCTGGAGTTCCTGCAGGAAAAGAACCACCCGGTCCTCTCCCTGGAGCCGCTGATGTAATTTTAAAAACAAGATCCCGGGCCATCTGGCCCGGGATCTTTTCTGCGCAAAACCGCCCGGACCATACGGCCCGGGCGGTTGATTTATCAGTCTTCCGGCTGTTCGAAGCTGCTGTCCATCAGGACCTGCTCGAGCTGCCTGGCGTGATCAAGCTCGCGGTAGGGGACGAAGAAATCCGTCCGCGTGCCGACTTCGCCGGTGTAGGCGGCCGTGCGCGGGCTCCACTGCCGGACGATCACGGGAAGATGGTCGTCCTCCAGAATGCCCTGCAGCATTTCCGCCCACGGCGAGGTCTTCGTGCCGATGAAGCAGTAGTCGTCGGCCTTCGGCCCGCGGGTGAGCCTGCTGCCGCAGAAGGCGCAGACGTCGTCCTCGTTCAGCAGATAGCAGTTTTCACAGTAATACATGCCGCAGCTCCTTTCTGCCGGTCATTTTCCGGCCTTCAGCTCCTTGCGCTGCTGTTTCGTCTTGCAGAAGTGCTCGAGCACCGGGATGAAGAGGAAGCAGGTGAAGCCCGCCGTGAAGCCGCCGTTGTACAGGCAGAACGCGCCGTGCAGCAGCGGGACGCAGGTGACGAAGGTGTAGTGGATCATGCCGAACAGCACGCCCGCCAGCCAGCCATAGACGCCCGTCACCGGAGACAGACCGTTTGCGAAGCAAAGGCCGATGACGATGGCCTGCGCGTTGGCCATGAGCGTATGCTCCGCGCCGGTCAGCGAGCAGACGAACTGCGCCACATAGCTTGCCGCCACATAGCCCACCATGATCGGCCAGACGTTGGCCGGGTGGCTGCCCTTGCAGCAGCAGCAGACCATGCAGAACACGCAGCCGAGCGTCGCGGCGTTCCACTTCGCGCCGATCAGCACGTAGTACAGCACGATAAACAGGCCGTAGATGCCGAAGTTCAGGACCGACGCGCCGGAGCCGTATTTCGTGCCGTAGTCGACGTTGTAGCCGGAGTCGCGCAGGAGCTTCCCGTATTCCTTTCCGCCGCCCATAGCCAGGCCCCAGATGATCGCAAGGCCAAAGACCACGCCGCAGAAGACGAAGCTCAGCACCGGGAAGCTGTCGCCAAGACCCACGCCCTCCGACGCCGGAGGCGCGGGCAGGAAGACCTTGTACAGCAGCGACCGCAGGAAGAACGCGATCAGGCCGATGGGGATGGCCGCGTTGTAGAGGTCATAGCCCTTGTGCATGCTCGGGCTGTGCGGCAGAACGGCAGGGAAGACGAAGCCAATGAAGATGCCGACGGCCAGCGCCAGCAGAATGCCGTGGAGCGTGAAGCCGGAGGCAGACGCGGCATCCAGCGTCGGATAGTTGAACAGCATCTCGGTGATCAGCGGGGCCAGACCCGTGGAGAACAGGAAGGCGTTGGCCATTGCGCCGGGCTTTTTTTTCATGACGAGGCAGTAGATCAGCACACCGGCGAACGAGAACCAGATGTTGAGGATCGTCGTGCCCCAGAAGCAGAAGCCTGCCGTCAGGAAGAACGCCAGGACGGATACGCCGTCCGGCTTGCTGCCGGGCAGGCAGTAGAGCCCGAGACAGACCGCGCAGACCAGCGCGACATTCAAAAATGTGCCGGAAAAACCGCCGTAGCTGGGGTCAAAATAGCTTTTGACTGTCTGGCCGGACTGTGTGCAGATGCGCACGAGCCCATCCAGCATCCCGCCGCGGTCCGACACGAGCACGGCCGCGAGCAGGCAGATCACGGTAAAGCCCGCGAACAGCCAGCGGATCACGGTCTGGGGGTTTTGAAACTTCTCTTTCATTCGATCCACGCTCCCTTCAAGCTTTGAAAAAACTGCCGCCGGACCGGGCCGGCGGCAGCGCGTTAGTTGTACTTACAGCGTGCGCTCGGCAGCTTCGACCACATGGCCGATCAGAACAGAGGTCGTGACGGAGCCAACGCCGCCGGGGACCGGCGTGATGGCGCCGACGATCGGCTCGACCTCGGAGAAGACGGCGTCGCCGGCGATGGCGCCCTTGCCGCCCTTGGAGTTGATCTTCTCGGGGTCCCAGTTGATGGAGACGTCGATGACGATCTGGCCTTCCGAGACATAGTCCTTCGTCAGGCTGTTCAGAACGCCGGCCGCGGAGACGAGGATGTCCGCCTTGCGGGCGATACCGGCCACGTCGACGGTCTTGGTGTGGCAGACGGTGACGGTGGCGTTCTTGGCCATCAGCATCATCGCGGCAGGCTTGCCGACAACGAGAGAGCGGCCGATGACAACGGCGTTCTTGCCCTTGCAGTCAATGCCGTAGTAATCCAGGATCTCCATGCAGGCCTGCGGGGTGCAGGGGGCGAAGCCAAGCTTCTTGCCGGTGAAGACGCCCGCGTTGGAAAGGTCAGTCATGCAGTCGACGTCCTTGCAGGCAGCCAGATGGTTGCAGATCTCGTCCTGATCGGCCTTCAGGTGCTTCGGCAGCGGCCGGAACATCAGGCAGCCGTGGATGGAATCATCAGCGTTGATGGCCTCGATCTGCGCGATCAGGGCTTCCTTGGTCACGTCCTCAGGCAGGACGAACTTCTCAACTTCGACGCCGATCAGCTCTGCGCGGGCGGTCGCGCCCTTTTCGTAGGACAGGTCGGAGGGGTTTTCGCCGCAGCGGACGATGGCCAGCTTCGGGCTGACGCCCTTTTCCTTCAGCGCGGCGACTCTCGCCTGCAGCTTTTCGTTCATCGCGGCGGTAACTTCTTTGCCAAGCAGTAATTTAGCCATTTTCCTTCTCCTTCTTATTTAAAGAACCCGGCCTTGACGGTCTCGAAGATTTCATCCGCCATCTTGCCGTATTTGTCCAGCATACCGAGGCACTTGGCGTTCATTTCTTCTGCCAGCGCACGGTTCTGGAGCGTCTTGGTGTTGATGAAAACGTTGAGGGAAGCCGCCTGCAGGGCAGACTTCACGATGGCCGCGCCGCAGCCCGCGTCGGAGACGGCGAGGCGGGAGCCCTTGGCCGCGAACACGGAGATGGCTTCGATCGACTCGCAGCACAGCTCCATGATGTGCATCGGGACTTGGCAGGCCGTGATGGTGGCCTTTTCCATGATCTCGGGGCGGCTGGGATCGTCCTTCGGGATGCCGTAGGCCTTGGACAGGGGGATAAAGCCCTCCGCGTCGGCGGGGACCTGATCGAGCAGCTCGTTCTGCAGCTGGTCGCACTTGGCCTTCAGGGCGAGGATCTCTTCTTCGACGTCCGCATATTTCTTCTTGCCGACGGTGAGAGAGCCGACCATGTTGCCGAGCGCCGTGCCGAGCGCGGCCACCAGCGCGGAAGCGCC
>ENA-ORUI01003735-ORUI01003735.1-human-gut-metagenome-genome-assembly--contig:-NODE-3735-length-10582-cov-6.482379_pt1 | contig 10582 bp, 10 predicted proteins | sample MGYA00242078_ERZ509205 | MGnify/ENA primary metagenome ERZ509205 (study PRJEB26280, sample SAMEA2338828) | human gut metagenome | biome: human gut; feature: human-associated habitat; material: faeces... | reverse complement strand
GAAACTATCATCTCTGGCGAATATCAGAACTACTATGAGAAAATGTATAGCAACCGCTAATTAACACATTTATTCTGTAAGGAGATTTGACATGAAGATATTAGTTACCGGCGTTGGCGGTCAGCTTGGCCACGACGTTATGAATGAACTGATAGGCAGAGGTCATACAGGCGTTGGCAGCGACATCGCACCTGAATATTCAGGAGTTGCTGATGGAAGCGCTGTCACAACAGCCGAATATGTACCTATGGATATAACTGATGCTGCCCAGGTTTCTGAAGTTATCACTAAGGTTTCACCTGATGTTGTAATTCACTGCGCAGCATGGACAGCCGTTGACGCTGCTGAAGATGATGATAAGAAAGCCAAGGTTAAGGCTATCAATGCAGATGGTACTCAGAATATTGCCAATGTCTGCAAACAGCTTGACTGCAAGATGGTATACATCAGTACTGATTATGTATTTGATGGTCAGGGTGAAACACCTTGGGAACCAGACTGCAAGGACTACAAGCCTCTTAATGTATATGGAGAGACTAAGCTTGCCGGAGAACTTGCTGTTTCTAACACTCTTGATAAATACTTTATCGTGCGTATTGCATGGGTATTTGGTGTTAATGGAAAGAACTTTATTAAGACTATGCTGAATGTCGGCAAGACCCATGACACTGTCTGTGTGGTTAATGACCAGATCGGCACACCGACCTATACATATGATTTGGCTCGACTGCTCATTGATATGAATGAAACTGAGAAGTACGGCTATTATCACGCCACCAATGAGGGAGGCTACATCAGTTGGTACGATTTTACAAAAGAAATCTATCGTCAGGCTGGTTATAAGACGGAAGTCCTGCCGGTGACCACAGCGGAATACGGTCTGAGTAAGGCTGCTCGTCCATTCAACAGCCGTCTGGACAAGAGCAAGCTGGTAGAAGCTGGATTCACTCCGCTTCCGACCTGGCAGGATGCACTGAGACGTTACCTGAAAGAAATCGAGCAGTAAGAGGAGATAGAGAAGATGGGACAGATTAAAGTTGAGAAAAATGTAGGTGGCATCGAGGGTCTCTGCGTTATTGAGCCCGCTGTTCACGGCGATGTCCGTGGCTATTTCATGGAAACCTACAACGAAAAAGATATGAAGGAAGTTGGCATCGACATTCATTTTGTACAGGATAATCAGTCCATGTCCACGAAGGGCGTGCTGCGCGGTTTGCATTTCCAGAAGCAGTATCCGCAGTGCAAGCTGGTACGTGCCGTGCGTGGCACTGTGTTTGATGTTGCAGTTGATCTTAGAAGCAATTCCGAAACTTATGGTAAGTGGTATGGTGTGACTTTGTCTGCTGAGAATAAAAAGCAGTTCCTCATTCCGGAGGGATTTGCACACGGTTTCCTTGTTCTGAGCGATGAAGCAGAGTTCTGCTATAAGGTGAATGACTTTTGGCATCCGAACGATGAGGGTGGTATGGCTTGGAACGACCCGGAGATTGGCATTGAATGGCCGGAACTGAAGGGTGAGTACAAGGGAAGCGCAAGTGCAGAAGGCTACACGCTGAAAGATGGTACTGCGCTGAAGCTGAGTGATAAGGACCAAAAGTGGCTGGGACTGAAGGAGACTTTTAAATTTTAAAATGTTACATAGTCATTTTTAATAAAGCGACTGGATCTGAAATAAAAAGACAGCCACGATTTGAAAAATGTCTTTTATAGTGAGGAAAAAAATGTCTGAATATCTGATAAAAATTATAAATCGAGTTATCGGAATTCTTAAAATTCTGTGCTGGAAAATTTTATATGGGAGTCGCTTTCATTCTGGTAAAATGACTTTCTTTTATCCAGGATGTCATTTGATGATTGAAAAAACAGGAAGCATTAATATTGGCGATAATTGTTTTTTTAATCGTGATTGTTCAATGACATCTCTGGGCAAAATTAATATAGGCAATGATTGTATATTTGGGGAAAATGTTAAGATATACGATCATAACCATAGAACTGATGCGACAAAAGGCCCTTTCAGAAAACAAGGTTATGTTATTGGACGAGTTGAAATTGGATCTAATGTTTGGATTGGAAGTGATGTCTTAATCCTTCCTAACATTAGAATTGGAGACAACGTCATCATTGCGGCCGGTGCGATAGTTACAAAAGACATTCCAGACAATGTGACTTACATACAAAAGAGAAACAGTGTGGAGGTGCCAAATGGAAAATAATCTCCGATTTAGTATTGTTGTACCGATTTATAATGTTGAAAAATTTCTTGATCAGTGTATAACAAGTGTCCTAAGCCAGAAATATGATAATTATGAACTGATTCTTGTGGATGATGGCGCTACCGATGATAGCGGCAAAATTTGTGATGCTTATGCTTTGAAGAATGACCACATTCGAGTCATACATAAAGCCAATGGGGGATTAGTTAGTGCTCGAAGAGCTGGTGTAATGGTTGCAAAGGGTGAGTATGTTGGATATGTGGATGGAGATGACTGGGTAGCTGATAATTGGCTTGTAGAAGTTGATAAAGTGATTACGGAATCTCATCCGGATATTGTGGAATATAATGCGTTTAAAAGCACAGATGGAAAAAATATTGAAATGAAAACCTCGCATTTTAGAGGATTCTTTGACGAGAAAGAAGTCAAAGAAAAGATTATTCCATGTATGCTTTGTGACAAAGATCAAAGATTTTACACGTTCGGTGTTTTGCCAGCTGTATGGTCTAAAATGATTAAGACCGAAATTCTAAGAGATAATCTTTGTTCTGAAGACAAGATTACTTTTGGTGAAGATGTTGCCTGTATATACAACAGCATATTAAAATGTAAATCCTTTTATGGAATCGACATTCCAGTATACTATTATCGACAAAACAGTCAATCTATGACAAAAGCGTATGATGCGCGGCGATTTGAAAGACTAGAAGTCTTATTTGCTTATCTAAATAAGAAACTGCTACGGAATAATAGACAGCTGAAAAGTCAATATGATAACTATATTTTGTTCTGTGTTTTTTATGCGTCCCTGAATGAAGCAAAGAACAATACTAGTTTCAAAGAAATGGGAAAGAAATTTGAAGATGGATTAAAAAGACTTGATTTAGAAAACTTCGTCAATGAAACAACCATAAAGATTGGTATTCCGTGGAATGTGATGCTTTATCTCATAAAGAAGAAAAAGTATAGAATGTTGATGGTATTATGCAGAGCGATTGTTAAAGTCAAGTATTCATATAAAGCATAAGGAAATGATTATGAAAAAAATTTGTTTTATAACACGCCATGCAATTGTAAATTATGGCTCTTTTTTGCAGACGTATGCTACACAAAAACTATTTGAAGACTACGGATATAATGCGGAAGTTTTGGATTATGTTCGAGAAGATGAAGAGTATCATAATGTGACAGAACTACTGTTAAAAAAATCCAAAAAATGGAATCGGAATACTTTTACTAGACTTATATATAGAATCGTTCAATGGCCAGATCACTATATTTGTGGAAGAGCATTTGAAAAGGAAAGAGCCAAATATCTGAATTTGAGCGAGCGCATTACAAATCTGGTTGCAGATGCAAGCAAAATACCGACAGCTGATATTTATTGTACAGGTAGTGATCAAGTTTGGGGAGAAATTGCTCAAGATGATGTAGATCCTATGTATTTCTTGAGTTTTGCTACACATGATGCGAGAAAAATAGCCTTTTCTGCGAGTTTTGGAAAAGAAAGTTATCCGAAAGAAAGAATTGATAAGTTCAAAGAATTATTACGTGGATATGACTATATAACTGTGCGAGAAGATAGTGCGGTTAATATAGTAAATAGAGCTGGATATGAGGCAACACAGATTCTTGATCCAACAATGATTTTTGGTGGAGATAGATGGAGAAAACAATTGCTGCCGATACATGAAAAAGGATATGTGTTGCTTTATCAACTTAATGCCAATCATGAAATGGATGAATATGCAAAGCAATTTGCGGATAAAGCGGGGTTAAAATTGCTTAGAGTTTCTGTTGAGGCTCATAACTGTATGCGAGTAGGAAAATTTAAGCTGTGTTTATCGCCGTTTAAATTTTTATCATATATTGCAAATGCAGAATATATGATTACAGATTCTTTTCATGGTACTGCTTTTGCAATCATGTTTAACAGGCAGTTTGTCGAAGTATTACCAAAAGAAAAAATTGCGAGAAATTTGAGCGTTTTGAAACAGTTTGGACTAGAAGATAGAATCTTAAATAGTCTTAGTGATTTTTCCTATATTGATAAAAAAATTGACTATAAGATTGTAGATGATACTTTAGAAAAATATCGGAGACAATCGAATGAACTGTTAAAAAAATGCTTATATGATGGAGAAATGTAAGGATGATTGAAGTAAACATAGTGGGGCAATTGGGAAATCAACTTTTTGAGTATGCGTGTGCACGACAGTTGCAGGAAAAATATGGCGGAAAGATTTGTCTTAACACATATGAAATGCAACAGAATACGCCAAATTTTCGTTTGGCTTTGCTCGACTTTAATTTAAATGAAAATGTGGAGGTTATCTCAGAAAGACCGTTAAAGGAAGCAAATGCAGATAACTATTCAGTCAAAATTTTAAGAAAATTTTTTCCAGACTTGTACTTTAACATAATGGCGAAAAAAGGCGTTTTTGTTTGGAAATCCGCACGGATTTATAAACCTTTGCCTTTATTAAATGAAAAATTGCAGAAGCGAATTGTTCTCAATGGTTACTGGCAAAGCGAAAAGTATTTTTCTGACGTGGCAGAAATTCTTCGGATGGAACTCACTCCGAAAAAACCAGTTCAACCACAAAATGAAGAACTATATAATAAAATTAGAAATACAAATTCTGTTTGCGTTACTATTCGTCGTGGAGATTTTATGAATGATAAGAACAAAGGTACTTTTTATATATGTGATAATACATATTTTAGAAATGCTCTTGCCTATATAAAAAAATGCCTGCCGGATTGTACATTCTTTGGCTTTTCCGATGATATAGATTGGGTGAAAAATAATATGGAATTTCCAGGAGAAGTCTATTATGAGAGTGGAGTGGATCCAGTATGGGAAAAATTGCGTTTAATGTCAGCGTGTAAACATTTTGTACTGTCCAACAGTTCGTTCAGTTGGTGGGCTCAGTATCTGTCAAATGAAGAGAAAAGAATTGTGGTTGCACCGGATATCTGGTATAAGACGGGAAAACATGCTAAAGCAGATTTATATCAAGATAATTGGAAATTAATACATGTAGGGTGAGAGAATGGAAGCTATTTTTGCGGGAATTGTTTTATTCAATCCGGAAATTAGTAGATTGAAGGAAAACATCACACATATTTTAGGCCAAGTAGATCGGCTAATATTGGTAGACAATGGATCTAGTAATAAAGAAGAAATTCAGAGTGAAATCCAAAGTTTTAACACAGACAAAATACTATATATAAACTTACAAAAAAATAAAGGAATTGCAACGGCGCTTAATGTTATTGCGGATTCAACGGAAAGTTGTGGTGTAAAGTGGGTTCTTACATTGGATCAAGATACCGTATGTAAAGATGACATAATTGAAAAGTATAGACCGTATTTGTCTATGAAAAATGTTGGACAGTTTACATGCCTTTATCAAGACAGAAATTTTTTAGAAGATGAATGTAAAAAGGAAGGCTCTGGATTTGGTAATTTAAAGAAAGTACCATGGTGTATTACTTCAGCGGCATTGCTTAATGTGGAAGCATGGAAAAAAGCCGGAAAATTTGATGAGAGTCTTTTTATTGATCAGGTTGATTACGACATGTGCCTTACGATGAGAGAGAAAGGGTATTATATATATCAAGTTGGCTTTGTGGGGTTTGTTCATGAGATAGGACAGGGACACATTGTAAAAGTCGGACCTTGGAAAATAAAAACATGGAATCACTCACCCTTTAGAAGATATTATGGAACGAGAAATGCGATGCTTGTTTCGCGAAAGCACAAAGAACTCAGTGAAGTATGCGCATTTCTTGGAGCAGTGAAGCATATTATTATCATTTTTATTTTTGAAGATCAAAAATTAGAAAAACTAGGCGCCGGATTGAAAGGACTCAAGGATGGTATGAAGGAGAAAAGGTAAGATGATTATAAATATTATAGTTCCAGGTATAGGATTGTCAGGGGGCATGAGAGTTCTTTTTCAGTATGGTGAAATGCTTAAAGCTAAAGGACATGATATCATTTTTTACACACCGTTAAAGGCATATGATGTGCAAAATAACAAATCAATAATTTTAAATAAGATGCATGTCGTAACGAACACAATTAAAAGAATTTATGGTTATGAGATAAAGAAAAAATATAAAAAAACTCAGTTTGATGTGAAAGTGCTTCCAGTTCCGGTTGTTTCCGATCGATACATTAGAAATGCTGATATTTGTATGGCGAGTGCGTGGCCAACAGCTTTTTCAGTAGCTAGATTGAGTCCAAATAAAGGTAAAAAAGTATATTTCATTCAAGACTATGAAATATGGAATAACGAAGAACTTGGAAGAAAATCATATACACAACCTTTACGACATATTGTAATATCAACTTGGATAAAAAATAAATTAATAGAGCAACTTGGTGCAGAGGATGCGCCAATTGTTTTTGATGGGCTGGATTTAGAGGTATTTAATAATCCGGAAAAGAAATACGAGTTTGGAAATCGAACGATTGAGGTTTTAATGCTGTATCATAATCTTCCCAAAAAGGGTGTGAAAGATGGGCTGATAGCATATAAAAATTTAAAAGACAGATATCCTAATGTGAAATTAACAATGTTTGGGTTGACAGATCGACCGGACATTTCTGATGAGATTGTATATTATAAGGATCCGTCAAGAGAAGAATTAAAAGGATTATATAAAAAGGCGGATATCTTTCTATATACATCGAGAGAAGAAGGATGGGGATTGACACCGCTTGAAGCAATGGCAAGTAAGTGCGCTGTAGTAGGAACAAATACAGGTTGTATGTTGGATATTGGTTCGGATAGAGAAAATGCTTTGCTTTGTGAACCAGGCGATGTCAGAAAAATGACGGAAAACCTATGTGAACTATTTGAAAATCATGAAATGCTAATTAAGCTTGCTGAAAATGGCTACAAAACTGTACAACAGTTTTCGTGGAATAATTCTGTAAACCAGCTAGAAAGGGAATTAAGGAATATATGCGATGAAGATAAAGACTGAAACAATAACGTTTTCAATCTGGAGCGTTATACTGTTTAGTAGAATATTAATAAGTCAAGATAGCAGTGTGATTTCAAGCCCTCTGAAAATATACTATATTTCATCAGCACTTTTGATTGTATTTGCTTTTTTTCAATGGATACGCAACTCTAAAAAGTTGAAACTAAACCCAATACTTTTTTGGGGAAGCTCATTCGGCGTGTATGTGTTTTTGTTTGGAAAGATTCTTGTGAATAATAGTTTAAAGGATTTGACAGAGTTTATGTTTAAGGCCCTAGTGATATTTTATATTCTTGTTTTTATAATGGCTTCCTATATAAAAGACAAGAAATGTAGAATAGTTACTTTTGTAAAAACAACATTTTGGACATTCACGATAGGAATAATTTTTAGCGCTGCGTTAAATTGGGATGGAAAACTCGCACTTGGCGAGTTAGTAAGTAATGTTTTTGGCGGATATACAAGAACTAGAGCTGCATTTGGTTTTTACCATCCGAATGCAGCAGCTAATATAGCACTTTGTGTTATTGTTTTATCCAGTTATTTAGTTTGTAAAAATAAGAAAAAAACTGTGTATTTCATAATAGATATATTTATGATGTACATTATATTGGCAACAGCATCTAGAACTGCGCTAAGTACGCTTATATTATTTCTTGTGCTGATATTATATAGTAGATTGTTAAATATAATTAAAAGTAATAATGGAAAAAGAGGCTTAATAGCTGGACTTGTCTTGATTATAATTACACTTATACTTTTTAATAGTGAAAATGGTGTGGAGGGGTTATTTACATTATCCAATAGGTCTTATAATTTTGTATATAATGTTCCAGTATTGGTAAAAAGTGGACGACTTTGGATTGGATTAGGATTGATAGGTTCAGGTGAATTTTATCAATTGCCACAGTACAATACCTTTTTTGTTGATAACTATTTTCTCTATGTTTTGATGTCAACAGGAATTATTGGTCTGATTTTTATTTCGTGTTTTATGCTGTTTATTTTGAAAAGACTTTTAAATCAATCTAGTAATGATTCATTTAAAAGGTTAACATTAATTGTGTTTGGAATAAACGTATTTTCAAGTCTGGGCGAAGCATGTTTTATGCATCCTTCTTTTGCATCTTGTTTTGCTTTTACAGTATTGTATATCGCCTATGCATGCAGCAAGGAACAAAATGAAGTAGTAGAATATGAAGGGAGTACATTATGAGAAATGTGTGCAACAAAAATCAATGCACAGGCTGTATGGCGTGTGTGGATATATGTGCGAAGAACGCCATACACATTGTTGATGCTATTGATGCTTTTAATGCAGTTATTGACGAGGGCAAATGTGTTAATTGCGGTATGTGCGAGAAAGTATGTCAACAAAAGAATGTACCTCAATTACGCTCGCCAATTATTTGGAAACAAGGTTGGACGTATGATGATAAAACTCGAATGAGGTCTGCATCCGGTGGAATTGCGACGGAACTGGCAAGAACATTTATAGAAAAAGGTGGAAAAGTTTGTAGCTGCCTTTTCCGTGGGGGGAACTTTGTTTTTGATATAGTAGAAGATGTAAACAGATTAGATTGTTTTGCTGGGTCAAAATATATTAAAAGTAATCCGATAGGCATTTATAAGACTATAAAAAGAGAACTCGCTAAGGAGACTGAAATTCTTTTTATAGGATTACCTTGCCAAGTTGTGGCTTTAAGAAATTATGTTGGAGATTCTCTAGGTGAAAAGCTTACTACCGTTGATTTAATTTGTCATGGGACACCATCACCTAAGATTTTGGATATGTTTTTAAAGCAGTATGGTGAAGATATACGCACGGCTGAGTCTATTGACTTTCGAGTCAAGGGGAACTTTCAAGTATCAGAGCGTTCTCATACCATAGCAACACGCGGAGTATGTGATAGATATATGATTTCGTTTTTGTCTGCACTATCTTATACAGAAAATTGTTATAGCTGTAAGTATGCGCAAGAAAATCGGCCGGGCGATATTACATTAGGTGATTCATGGGGAACAGAACTCTCAGAAAACGAATGGCATAAAGGTGTTTCACTTGTATTATGCCAGACAGAAAAAGGAAAAACCCTTTTGGAATTGGCTAAAATCAAATTGGTTGATGTAAATATTGAAAAAGCGAAAAGCCATAATCACCAATTGGAGCATCCGTCAAAGGCTCCAAAATCGAGAGACAGGTTTGTTCAACATATAAAACACGGTATGAAGTTTAATCGTGCGGTTTTGCTCGCGCTTCCTAAAGATTGTGGAAAACAAGCAGTAAAAGAAGTTTTAATCAAGTGCAAGTTATTGGCTCCTGGGGGGGTAACGTATCAAATTAGTGTGAGTGATTAATGTTTGATAAAAGATGTTGGGATAGAAGATAATTTGGATTTGAAAATTAAATGGAAGGAAGTGTATAAAGAAGAATGAAGAATATGCCATTGATATCAGTCATTGTACCCGCATATAACGTGTCAAGTTCTATTGCAATGACACTTGATTTGTTGCAAAGACAAACTTATGATAACTTGGAGATAATTTGTATTAATGACGGTTCTACTGATTCCACTCCCGATATTATTAATGTATTAAAACAAAAGGATTCAAGAATTGTACTAATAAATAAGGAAAATGGAGGCGTCTCTTCGGCAAGAAATATTGGCTTGAATAATGCGCATGGAGAATACGTGTGTTTTTTTGACCCTGGAGATGAAGCTGATTCTGATTTTGTTATGTATTTATATAAATTGTTATTGAGTGAAAAAGCAGATTTGGCAATTTGTTCATATAACTTCAAAATGGAAAATGGACAAATACTGGACAGAAATCGGTTCTATGAAATTGTAGATAAAAATACGATTTTTAATCAAGAGGAAGCATTAACAGAAATTATAAAAGTCTATGGTAAATTTTGTGGTCATGTATGGGATAAATTGTTTATTAGGAGCAAAATTGGAGCTATTCGCTTTGATGAAAACATCCACAATTGTGAAGATACATTGTTTGATGTGCAATATATCAAGAATTGTCAAAAAGTTATACTTGGACCAGAAGTGCATTATGATTATATACAAAGTAACACTAGTGTGACGCATGGTAAATATTCGTACAAGTTTCATTCAGGACTTTGTGCATGGTGTAGAATAATAGCAGAACTTGATAGTTATGTTGAACGAGAACTACTAAATAAAAATATGAGTGTATTGGTGACAATGTACTCACGAATGGCATGGAAAAGTTTGAATAGGGAAGAACAAAGAAAGTATAAAAAGGATTTTATAAAGTTAATGAATCAGTATCATTCTTTTTCGTCAATAAAGCAACTGATAAAAAGGATAATATGTAAAGTATACTGGCTA
>ENA-ORUI01003729-ORUI01003729.1-human-gut-metagenome-genome-assembly--contig:-NODE-3729-length-10595-cov-2.998102_pt1 | contig 10595 bp, 9 predicted proteins | sample MGYA00242078_ERZ509205 | MGnify/ENA primary metagenome ERZ509205 (study PRJEB26280, sample SAMEA2338828) | human gut metagenome | biome: human gut; feature: human-associated habitat; material: faeces... | reverse complement strand
GCTTATTATTAACATCCATGAAATGTCTTTCAATTTTCCATTCGTTTCCAGACGCGAACTGTAAAAACAATTACAACTGCCTTATCGTTGTATGAATACTTTGCCTCCATGAGAAAAGTCGTTAATAAAAAACCTTCCACCTCATGTTGCAGAGGAGGAAGGTTCGTTAAGACGTATAAAGACGGGGAGAGGCGTTTTACTCGTCGTCTTCCGCGTCAAAGGCGGAGTCTTCGGAATCGAAGTCCTTATCCAGGTGGGCGGTGAATTTCTTCACGCGCTGCTGGGCAGGGAGCGGGGAAAGCACCATGTGCATGGTGTTGCCGGCCAGGCGCGGGGCCTGGTCCACCTGCGCCATGGTCTTCATGTCCGCGATGACTTTGTTGAAAACGTCGTAGCCAAGCTCCTGGTGGGCGTTCTCACGACCGCGGAAACGGAGCTGGAAACGGACCTTGTGGCCATGATCCAGAAAGCTTTCCGTACGGGCCATTTTCACATTATAGTCATTGGTATCCGTACCGATGCGGAGCTTGATTTCCTTAAGCTTGACGGTTCGGCTCTTGTTGTTTTTCTGGAGTTTGGCCTGCTGGTATTTGTACTTGCCGTAATCAACCACGCGGCATACGGGCGGATCAGCATTGCCGGCCACTTCCACCAGGTCCAGACCAAGAGCCCTGGCTTTTTCCAGCGCGTCGCGCGTGTTCATGACGCCCAGCTGGTCGCCGTTGGCAGTCACTACCCGCACGCGGGGCGCACGAATCCGTTCATTGATCCGAGTCTGATCGCCGCGGTCACGGCGGCGATTTCCGTCATTATTCTTCGTTGGCTTGGTTGGCACGTCCGGATACTACTAAACTAAAAGGAATAACTTGGCAACTCAAATCACGGGAGAAATATGACGCTCCGCGATTTCCCGGGCCACGAGGTCCGCAAATTGCTCAAAGGGCATCGCCCCCAGATCCCCCTTGTCCCGGTGGCGGACGGAGACGGTGCCGTCTTCCGCCTCCCGCTGGCCGAGCACCAGCATGTAGGGAACGCGGTCCAGGCGGGCGTTGCGGATTTTGGCGCCGATTTTATCCGGCGTTTCGTCCACCGTGACGCGCACTCCCCTCGCGGACAGGGCGGCGCGATGCGCGGCGGCCACGTCCGTCACCTTGTCGGAGATGGGCAGCACGCGCACCTGTTCCGGAGAAAGCCAGGTGGGGAATTTCCCTTCAAAGTGTTCAATCAGAAGCCCCGTGAAGCGTTCCATGGAGCCGAAGGGGGCGCGGTGCACCATCACGGGCCGGTGCGGCTTGTTGTCCGCTCCGGTGTAATGGAGGTCAAAGCGTTCCGGCAGGTTGTAGTCCACCTGCACGGTGCCCAGCTGCCATTCGCGGCCGATGGCGTCGCGCACGATGAAGTCGATCTTGGGGCCGTAGAAGGCGGCTTCCCCAGCTTCCTCGCTGTAGTCCGCCCCCAGCCATTCCGCGGCTTCCCGCAGGGCCTGTTCCGCTTTGTCCCAGTTTTCCGGGGAACCCACGTATTTGTCGCTTTCCGGGTCGCGCATGGAAAGGCGCACGCGGTAGTCAGTCATGCCCAGCGTGCCGAAAATAGTTTTCACGATGCCCAGGCACTGGCGGATTTCCCCGGCAAGCTGGTCCGGCGTGCAGAAGATATGGGCGTCATCCTGCGTGAAACCGCGCACGCGCGTCATGCCGCCCAGCTCTCCGCTCTGTTCCCAACGGTACACCGTGCCGAATTCCGCCAGCCGCACGGGAAGGTCCCGGTAGGAGTGGGCGTCATTCGCGTAAATCTTGATGTGGTGGGGGCAGTTCATCGGCTTGAGCATATAGCCCTCAATGGTGCCGGTGGCCAGGCCGTTGAACAGTTCCGCGCAGGAAGCCCCCTCCTGGCTGAGTTTTTCCATGGCGTCCCGTTCCGGGATAGGCGCGTACTGGCTTTCCTGGTAATACGGGAAGTGCCCGGACGTGCGGTACAGGTCCAGCTTGCCGATGTTGGGCGTGTACACCTGGGAGTAGCCCAGCTTGTCCAGCTCTTCCGTGATGAAGTCCTGCAGGGAACGGCGGATAAGAGCCCCCTTGGGCTTCCAGAGGATGAGCCCCTGCCCCACGGATTCGTCAATGCAGAACAGGCCCAGTTCGCGGCCCAGTTTGCGGTGGTCGCGGCGCCGCGCCTCTTCCAGCCGTTCCAGGTGTTCGTCAAGCTGGGTGCGGTTCGGGAAACAGGTGCCGTAAATGCGCTGGAGCATGGGGCGGTTTTTGTCCCCCTTGTAGAAGGCGCTCGCCACGCTCATGATTTTGAATGCCTTGCAGTTGCCCGTGCGGCCCACGTGAGGACCGGCGCACAGGTCCGTAAAATCCCCGTTGCGGTAGAGGGAAATCTCCTCGTCTTCCGGGATGTCGTTCAGCAGGTCAATCTTGAAGCGGGAAGGCTCGCTGCGGGGGCCCAGGGCGCCCAGCTCCCCGGATTCCGCCATCTTCATGGCATCCGCGCGGGAAATGACTTCCTTCTGGAAAACCTGGTTTTCCTTCACCACTTTTTTCATCTCATCCTCAATGCGTTCAAAGTCCTCTGTGCTGATGCGGTGGTCCAGCTCCACGTCGTAATAAAAACCGTTATCCACGGCAGGCCCGCCGGCCAGCTGGGCATCCGGCCAGAGGCGGCAAATGGCCGTAGCCAGAACGTGCGCGCAGGAGTGGCGCAGCCGTTCCAGATCAGACATCTGTTGGCGTTCTTCAAGAGTCTTTCTTTCCTTGTGTTCGGACATACGCGCATCAGTAAACCTCTCTTAAACGCTGTTGGCAAATGCAAAAAGACCTTCTTCCCGAAAATTCAAGGCATGAACGCCGCGGGAAAGCCCTTTCCTCCGGCTTCCGGATTCTTCTTCCGGAACGCATCCTTTCCCCCCTTTTTGTTCGCTTTTCCCCGGAGTCCAGGGTTGTCCGCCCTGCGGCAACGGCCGCGTCAACATTCCCAACGAATGATTTACACCCGCAGCCGTTTATGCCATAGTGGCGGCCAGCGGTCATGAACATCCTCCCCCTCTCCCTTTTCTGCCTCTGCCTCTGCTGCGGGTTTTCCCGGGGCGGCCAGCCGCCGGAAGGCGCTCCTGTCCGTTTCCGGATCAATATGGATCAGGCTGCGGGAAACAAGGCTCCGTCCACGGGACCCGTTCCGGACCAGAGCACGCCGTTGAACGCGGCCAAACTGCTGCTCCGCGCCCTTCAGGAAAAAACGGACTGGAAACACGAGCCGTACAAGTCATTGCCCGCCACTTCCCCCTTTGTAAGCCAACTCAGGCTGAAAAGCATCCTTTCCCGCATGGAGGCGGTCCAGGGGTATGTCACCGGAGCGGCCCCGGAACGTCCGCCCTTTGTGGATGAAGACTCCATCATTGCCGAAGGCGACCTGGCGATGGCCTACATCCTGCTGCCGGACAAGGCCAACCCGTACGTTTATGCGGCCACCGCCGTGGCCCTGGTGAAGAAAGAAGGCCAATGGAAGGCCTCCCTGACTCCCGGAAGTTTCGACAACACATTTCTTCCCTTTGACGACGGCATCCGTGAGAAAGCGAAAAAAATATCCTCGGAGGCCAAGAAGAAAATTTTCGGCCTCGCCCACCAGTACTCCGTAGCCGCCGTTAAAGCCGCCTTGGAACATATCAAGCGTTTCCGCCAGGAAAACGTCAGGGGAACAACGGACGACGAACTCAAGAACCTGCTCATCCGGGCCGTGAAGGGGGATGACCCGGCCCTCATCGCCGCCCTGCTCGTTTCCCCGTATTATACGGAATCCGCCATTACCCAGAGCGCACGCCTCATTCCCGTGGTCAAGGCCATGCGCCTCCAGGACAGAAGGGAGGAAAACCGCTATATCCAGCCTACCCACCTCAGCTTCATGACCTTTCCGAATACCATCCTGGTTCCCCTGAGCCCCCATCCGGATGACCAGATGGCCCCGAACAGCCGTGAAGAAGACCAGCAGGAGGAAGCCAATAAAAACAACGCGAAGAAGAACGGCAAGGACATCCACAGCATCGGAGCCATGACCATCCTGCCGCCGCGCATGAGCATGCCGGACATAGACAAACCCGCTCTCATTTACCGCTATGCGCTGGAAAAAACCAAGGATCCCACAGACGGCCTTCCCGTCTTCAAGATGAACCTGACGGACGCTTTCGCTTCCTGGAATCTGAAACCGGACGAATCCACCACCGCCCGCATCATGGCGGATTTCCATCGGACGTATCCTCCGCTGTCCTTTCCCACGCCGGAAGAGGCCGTAACCGCCGCCGGCCGCGCCCTGGCGAACCGGGACAGCCTGGCCATGATGCGCATGCTGGCCCCGTCCAACTTCGCCTCCGTGAAGGAATTTGAAGACGCGCTCTCCCAATTGAAAACAGTCATGGGGAGGATTCCCACCCCGCACACCGGGGTAAGGGAAAAAGACGTTCCCGAAGTCAAAGCGGCGTATATTCCCGCTGCCAGAGACGGCTGCGCCGGAATCAAGGCCACCATCGGCGTGCGTACAGCAGTTGGAAATGAATTCTCCGTCAACAACCTGCACTTCATCCAAACGGACGGCGGCTGGATGCTCGCCGGGGCCGATGCGGAACAGCCGCTGGAACTGGAGGCCCCCAAGGCTCCCTGATCATATCCGTCCCGGAACGCCATGCCTTCCTAAAAACCTTTTCATTACCACACCATGATGAATCTACCGATACGGCCTCGCCGCAACAGAAAATCCGCCAACATCCGGGGTCTTATCCGGGAAACCTCCCTTTCCCCGGAACACCTCATCTATCCCGTCTTCGTCCATGAAGGGACCGGGAACCAGCCCATCCCCTCCCTGCCGGGCTGCACGCGCTGGAGCGTCAAGGGACTGGTAGAAGAAGCCAAACGCCTGATGGATCTGGGCATCCGGACGCTGGATCTTTTTCCAGCCATTCCGGATGAGAAAAAAACGCCGGACGCCTGCGAAGCCTGCAACCCTGACGGCCTCATCCCGCGCACCATTTACGCGCTCAAAAGCGAAGTGCCGGGCATCACCGTCATGACGGACGTTGCCCTGGATCCCTACAATTCCGACGGCCATGACGGCCTGGTGGAATTCCGCTCCGACGGAACGATGGAAATCCTTAACGACGATTCCGTGGAGGTTCTCTGCCGCCAGGCATTGTGCCACGCGGATGCCGGGGCGGATATCGTCTCCCCCAGCGACATGATGGACGGCCGCGTGGCCGCCATCCGCGCCACCCTGGATTCCGAAGCCCTGGACGATGTCTCCATCATGGCCTATACCGCCAAGTACGCCAGCGCTCTGTACGGGCCGTTCCGCGGAGCTCTGGAGAGCGCGCCCAAGGAAGGGGATAAAAAAACCTACCAGATGGATCCCGGCAACATCCGGGAAGCCCTTAGGGAAGCGCAGCTGGATGAAGCTGAGGGAGCGGACATCCTGATGGTGAAACCCGCCACATTGTATCTGGACGTTATGGCCGCCATGCGGAAGCAGGTGACCCTTCCCATAGCCGCCTACCATGTCAGCGGGGAGTACCTGATGATCAAGTCCGCCGCAGCTTCCGGCTGGCTGGATGAACGGGAAACAGTTCTGGAGACTCTAATATCCATCCGGCGCGCCGGGGCCGATATGATCCTTACGTATTACGCCCCCCAGGCCGCCGAATGGCTTCAACAACGCTGACGCCGCACGGCCACCGTACCGGAGGTGGACGTACGGGTCAGAACACCGCCCTCCGCATGTCCACCTCCACGAAAATCATTGTCGGCATCGTGATCGTCGTCGTTATGGCGCTCACTTCCTTCTGGGGTGTTTACGCTCCTTCTTTTTCGGAAGCCTATATACTGCCCGTCCAGATGACGGCGGCTGACGGAACACCGCTTGGCGACTTCCAGTGCCGTCCTGTACCCGGGGAAAACGGAAAGACGCTCCTGGTCTTCCGGGATGCGGATTTCCTGCGCCAGACTACGGGCGGCATGGTGCATTCCAAAATCATCCTTTCCTACAAAGGCACGCCGTTCTTTGAAGGAATTGTCCCCGGTCCCATGGAGGCCATTGAAATTCCCTCCGGCAGCCTTCCTCCCCCCTTCCGGGAACTCCGGCATCACTAAGGCCCCCCCGGGAAGACGGCCTGTTATGGCATTGTTACTGAAAGGGCGCAGGTTTCTCTATACAACAGGGGAAATATTGTGGTTTTATAGAATCAAACGATGAGTGATTCAGCCTATACCATTCTGATTGCGGAGGACGACGACAGCATCAGGCATGCCCTGACGGACGTTCTGACCGCCTCCGGCTACGAAGTGCTGGCTCTGGAAGAAGGCCTGGCCGCCATCCATGCCGTGCGGGAACGCAATTTCGACCTCGCCCTGCTGGATGTGGCCATGCCGGGCGCGGACGGATTCCAGGTGCTGCAGGTCATGTCTGAGGAACGCCCCGGAACGCCTGTCATCATGCTCACGGCCCGTGGAGAGGAGGAAGACCGCGTGCAGGGGCTCAAGCTGGGGGCGGACGACTATATTGTCAAGCCGTTCAGCATCCGGGAACTGCTCGCCCGCATCGAGGCCGTTCTGCGCAGGTCTCCGGAACGGCCGCGTCAGCTCCGGGAAATCAGGATCCCCGGCGCCACCCTGGACAGCGCCAACCGCCTGATCACCTTTAAAGACGGGAGGGAAACCTCCCTGACCGCGCGGGAATTCGAATTCCTCACCTATATGGCCACCCACCCCAACCGCGTTATCACGAGGGACGAACTGCTCCGGCGCGTATGGGACGTGGACCCGCGCCTGACGGATACGCGCTCCGTGGAAATGACCGTCATGCGTCTCCGGGACAAGCTCGGGGCCGCCTCCGCCTCCCCCCTGGAGACGCTTAGAAGCCAGGGCTACCGCTGGAATTCATCCTTCGTTTCCTGATCCGTGAACCGGCGCATACGCATCATTCTGCTGGCAATCAGCCTGCTGCTGGTCATCGGCACGCTCGGATGGCTCACCCATGTTCTGCTGGTGCAGGCGGAAGAAACAGGCCATTCCGAACAGCGTATCAGGGTGGAAGCCCTGGCCCATGAAGCCAAGCTGGAAATGGACCGCCTTCTGACCTCCTTCATCACATTCGAACAGGCCCGCGGCTATTTTGAATACCAGCCCGTTTACGCCTACAAACGCCCCTATGACCTGAGGATGGGCGCCCCGGCCCCCGGAGAAGCAACCCGTGGTTCCAATCTCGCCGCCTACCTGCCGGACTACGTTACAGCCTTCATTCAGATTTCCCCTGCCGGGCGCGTAACCGGCCCCGCTCTTCCCCCGGAGCTTTCCGGGCGGCTGAATGAACAGAAGGACCTTTACCAGCGGCTGAACGGCAAGGTCTCCTCCCTTACCTCCGTTCCGTCCAGCGGAAACCTCTGGACGGATATCCGGAATGAAATTCTGCATGAATCTCCGGAACCGGAGCCAACGGCATCCGGCGTTCCGGCACAAGTGGAAACTGTCACTTCCTTCGTTCCCGTGGAAGACGGAGGGAACCTTTACATCCTGCGCCAGGTGCATACCAGCCGCGGCATTTATTTGCAGGGGGCCCTGATGAACATGGACAACCTGAACAGACGCCTGCCCGGCCAGGTAAAGATGCTGCTTCCCCACAGCCGCCTGGCAACCTTCGACCCGTCCTCCCCGCCCCCGGAGGAAACCCGGCAGGCGGGCGCACTCCCCTTTGCCAACGCCCCCCTGGTTTTCCTTCCGGGAGACACCGGAGCCGTTCCTCTTCAGGACCACAAAAAAATGCTGACCTGGACGCTCACCCTCATCTGGAGCATGGTGCTCCTGGGTGCGGCTGGGGTCATCTGGCTCATGCTGGGAACCTTCCGCCTGGAACAGCGCCGCGGGGACTTCGTCTCTGCCGTCACCCATGAACTCCGGACGCCCCTCACGTCCTTCTCCCTGTACACGGAAATGCTGGAAGACGGCATGGTGCCGGAACAGAAAAAGCCGGAATACTATGCCAACATGCAGCGGGAATGCCGCCGTCTGGAACACCTGATTGAAAACCGGCAGGACGCTGCCGATTAAAATACCGATGATCACCGCCATAATGGCGATCATAATGAGCGGATAGGTTGCGGCGCTTTTTACGCTGCGGCTGATCGCCTGGCTGCGTTCATAATAAGCGGACAGGGAATCCAGCACTTCATCCAGCCGGCCGGACCGCTCGCCGATTCCCACCATATCCAGCATGTATTTCGGAAAGCGGCCTGTTTGCGCCAAGGTGCTTTCCGCTGCGGCCAGGGGGCTTTTCCTGCGCAAAAAACGCCCCGGAAGGAGAAACTGCCATGAACAAAAAACTTTTCCGCCGTCTGCTGGCTCTGGTTCTGGCGCTGTGCCTTGTGTTCAGCCTTTCCGCCTGCGGCAAGGGTAGCGACGACGAGGACCCCGGCCTGCCCCACGCCGAAGCGGGCGGCAGCGACGTGCCCTATGCGGACGGCTTTGACACCACCGCCAAATTCAACACCGGCATGAACGGCGATACCCTGTGCATCGCCTTCAACGGCATTCAGAAGCGCGACACCGGCTACTTCCAGCCCGCGGGCGACACCATCACCCTCACCGCCGCCGCCACCAGCGACAGCGAGCAGCTGAAGAGCTTTAAGGCCGCCCTGTGGAAGCAGGGCGAGGGCACCGCCATTTATGTGGAGGGCGCCACGCTGGTGTTCACCGCCGACGGCAAGCTGTACACCGGCAGCTTCTCCGGCCTGGACCCGAACGCCAAGTACAAGGTGACCATCTCCTATGACAGCGGCTACTACACCATCAGCGGCGGTATGTCCATCTCCGGCCTGGTGGAGGCCGACGCGGCCGCGAACGATTGACCGGGCTGCGCCGTTTTTTCCGCTTCGTTGATTTTCACAGTGTCAAAGCGCTCTGCTCTCTGCCTTCGGGCGGCGGGCAGGGCGCTTTTTTCTGCGCCGTTCCCGCTTTTTTTCTTGTTCGGCGAGCGGTCACTGTCTTGTAGCAAAGCACCGGTTATGGTATACTGAAACGCAGGCGCGGCCGCAGGGCCGCCCAAAGGTGAGGAGGCAGAAACCCCATATGAACCAGCTGGAACAGGCCCGTGCCCAGATCGACACGGTGGACCGGCAGATGGCCGCGCTGTTTGAACAGCGTATGGCCGCCGTGCGTCAGGTCATTGAATACAAGCAGGCCACCGGAATGCCCATTCTGGACTCCGGCCGGGAGGCCCAGGTGATTGAAAAGAACACCGCCTACATTGCCGAGGAGGTGCTGCGCCCCTATTATGCAGACCTTCTTCGGGCACAGATGGCCCTTTCCCGCCAGTATCAGGCCTATGTGCTTGGGCGGGACGTGGTGGCCCACCAGGGGGCCGAGGGGGCTTACAGCCACATCGCCCTCACCCGGCTGTTTCCCCGGGCCAGAGCCCTGAGCCTGGCCACCTTTGACGAGGTGTTTGACGCCGTGCAGGACGGCCGGGCCGCCTACGGGGTCATTCCCTTTGAGAACAGCACCGCCGGGGATGTCTCCGATGTGCTGGATCTGCTGTACAACCATTCTCTGTACATCGTGCAGATGTACGACCTGCCCATCCGGCACAACCTGCTGGGGGTGCCCGGCGCGCACCTGCGGGACGTGACCGACGTGTACGGCCACCCGCAGGCCCTGCGCCAGAGCGAAGCCTTCCTCACCAAAACGGGGCTGGCCACCCACTCCTGGCCGCCCCAGGCCCCCAACAACGCGCTGGCGGCCCAGTATGTGGCGGCCCAGAAGGACCCCACCAAGGCGGCCACGGCCAGCGCCGAGGCGGCGGCGCTGTACGGGCTGGAGGTTCTGGCCGAGGACATCAACACCGACAGCGACAACACCACCCGCTTCATCGTCCTCAGCCGCGAAAAGCCCACGGCGGGCAACCGGTTCTCCCTGCTATTCACGCTGGACAACAAGCCCGGCAAGCTGGCCGAGGTCATTCAGGTCATCGGTGCCAGCGGCTACGATATGGAGTCCATCAAGAGCCGCCCGCTGCCCCACGTCCCCTTTGATTATTATTTTTATGTCGAGCTGGTGGGAGACCCCGCCGCCGAAAAGACCGCCGCGCTGCTGCGCGAGCTGAATCATGTCTGCCGCACGGTACGGCTGTTAGGAGTGTATACGAAATGAGCGATTTCATCGGGACAAAGCTCACCATGAATCTGGGCGAGCGCAGTTATGATATCATCCTGAAAAACGGTGCACTGGAAAACCTGTACCAGTTTGCCCGGCTGGACCGCAAGGTGGCCGTTGTCACCGACAGCGGCGTGCCTGCCCAGTATGCCCAGCGCGTGGCCGACCAGTGCCGGGAATCCACCATCATCACGGTGCCGCAGGGCGAGGCCAGCAAGAGCTTCAAGATCCTGGAAACGGTGCTCCGGCAGATGCTGGAGTTCAACATGGGCCGCGGCGACCTGGTGGTGGCCGTGGGCGGCGGCGTGGTCGGGGATCTGGCCGGATTTGCCGCTGCCATCTACATGCGGGGCATCGATTTTATCAACTGCCCCACCACCACCCTTTCCATGATCGATTCCTCCATCGGCGGCA
>ENA-ORUI01003728-ORUI01003728.1-human-gut-metagenome-genome-assembly--contig:-NODE-3728-length-10599-cov-3.208365_pt1 | contig 10599 bp, 10 predicted proteins | sample MGYA00242078_ERZ509205 | MGnify/ENA primary metagenome ERZ509205 (study PRJEB26280, sample SAMEA2338828) | human gut metagenome | biome: human gut; feature: human-associated habitat; material: faeces... | reverse complement strand
GGCTCCGTTTTCGGCGCCCACGGTGTTTTTGCAAAGCTTGCAAGGGGGAAATTGGGCGTTTATTCCAGCTTGGGCGATTGTATCACAACGCTCACGACCGGTATGATCTACCTGTTCACCTGCTTAAAAGCGCTGGGCAGCGCATTTGATGTGGGAAGCTGCACCCAGTATATCGGTGCAGCCACGGCGATGGTCGCCAATGTGTTTGCACTCACCGATATGGTCGGCGTTCTGAAGACCAACACATCGTACCTGGAAAAGACCTTTGCATTTTTAGATATTCCCAATACAATGTATCAGGGTAGTCTTACCACCGAAAAACGCTCCGATCGGCGCTATGATGTGGAGTTCAAGGATGTCTCCTTCCGTTATCCCGGCTCCGATCTCTGGGCGCTGCGCCATGTGAATATGAAGTTCAAGGTTGGCAGGCGCCTTGCCATCGTAGGTGAAAACGGCAGCGGCAAGACCACCTTCATTAAGCTCCTATGCCGCCTGTACGACCCGCAGGAGGGGCAGATCCTGCTCAATGGCATTGATGTCCGTAAGTACCGCTATGACGACTACATGCGCATCTTCTCCGTTGTCTTTCAGGATTTTCAACTTATTTGTCAGCCTTTGGGCAACAATGTGGCGGGCAGCATGGTTTATGACCACACCCGGGCAAAAAGGGCATTGATTGATGCAGGATTTGGAGACCGACTGGCAACGATGGAAAAGGGACTGGACACCGTGCTTTACAAAAACCTATCCGATGACGGTGTTGAGGTTTCCGGCGGCGAAGCACAGAAGATCGCCATTGCCCGTGCGCTCTACAAGGACGCGCCGTTCATCATCTTGGACGAGCCGACCGCGGCGCTCGATCCCATCGCTGAAGCGGAGATTTATAGCAAATTCGATGAGATCGCAGGCGATAAGACTGCAATTTATATCTCCCATCGCCTATCCTCCTGCAAGTTCTGCGATGAGATCGCCGTGTTTCACGAGGGCGAGATTATCCAGCAGGGCAGCCATGCCGAATTGCTCGCCGATTGGGGCGGCAAATACTATGCGCTTTGGAATGCACAGGCGCAGTATTATACGGAATAAAGTACAGATAGAGCAGTTCTCGCCTTTGAGGACTGCTCTATTGGATTCTCCGGTAATATTTTGTTGAGAAACCTGCTTTTGCAGAAAACCGCTTTAACAAGTCTTGTATCAGGTGCTAAATATGGTGGAGAAAAGGAGATGATAGGGACTGCATCAGCACCAAACATACAGCCAGCACAATGGCGGACGCCCGCCATTTGATCGGGGTTTTGTTCATTGACTGTTCCATATTAAGCCTCTCTTATTGATCTTCAAATCCCTTCGCAAAGCGGCGGCGAAGGTTTGAGCAGTGCTGGGAAAGCCCGCTTTCGTGCCCGATTATAGCGGGAGGAAAACGGTTTGTAAATAGGCATAAATAAAGTTTGTCAAGTGCGTGGGGTTCGGACGGATATTTTTGTCTATTTTTTGTGGGACAGATATCTCTCCGCAGTACACTGTCGAAGCTTCTCTTTGAGGGAAAATAGAAAACGGCCTTGTGCTTTGATGTAAAAATGCAACAACTCATTCTCAACCATTTTCATTGTATTAAGTTTTTTCCTTTAGACTAGTGCATTTTCATCATTTTATTAAAAATATATGAACGCAAATTGCTGATGCAAAAGTGAAACAAGTTGCAAAAATAAAACACCCATATTTCCTTAATGGGTGAAGCCCTAAGAAACTCCTGCTCTCGTGCCCAAAGATAATGTACAACAACTTGCGCAAATAGAGGAGAGCATACGAGGAGGATTTTTAAGATCACAATTTGAGTGGGTTGTGCACCAATGTAACACATGTATATATATTGGGCTTTGCCGGGGTCATTCTACTGGGTGCGCTGCTGCTGATGCTGCCGCGACCTTCCGGCGGCGGGACAGCGCCCAATTCTTTGGGCGCAGAGTCGATTGCGGTGCCGTCAAAACCGCCGCGACCATTCTGACGATGTACCTTGCGCTGTTCTTTGGTGGAGGCGTTTTTATCAGCGCATATGAGAATCTCCCACTGTCCTCCTGCCTGTACGAAGCATCGTCGGCGGTAGGTCAAGAAAATCGGCAATGCAAAGCTACCGCAGGAAAGAATCACGATTGGATAAGAAAAGGAGCATCTATCCTATGAAAAATGTTTTATTGATTGAAGCAGGTCGCTTTGGGCGGCATATCGCCATGCAGCTCTCTCAACTGGGACATCAGGTCATGGCAGTCGATACCAATGAGGAGCGGATCAGCGATGTGCTTCCGTTTGTCACCAACGCACAGATCGGTGACAGCGCCAACGCGGAGTTTCTGCGTTCGCTCGGCATCGGAAATTTTGACGTTTGCTTTGTGACCATCAGCGGCAACTTCCAGAACTCGCTTGAGACCACCTCACTGCGGAAGGAGCTGGGGGCCAAATGCGTGGTATCCCGCGCCGAACGCAACGTGCAGGCGAAGTTTCTGCTCCGCAACGGCGCAGATAATGTGCTCTACCCCGAAAAGCAGATGGCAAAATGAGCAGCGATCCGATTCACTGCCGACCACATTTTCGACTACATAGAGATCGACGAACGGCACGCCATCTTTGAAGTGCAGGTGCCGGGAGCGTGGGTCGGAAAAAGTGTTGGAGAGATAGATGTCCGCAGAAAGTTCGGCATCAACATTCTCGGCATCAAACGTGCAGGAAAAACGGATGTTTCCGTTACACCGGACACCATATTGTCCGATGACATTACGATTTTGGCATTGGGTGAGTATAAAGCTCTACAAAAGTGCTTTCGGATTTGAAAGGGCTTCCCGTACTGACAGAAAGGAAAAACATGGAGAAAAAAGAAAAACACAGCCGGTAATGGAATCGGGAATCCCGCGCTGCAGGGATTCTCGTCTGCGGCGACTTGGAACGGGCTTTCCACCACGCAAAGGACTACTGGATTATAGACGGGGCGATTGCCGCCGGAAACATCTGCCTTTGCGCTCATGCACTGGGTTTTGGCTCAGTGTGGCCGGGGACGTGACCGCAGATGGATCAGGTGCAGCGCCAGCGGGAACTTTTTGTCCTGCCCGATACCGTGATCCCTCACTCGATCATCGCCCTCGGCTACCCGACAGAGGACACCTAGACACCCCGTGAGAGCCGCCATGAGGAAGACCGGGTACATTTTAACTAGTGGTAATGACAGGGAACAGGAGCGAAAAAATGAATCCGCCGGGCGAAAAAATGGCGGAAATGCCGGCCAAAAAGCTGCTTCTCAACATGTCTCAAAATAGCTCCGCGATGATGTCCACACACTTGTCGATTCCCAGAACACCGCTGTCCAGAGTCAGGTGGTAGTTCTGGGCGTGACCCCATTTCATGTTGGTGTAGAAGCGGTGATATGCAGCCCGGCGCTTGTCCTTATCCCGCAAACGCTCCTCCGGGGACTGCTCCCGCTCGCCGTAGACCTCCACGATGCGCTTTGCACGGAACGCCATGTCCGCATGGATAAAGACCTTCAGGCAGTCCGCCGTGTCCTGCAAAATGTAGTCTGCACAGCGTCCCACGATGACGCAGGGACCCTTTTCGGCAAGGTCTGTAATGACCTTGTACTGGTGCTCCCAGAGAATATCCTCATTGGTGGGGCCAAACATCCGGCTTGAAAAAGCGTTCGAGAGGAAACCGCCGGGCGCGTATTCTCCCGCCTCCTTCACGTAGCCGGGCGCAAAGCCTGTTACTTTCGCCATCTCCTGAATGATCTCCGCGTCATAGCAGGGGATGCCCAGCTTTTCCGCAACCTTTTTGCCGATGGTGCGTCCGCCGCTGCCGAACTCACGGCTGATGGTAATGACTCGATTTTTCATGCGCTCTGCACTCTTTCCGCATTCAATTCCCGATAGGTTTTTACGATGATGACCGCCGAGATGATAAAGGTCAGAATATCCGACACCGGCATGGAATACAGCACGCCGTCCAGGCCGAAGAACACAGGCAGCAGCAGGGCAAAGCCCACGCCAAACACCATCTCACGGAACATGGACAGCAGCGTGGACGAGAGTGCCTTGCCGACTGCCTGCAAGAAGATGAAGCACGCTTTGTTGACACAGGCGAGGATCATCATGCACAGATACGTGCGGAAAGCCTTGATGGCAAAATCGGTGTAGTAGCTGCTCTCGTTGGCCGCGCCGAAAATGGCGATGAGCTGCCGGGGAAAGCCCTCTGCCAGCACAAGCGCCACCGCGCCCACCAGCGCCTCGGCCACCAGCAGCTTGGTGAACAGCTCCCGCACACGGAGCTTTTTCTCCGCGCCCATGTTGTAGCCCACGATGGGGATGCAGCCTGCCGCCATGCCCACCACGATGGAAATGACGATCTGGAAGAACTTCATCACGATGCCCACCACCGCCATGGGGATCTGCGCGTACTGCTCCTGCCCGAACACAGCGTCTAGCGCGCCGTATTTGCGGAGCATATTGTTGATGGCCGCCATCGCCGCCACGAGGCTGATCTGCGAAAGAAAACTGGTGATGCCCAGCGTCAGCATCCGTCCGCAGACGCTCCGGCGCAGGGCATAGTCACCGGCGGAGGGCTTGATGATCTTCATATGCAGCAGATACCACACCGCAAGGATCGCCGTTACGACCTGTCCGATGACTGTGGCGACTGCCGCGCCCATCATGCCCCATTTGAAACAGAAGATGAAAATGGGGTCGAGGATGATGTTGATGACGGCGCCTGCGAGCGTAGAGATCATGGCGAACTTGGGATTGCCGTCGGCGCGGATGATGGGGTTCATGGCCTGCCCGAACATATAAAACGGGATGCCCAGCGTGATATAGAAGAAATACTCCTGCGAGTGGTGGAAGGTTTCCGCATTGACCGTGCCGCCGAACATAGCAATAATGTTGTCCGCAAAAATGAGATATACTGCCGTTAAAACAAGACTGCTGGCAACTGATAACACAACAGCGTTGCCAACACTGCGCTTTGCTTTCTCCATCTCATTTCTGCCCAGCGCCATACTGACAAAGGCGCAGCAGCCGTCGCCTACCATAACAGCGATAGCCAGCGCCACCACGGTCAGTGGGAACACCACCGTGTTGGCGGCGTTGCCGTAAGAGCCGAGGTAGCTGGCGTTGGCGATGAAGATCTGGTCAACGATGTTATAGAGCGCGCCTACCAGCAGTGAGATGACGCAGGGGACGGCATACTGCCCCATGAGCTTGCTCACGCGCTCCGTCCCCAAAAACTGATTTCCGGTTTCCAAAAAAATCACCTTTCTTTCAAAAAAATAAGAAATGCGCAAGTCCATGAAAACCCGGACTTACGCATTTCTGCCACACGATTTGATTATGAACTTTTACCCATTTCCGCAAAAAGACGTGCGGCGTTTCTGCAACCGGATTTACGCAGAAACGCCACACGCTGTGTGTTTATTATAGCGGATTCGGATGCGGATTTCAAATGTTTTTTGAGTAATTCTATCCTTTTCTTTTTTCGTCCATAAGTGAAACTCTTTGTGCTAACCGGCATATCCAGTATTTCCTTCCTTATGCAAAAACAGGAGACCATACCCAGCCCATGCGGGCGGGTATGGTCTCCTGTCATTCAGATATGATTTTCAGCAAAGTGTTTTGTAAGCGTGAGCTTGAGTTGTTGTAGAAGTATCCTTAATTGAGGGAAAGCCCGTTCTCCCACGTGGAGATGGTCTTGTTCGACACACCGAGCTTTTCTGCTAACTGTTCCTGCGTGAGATTCTTCGCACGCCGCTTCTGTGCAATATAGCTGCCGATGGTTGTTTGATTCATTTTGAATGCCTCCTCTTTTGGATATCTTAAGCATACAGAAGAAGATGGAAAGATGACATCCCTCCGTAGTAGAAAACGAGGGAAGCGGTCAATGCAGCGCCTTTCTGGAATACCGGGCAAAGCTGGTGGAACTTCACTACTCCGGCGATTTGAGCCTGCTGCAAAAGTTCTTATCGGAAGCGGATGAGAACAAAACAGACGATGCTCACGCAGTTGCCTCTGTGCGGATCAAACGCGAGTTTGCAGACACGGATCAAAGGTCGCTGCTTTGCATCCAGACACAGGCGCTACATTGGTATTCTGGCTGCACTTGCCGCCTACTACCTCGTTTACGAGAGAGCGTATTTGCTGTGCGCCCTGCTCACAGGTGTATATAAAATACAATTTGCGCGTAACAACAAAATATGTTACACTAGAAAAAAGAGATGAGAGGAGGGCGCTTGTGAATATCCGCGAGCTGGCAAAGGAAGCCGGCGTTTCTGTCGCCACCATTTCCCGCGTCATCAATCATCCGGAAGCGGTGCTGCCGGAGACCCGGGAGTGGGTACAGGCCATTATTGAAAAGTATAATTATGACCCCAAGCCAGTCAACCGCAATAAGCGCTTTGTTTCCCTTATCGTTCCTGCCGCGGCACGGGCGCAAGGGGTGCTCCTTGGAGTACAGTCGGTGCTGGCGCCCAAGGGAATTCTGGTCAATCTGGTGGAGACCGCACAGGTCCCCGGCGGGGCTGCAGCATGCCTGCAGGCGGTTATTGCTGCAAAACCCATTGGTATATTAGTGGCGGCTGAATCCACATTGTCACAGGAAAGCCTGCCGACCGATGTGCCGGTGGTGCTGCTGGGCAGTTATGATCGGCTGGGAAATTGCAATATCTGCGGCATCAATTACCGTGACGCAGCCGAAAAGATGCTTGCCCACCTCTATGCCATGGGGCACCGCTCCATCTGGCTGCTGCAAAGCGACCAAAGCTATCCGGAAAAAGCTGCGGTTACAGCCGGCTATCGGCAGGCGGCGGCAGCGTTGGGATTGAATGATCGCCGGTGCCGCATTCTGGAGGCCAACGACAGCGTTGCCGGAGGATATCGCACCTGCCGGGAGGCGATCCTCACCGAAGAGCCGCCGCAGGCGGTATTTGCCGTCAGTGATGCGATGGCAATGGGGGTCATCAAGGCGGCTCGGGAGGAAAACATTCCGCTGCCGGATGGTCTGGCCGTAGCGGGCTTTACGGGCAGTGAGGCTGCCGCTGTTATTACCCCGGCGCTGACCACTATGGAGCACCCACTGGAGCGGTTGGGCGCAGTGGCGGCACGCCGCCTCATTGAACTGATTGAGGACAGTGCGCTGTATCAGGTGGAAACCCACGAGATCGTACTCAAATCTAAACTCAAGATTCGCCGCAGCTGCGGCAATCGCAAGGAAATTTACGAGCTGTTCGAGTAAAGGAGGGCACGAGATGTCGTTATCTGTCAGTTTTATGGGCTTGCCGCTCAAAAATCCCATCATAGCGGCAGCCGGTCCCTGGTGCCGTGATGCCACGGCAATGCAAAAGGCCATTGATGCGGGAGCCGCTGCCGTTGTTACAGAAACCATCACGCTGGAAAAAAGCTATATGGTCAGCCCGCGCATCTTTTATCGGCAGGGGGAGGTTTATAATACCACCCTGTACAGCACCCAAACTCTGGAGGAGGTGGAGCAGGAGGCGGAACGCCTGCACAAGGGTGATGCCTTCCTCATTTGCAATATTCGCGGCACCACGCCTTCGGAGCTGCGCTATCTTGCCAGCCGGATGCAGCGGCTGGGCGCTGATGCATTGGAGCTGTGCTGCTTCACCCCGATCGGCACCAAGCTGGAGGATATCAGCATCCGACCGGAGGAGGTCGGCGAGATGGTGCGTGGCGTCACCTCGGCGGTGGAGATCCCCGTCATGGTGCGGCTGCCGCATCACGCAGCGCTCAATCCTGCCTTTGCCCGACAAATCACCCGGAATGGCGCCCGTGCCATCAGCGCCATCGAATCACTGGAGGGCATCAACGGCGTGAATATCGAGACCGCCCACTGTGAAATGGCGGCAATCGGCGGCTGTACCGGCAGTCACCTGCGCCCGCTTTCGCTGGCGGCTACGGCTGTTCTGCACCAGTTGACCGATTGTGAAGTAGCAGCAATGTGCGGTGTGGAGGACTGGCACAGCATTATTGAATTCCTGATGATGGGTGCCACCGCCGTTCAAATGGGCTCTGCGATCATGCTGCAGGGCTACGGGCATATTGCCGAAACACTCAGCAAGCTGGAGGAATGGCTGCAAAAAAAAGGCTATGCAAGCGTTAATGAGCTTCGAGGGAAAGCGCTTTCCTCCCTTTCCGCCTTTGAGGAGCTGCCGGAGCGCCTGCTGCGTGTGAAATTGACCGCTTCCTGTGCCGGAACCTGTCCCGACGGCTGCACGCGGTGTGTCGGTGCCTGCCTGTACGATGCCATTTCTCAGGGCACGGAGGGCATCACCGTCGATGCCTCCGCCTGCACCGGCTGCGGCCTGTGCGTCTCCCTTTGCCCCAAAAAGCTGTTTACCATGAAATGATCTCCGCCGGAGGGCAGCCGCTCTCCGGCTTTTGCTTGACATTTATGTAACAATAAACAAATGTTACATCAAATTGTTGTCCATTCCGCTGAAATACTGTCGCAAATGCAAAAAACTGTTGAAATTCTGATGTATTCTTGTTAAGATGCAGATGTAACAAAGATTTATTGTTACATAAAGAAACAAGCGCTTGATGTTACAAAAAGATCTGATGTTTTGGAAGGAGTTGTCCCTTATGTCAAAGATCCCCGTCGGCTACAGTCTGAATGACTGCCCGCCCATCAAGGAAACCGTCCCGCTGAGTATCCAGCAAATCGTCGTTCTCGTTTTTAATGTTCTGCCTGTTCCGCTGCTTATTGGCGCCGGCATCGGCCTTTCCGCCAGCGAGATCACCATTTTGGTGGCCGGCTGCCTGCTCGTTACCGGTATTGCCACCCTGCTGCAGACCATCGGCGTCGGCCCCATCGGTGCGCGGCTGCCCATTCCGCTGGAGTGCAGCTTTGTATTCGTAGCCCCCGGCATTGCCCTGGGCGCCCAATATGGTCTGGCTGCGTTCACCGGGGCTTGCCTCGTCGGCAGCATCATCACCACCATTCTTTGGACCGGTCTGCATAAGCAGCTCTCCATTCTGTTCAAGCCCTACATCACCGGCGCAGTCGTTATGGCGCTGGGGCTCAGCCTTTGCAGCGTCGGTATCGGCTACTGTGCGGGCGGTGTAGGCTCCGCTGACTACGGCGATCCTATCAACCTGCTGCTGGCTGCCGGTACTATCATTATCATGGTTCTGCTCAACCACTTCTGCAGCAAGAACTTCCTCTCCAAGGCTTCCCCCCTCATCGCCATTCTGGTCATGAGCGCCGCTGCTGCTGCTTTTGGCAAGTTGGATCTTTCCCCCATTGCCGAGGAAGCGTGGATTCGCATTCCGCAGCCCCTGCATTTCGGCATCAAATTTGAACTGGGGCCGATCATCTCCATCTCCATTCTGTGCTTCATCGCACTGGTTGAGCTGATGGGCGATCAGACCACCGCCTCCATGTTGGCGAAGAACAGCCTGCCCACCAGCCATGAAACCAAGGGCGGTGTACTGGCTCAGGGGGTCGGCAGCGTCATTTCCTCTATGTTCAATATGGTTCCTGTCATCAGCGGCAGCGCCAATATCGGTCTGTGCGGTCTTTCCGGTGTTACCAGCCGCTTTGTTACCGCCATCGCCGGCGGCGTGGTAGCTCTCTGCGGTCTCTGCCCCAAGCTGTGCGCTGTATTCTCCTGCATTCCCTCCGCTGTTTTGGGCGGTGTAGCCCTTTCCGCCTTCGGTACCATTCTGGTTTCCGGCATGAATGTTATCCATAACGGCGGTCCCCTCACTGCCCGAACCACTACCATTGTTGCCATCTCTCTTGCAGTTGGCGTTGGCTTCAGCGCAGCATCTGATGCATTGGTTGCGCTGCCCTTCTGGGCTTCCAGCCTGCTCAGCGGTGTACCCGGTACCGCTATTGTAGCCGTGATCCTCAGCTTGATCCTCCCCGAGAAAAAAGACGAAAAAGCTGCTGCATGATCCGGCAAAAGGAGAAAACATTATGAAAACAGTACTGTATCAAAATGCGGATTGGATCATTACCATGGACGAGGAGCGCCGTCGCTATCGTCATGCGGATCTGCTCATCAGCGGCAAAGAGATCAAGGCCATCGGCAAAAACATTAGAGAGACCCTTGGGGATACCGTCACCATCGACCAAGTGGTAGATGCCAGCGGACGAGTGATCCTGCCCGGCTTTGTCAACACCCATCATCATACCTGGCAAACTCTGATCCGCAACATCAAGGCCACGCAGGGTCTGCGGCTGGAGCCGTGGCTCACCACCATGTACGAGATCTATAAGGATCTGAATACCGATGTGGCTCGTGCCGGCGTATATGTGGCGCTGGGTGAGGGGTTGAAAACCGGCATCACCACCTCCAACGATCTGTGGTATCCGCACCCGGTCGGCGTGACCTGTCTGGTAGATGCCGAAATCGAAGCCGCAAAGGAACTGGGAATCCGCTTCCACCCAGTGCGCAGCTACCACTCCGTCACCAGTGATATTGTCCCTCCCGAGGTGGTAGACAGTATTGAAGGCGTCATGGGCGATGTCGAACGGTTGGTGAAGAAATATCATGATCCTTCCCGCTTCTCGATGTGTCAGGTCGGCATCGGCCCCAGCATTGCCTAC
>ENA-ORUI01003724-ORUI01003724.1-human-gut-metagenome-genome-assembly--contig:-NODE-3724-length-10612-cov-2.377285_pt1 | contig 10612 bp, 6 predicted proteins | sample MGYA00242078_ERZ509205 | MGnify/ENA primary metagenome ERZ509205 (study PRJEB26280, sample SAMEA2338828) | human gut metagenome | biome: human gut; feature: human-associated habitat; material: faeces... | reverse complement strand
ATAAGAAGGAATACGGGCGAATTTGACCATACGGAACTTCATTGTCATATGGTCAACCAGTTCCTGTGCCTGTTCTTCTGTCAGTGTTCCGTTTTCCAGGTCACGTTCGATATAAATATCCAGGAATGTGGAAACACGTCCGACAGACATTGCAGCACCGTTCTGTGTCTTGATTGCTGCCAGGTAGGCAAAATACAGCCACTGGAATGCTTCATGCGCATTTTTGGCCGGCTGGCTGATGTCATAGCCGTAAAGAGCCGCCATTTCCTTCATGCCGTGCAGTGCTTTGATCTGCTCAGCGAGTTCTTCGCGCTGACGAATGATGTCATCGGTCATTGTTCCGCATCCGCAGTTTGCTTTGTCTTTTTCTTTTTCTTCGATCAGATAATCGATACCGTATAATGCGACACGACGATAATCACCGACGATGCGGCCGCGTCCGTATGTATCAGGCAGACCTGTTACGATCTTGTTGCGGCGTGCCAGACGCATTTCCGGCGTATAAGCATCAAATACCGCCTGATTGTGTGTCTTATGATATTTTGTAAAAATTTCATGCAGTTTTTCGCTTGGCGTATAGCCATATGTCGTGCAGGCTTCTTCTGCCATCTTGATGCCTCCATAAGGCATGAAAGCACGTTTCAGCGGTTTGTCTGTCTGAAGTCCGACAACTTTTTCCAGATCTTTCAGTTCTTCCTTGATGTAGCCAGGCCCATAGGCTGTCAGAGAAGATACCACTTCTGTTTCCATGTCCAGAACACCGCCTTTGGCGCGTTCCTCTTTCTGTAATTTCTGCAGTTCCCCCCACAGTTTGTTGGTAGCTTCTGTCGGTCCTGCCAAAAAGCTTTCATCCCCGTCATAAGGCTTATAGTTATGCTGGATGAAATCGCGGACATTGACTTCTTCTTTCCAGATTCGTCCGCTGAACCCTTCCCATTCTTTGCGTTCGATATTCATTATTTCGATACACCTCCAAAAGTTATTATAAGGAATCTGCCGGCGATAATCAACTAATATATTTACTAAAGGTTAGATTTTGCTAACTGTTTTGACTGTTTTTCCGCCGGCAGACCGTGATTGTCTGTTTCCGCCGCTCTTTTCCGCTTATTTCTTGTTCACCTCTTTCCTTGTTTCTCTATATTTATATTATACAAAATGCTGCTTTAAACGACTACGGATATGACTTAAGAACAGCCTTATTCTTTTTCGAACGGTGAGACAGAGCAAAGCGGGAAACAGGAAAACGATCATCATACCGGACAGGTTCATTTTTTCATAAACAAACTCTTTCGTATTTTCATTACCGGCCGCATCCAGAGCTGTGATGCGCACATGTGTCGTCTGCCCTGCCGAAATCTGCAGTATATATGTATCCTCTTCCTTTTGCGGCTGCACTGGTCGGCCATTGACATAGAAGCTGACCTTTTGAAGGTTTTGATTGTCCTGCACTGCATAACACAGTTCTCTTGTTTGCGGACTGATTCTTGTTTCGCTCAGCTGCCTGATCATCGGCGCACTGTGGTCGATCCCGAAAGACACGCGTGCCTTTTGCAGCGGCTGAAACGAATCACTGCGATTGCCCGCTGCATCGATCGAAGAAATGCGCAGTGTATAAGTTCCTTCTTTGACAAACAGATGGGGATCAAAGACATAAATGTATTCATGAGCCGCTCCCTTCTGATGTCTGACATCATAATCAATACCTTCCTGCAGTTCGATATTCACATGATCATAGCCTAAGGTAACCTGCTGCTGAAGCACTTCGCTGGCATTGCTTTCCCTGATGATGACCGGCGAAGACAAGGACGAAAGACTTCCCTGCAGGCTGCTTTCGACAGTGAACAGCGAACCGCGTCGATTCAGTGTAAACGGAATTGTTTTTTCTGTGCGGTTGCCGGCGAGATCGACGGCACTGGCATGCAGCTCATATTGATCATCCGGCAGCTGATCAAAACGACTTGAACGATATATATCCGGCTGTATCTGCTGCAAAGGAAGCAGCTGCAGATCTCCTGTCGTTTTGCTTCTGAGCGAAACCTGTATCCAGTCATCGGGAAGATGAAGATCCCTGCAGCGAAATTCCAAGACAGAACCGGCGGAAAGCTGTGCGTCTTCAAAAACGCCCAGCACACTCAGCTGCGGCGCGACGTCGTCCAGCACAAAGCGCTCTACCTCAAGTTGTGCCTTATTGCCGAAACGATCTTCACCGAAAACCGAAAACACATACTCCCCCTGCTTTGTAAACAACAGCGGCAGCTGATGAACATTTCCGTCATGGCTCCATGCCGTGCTTATGATCGGTTGCGTTCCCGTTTTTTCGCAAATCGTGATCAAAGAGGGATCGAAATGATCTTCGATGACCGTCAGCAGCGCGCTTTGTCCTCGGCAGTACAGGTCATTGGATGAATGATCGAAACGCACAGACAGCTGCGGCGGTTTTGTATCGATCGTAAATGCGGCTTTCTGCTCAGAAACATTGCCATAAATATCGCTTCCCCTCAAAGTAAACACATAGGCCCCTTCCCAGATACATGCAAGCTTGGCCTCCATGCCCCCTTCGCTTTTTGGTGTCCAGTCCAGCGTCAGCGGTTTCTTTTTTTGATTGACCTGCAGTGTTGCCTGAAGCGAAGCAAGATCCAAAGCATCATCCTCTGCCTGCAGGATCATTTGTTTTCCAGACTGTATAGAAGAAGCATCCGCCGCTTTCATCACGATGTTCAATCGCGGAGCGATTGTATCGATGACAACAGAGCCGGCGGCGGTCCTTGTGTTTCCTCCATGATCGACCATCGACGCTTCGATCTGCACATCTTCCTCTCCCTGCAGTGAAAGCATTATTTCAGCAGCGGTAACGATCCCGTCCTTTGTTTCCAAAACCGTCCATTTCGCGCCATCGTGCACTTGTGCTTCCTGCATTGAAGCAAATGCGGCTGTTTGAAAATCAACGCTTCCTTTTCTGTATTTCGTTCCCTGCTGATCGCGGATGCTCCATTCTGCCCCGGCAATGCCGTTGTTTTCATCTCTGATTTCAATTTTGGCCTGACTGCCCGAGGCAGTTTCACTGATCGAAAGCGAACTGTGTGCCTCATGCTGATCAGCCGTTTCCAGCATGATCTTTCTGCTGCGGACAAAGGATGCGTTTCCTTTTGCATCACATAAGCCGTTGTTTAATCGATCATAAGGGCACATGCAGACATAGCCGCAAAAGTCTGCCGGCAGCACCAGACGCGCCTCCCCTTTCTCATCCGCTTTCACAACGGTAATGGCGCTTTTCACTCCTTCTTCCGTCTCTGTATAAACTTCGACTCTGTCAGGCTGTGCGAACCTGTCTTCCATTTGGATCAAAAATGTGCAGGCATCATTGACAGCAAGAGAGGAAGAAGCAGTGTCTGCCGCTTTCAATACCAGTCTTGTATCCTTCAGCAGCGGCGGCTGTCGATCCAAGATGTAGCGAATGACTTTCTTTTCCTGATGTCCATCACGATCACTGACCGTAATGATCAGCTCATTTTCTCCTTCCTGCTGTAAAAGCTGTTCATCATCAAAGCGCAGCAAACGAAAACGTTCCCCGCTGTTTTCCTTCATCTTTTCCTCATACATGATCGTTTCATTGCAGCGGACGCAAAGGGATCCAAGCCCGCTTGGACCGCCTTTAATGCACAGCAAGACCACCAAGGAATCACGCACATACAACCTGTCCGCTTCTCCTTTGATGCCTCCATTGACGATGGAGAGGATCTCTGCCGCATCGTTTTCATGCTGTTGTCTGAACGTCTCGTTCCATTCCCGGATTGCTGTACAAAGCGTGTCCTGTATGGAAACCGTTTTGCTTTGTTTTTCGTTCAACGCCTTTGCTTCAGTCATTGCGGTGCCTGCTGTCAGCAGACAGCCGCAAAGAAACATCATGGTCGCAAACATGCCTTTTCGCTTCAATTCATTCATCTCCTTTTCCTTTGTTCCTTCCATCGCAGGCTACTATATTTTCGAATCGCTGGCGGATCAGTGCTTCGCGCCCCAGCAGCTGTTCACGGCAAATACGCTCTTTTTCAAGTTGGGGAACGATCGTACGGATCTGTTCAAAACACTGTGTCAGCACTGCTTCCATCGCATCTGTGCCGACAGCCGCTTCCCATAGCTGCCAGCCGTGATCCTCGATCACGCTGATCAGATGCCGGCACTCCTGAAGGACGTACCACTGCGGCACACTTTGATCCTGCATGGATCGGTGCACGCGCATGAGCTGTTCCCAGTAAGCCGCATATGCTTTTGTCTGTATGGTGCCGGGATCTCCTATGGCAAGTTTTCGTTCGAAATCGGCAATCTGCATGTATGATGCAGCGACACGGTTTTCTTCTGCCGCCATGAGGAACCAGAACCTTGCACAGATATCCGCCTGCTGCTCATCCTGATAACAGTACCAGTACAGCAAAGCAACATCATAAGCGGTTTTGACGGCCTGCGCGTTCGAATGACGATGCAGCATCCCCGCAATCTTCTCTGTAAAAAAAGCTTCCTCCTTCAGCGAAAAGCAGCCGTCTTTTCGAAACTCGGCAAACAGTCGTTCACACACCTCTTCCCGTAAACCTGCCGTATGAAGCGCCTTCGCACACACATCCCAGCAGGCTTCGCCCGTTTGAACAGCAGATTGGCGCAGCAGATGTTGGGAAGCCCTGTTTTGTGCGGCAGATAAGACAACTGCCAGCACCAGGACAACAGCCATGCAACGACACGGCAAATACATACGGTTCCTTTTCTGCAGGCGCAGTAATTTCTGTTCCAGCTGAACAAAGCTTTGAAAGCGGCACTGCGGATCGTAGGCCGTACATTTTTGGGCAATCGCAAGAAAACGCGGCAGCCGCGGATCTTTGCTGCTGTGATCCAGCAGATGATAAAAACAGGCACCGAGAGAATAGATATCACTGCGTTCATCTGCCGCCCCCATCCCGCCGAACAGTTCCGGAGCCGCATATCCTTTTGTCCCCAGGTACACCGTATCTTTTGGCTGCGGCTTTCGATGAAAACAGATGGCGCCGAAATCCACAAGATGCAGGGTATTGTCGGCTGACAAAAGCAGATTGGACGGCTTCAAGTCACAATACGTGATGCCCTGGCTGTGCAGAAAAGCAAACAAACGGCACAGCGCAAGTCCCCATTCCAGTATTTTCTGCAGTTCAAAGCCGTGTTCCTCTTCCAACAGCTGCTGAAGGTTTTGGCCCTCCACATACTCCATCAGCAAAGAAAAGGAGCTTTCTTCGTCGATCACCCTTATACAGGCGGGAATCAGCGGATGACGCACAGTGTTCAGAAAAGACGCTTCCTTGCGAAGACATGCCAGCTTTCGCTTGTCTTTGCCATCCGTCTGTTTCAATGCCCGCAACTGTCCGCCTGCTCTTTCTCTCACCAGATATACTCTGTTCATGCCCTTTCCGCTCAGCAGCTTCACATACTCAAAATGATTCTTTCATCCTGCAGGACCTCCGTTTCCTTTATCTTCCTTATACGCCAAAACAGGCCGCATCCTTTGCCCTTTCCAAATCCTGTAAAAGATGCTTTTGTTTTTTTACGGCCTGTGCTATGATTAGAAACGGTGGTATTCCCATCTGAGGAAACTGCACAGAAATGATGAAACAACAAAAGGCTGTATTCGCAATGAAACAGTACCTGTCAAATGAAATCTGCTGTCGCTTATTGATAGTATCTTTTTTCTGTGCTGCCTCAAGAGCGGCTTTTTTTATGTCCGTCAGGACGCAGGGAGGGCAATATGAAAGAAATACATGCTTCTATGATCAAGGGGATCCAGATCGGTCAGGCGCAGGATGAAACAAACGGAACCGGATGTACGGTCATCCTTTGCAAGAACGGCGCAACGGCCGGCGTGGATGTCCGCGGCGGAGGACCGGCAACCCGGGAAACGGATCTTCTCAATCCGAAAAACATGGTACAGCAGATCCATGCGGTCATGCTTTCGGGAGGCAGCGCCTTCGGTCTGGATGCCTGCAGCGGTGCCATGCGCTATCTGGAAGAACAGGGATGCGGTTTTGAGATCGCCGATCAGCATGTACCGATTGTCTGCGGCGCCTCTTTGTTTGACTTGTGTGTCGGAAACGGAAAGATCCGCCCGGATGCGGCAATGGGCTATGCAGCCTGTGCGGCAAGCGAACACAATACATTCACTGACGGAAACTACGGTGCCGGAACCGGCGCCAGTGTCGGAAAGCTGATCGGAGCTGATCATGCAATGAAATCCGGTCAGGGCATGTATGGCGTACAGTGCGGAAAACTGCAGGTCTGTGCCGTCGTTGCCGTCAATGCATGCGGAAATGTCCGTGATGTCGATACCCGCCAGTATCTGGCCGGCGTATACAGGGAAGGAAAGATCATGGATCCGCTGCAGTTAATGGAGGAAATGGCAGAGATCCGCCAGGAGCTCCCTCACGGCAATACGACGATTGGCTGCATCATCACAAACGCAGTCCTGAACAAGAGTCAGTGCAACAAGATTTCCAGCATTGCCCACAACGGCTATGCCGATGCCATTTTTCCTGTACACACCATGAGCGACGGTGATACGATTTTCACCCTTGCCACACAGGAAGTTGCCGCTTTGCCTGACACCGTAGGCGCCTTGGCAGTCTACGCCATGGGAAAAGCCATCAACCGTGCGGTCCTGGCATCACAAGATGCTTACGTTCTCAAGGCCGCCTCATCCATACGCCGTATCCTTGATGAACGGCAGTAGAAAGGAATTAGATATGAGAAACAAAAAAACAAAAAAAATGGTCGTCTTTTCAATGCTGCTGGCAATTGAAGTCATTCTTTCTTTTACCCCGATCGGTTTTCTTCGCGTCGGTTTCTTAAGCATCACGATGCTGCATATCCCGGTCATCATCTGCGCTATGGCCCTGGGCAAGCGCTATGGTGCCGCATTAGGTTTTGTCATGGGCTTCTGTTCTTTCTATAATGCAACATTCCAGCCTACCGTCACCAGCTTCTGCTTCACTCCGTTTTTTTCCATGGGCGGCGTGCAGGGAAACTGGACCAGTCTGCTGATTGCCTTTGTACCGCGCATCGCGCTGGGCTACGGCAGCGGGCTGATCTATGAAAAGCTGTTGAACAAAAACGAGAAGGCGGCAGCCGTTGCCGGCGGTCTTTCCGGAGCGCTGATCAATACGATCGGTGTGCTCGGCGGCATCTGGATCTTCTTCAAAGCTCCTTACGAAGCTGTTTTAGGCAACACCATCGTTGCTTTGCTGATGACAACGGTCGGCGTAAATTCAATTGCGGAAGCCATCATCGGCGCTTTGGTTGCTTTAGCGGTACATTCCGTTTTAAAACATAAAACACTGTAATCATCTGAACATATCCTGTCCGCAGGATATGTTTTCTTTTTGTTATAAAGTTTGATTATCAAACAATTATCTGTTATAATCTACTTTGTTTTTTCCATAGAAAGGTGTGTTGTATGATGAAGACAAGAGATTTGACCGGCTGCGCACTCAGTGCGGCCCTGATTGCCATCTGTTCCTGGATTTCGATTCCTGCGGCGCTTCCTTTTACGATGCAGACATTTGCCATCTTTCTGACTGCCGGCATCTTCGGCGGCAAAAAGGCGTTTCTTTCGATGCTGCTTTATCTGCTGCTGGGCATGATCGGCTTACCTGTCTTTGCCGGCTTTAAAGGGGGCATCGGCGTGATCCTCGGCACCACCGGCGGCTATATTTTCGGTTTTCTGCTGACAGCCTTGTTTTTATGGTTGTCGGAAGGCTGGTGGAAAAATCACACGATGCGTTTTTTCATTTCCTGCCTTCCGGCTTTGGCGCTTTGTTATTTGTGCGGTACTTTCTGGATGCTGCTGCTCTACATCCAAAACAGCCAGCCGCTTTCTCTGGCCGCCGTGCTTTCCATGTGCGTAATTCCTTTTATCGTGCCGGATGTGATCAAAATTGCCTGCGCCGCCCTGCTTTGCAAACGCTTTGCCGGGCTGCATCTGTTTCGATCATGAATACAGCCGCAGCTCTAAAAAAGGCCCCGGTCCTTCCGGGGTCTTTTCTTCAGATTTATTGTTTTTATAGAGGATCCATTTCGGTATAGCCCATCAGATAGCGGTCCACTTCCCTTGCACAGGCTCTTCCTTCCGCAATCGCCCACACGACCAGCGACTGGCCGCGTCGCACATCACCGGCCGCAAAATATTTGCTGTCGGCGATCTGATAAGAATCTGCCTTTGTCCGGATCGTGTGACGGGAAGTCAACGGCAGCTGGAATGCATCGCTGATATAGGATTCACAGCCGACAAAGCCGGCGGCGATCAACACAAGATCTGCCTCCAGCACTTCCTCACTGCCGGCAATTTCCTGCATCCTGCCGTTTTCAAAGGAAAGGCGGATCGTTTCAACACCTTTCACGCTCTGATGATCATCCGCGAGAAAACGTTTCACTGTTGTCTGATACAGACGGGGATCTTTTTGGAACACCGCAATGGCTTCCTGCTGCCCGTAATCCGTCTTGCAGACTCGCGGCCACTGCGGCCATGGATTTGACGACAGCCGTTCCAGCGGCGGCTGCGGCATCATTTCCAGCTGGACCACGGACGTGCATCCCTGACGAATGCAGGTGGCAACACAGTCATTGCCGGTATCGCCGCCGCCGATGACGACGACCTTCTTTCCTTTGGCATTCATCGTTTCTTCTTTGACTTCTTCCTGTTTCAGCCATGCACGGGTTACCTGAGACAAATAGTCGACGGCAAAGTGAATGCCCCGGCTCGCTCTTCCTTCTGCGCTGAGATCGCGGGCTGTTTTCGATCCGCAGCAAAACACGGCCGCATCATAATTTTGATCAATGGTTTGTACGGATACATTTTTGCCGATATCCTGATGAAAGTGAAAGACAATGCCTTCTTCTTTCATCAGATCGATCCGTCGCTCCACGATATTTTTATCTAACTTCATGTTGGGAATGCCATACATCAGCAAGCCGCCGCCGCGCTCATCCCGTTCATACACATGTACTTCATGACCGCGCCGATTCAGTTCGTAGGCAGCCGCCAGGCCGCTGGGGCCGCTGCCGATGACCGCGATTTTCTTACCGTTTCGGCTTTTTTTCTTTTCCGGCTTCATTCTTCCTTTCGCAAATGCATCTTCGATGATATACAGCTCATTCTCCCGGATCGTTACGGGTTCCGCGTTCATGCCGCAGATGCACGCCTTTTCGCACAAGGCCGGACAGACACGGCCCGTGAATTCCGGAAACGGGTTGGTCTTCAGCAGACGGCTCAGCGCATGCCGCATATGACCGTGATACACTTCGTCATTCCATTCCGGTATCAGATTATGCAGCGGACAGCCGCTCACCATGCCGCCCAGTTCCATGGCAGACTGGCAGAGAGGAACACCGCAGTTCATGCATCTGGCTCCCTGCTGCCGGCGCTGTTCCTGATCCAGCGGATCATGAAATTCATTAAAATCATTGATGCGCTGCAAAGCATCATGCGAAGGCATTTCCATGCGTTCATATTCCATAAAGCCATTTGCTTTTCCCATGCTATTTTCCTCCTTTCATCTGTTCGAAGGCACGCAGCTTCGCCTCCTCGGGCGAAAAACCGTGTTGTTGATAGTGATGGATGCACTGCATCATCCGGCGATAGTCATTAGGGATGATTTTCTTGAACTGACCGGCATAGACATCAAAGTGTTCCAGGATCTGCGCACCATGTTCGCTTTTGGTTTCCCTCACGTACTTTTCAAGCATTTCTCTGATGCGGTCCAGATCTTTTTCTTCACTGACGACTTCCATGGTGACCATGGCCTTGTTCAGACGAAGATAGAGGTCATGATCCTCATCCAGCAGATAAGCGATGCCTCCGCTCATGCCGGCCGCAACGTTTTTCCCGGTACGTCCCAGGATCAGCACGCAGCCTCCGGTCATGTATTCCAGCGCATGATCGCCGCAGCCTTCGACCACTGCCGTCGCTCCGGAGTTTCGTACGGCAAACCGCTCGCCGGCGATCCCGTTGATATAAGCTTCGCCGCTGGTCGCTCCATACAGTGCAACATTACCGATGATGATATTGTCACTGGCACGATAAGAAGCCCGCTCGTCCGGGGTAATGCTCAGCTTTCCGCCGGAAAGTCCTTTTCCGAAATAATCATTGGCATCTCCGTGCACACGAATCGTGATGCCCTGCGGCAGAAATGCACCGAATGACTGGCCGCCGCTGCCCTGGCAGCAAATCTGGCACATATCTCCTTTCAGCGTATCTTTGTATTTTCTTGTTACATAAGAACCAAGCAGGGTACCGAAGGCACGGTCGGTATTATCGATCGTCACGCAGGGACGATAGACTTCTCCTTTTTCCATGGCCGTTTTGAAGCCCGGGATCAGCAGCTGTGCGTCTTTTGTCTGTTCCAGATGGAAATCATAGACATCTTCCGCTTTAAAGTGCAGTTCTTTTCCTGACGGCGTCGGCTTCAGCAGCTCTTCCAGGTTCAAATGACAGCGCTGCGCTTCCTTGCTCGGCTTGAGACATTCCTTATGACCGACCATTTCCTCCACTGTATGAAAGCCCAGCTGTGCCATGATCTCCGGGTTAAAGAAGTAGTTTTCAAAGGAA
>ENA-ORUI01003712-ORUI01003712.1-human-gut-metagenome-genome-assembly--contig:-NODE-3712-length-10638-cov-3.513182_pt1 | contig 10638 bp, 9 predicted proteins | sample MGYA00242078_ERZ509205 | MGnify/ENA primary metagenome ERZ509205 (study PRJEB26280, sample SAMEA2338828) | human gut metagenome | biome: human gut; feature: human-associated habitat; material: faeces... | reverse complement strand
CGGCTTCGGCGGCTGAGCCGCCGGCTCCGGCTGCGCCGGAGCGCCCTGCGGGCGGCTTTCCCCCTGCAGAAACTCTGTTTTATAGGGCGGCGGGCTGCTTGACCCCTCGCATGGTCAATGAGATCCTACCGCGCTTTTGGTCAACCTCCAACACCTTGACCCGCACGATATCCCCAACCTTAAGAACCTCACTGGGGTGCTTTACATATTTTTCACCGATCTGGCTGATATGGACCAAGCCGTCCTCATGCACACCGATATCCACAAAAGCTCCGAAATCCACCACATTGCGGACGGTACCGGTCAGCTCCATTTCCGGCTTTAGATCCTTCATCTCCAGCACATCACTGCGCAGTACTGTGGGCGGCAGCGCCTCTCGGGGGTCACGCCCCGGCTTTTGCAGCTCGGCGATGATATCCCTCACGGTCGGTTCGCCGGCGGAAAGCTGCTCCGCCAATGCCGGATAACCGATCTGATCCGCCATAGCGGGCAGTTCCCTCATCTTATCGGTGCCGATCTCCGCCATGGTGCAGCCGCAAAGAGAAAGCAGCTTTTCGGCAATCGGATAGCTTTCGGGGTGGACCGCAGTAGCGTCCAGCGGGTTTTTACCACCGGAGATACGCAAAAAACCTGCACATTGCTCATACGCCTTTTTGCCGAGCTTCGGTACCTTGAGAAGCTGCGGACGCGCGGTAAAGCCGCCGTTTTCTTCCCGGTATGCCACAATATTTTTGGCAATAGCGGAATTGATGCCGGCAATATGCCCCAGCAGCGAAGGGGACGCAGTATTCAGGTCAACGCCCACCGAGTTCACGCAGCTTTCTACCACACCGGCAAGCGCTGCGTCCAGACGTGCGGGCGGCATATCGTGCTGATACTGCCCGATTCCGATGGCTTTTGGGTCGATTTTAACCAACTCTGCCAGCGGATCCTGCAAACGGCGGGCAATGGAGACAGCACTGCGCAGGTTCACGTCATAATCCGGGAATTCCTCACTTGCCAGCTTGGAAGCGGAATAGACCGAGGCACCCGCCTCGCTGACGATGGCATATTGAACCGGCAAACCGCTTTCCGCAATCAACTCCGCCACGATTTTTTCCGATTCACGGCTGGCGGTACCGTTGCCGATGGAAACGACGGTGACATGGTGCTTTTTCAGGAGGTCGGTCACACGGCGTTTGGTTTCCGCAATCTTATTAAAGGGTTGGGTAGGATAAACCACGGCGGTATCCAGCACACGCCCTGTGGCGTCCACCACCGCCAGCTTGCAGCCATTGCGGTAACCGGGATCCCAGCCCAGCACCACCTGACCGGTGAGCGGGGGCTGCATCAATAGATGGTGCAGATTTTCGGCAAACACGCGGATTGCCTGTTCGCTGGCATTCTCAAACAGCTCGCGGAAGGTCTCATTTTCCATGCTGGGGGCAATCAGTCGCTTCCAGCTATCGGCGCCCGCCTCCGCCACCGCCCGCCCGCAGGCATTGTTGGCAGTCACGGTTTTGCGGCGGATCGTCTCCAGCGCTTTTTCCTCCTCCAGCACAATAGCGGTTTTCAGGAAGCCCTCTTTTTCACCCCGGTTCAGTGCCAGTATGCGGTGCGGGGCAATGCGGCTGACCGGCTCCTTAAAATCATAGTACATTTTATAGGTGGTATTCTCGGTGCTGTCGCCGGTGGCGGTCACAACTGCCGCACGGTGAATCAACAACCGCAGCGCCTTGCGGATCTCCCCATCATCGGAGATGTCCTCCGCCAGAATATCCATTGCGCCGGAAAGCGCGTCTCCTGCGGTTTCTACGCCCTTTTCGGGGTCAATATATTTTTCCGCCATGGAAAGCGGCTCCTGCAGCGTATTCTGGGCGCGGATCGCCGCTGCCAGCGGCTCCAGTCCTTTTTCCCGTGCAATGCTGCCGCGGGTCCGGCGCTTAGGCTTGTAGGGGCGGTAAAGATCCTCCACCTCCGCCAGTGTGGTCGCCGCATTAACAGCAGCCTCCAGCTCCGGCGTCAACTTTTCCTGCTCGGTAATGGAGCGCAGCACCTCTTCCCGCCGCTTTTGCAGATTGCGCAGGTATTCCAGCCGGTCGCTGAGATCCCGCAGTGCGGCGTCATCTAAGCTGTCGGTCATCTCTTTGCGGTATCGGGCAATAAAGGGAATGGTATTCCCCTCATCTAAAAGGCGCACTGCCGCTTCGACCTGTGCCGGGCGGAGCTTCAGCTCCCGCGAAAGCTGCTGTATCAATTCCATTGTTTTTCCTCCCCTTCGGAGCATCGTTATGCTCCTATTATAGCTTGTCCGGCGGCGCAGAGCAACCGAAAGCGCCACACGGCAATGAGTGAATATTCATTTTTATATGTATATTTATTCATTGCTGTTTTGCAATTTTGTTGCTTTTCTCTAATTTATTTTGCTGCTTTTGGTCGCTTATCTCTGTTTTGACGCTTTACATCGGTGAATAATGATGTATAATAATTCATGTCACCAGCGCTATGGCGGCAACAATACCGGCACAGCACTACCAAAAAAGACAAACACAAAAGATAAAAAGGAGAAACTGCTATGAAAAAATTATTTGCTGTTCTGCTGGCTGCCATGATGCTGCTGGCGATGGTTGCCTGTGGTAACGACACCCCTGATCCCACCCCGACCCCCGATCCCACCCCTGACGAGACCAAGACCCTGTATATGGCCACCGAGGGTACCTTCCCTCCCTATGAATATTACGATGGCGATAAGCTGGTCGGTATTGATGTGGAAGTGGCCGGTGCCATTGCCGAAAAGCTGGGCATGAAGCTGGAGGTCGTTGATATCGCGTTTGATTCCATCGTAAGCGGCGTACAGGCCGGCAAGTATGATATGGGCATGGCCGGCATGACCGTCAATGAGGAGCGGTTGGAGCAGGTCAACTTCTCCGACAGCTATTCCACCGGTATTCAGGTCGTTATCGTCAAGGAGGGCGGCAAGGTTCAGTCCCTCGATGATATGGGCGCTGAGGGCGTCATCATCGGCACCCAGAGCGGCACCACCGGCTTTACATATGCCTCCGGTGACTTCGGCGATGAAAAGGTAAAGGGCTTCACCAAGACCACCGACGCCGTTGCCGCACTGATCAACGGTCAGGTAGACTGCGTGATGCTGGATAACGAGCCTGCCAAGGCGCTGGTTGCTGCCAATCCCGATGCCGGTCTTTCCATTCTGGATACCGCCTACACCGTTGAGGACTATGCCATTGCCATCAACAAGGACAACAATGACCTGCTGACCAAGGTGAACGCCGCACTGGCCGAGCTGAAAGCTGATGGCACCCTGCAGGGCATTATTGACAAGTACATCAAGTAAGATCGTTTCCTCATTACCCATGCAGCGGGACGGAGCCACACTGGCTTCGCCCCGTGCTGCTATCTTATCACGATAGAAAAGAGGGGAACCATTGAGTAATTTCCTGCTGTGGTGGGAGCAGCTGAAGGCTGACTTTATCACCTGCTTTGTTACCAAGGAACGCTGGCGCTACATTACCCGCGGCCTGGGGAACACCCTGAAGATCGCGCTGGTGGCTGTACTGATCGGTATTGCCATCGGCTCCATTGTGGCCATTGTGCGCAGCGCCCACGATAAAAATATCCACGAAATGCGTCCCGGGCCGGGCCGCACTCTGCTGAAGATCGCAAATGCCATCTGTAAGGTGTATCTGACCGTTATTCGCGGTACACCCGTCATGATTCAGCTTCTCATCATGTTCTTTGTCATCTTCACCTCTGCGCGGGACGGTGTGCCGGTGGCTATGCTGTGCTTCGGCATCAATTCCGGCGCGTATGTGGCCGAAATTATCCGGGCCGGTATTATGTCGGTGGATAACGGGCAGAGTGAGGCGGGGCGCAGCCTGGGGCTTAACTTTGTGCAGACCATGTGGTATATCGTCATTCCGCAGGCGCTGAAAAACACCCTGCCCGCCCTTGCCAACGAGTTTATCGTATTGCTGAAGGAAACCTCGGTCGCCTGCTATGTGGCCGTCAATGATCTGACCCGCGGTGGCGAGATCATCCGTGGTGCCACCTACCAGCAGCTGCTGCCGCTTTTGGCTGTGGCCATCATCTACCTGCTGCTGGTCATGTTCTTTAGCTGGCTGGTAGGCAAACTGGAAAGGAGGCTGCGCAGCAGTGACCACTAAACCGATCATCGAGGTAAAGGACTTGAAAAAATCCTTTGGCACATTGCAGGTGCTCAAGGGCATCAATACCGAGGTGCAAAAGGGCGAGGTCGTCGTTGTCATCGGGCCCTCCGGCAGCGGTAAGTCCACCTTCCTGCGGTGCCTGAACCTGCTGGAGACCCCCACGGCCGGTTCTATCTATGTGGATGGGGCGGAGATCACCGACCCCAAGTGCGATATCAACCTGCACCGGCAGAAGATGGGCATGGTGTTCCAGCACTTCAATCTGTTCAATAATATGACCATCCTGCGCAACATGACGCTGGCCCCCATGACCCTGCTGAAAAAAAGCAAGGAGGACGCTGAGGCGCGGGCACTGGCCCTGCTGCGGCGCGTAGGGCTGGAGGATAAGGCCAACGCCTATCCCAGCCAGCTTTCCGGCGGGCAGAAGCAGCGGATCGCCATTGTGCGGGCGCTGTGCATGGACCCCGAGGTCATGCTCTTTGATGAGCCGACCAGCGCGCTGGACCCCGAAATGGTGGGCGAGGTGCTGGATGTTATGAAGGAGCTGGCGCAGGACGGTATGACCATGGTGGTAGTGACCCACGAGATGGGCTTTGCCCGCGAAGTAGGCAGCCGGGTGCTGTTTATGGATGAGGGTGTCATCATGGAGGAGAACGAGCCGCATGAGTTCTTTGCTAACCCCAAATGCGAGCGGCTGCAAAGCTTCCTGGCAAAGGTGCTGTAAAACAGAAAGATTCCCCCACAGGCCATACGGTCTGCGGGGGATATTTTTTATTCCAGAATATTGCGGGCGACATAAACGCCGCTGGCGGAAGCGTGAGAAAGCGAATGGGTGATGCCGCTGCCATCGCCAATGATGTAAAGGCCGGGATGCTGGTTGGATTCCAGTTTTTTATTCACCTCAACCTCCATATTGTAGAACTTGACCTCCACGCCGTACAGCAGGGTGTCCTCATTAGCGGTGCCGGGGGCGATCTTATCCAATGCGTAGATCATTTCCACGATGTCATCCAGGATGCGTTTGGGCAGCACCAGGCTCAGGTCGCCGGGGGTGGCATTCAGGGTGGGGGTAATGAAGGCGTCCTCCATGCGCTCCGGGGTGGAGCGGCGGCCGCGGATCAGATCGCCAAAGCGCTGAATGATGACTCCGCCGCCCAGCATATTACTCAGCCGCGCGACGCTCTCGCCATAGCCGTTGGAGTCCTTGAAAGGCTCCGAGAAGTGCTGCGCCACCAGCAGGGCGAAATTGGTGTTTTCGGTTTGGCGAGAGGGGTCCTCGTAGCTGTGGCCATTGACGGTGATGATGCCGTTGGTGTTTTCATTTACCACGGCGCCCTTGGGATTCATGCAGAAGGTACGCACCTTATCGCCGTACTTTTCGGTGCGGTAGACGATCTTGCTTTCATACAGCTCATCGGTAAGGTGGGCAAAGACCGCCGCGGGCAGCTCCACCCGCACGCCCAGATCCACGCGGTTGGAGTGGGTGGGGATATTGAGCTCCCGGCAGACGGCTTCCATCCACTTGCTGCCGCTGCGACCTACCGAGATGACGCACTTTTGGCAGGTATAATCGCCCGCCGCTGTGGAAACACGGTAGCCATCATCCACCGCCGCAACTGCGGTGACGGGGGTATCAAAGAAGAAAGTGACTTTATCCTTTAGTTCCTCGTAGATATTCTGCAGCACCTTGTAGTTGATATCGGTGCCGAGGTGGCGTACCGAGGCATCCAGGAGATGCAGGTCGTTCTGGATGCAGACGGTCTTAAAGCGGGTACCAGCGGTGGAATAGAGCTTTGTCCCTTCGCCGCCATGGGCCAGGTTGATCTCATCAACATAGCGCATCAGCTCCAGCGCCTGCTTTTTGCCGATGTACTCATACAGCGTGCCGCCAAAGTCATTGGTGATATTGTACTTGCCATCGGAGAAAGCACCCGCCCCACCGAAACCGCTCATGATGGAGCAGGTGGGACAGCCAATGCAGGTTTTTATTTTATCGCCATCGATGGGACAGCGACGGCGGCTGAGGGGATGTCCGGATTCGAATACCGCGACCCGCAGGGCGGGAGCCCGGTGGGTCAGCTCGTAAGCGGAAAAGATGCCTCCAGGGCCAGCGCCAATGATAATGACATCGTAATTCATAGTACGACCTCCACAAAAAAGAACAGTTGACCGCTGCGCAGCCAACCCTATCATCCAAGATAATTTATTTATAACACAGGTGCAGGAATTTTGCAATGACATCGGCAGAGAAAAAACGCCTCTCCGACGAGAAAAACCGTGCTCATTGCCCAACTGCTCCCCCATAAACGGCACAGCCGCCCGCCCTATGCGGGCAGACGGCTGGGTATATGCTTTCTGCGGGCTTTTCCGCCGCAGCAGGGGAAGATGCTTGTTAAACGGGAAAGTCCGCGCCAAGCGGCAAATTTAACGGCCCAGCGCCTTTTTGACATATTCCCGCAGGATGCTGTCATCCAAGAAAGGAAGGAGCTCGGTGATGCTCTCTCCGCGGGCCAGCTTTTCCTTGGTGATGGCCCCCAGTGCCTTATCACCCAAAAAGGGCAGCATGGCCGTAACATCCTCACCGCGGAGCACTTTGGCAAGAGCCACCTCGCCCAGCTTTTCCTCCCCGGCAAAGGGGAGGAGTTCCCCGATGGAGCGGCCGTTTTTGGCACGGAGTTCCGCCAGCCTGCCCACCGCTTCTTCGCTCATGAAAGGGGCAAGTGCCACGGTATCCTTACCGTTCTGCTCCAGCAGCAACGCCAGTTCATCCACCTTTTCTTCTGCCATAAAGGGGACCAGGCCTGTAACATCGCCACCCTCCTGCGCCAGCTGTGTGGCCAGCTCGCCCACGGTTTCCTCGTCCAGGAATGGCACCAGTGTCAGCAGGCTCTCTCTGTCTTCCCTAACCTCCCCGGCCAGCTTTTCTACCTGACTGGGGCGCAGCACCTCGGCAGCCTCTTTCAGTTCCTCCCTGGTGTAATCGGCAGGCTGTACCGGCTCTCCGGCTGTTACCTTTTCCACCACGGGGTTGCCGCTGCCCAGGATCTCATCCACCGTGACGCCAAAAATTTCGGCCAACTCCGGCAGCTTGGCGATATCCGGCATGGAATTGCCCCGCTCCCAGTTGGAGACCGCCTGATAGCTGATGCCCAGTCGGTCGGCGATCTCGAACTGGGTCATATCCCTTTTCTTGCGCAGCTCCGCTATTCTTTTTCCGATTTTTACGGTATCAAACATATTGTACCGCTCCTTCCCGCCGGTCGCTTCCGGCATCATCAGCATAGCAAATCGCACACCAATAAACCAGCAACCGGTGCTTGAGTCCGGATATTCAACCCGCGCTTGAGCCCCATGTAATAGCCCGTTAACTGCCAGCACTGCACTTTTCGGCATCAATGGCAAGAACCACCATCAGAGCGGAAAGGGCGTCCTGCGGGTTCACCACGTCAATGACATAGGTGTCCGTCCAATTCAAAAGCTCCTTGCTGATGGTCGCTGCTGTTCTGCCGCTGCCGTCTACAATGGAATAATCCCAGCCCAACCAGTTGCCCTCCACATGCCAGCCGTTGCAATCGAGATTGTACCGGTGCCGGAACAGAGAAAATTCCTTTTTGAGGCTGCCGATCTGCGTTGCGCCGCGGTAGAGGTCGAACTTCGGCGGCAGGGTAAAAACGCGCTGCTTGACCATGCCCAGCTCGCTGCCGGTCGGGTCAAATATTTTAAGGCAGTGCCCCCACGAAAGCTGTCCCTTGACAACATACATCGTGCTACCTGCTTCATCATAAATATCGTAGCTGTCGAACCATGAGAAAAAACGCTGCTTGAATAATAGCTTCATAGGCATCTCCTTTCGCCCTATTTTAGCATGAAAAAAGAAAAATTAAAAGTCCCGAATGCTGCTGCACTCGGGACTTTGGCTCCCCCTGTCCGGCTTGAACGGACGACCCTGCGGTTAACAGCCGCATGCTCTACCGACTGAGCTAAGGAGGAATATGGGTTTGCGGTCCCCTAAATGGGAACCGCAAATTGTGCCGGCATCAACCTATTTTCCCGGGCCGCTTCCAGCCAAGTATCTTCGGCGCTAATGAGCTTAACTTCTGTGTTCGGGATGGGAACAGGTGGAACCTCATCGCAATCAACACCGACTATGGTGACCCGTGCGGGAATCGAACCCGCGTTACCGGCGTGAGAGGCCGGTGTCTTAGCCGCTTGACCAACGAGCCATAGCACTGAAAGAATCAGCTTTTATATTATAACCAGCCATCGCCCGGTTGTCAATACGCTTTCTGCCGTTTCCGCATAAAAATTTGCGCAGCAAAAAAGGGAGCCTTTTCGGCTCCCTTGAATGCGGTTTTATACAGTGGGGGTACCACAGTAAGGGCAGAAGTTGCCGCGCACCATTTTCCGGCACTTGGTGCAGAAGCGATCCTCCAGGCCATCGTTGGGGGCAGGCGCTGCCTGCTGCCGGTTCTGCTGGCCCAACTGCTGGGCAATCTGCGCGCCAATGGCGACTTCGGCACCCAGGCCGGCTACACCGCCGCCCTTTTCCATACCATCTGCCGCCGCCACGGTAACATACTTGTTGGTATCGGTGATGAAGGACTGTGCCGCCACCTTTTCCGCCATCTTCTCCACCTCGGGCGGATAGCTGACACTAATGATATTCACATCCCGCACACCCAGGCCGATATCAAAGAGCTCCTTATCCAGCTCCTCCGCCATCTTCTTCCCCAGGGTACGGTTATTAGCCTGCAGCCCTACCAGGACATTGAGGCCAACAGCCCGCTCACCGTTCAGAATTGCTTCGGCCACAACACCGCTCATCTCACCACGGATACGCTCCGAAACATCACTGAGGGAATAGGTATCCCGAATTCCGGCTACCTTGGAGATAAAGGCTAGGTAATCCCGGAAATAGATGACCATGTTGCCATTCATACCCACCGGGATGCCGCTGGGAACCTCCGGGGTGGGAATCATAATGCGCTGGGTAGTACCCCAGTTCAGGGTCAGGTCCTTGCTATTGACAAAATAGACCTCCGCGCGCTCGCCGGTATCGCTGCGCAGGTGCAGCGCCGCATTGATGTGGGTGAGGAACGGAATGATCTGGGTATCGATATCATAGGTGCCCTCATTTTCAAAAATGCCGTGGATACGGAGTAGAAGATTGCCTTTTGACCGGCACGAATGACCAGACGGCTGCCTTTCTTGATCTCACGATTTTTCCATTTGTAGAACAGTACATCGGGGCGGTATTCGATCCACTCCACTGTATCTTTTTTCTGATTAAAAAGTCCCATTATTCATCTCCCTTTCCCGGGGTGGCTTACCAGTCGCCGCCCCAATCGTAGCCGTAATCGTAGCTGCCGTAGTCAATATCTCCGCTGTCGTAGCTGTAATCATAACCACCGCTATCCCAGTTGCTTCCAGAATCATAGCTGTAGTCATATCCACCGTAGTCGTAGCCGTAGTCATAGCCAGAACCGCCGGAATAACTGTAATCATAGTGGCTGCCATCGTAATCGGAAGACCCGCTCTCCAGCAGCATCAACCCGCCAAAGAACACTGCCAGCGCCAACAGAATAACCAGGATAATCTTCCCGACGCTTTTAGGGTACTGAGCGGAAACCTTGCCATTTTCGCCATTGATCATGTAGTGATAGGTTTTGCCGGCATAACCATAACGAGCTTTCCACAGCGGCACCAGCACCTGCTTATAGCGCACCGTATCATAGTGGGTGTTCATACCGGTGACCTGCGCCTGGCTGTACCCATGCCCACGGATATCACTCTCTGCCCGGCTGCGCTGGTCACGGTCAATGTAGCTTTCCGCAACCTTAAATCCCTGGATACCATCTATCGTATAGCACTCCGCCTGGTAACCCGCCAGGTACTGCGGATGATAGGGGTTGGTATTGCCGATGGTATTGTACGGCAGCACCTTTTGAATGAGATTACCGCTGGCGGTTTTGCTGGCACACACCTGGATATCATTATAGTAACCCCGCACCACACCGGAAACAGGATACCACTGAGTATAGGTCTCTGTCTTGCCATCCCGGCCACGGCGGGTATAGGTGCGGCCACCACGCCCGCAGTACTGGGTCACAGCATCGGCATCGTAGGTCCAAAAGGGCACATACATGCCCACCAGCTCCCCTTCAGCAAAGGTGCGCTTTAGGCTGGCAGGAGCGAACCATCGCTTGCGGATCCACTGGCCGAAACGCTTTTGGGCCTCATAACGGTCGATAGCAAATGGTACAACCCCTTCTACCGGAATCCCGTTGTGCTCCTCTTCCGGTTTGATTTGCGGAGAACCGCACATGGGGCAAACCGTCGCGGTCCCTTCCGCCGGCTGGAAAAACTCCGCTCCGCAGACATCGCAGCGCAGGGCGGTTTCGCCGTTTTCCAGCATCCGACGCCCTTCGCGCTCGCGGTACTCCGCAAAGTCATACTCCTCAACGGTGTCTTT
>ENA-ORUI01003711-ORUI01003711.1-human-gut-metagenome-genome-assembly--contig:-NODE-3711-length-10638-cov-8.119342_pt1 | contig 10638 bp, 11 predicted proteins | sample MGYA00242078_ERZ509205 | MGnify/ENA primary metagenome ERZ509205 (study PRJEB26280, sample SAMEA2338828) | human gut metagenome | biome: human gut; feature: human-associated habitat; material: faeces... | reverse complement strand
GAAATTGTCAACACTCCCGCCACTCAGGCGGGAATTTTTATTCCGTGGGGGTGGTATCCGGTGTGTTGTCCCGCTCCATCGTTTCTGTGATTGCTCTACTGATAAAAGAATTTAGGCTTTCGCCTTGCTTTTCTGCATGAGCCTTTGCGATGTGCTTTTGTCCCTTTGGAACACGGACTCGCATTTCGTCGAATTTTTCAAGGTATTTGTCAGTTGCTTTGCGTTGCGCTGCGCTGACCTTCTTTTCTGTGCCTGACATAATCTCCTCCGATCGCCTGAAATGTGTGTGGGGGGACTATAAAAACGCCCCTTCTCCACCGTACTTGTATTATATCACAGATTTCTATATGCGTCCATATAGAATATTCAACGAATATGTACCCATATATTTGTGCATTATCCCATCTTGATATATGGGAACATATATGATAATATATAGCCATGAAGAACAGGACAGCCCAATTTCAACACCGCTTGTTGTAAGTCCTATACCAAACACAAAGAGGCGGAGGCAGCACGGAGAGACGGCAAACAAAATCTTAGGAGGTAAACAAATGGAAGAAAAACGACTGACCCCGATCAAGGCCATCCGTGCCAAGTGCCTTGACTGCTGCTGCGGCAACTCCAACGAGGTCAAACTATGCACCTGCACCGGATGCGCCCTGTACCCCTACCGGGAGGGACACAACCCATTTATCCAGAAACAGGAGTGGACAGAAGAACGTAAGGCAGCGCAAAAAGCCCGCATGGCGCAAAACATCCATTCGCCTATTCGGGAGAAATCCGCAAACTAGCCCCGGAGGTATAAACCACCCCACCCAATGTAGTTTGTCCGAAAACCCGCCAGCTACACGCGGGGGAAACGGCTCAGAAACGATTTTAACAACCATCCGCCACCACGAAAGGAGAAAACCATGAGCATCAACGAATTGGAAATGAAATGTCAGGAGCTTAGAGAGCTGCAGCGGCTGATCGAGGAAGCCCAGGCAGAAGCGGAGACAATCAAGGGCGCCATCAAGGCACACATGGGCGATTCCGAGACGGCCTATGCGATCACATGGAAACCCGTCACCACTGTCAGAATCGACACCACGGCCTTGAAAAAGGCAATGCCGGAGGTCGCCCAGGCATTCACCCGGCAGACCACCGCCCGGAGGTTTACCCTTGCATAAGAAAAGCCCCTTGTGCAAGCCCTGGAAAGCATCAGCACAAGAAGCCTTAATCACCCCGGCGGGGTTGTGAATATTATACCCCACACCCCGCCACAAGTCAAGAAATATCAGGAGGAAAGAACAATGGATGATCGCGAGATACTAAAAACGGAACTCATGAAGCTGCTGGATGACATACCGCTGGAACGGCTGAAAGCATTGATTGGATGAATCGGAAAGAAAGCTTGAAAAACTTGCTGGCACACAGCACAGCTACAAGGAAAGGAAAATGCCTATGAAAGATGTCCCGATTTGGGAAAAGAGCAATCTGACGCTGGAAGAAGCTGCGGCTTATTCCGGCATTGGCATCAACAAGCTGCGTTCATTATCGGATAAGGAGCATTGCCAGTTCGTGTTGTGGGTGGGTTCCAAGCGGCTCATCAAGCGGCGCAAGCTGGATGAATATACGGAGCGAATGTACTCGCTTTGAAAATGTCCCGGATATTTTTCAAAACGTCTTGCAGAGAATGGCGTATCTGTGGTACTATGAACACAGAACAACGCTCTTTTCTGTACCGCAATGTAGAAAGGAGCAACGCTCATGGCAACAAATCAGAACACGAAACGCAAGGACAAGGCGCGTGTGGTTCTCCGCAAAGGCGAATCCCAGCGTAAAGATGGCAAGTACGATTTCCGTTGGACTTCCCCGGATGGCAAGCGACATTCTATTTATGCCGTGACCTTGGAGGAGCTTCGGGAAAAGGAAAACGACATTCAGCGAGATTCGCTGGAAGGCATCAAGGCAGAAGCACGGTACGTCACCCTGAACGATGTGTTCACCCTGTGGGCAAAGGTGAAGCGTGGTCTGAAGGACAACACCTTTCAGAATTATCTGTACCTTTATCGGCAGTTCGTGGAGCCAGATTTCGGCAAATCGAAAGTGTCTGCGCTCAAAAAGTCGGATGTGAAGCAGTTCTACAACACGCTGGCAGACGAGCGGGGCTTGCAGATCTCTACGATTGACAGCGTACACACGGTTCTGCATCAGGTGCTGGACATGGCGGTGGATGACTGCTATCTGCGGAACAACCCCTCGGACAATGTTCTGCGGGAGCTGAAAAAGGCACACCAGTTTGAAACCAACCGCCGTAAGGCACTGACCGTGGCAGAGCAGAATCTGCTGCTGTCCTACCTCTCCAAAACGCCGAAGTACCAGCACTGGTATCCGATTTTCGCGGTCATGCTGGGAACGGGCTTGCGCGTAGGAGAAGCCACTGGTCTGCGCTGGTGTGATGTGGATTTTGACGAAGGGACGATCTCCGTCAACCACACGCTAGTCAACTACGACCACCGTGAGAACAACGGTGGCAAAAAAGGCTGCTACTTCAACTGCCACTCGCCCAAAACAAAGGCTGGCGTCCGCACTGTTCCGATGATGGACTTCGTGAAAGAAGCCTTTGAAAAGGAACGTGCCTATCAGGAAGAAGCAGAGACCCACTGCACGGTAACGGTGGACGGCTACACGGACTTCATCTTTGTCAACCATTTTGGCGAGTGCCAGCATCAGGGAACGCTGAACAAGGCCATCCGGCGCATTATCCGGGACTGCAACGATGAAGTGCTGGCGAAGAATCCGAACAGCACCGTACTCCTGCCGCGTTTCAGCTGCCACACCCTGCGGCATACCTTCACGACCCGGATGTGCGAAGCGGGCGTGAACATCAAGGTGATTCAGGATGCGCTGGGACATTCGGATATTTCCACGACCTTGAACATCTATGCGGATGTGACCAAGGAACTGCGTAAGTCTGAATTTGAAAATCTTGACCGTCAGTTCGCACAGTGGAAAGACCCTGAAGAATAAAATAAAGCATACGCCAAATACGCCATACGCCATTTACGCCAATTCACACGCCAAACGATACAGTTCGGATAAAGGCTTGTGTAGAGATGTAAATGGAATGGCAAAATTCAACCCTTGCGGTGTAGAGTAGTATCAAGAAATAAAGGCTTATAACTGCTCGTCGATGACATCCCCACGATGAAGCCGATTGAACAGTAAAAGAAGGCTGCCGGGGCTCCGCTGGCGCAAAGCTGTACTAAGCTGCCGGAAGTGTCCCCGGAGCGTCCGGAACTTAGAATCAATATAAAAGAGCCGCTGCACCTGTGTGAGGTGCGGCGGCTCTTTTTGCATCTTTTCAGCGAAAGCTGGGGCGCGGGAGCGGCGGTTCAGCGGGCCTTTTTGGGGCCGCTTTCATCCGGGGCGGAGTCGGGGGCGCTGTTGCCGCCGGAATTCAGGATCGCGGCAAACTGCTGCAGCTGCTTGAGGGAGCTGACCCCCAGCTTTTCGTAGATGTTCTTGTTGTGGAAGCGCAGGGTGCTGTCCTTGATGTCCAGCTGCTCCACGATCTCCCGGGAGCGCAGCCCGGCCACATAGCCGTCAAAGATGCGGCGCTCGGTCTTTGTCAGGTTGGGGATGCCCTCCAGAAAGGTCTGGAAGGCATCGGGGACGGATTCGTTGCGGCACACGTCTGCCAGCCGGGAAAGCTCTGTCTGCATCTGCTGGCGCTCCATCTGCAGCTCGTCCATCCGCCGCCGGGACTCCCGCCGGTCCTCCTCAAACTGCCGGAACGCAGGCGAGAGGATGTGCTGGTGGAAGTACATGCAGCAGAACACCACAAAAAAGAGGATGAACAGGCCGATCAGCAGCATTTGCAGGTTGCCGGAAAAGATCAGCCTGCGGTAGTCCGTCATGGGGATGCAGACGGCCAGCCGGTAGGACTGGTTCTCGCTCAGGCGGCAAAGCTCCGAGATGCCTGCATAGGCGCTGTCGGAGCCGATCAATTGGGTCAGGCTGCCGCCCATGCTGCGCAGCACCAGCGTGTCCCGGGGGGCGTGGAAGTAGCCGTCGGTGGTGCCGCTGCTGAGGGCGGCGCTGGCGTTCAGCCCGCTGTCTGCCGGGGCAAGCAGGCAGATCAGGTGGTCAAAGCCGGTGGGCTGGGCAAAGTTCTGCTTGAAAAAGCTCTGGCTGATCTCAAAGCCGCACAGCCCGTACATGGTGCCGTCGCGGCCCCGCAGGGGCAGCAAAAACAGCTGCACCTCCTCCGAGGTGCCGGGGAGGCTGAACCGCTCCGTCAGCGTATAAGCTTGGTACAGCGGGGTGCTGCTGGGGGTCATCCAGCGGTCGTAGTCCGGGAACTGGTCGGTCTGGAATTCCATGCGCCATTTGCGGTGGGGCATCACGCTGTGGGTCTTGCCCACATCGGCGCTGCCGCGGTAGAGCAGCAGGGGCACGGTGGGGGTGTCGGCACCGCCTTTCTGCACATAGAGCCCGGCGCGGGAGTACCCAGCCCCCTCCATGCGGGTGTTGACGGTGGCATCCAGCAGCACAAAGGCACCGGAGCAGCTGGTCCGGCGCAGGCTGCGGCAGAGCGGCTCGATCATCTCCTCCTCCAGCGCGTTCAGCACCTCGGGGGAGTCGTTCAGCTGGTCAAAGGTCATTTCCCGGCTGGCAAGCTGCCGGTCCACCAGAGCGCCCATATCCTCAGAGAGGTTCACGCCCATGACCGCCAGCTGGTCAAAATAGCGCTCCATATCGTTCTGGAATACCGAATACTGGATCTCCAGGCTGCGGGTGGTGTCCTTTTTGGTGTTGTGCAGGCTGGCAAACAGGAACAGCGCCGCGCCAAAGGTCAGCAGCAGCAGCGCAGCCAGCAGCAGGCAGGGCCACAGCAGCCGGGAACTCATGGAGCTCTGGCGGATATTCTCACGGTGCCGGGCAAAAAAGTGCATCAAAGTTCCCCCTTTTTGGCTGTGCTGCGGGTTCAGGCATTGTCACACAGCAGCTGCCAGGTCTCCTCGGTCAGGGCTTCCAGCGTTTCGCCGTTGGCAAGCCGCTGGGGGTAGTCCTTCTGGCGCTGGCGCAGCCGTGGCTGGTCTGGTGGGTTACGGCGTGTACAGCTATGTTTCCGAGCAGCAGCTGAAAGCCCTGCTGCCGGAGGGCGTGGCCATGCCGGAGAACCGTGCCCAGACTGCCCTGCTGCTGTGGAACACCGCAGGCCGTCCTGAGCCTGCCGAAGCCCCGGCCTTCAAGGACGTTGCAGACCCGGACACCGCCAAGGCGGCGCAGTGGTGCGTGGAGCACGGCCTGATGGACCAGAAGCTGGGCGGCCGCTTTGCCCCCGACAACTCCGACCCGGCCTACAAGACCCTGAATGCCTATCAGCAGCTGGTGGGGTAATTTCTCAGGATAACCCTCGCAGTCATTGCTCCGCAATGCCAGCTCCCCCGAAGGGGGAGCTCATAGCGGCCTTTTGATAAGGTTTTGCGAAAACCAAAACCTAGGCGCAGTGTGACCTCTCCCTTTGGGAGAGGGGGCGCGGCCTAAAAAATAAGCATCCGCAGCGCACTGCGCCTGAGCTGAAACAGCCCGGCCATGCGCTGCGGATGCTTTTGTTGTGCGGCGGGCACGCCGCCTAAAACAAAAGATCCGAACCCTTCTCTTTCGAGAAAAGGTTTGGATCTTTCTTGCTTGGTGCGGATAAGAGGACTTGAACCTCCACCGAGTTGCCCCGATTAGAACCTGAATCTAACGCGTCTGCCAATTCCGCCATATCCGCATATTCTGTTTTGTTCGTGGGCCGTTCGGCTCGGAACGTTAGTTATTATACCACAGCCACAAGAAAAGTCAAGCACTATTTTCAAAATTGTTCGACAAAAAAATGCTCTAAATTTCGGGCACTCCGTACAGGGGCATTTGGGCCGGAATATGGTACAATAAAAGCTGACCGTCCGGCCTGTATGCCGCCGGGCGAGTAATGACGGAATGAGGGAAACCGAATGTTCAATGTTCTGATCTTCATCATCGGCGCGGGCATCATGTTCTACATGGGCCTGCGCAGTGTGCTGCAGCGCCGCCGCTTACAGCAGAAGGGCCAGCGTGTGGAGGCCCGGGTGGCAGGCACCGTTCAGAGCCGGGACGGCACGGCTTATCTGCTTGAGTTCGAGACCGAGGGCGGCAGCCACCGCCTGCACTACCCCAAAGCCGCCAAAGGCAAGGGCTTGGCCAGCGGAGAAACGGTCACACTGTACTATGACCCCGAAGATCCCGAAAAGATGTATGTGGAGGGCGACCGCTCCGTTCTGGGGGCCGAGATCCTCTATTTCTGTCTGGCCGTTGTGCTGCTGGCACTGATGGTCAGCTTTAGCCGCTGAGAGGAGGTCACCGCAATGGTATTGGAACATATCGGAATGCCCCAGCCCGGGGACTGCCGGGTGGTATTCTCCGCCAGCGCCGAAGAGCTGGAAGCGGCCATTCAGGCCGAACAGGCCGCAGAGAACCCGCCGCAGACGGAAGAGGATCTGCTGACCGCCGCCGTGAACCGGGCTATCCTGACCGGTTTTTCCACATTATATCAGGAGCTTGTGGAAAAAGAGCATCTGGTGCCCGTGACCGATCCAGATTTTGAGCTGCTGGCCGTCAACCGGGCCGAAGGCTTCCGGGCGGGGGCAGAGTTCTACTGCCTGCCGCCGCTGGAGCTGGAACGTTACACCGGCTTCACCCAGCCCATCCAGCCCCGGCCCATCCGGCAGGTGAGCATTGAGTTGGAAGTAAACACCCGGCACGGCGATGAAGACCGCGCCGCCGATGCCGCAGGCAAGGCGGCCCTGCGCCAGCAGGTTGCACGGGAGCTCTATGCCCAGCGCTGTGCGCAGGCCAAGGCACTGGCCCGCCGGGAGCTTATCTTCCAGCTGGGCGGCTGTGTCAAGGGCCCCCTGCCCAAGGACCTGGTCTCCGGCAACTATTTTGCTGAACAGCGGAACTTCAACCTGCGGCTGCAGGCCAACAACGTCAACTTTGACCAGTACCTCAAGGTGCGGGGCCAGACCGTGGAGCAGTTCCGCACTGAGCTCCACGCACAGGCAGAGCAGAAGCTGCGGGGCAGTCTGGGCCTTCTGATGGTGGCCGAGCGGGAACACCTCTGGCCCACCGATGCCGAGGTGGAGGCCGCACTGGCACACTGGAAGGGTGAGCGCACCTTCCCTGCCAACGATTTCCGCAAGGTGCGGCAGGGCATCGCCAGCCAGCGGGCGGCAGAGTTCGTGGAAGCCCACTCCACTCTGCTTCCCCCGCCGGAGGAACCGGTGCTGGAAACCATCGCATAAAAAATGGGAGATGCCGCTTGCTGGGTATTCGTAAAACAGTTTTCGAGAAATGACACGGCAACTGCCTGTCAGGATTGGTTACGAGCACCCGGCTAGGCCGAGGAAGCATCAAGTCCCATGTCCGCACCGTCAAGGTGTTGAACATGGGACTTTTTGCATATCGGGGGTCTGTACACCTCTATCAAGGTGTAACACACTAGACTTTGTACCAAAGCCGTGTGCCAAGGGTACTGCGCCCCTTTGGAATCCCTGCTCACATCGCCCATGGGCGATGTGGGTTCGCCGCACAAAAGGCTCTCACAAAAGGCACACCCGGCTGTCTGCGGCGAGGGAAAGGCACTTCTGCGGAAGTGTAATAACCCACTATGACACTTTCAGCTCTGCGGACTGCAAAGTGTAGTGGGCTCTCCGAGGGGGAACGGCTGTATAGGCTGCGTTTCGGGCAAATCGCTGCGTACGTGCGTACAGGAGGTTGGTACGCACGTACGCAGTAAAATGGTCAAGTTCTATAATATAGGGGGTGCGTTTCGATCAGCAATATGATATACTTACCTTAATCCGACAATTCACCCCTTTGCCATTAGTTGCTATGCTATGGAGGTTATTATGGAAAACCTTGTCATGTACGGCCTGATTAAAATTTGGTGGATTTTTCCATTTGCTTTCGTTTTCTCATTGGTTGCGGCTATTAAAGAAGCTGTCAAAGATGGTAAACCATTATACGAACGTGTTGTGACAGTCACTGGAGATGCGATCAAGAATCCAAGCAACTTTAAAGTACGTACAGGAACAAACGTACAGGAACTGATCGAAGCAGCCGGTGGATTTAAGACACAGCCTGAGAAGATCATTTCTGGTGGACCTATGATGGGTATGGCAATGTTTACAACAGATGTACCAGCTGTCAAAACATTCTCATGCTTCTTAGCGTTCACAAAAGATGAAGTTGCTGCAAACCAGCCAAGCAATTGTATTCGTTGTGGAAGATGTGTGAGCGTCTGTCCACAGAAGCTGATGCCAGCAAAATTATCTGTATTAGCAGATCATAATCAGTTTGACGAGTTTGAGAAACTTTATGGAGCAGAATGCGTTGAGTGTGGATCTTGTTCATTCATCTGTCCAGCAAAACGTAACCTTGCACAGTCCATGAAGACAGGTCGTAAACAGGTATTAGCTAACCGTAGAAAGAAATAAAGGAGAGATACATATGAGCGAAACATTATATCATGTGTCAGCCAACCCTCATGTAAGAGATAACGGCTCAACACAAAAGATTATGTTAGATGTTATCATCGCATTACTACCCGCTACAATTTTTGGTATCTATATCTTTGGAGCATCTGCGGCACTGACAGTTGCAATTTCTGTTGCTACCTGTGTTGTCGTTGAGTATATTTACCAGAAACTTATGAAACAGCCAATTACTGTAGGTGACTTAAGTGCGGCATTGACCGGACTGTTACTTGCATTAAACTTACCATCAGGAGCACCATTCTGGATGCCGATCTTAGGTGGAATTTTCGCGATCATCGTTGTAAAACAGGTATTCGGTGGACTAGGACAGAACTTCATGAACCCAGCCCTTGGTGCAAGATGTTTCTTAATGATCTCATTTGCAGCAAGAATGACAACATTTACATATGATGGTGTGACAACAGCAACACCACTTGCTGTTATGGAACAGGGAAAAAGTGTAGATGTTATGAAATCATTCTTAGGATTCGTTCCTGGAACAATTGGTGAAACATCTGCATTATTACTGATCATCGGTGGAGTATACTTAGTATTTAAGAAAGTCATCTCTCCGATCATCCCATGTGTTTACGTTGCAGTTGTAGCAATCTTCGTACTGATCTTCGGTGGTCATGGATTTGATCTATCTTACATGGCAGCACAGATCTTCAGTGGTGGATTAATGTTAGGTGCGATCTTCATGGCAACAGACTACGTAACATCTCCAATTACAAAGAACGGAAAGATCATCTATGCGATCGTTCTTGGTATTTTAACTGGATTATTCCGTCTGTTCGGACCAATGGCAGAAGGTGTATCTTATTCAATCATCATTGCGAACTTATTAGTTCCACTGATCGAGAGAGTGACAGTACCAACTCCATTTGGAATCGTAAAAAAAGGAGGTAAGAGCAATGAATAAGAATCTCGTAATGGATTGTATTAAATTATGTGTGATCACATTAATTGCAGGACTCCTTTTAGGTATCGTATATAATGTAACAAAAGCACCGATCGCCGCACAGGAAGAAAAGACAAAACAGGAAGCTTACAAAGCCGTATTCAAAGATGCAGCGAAATTCGATACAGTAAAATTAGACCAGAAAGACGTAGCAGCTGTCTTAAAGAAAAATGATCTTGGACAGAACACAATTTCTGAAGTCGTAAAAGCAGTTGACAAAAACGGAAAAGAACTTGGATATGTATTCTCTGTAACAAACCCAGAAGGATACGGTGGAGATGTAACTTTATCCGTAGGTGTCAGAGATGATGGAACAGTCAATGGTTATGAAACATTATCCATCAGCGAAACAGCTGGTTTAGGTATGAAAGCCAAAGAACCAGAATTTAAGAGTAACTTTAAAAACAAAAAAGCAGACAAATTTGAAGTTGTAAAAGATGGATCTGGTAAGAACGATGATTCTAAAGTAGATGCCATCAGTGGTGCAACGATCACTAGCCGTGCTGTCACAAGTGCAGTTAACAGCTGTGTTGCATATTCAAAGAGCCTGAAGGGAGGTAATTAAACATGAAACCAAATCCAATGGAACGATTGATTAATGGTATCGTAAAAGAAAACCCTACCTTCGTCTTAATGTTAGGTATGTGTCCTACATTAGCAGTAACAACATCTGCGATCAACGGTGCAGGAATGGGACTTTCAACAACAGCCGTATTAATGTTTTCTAACATGATCATTTCCGCATTAAGAAATGTCATCCCTGATCGTGTACGTATCCCAGGATACATCGTAGTTATCGCATCTCTGGTAACGATCGTACAGTTCTTATTACAGGGATATGTTCCAGCAGTTAACGATGCATTAGGATTATATATCCCACTGATCGTAGTAAACTGTATCATCCTTGGACGTGCAGAATCCTTTGCAGCAAAGAACGGACCGATCAACTCCTTCTTTGACGGACTTGGAATGGGACTTGGATTTACTGCAGCTTTAACAATTTTAGGAGCATTCCGTGAATTATTAGGAGCAGGTCAGATCTTCGGAATGCAGGTAATGCCATCTGCATACGAACCAATCACAATCTTTATCCTGGCACCTGGAGCATTCTTTGTACTTGCATGCCTA
>ENA-ORUI01003706-ORUI01003706.1-human-gut-metagenome-genome-assembly--contig:-NODE-3706-length-10649-cov-11.973570_pt1 | contig 10649 bp, 9 predicted proteins | sample MGYA00242078_ERZ509205 | MGnify/ENA primary metagenome ERZ509205 (study PRJEB26280, sample SAMEA2338828) | human gut metagenome | biome: human gut; feature: human-associated habitat; material: faeces... | reverse complement strand
TCCAAATCAGATTTGCTTGCTGTATTTAAGGAGTTGGGATATGAAATCGAATTATAATCAGTTAGGACAATATATTGAAATGGTATCCAGAACAAACTCTGATTTGAAATATGGTATTGAAGATGTTCGGGGTTGTTCTAATACAAAGCAGATGATGCAAACAAGGGCAAACTTAATTGGACGTACTTATGAGAAATTCATTGTTTTAAGACCGCAGGAGTTTGTATTTAATAGACGTACAACTCGCAATGGAGAAAAAATCGGTATGGCGTACAATAATACCGATAGAGAGTATATTTTTACGAATGATTATGTCGCATTTAGAGTTAAGCAGGAATATCTTGATAAATTGCTGCCAGATTATTTGTACATGTTCTTTTGTAGGGACGAATTTGATAGATATGCTCGATATAAGTCAACTGGTAGTGCCACGGAATTCTTTAACTGGGAGGATATGTGTGCAGTCCCATTTGAAATTCCACCAATGGATTTTCAACAGCTTGTTGTAAATGCTTATAAGGTTTTGAACGAAAGAATAGAAACTAAACAGAAGATAAATGATAATTTAGCGGCTTAATATGCCAGCTTTGCCAATAAAACAGATTGCAATTCATAAAGTCTTTGGATTTCGATAGTATTTGCTTCGATTTGCTCATTAAATATATCGAATTTATGTTGAAAGTCCTCTATAACTTCTGCTGGGGGTACGAGGATTTTCATTGACTGTATATTGTACATCGGTAACTTAGATTGAACTGCACCAACTGTTAATAATTCAATCTCTTTTATTTGCTTTTTATAGCAAAGAGTATAGTAAAGATAATCAGGGGTAACCGTATGAATATTAGCCAGTTTAACGCAGTTTTCAGTAAGGTTTGCATTGTTGAGCGAAGTATGTATTTTTCCTATCAAGCCAATAGTTCCAACGATAGAAATAACAATATCGTTAGTATTGACAATATACCGTGATATAGCAGAATGTGTTTCTTCATCAATATATTGAAATTGATTGGTCAGACACACATACCGATTGCTTCCCAAATCACGCACACGGATATATGGGTGTGCGGTTGGAGTATCAAGCAGTTCGCCATCGGCAGGGAGTCGTTTCCCACCTTTAATTGAACAAAGACTATCTAATGTAGCAATACTGTAACCATCTGGTAGTTCATTTTCATTATAAAAAGCTGCAAATTGCTCCTGAAACAATGATTGAGCAGTTTCTTCTAAATTATCATTTATCTTCTGTTTCAAAGCTATTCTATCGGTTATTGTCTTGTAGGCTTTCACAATTTTTCTCTGCTTTTCAATATCTGGTACTGGAAGTTCCACCTTACACATTTCCTTCCAATCCATTACTTCACGTACACTGCCATGCGATTTAAAACGAGCATATCTATCAAATTCAGGGCGGCTAAACCACAACATTAAATATTCCGGCAAAAGTTTCTCTGTATCTATCACCTCAAATACTGTATAAACATTGCTTACAAGCCCTTCTTCATAATCTTCAAGCAATGCAATAGCGATTTTATCTCCTCTACGAGAGGTATCTGGTATATATGTGAATTGTCCTTTTTTAACTATCTTATACTTTGTAAAATCTGTCCCAACAGTATTTGCAATAGACTGAATAAACTGCTTTTGTACAGAAACACCTAAGAGATTTTCTTTTTTTCCTTCCTTATTGCGAATATCTACCTGTCGTATATATTCCCCAAGAAATCTGTATCCTTCTTTCATTCCTACCACCTTAACCAATGTATTTTCTATGAGCAATTTTCACATTACTCTGCTTAACCATTGCATATTGCAATGTAGTATCTATTCTTTTATGTCCCAAGAGCTGCTGAAGCTGCTCTATTGGCATTCCTTTGTCTATTGCCATTGTCGCAAGTGTTCGCCTGAATTTATGAGGGTGTACCTTATTTAGTCCCAATCGTTTTCCAAGCTGTCGTAATCTCACTTCAATACCTCCGATATTCATTCGATTATACGGAAATTGTAATGATACAAAAAGTGCCGGATTATCGTCCTTTCGGCTATTCAAGTAGTTCTGCAAATGTATTTTTGTTCTTGCATCAAAATAAACTATTCGCTCTTTATCCCCTTTACCGAAAACAACACATTCTCTTTCGTTAAAATCTATATCCTCACGATTTAGCAACACCATTTCTCCGACACGCATACCCGTTGAGGCAAGCATATCAATCATTGCCAAGTCCCTGAGTTCCTTGCAATTATCCCTCATCAATTCAAGTGCTTCATCAGAGTAGGTTTCTTTAATGTTCGTTCCGGTCTTAACCTTATGTATTCGCCTGACCGGACTTTTCAAAATATAATCCTCGTCCTCAAGCCAAGAGAAAAAACTGGAAAGTATTCGTCTTATATTATCTATCGTAACCTTACTTGATTTTTTCTTAGCCTGATACTCGGTCAAATAGCAACGAATATCGTCGGTCACAATATATTTGATACCCTTTCCAATGCCATCAAGCATCGATTGTATCGTTGCATTATAGTATTTCAAGGTTTTCTCCGAACAGCCTTCAATACGCTTTGCCGATAGGAAAGATTCTACTAAATTCTGTTCTGAAAGTTCCTTATCTCTTTCTGTCTTTGTTACCTCATAATCAAAAAGTGTATGCTGCAACACCTCTTGCAATCTTTCTGTCTGTGCGTTATTCAGGTAAGGTAACATTCCTTGAATAACATCTGTAATTAGGTTCTTTTTCATAGTCAATTCTCCTTTTGTTTTTTAAGAGAACGACTACCAGTGGCAGTCCCTTGTTTTAACTCCCGCCACTGATGGGAGTTCTATTGTAAATGATAATTTAGTAGCTTGTATTGATACTATATTCAATGAACAATTTGGTAATTTCAAAGCATTAGCTGAAAGTTCTACTGCTAATACTGATTTTAGTTCATTGCCTGATGGGTGGACTATTGAAAATGCAGTTCATTCGTTTGATATTTCTATTGGAAAAACACCTCCAAGAAGTGAGCCAGAATGGTTTACCAGTAATCAAACGGATAATGTTTGGATTTCAATAGCGGATATGAAAACAAACTCCCCGTTTATTTTCAAAAGTGCAGAATATTTAACCAATGAAGCAGTAAAAAAGCATAATGTAAAAATAGTTCCAGCTAATTCAGTATTGCTAAGTTTTAAAATGACAGTTGGTCGAGTTGCAATAGTGACTAATGAAGTAACTACAAATGAAGCGATTGCTCATTTCCCTTGCACAAAAGAAAATCTTTTCTTTGTGTATTGCTATCTGAAAAATTTTAATTACGGTTATTTAGGCAGTACTTCTTCAATAACGACAGCCATAAATTCTAAAATAATTAAAGAAATGCCATTTTTAATGCCAAGCAAAAAAGAATTAGATTTGTTTAACCACAAAGTTTCAGGTTTATTTGAACAATTAAAATACATTTCAAAAGAGCTTGATATTCTTGAAGAATTATCAAAAATGTTACTACCGCAGTTATTAGGACACTGTTAAGCCACTAAATTATCATTTACTGCAAGGAGTGTGAAAAATGGATAAAGAAAAGTTAATCAAACTTGCAGAGGATTTATATCAAAGTGCATTTGACGCTAATGCGTATTATGCAATTATGATGCAGTATAGAGAAATGAGCAAGAAGTATAACGATGAAATGAATCTTTCTCCTGCCTTTTATCAAGTAGTGTATGGGGCGTTGCAAAAGGCTTGTTTTATGGAAATTGCAAAATTGTATGATAAAACAAAAGACGTTGTTTCAGTTGGGTTGCTCTTAAAGTATTGCAGAGATAATTTGGACTTATTTCCAGAATATAGAGATATAGTAACAATTAAGGAAGAGGGTAGAGAATATTCTTTCCAAGTTCCATATCAGCATCATTTGAAACCAACGGAAGAATGTTTCTATGAAAATGAAGTGAAAAGCCAAAGAGAAATTCTAAAATTATTTGATACACCTGATTTTGAAAAAGTACCAATACAAGTTAATCTGACATTTTCAGAATTTTTAGGATTGTATCAAAAGCGTTTTTGCTCTCTCAGCAAAAAACAAGAGAATATTCGTGTTCAAAGAAACAAGATATATGCTCATAATGACGAGAAACATATTTTAGCAGAAGAAAAAGTATGGGATAAAAATCCGGTTACATATCCTGATATTCAGGAGTTGATAGATTTTGCTCTTGATTGCACGAGGCTAATACTTGGGGCATTGACTGGAGTAAGTCGTGCAGTAAGTTATGGAAATATAGATGATATGGAAGGAACTCTAATGCTTGCCAAATTGGGACTGAAATATCAGGATTATGAAATGGAACAGCGACATAAGCAAATATTGAAAGAGATATATGCTGATAAAAAGGAGTGAACGCAATGGCAAATTTTAATGAACACGCATTGGAAATGTCAATAATGGAGTTGTTCAAAGACGAGGGCTACACCTATGTCAGTGGCGACCAGATACACAGAGAAAGGACAGAGGTTCTGCTTACGGACGACATGAAGCAATACCTTTATAATCGCTATGCGAAAGACGGTATCACACCGAGTGAGGTGGATAGTGTCATTCTAATGCTGCGTAATATTTCCGGTACGATTTATGAAGCAAACAAAGCTGTATTTAAGTTGCTCTGCGATGGATTTATTCTTAATCGTGAGGATAGAACGCAGAAAGACCTCTATATTGAACTTATTGATTTCGACACTCCCGAAAACAATATTTTTAAAGTGGTTAATCAGTTTGAAATTGAAGGCGTAAATAATCAGTTGCGTATTCCGGATGGCATTGTGTTCGTAAATGGTATTCCTGTTGTTGTTCTTGAATTTAAGAGTGCGGTACAAGAGAATACGACCATAATGGACGCATATAAGCAGCTTACAATTCGTTACCGTAGAGATATTCCGGAGATTTTTAAATATAATGCGTTTGTTGTTATCAGTGACGGAGCAAATAATAAATATGGTTCTTTCTTCAGCCCGTATGATTTCTTCTATGCGTGGAGAAAGATAAACTCAGACGATAAAGAACTGGACGGTATCAATTCCCTTGTGACAATGGTAAAAGGACTTTTCCGAAAAGACCGTTTACTTGAAGTTATCAAAGATTTTATTTATTTTCCAGATAACTCAGATAAGGATTTGAAGATAGTGTGTCGTTATCCACAGTTCTTTGCGGCAAATAAATTGTATGAGAATATCAAGGCTCATCTTCGCCCTGAAGGAGATGGTAAAGGTGGTACATACTTCGGAGCAACAGGGTGTGGCAAGAGTTATACAATGCTTTTCCTTACCCGTATGCTGATGAAAAGCAAATACTTTTCTTCCCCGACTATTCTCATTATTACAGACAGAACAGACCTTGACGACCAGCTTTCCAAACAGTTTGTAGGTTCAAAGAAATATATCGGAGATGAAACTGTTGTAAGTATTGAGTCCCGTGAGAAACTTCGTGAGGAGCTCCAAGGACGAGAGAGTGGCGGTGTTTATCTGACTACCATTCAGAAATTTACAGAGGATTTGCAGCTTCTTACAGACAGAACGAACGTTATTTGTATTTCTGATGAAGCACACAGAAGCCAAATCAATCTCGACCAAAAGGTTAAGATTACAGAGTCAGGTGTTCAGAAAACCTATGGCTTTGCCAAATATCTGCACGACTCTTTACCAAATGCAACTTATGTTGGATTTACCGGAACTCCGGTTGATGGAACAATCGAAGTCTTTGGTGGTGTTGTAGACGCATATACAATGACGGAAGCTGTTAAGGACGGTATTACAGTTAATCTTGTTTACGATGGTCGTGCAGCTAAGGTTATGCTTAATCAGGACAAGGTAAGACAGATTGAAGAATATTATGCACAGTGTGAGCTTGAGGGAGCAAATGAACATCAAGTGGAAGAAAGCCAGAAAGCAGTTGCCAAAATGGAAGTTATTATTGGCGACCCTGACAGACTTCGTGCTGTTGCGGAGGACTTTATCAAACATTATGAAACCCGTGTGGCAGAAGGTGCCACTGTAGCAGGCAAAGCAATGTTTGTATGTTCCAACCGAAATATAGCATACGATTTCTATAAAATAGTAAAGGAACTCAGACCGGAATGGACAGAAAAGAAGATTTGTGATGACGGGGTTGTTCTGAGTGAAAAAGATAAAAAAGAGTTGAAGCCAATGGAAAAAATTAAGTTGGTTATGACTCGTAATAAAGATGATGAAAAAGACCTCTTTGATATGCTTGGCACAAAAGAGGATAGGAAAGAATTTGACCGTCAGTTCAAAAATCCGAAGTCAAACTTTAAGATTGCCATTGTTGTAGATATGTGGCTGACTGGTTTTGATGTGCCGGAGCTTGATACGATTTACATTGATAAGCCTATTCAGCAGCATACCCTTATTCAGACGATTTCCCGTGTAAATCGTGTATGCGAGGGCAAGGATAAAGGCTTGATTGTTGACTACATAGGTATCAAAAAAAACATGAACACTGCCCTCAAGAAATATACGAATTTTGAGAGCGAAGAATTTGAAGGTGTGGAGCAGTCTATCACGATTGTAAAAGACCAGTTAGAAGTTCTTGGTCAGATGTTCCATAACTTTAACAGCAGTGATTTCTTCAATGGTTCGCCTACCGAACAGCTTGCCTGCCTGAACCGTGCGGTTGAGTATGTGCAGTTGTCTGAAGAACTGGAAAGAAGATTTATGGCAGCAGTCAAGAGAATGAAACAGGCATTTAATCTTTGCAGCTCAAGTGAGAAATTCTCTGATGAAGATAAGGATTATATCCATTTTTATTGTGCTGTCCGTTCTATCCTTTTCAAATTGACAAAAGGCGATGCACCAGATATTGAGCAGATGAATGCTCGTGTCCGCAAAATGCTTGAGGGTGCAATTCAGTCTGATGGCATTGAGGAATTATTTGAAACCGGAAAGCATATATCGGTGGACATTTTCAGCGATGAGTATATGGATAAGATAAATGCTATTCAGTTGCCGAATACGAAAATCAAGATACTTCAAAGACTTCTTTCTCAGGCGATTGACGAGTTTAAGAAAGTCAATAAGATTATGGGTGTGGAATTTGCAGACAGACTCAAGAAAGTTGTTGATGAGTATAATAACCGTCGTCGTGATGAAGCGTATGCCAACGAAGTCCTTGATGATGTTGCGGAGCAGCTTGCACAGTTGTTGTCTGAACTGAAAACAGAAAAGAACTCCTTCAAGAATATGGGTATAGATTATGAAGAAAAAGCTTTCTATGATATTTTGAAAGCAGTTTCCAAGAAGTTTGAGTTTGAATATCCGGACGATAAAATGATTGAACTATCCAAGAGGATAAAGTTGATTGTTGATGATAAGTCACGCTATACCGATTGGTCTGCCCGTGATGATATTAAGGCAAACTTGCAAGTGGATTTGATATTGCTGCTTGATGAGTTCGGCTATCCGCCAGTAACCATTGATGATGTTTACAAGGAAGTTCTTGAGCAGGCAGAGAATTTCAAGAAGTATGCACAGTAAATGAGAGGTGTAAATGTAAATATGTTTTATGACGATTTAAATACAGAAGAACAAGTATCATACCTTATTAAACCAATCCTTCAAGTCCTTCAGGAAGCAGGTGGACAGTTAGAGCGTTCTGAAATTAGAGACAGAATTAGTGAGTTAGATGAGCATATTGCTGAATTTGAACAGAAACTATATACATCTAATAAAACAGGAAATCAGTACAAAAAATTTGATTTTAAGTTTAATTTTGCTATTAAAGAGCTTAGTTATGTCGGACTCATATCTTATGTGAAATTCAATCCAAAGATTACACTTACTCAAGATGGAGCAAATGTAGATTTAACAGATTTTGATGTTAAGACAGAAGTAAGGGATAAGGCTCGAAGCTATTGGGAGGAACATTCGACTAAGAACAAATCGAAAAACAAGCCAGTAGAAACACTGGAGGTTGAAGACGAGGAGAATGAATCCACAGATGACGAATTGTTAGATGATTTCAAGGTAAAACTTCAGAGTGCAATCGCTAATATGTCTCCAGCAAAGTTTGAACAATTTTCACGAGCACTTCTTACAAAGATGGGAGTGGAGTTTACCAACAAAGGCGTTCAGGTGTCAAATGATGGTGGCATTGATGGTTATGGATATCACGTAGATGCCGATGATTTTAGAACAACCAGAGTGGTTATTCAGTGTAAAAGATTTAATTCAAATCCAGTGAGTGAGCCGGATATCAATCAATTTCTTGGGGCGATGAACAAATATCAAGCCGATTATGGAGTATTTATTACTAATAGCCGATTTACCAATAAGGCAAGAGAGGCTGCGAGAGAAGGTACGCCGATAACACTGATTGACGGAAATGATTTAATCAGACTGGTTATTAAATATGAATTGTATATAACACCAGTCACAACATATGTATTGGATGGTTTTTATACCGAGGATTGACACTAACGATAGCATAATTTACTCAAAGGATTTTTAAAAGGGGGCATAGAATGATGGCAAAGCAAAAGACCTATATCGCAATCGACCTTAAATCATTCTATGCTTCTGTGGAGTGTAAAGAACGAAATCGTGACCCATTGACAACAAATCTTGTGGTTGCAGATAAGAGCAGGACAGAGAAAACCATCTGCCTTGCGGTATCTCCGTCATTAAAAAGTTATGGGATACCCGGCAGACCACGCTTGTTTGAAGTCGTGCAAAAGGTAAAAGAAGCTAATAATACCCGAAGGTGGAAAGCACTAAATCGTACATTTACTGGTTCGTCTGATGACAGTACAGAATTAAATGCGAATCCGGCATTGGAGATTGATTATATCGTTGCACCACCTCGTATGGCATACTATCTGGAATATAGTACCAAGATTTACAGTGTTTACTTGAAATACATTGCTCCGGAAGATATTTTCCCGTACTCGATTGATGAAGTATTCATAGATGCAACCAATTATCTGAATACCTATCAGATGACTGCAAGGGAACTTGCCATGACGATGATACAGGATGTTTTGAAAACAACAGGAATTACGGCAACAGCCGGAATCGGCACGAATATGTACTTGTGTAAGATTGCAATGGATATCGTGGCAAAGCATATTGAGCCGGACAAGGACGGTGTGCGAATTGCCGAATTGGATGAAATGTCTTACCGCAGACAGCTATGGAATCATAGACCGCTTACAGATTTCTGGAGAGTTGGTAAAGGCTATGCAAAGAAACTGGAAGAACATGGACTTTTTACTATGGGAGATATTGCAAGGTGTTCCATCGGAAAGTCGAATGAACTGTATAACGAAGAACTGCTCTACAAGCTGTTTGGAATCAATGCGGAATTGCTAATTGACCATGCTTGGGGATATGAACCTTGTACGATGGAGCAGGTCAAAGCCTATAAGCCGGAAACCAATAGTGTATGTTCAGGACAGGTACTTCACTGCCCGTATGATTACGAAAAGGCAAAGTTGATTGTAAAAGAAATGACCGACCAAATGGTGCTTGATTTGGTGGATAAAGGACTTGTAACTGACCAGCTTGTGTTGACAATCGGCTATGATATTGAGAATTTAAGTAATCCGAACCTAAAATATCAATACAAAGGCGAGGTTACGATTGACCGATATGGACGCAAAGTTCCAAAGCACGCACACGGAACAGCGAATCTTGAGAAAAAGACTTCCTCTACTCGATTGATTACCAACGCCGTGATGGACTTGTATGACAGGATAGTTGACGAGCATTTGCTTGTACGCAGAATAACAATCACAGCGAATAAACTTGTTGATGAAAAATCCGTCAAGCAGGAAGATGAATACCAGCAACTCGACCTCTTTACCGATTACGAAGCACAGAGGAAGAAGCAGGCGGAGGAAGAAGAAAAATTAGAACGGGAAAGGCGTATGCAAGAAGCAATGCTGAGTATCAAAAAGAAGTTTGGCAAGAATGCTGTGTTGAAGGGAATGAACCTTGAAGAAGGTGCAACCGCCAAAGACCGAAACGAGCAAATCGGCGGTCATAAGGCTTAAATAAACTGAAATTTGAGGAATAAAATATGGGCATATTAGAAATAGTTTTTAATTCAAGAAAATTTGATTTGAATGACGATGTTCTGATGGGATTTGATAATTACTTTGATAAAAAAAGTAAGGATTATAATAGTTTTTGTTTAGACGAAGAAGATATTAATCCTTTACAAAACTTTGTAGCACAGATTAAGTCTGCTGACTCAGATAGTGTAATTTATGTATCTACTTATGGCTATGAAATCACAAATAGTAAAGGAGAAAAATCAACATACGCCGATGCTCTTTGGATTGACACAGTTTTACCTATTTCCCAAATAGAGAGATATATTGAAAAAAGTGGTGTTGCTGAACCAAGTAATATTTCTTTTGTTGGAGATAGTGATGAATGTGGAAACTATAAAGTATGGATTATAGCTCAGGAAGAGAATAATCCTCATATTATAGAGCTGACTGACCGCAAGAAGATAGACCATATGATAATATTATATTGGGATTGATAAGTTATAAAATTCAAGTTTGAAAGGAGTGTTAAATATGAAATTCCCATTTTATGATGCACCAAATACAGCTACAATAACCTGTTGCCACATATTAGAGAATGGAGAACCTA
>ENA-ORUI01003704-ORUI01003704.1-human-gut-metagenome-genome-assembly--contig:-NODE-3704-length-10650-cov-27.340727_pt1 | contig 10650 bp, 10 predicted proteins | sample MGYA00242078_ERZ509205 | MGnify/ENA primary metagenome ERZ509205 (study PRJEB26280, sample SAMEA2338828) | human gut metagenome | biome: human gut; feature: human-associated habitat; material: faeces... | reverse complement strand
AAAAGACAACCGTGATTTATTTTGACGAGCATAGCCGCATCATTGAGGTGCAGACCCACAACACCGATCTCAAAAAGCGGCTGACAGCATTTGCGGCAAAGTACCCGCAATGCTGCCGCCAGACTGACGATGACGAGCAAGGCAGGCTGACCTTTGAGATCGAAAAAGGTAGATTGAGTTTTCGGCTGACCGCACCGTATAGTGAGAAACGACGAAAGGCGGCAAGTGAGGGGGCAAAACAGAGTTACAGAAATAATTTGAAGTGAAATATTGGCACCGTATGTTATAATAAAACAATAAGGGGTGCGATTGACACAGAGAGTACAAATCTGCGCTATACAATAGTGATGAAAGGGGGAAAGGTCTTATGAATGGCAAGATCTTGATTGTAGAAGATGAAGAAAAGCTTCGGGAAGTATTATGCGACTATTTTAGAAGCAAGGGAGATGTCCCTATCGAGGCGGAAAATGGTGTACAGGCTCTCGAATTGCTTGATGAGAATGAATTTGACGCTGTGTTGCTCGACATTATGATGCCAGAGTTGGACGGGCTTTCTGTATGCCGTGCTGTTCGTAGAACAAATGACGTTCCCATTATTTTTCTTACCGCCTTGTCTGCCGAAGAAGATAAGCTACTTGGCTATGAATTAGGTGCCGACGATTATGTGACAAAGCCATTTACCCTGTCCGTCCTTTATGCAAAAACAATGGCGCTAATTAAACGTAATCAAAGAAATATCCTTTCTGGAGATCGGATGCAAGTCGGTGGTATTACACTTGAAACATCCACAAGGCGGGTCTTTGCAGGAAAAGCTGAAGTAGTGCTTACTCCAAAGGAATATGTGCTGTTGCGTTGCCTGATGCAGAACAAGAATATGGTCATGAGTCGGGAACAGTTGTTGGTCAAGTGTTGGGGATATGACTATGAAGGGGAAGCACGGGCGGTAGATACCCACATCAAACGATTGCGTGAAAAGCTGGGCGAGTATTCTGTCTGTATTAAGACTGTTATCAAAGCTGGGTATAGATTAGAGGAGTGAAAATGAGACAGCTACTTAAAAAGTCTAATTCCAAAGAAACAATACATTCGATAACTGCAATTACCTTACTTTTGGTTTTTTCCATTGTGGGAACGTGGCTTGTTTCTATGGCTGCCCTTACTGTTGTAACCGCTCAGGAAATCTACGATCAACTCTATGAATATAGCCGAGACTTTACAGATTCGGTCAGTCACTTCGGATTACTTGATGAGTTTTATGATCGTAGCTATTCACGCTATGGTTATCAATACGAGCGCCCGGATTTTCTGGAATACCAAATGTTATATGCAATAGCTAATAATAGTTCGGCATCATATTATACTGGTGGATATTATAATTTTGATGATTTTTCCATCAGCAAAGAGCGTCACAAACTCATTCGTAATATTAGCTATAAGATGGAAACCGCTGTGCTGTTTTATGACGCAGACGGTACACTGCTCCATAATAGTGATAGAGATACTCTGTATTTCGATTATTTCACGCAAGAAGAGTGGGATGCTGGAAGGGATACAACCTCCGGACTACACTATGGATGGATTGATATTAGTGAAGGGAAAAATGCCGAAAACTATAAAGACGACCCCTACCTTCGTTTTCGCACTATGTACGCTGGCACTCATAATTTGATGGATATTGCCGCAGTCCGTGTTGAAGGATATTTTGAAGGCAATGAACTTAAGCCTGTTGTGATGCACTATATCACAGAAACAATGGTTCATCAGATAGTCGAGAGTACGGATCAATTTTCTGCGGGTAATAACAGTTTTTCCTATATCGTTTCGGACGTGGACAGAACTGGGAAATTAGAATGGCAGCTTCAGTTTGACCGAAGCGCGGAGTATAATGGACGAGAGTTGATCACCGTTTATATTGAGCATCCGGAAATGTGGAATTACACAGGGACGCCGCTGGTGTATCGCAATGAAGAATACGAAAATTTGGCTGATTTGACAAAGAATCTCGGCTTTTCTCATGCAGACAGCAAGACCATTTCTACTGAAGACTTTCGCCAAACGAGTATTTTTGAACTGAACAATCTTCTTATTTTCGGGGGACGGGTATACGCCGACTATGAGGGTGCTGATTATGAATCGAGCGGGCAGCCAGAAACAGAGTTTATACTAGTCACAGCAATTCGAAGCAACCCGCTCACCTGTTCTATGAGTGCATTGCGGAATGTTTATATTGCGACAGGATTATTTGCATTGTTATTGCTTTTGCGTCTACGTAGTATGCTCAAAGAGCATTTAGTGCAGCCTGTTTCTGACATCGTAAACGCAATGGAAGACGGCTGGGCGAACATTTATCATCCAGACAATGCTCCGACCATGTGGCATGAAGCTGAAAAACTATCTGTCTGTTTTGCTTCAGAACAAGATCGAAGACGGATGAAGGATAACGAGATTATCCGGTTGAATACCGCATTAGAATATGCCAAAGCTGCTGAGCGGAATCGCCGCCAAATGACTTCTAATATTGCACATGAGTTGAAAACTCCGTTGGCGGTCATCCATAGTTATGCAGAAGGACTGAAAGAACATATTGCAGAGGATAAACGTGACAAGTACATTGACGTTATTCTTTCTGAGGCTGAGCGTACCGACGGTATGGTTTTAGAAATGCTTGACCTCTCGCGTTTGGAAGCGGGAAAGGTCAAACTCTCCCGCGATGATTTCTCACTTGTGGAATTAACGCGCTCGATCTTTGAAAAATTAGAAATGGCGGCACAGGCGAAGGACCTTCAAATTGATTTCAACTTTCCGGACGATTTCACAATCACCGCGGATGAAAGCCGTATTGCTCAGGTCGTGGAAAACTTTGCGACAAATGCCATTAAGTACGCACCTACTGGTGGACACATCTCGGTAACCATCCAAACAGACCATTCCAGCACTTCGTTTCACATCGAAAATGACAGCGAACCATTATCAAGCGAAGCACTCAGCAAAGTATGGGACACTTTTTACCGAACGGATGAGGCTCGCTCTGGTGGCGGTACCGGTCTCGGCCTTGCTATCGCAAAAAGCATTGTTGACTTACATGGTGGTAAATGTTCCGTGCGCAATACAAAATCAGGTGTTGAGTTTGGTTTTACAATTTATCGCTGATGCACAACTCCCTTTGGAACAAAGGGCGCACTTCTATACAGGGGCAAACCCTGTATGCGCGCTCTGCGAGGCGAACAGCCTGGACAGTTGATTGTCCGAGCTGTTTTGCGTCACTTCGTTCCGAACAAGGGGTTGCACCCCTTGCGCCGCTGTGCGGCTATCCCTGCACACTTTGCGGCGGGAACAATCTGCTTTCAGCAGACAGTCCCCGCCGCAAAGTCTGAAAATCCCATACTGTCAGTCAGATCGTCTACCGAAAATGTAGGCGGTCTTTTTCTATCCTATCCATCCCAGCAAAAAGGAGGTCATTCATTATGACAAAACAGAAAACCATCCCCGAACTGCAAGCCGAGATCGCTGCCAATGAGCGCCAGCTTGCCCAGCTCCAACACAAACAGCAGCAGCTTGAAAACCGTCGCAGTTACTACGAGAAAGGTGACCGCCGAAAACGAGCGCACAGGCTTATCACCCGTGGGGCGGCCATTTACTTCAATTTTGTCGGGCGATTTGTTCCCCCGGCGTTTGGAGAAGTGGAGCTTACCCCGGAGGAATTAGAGGAAATCCGCAAGCGTGAGGAACGCAAGGACAGGCTCCACCAGAACTACTTGAAGCGGAAAGCCAATGGTAAACAGAAAGAGTATGAGGAGCGCACGAAAGCCAAGAAAAAAGCGGAGATTGAAGCCAGAAAACAGGCAATCCGCACCGAGGATATTGCCAGAGGGGTATTTATCCCGGTGAGCAGTTTGCCGCAGCTGGGACCGAGAAAGGGAGCGTGATTTTATGAAAGAGTTGAAACCGAGAATCCATGAGAACGGTATGGACTATGTGTTGGTGGGCGACTACTATGTGCCGGACTTGAAGCTGCCGGAGGAACGCCGACCTATTGGGCATTGGGGACGCTTGCGCCAGTCCTATCTGAAATTGCACCGTCCCATGCTTTACAACGAGCTAATTTTGTCCGGCAGGCTCCACACCGTCGTTGCCGATCTGAACGAGCAGGCGGCAGACAGGCTGGACTTGATTATCCGGCAGATGATGAAAGCCGAGGGCGTGACCGAAGCCATGAAAGCGGAAAATCAGATGTTATGGGTGCAGTCAATGAACTCCATCCGCTGCCGGGCAGAGGAAATCATCAAGACGGAACTAATCTACTGTTGAGAGAGGTAAAGCTATGATTTTGGAAGCCATGTATAATGGGGAGTTTTATCCCTGCGAGACAGTTGTACCTACATCACCGGAATACCGAAAGGCAGTCATAGCCTGTGAAAAGCTCATGGAGCAGTTGTCCCAGCGGCTCAGCAAAGAGGACTATGAGCTGGTGCAGGAACTCCGGGCGCAGACAGCAATCGCCCAATGTGAAGAAAGTGAAAGTCACTTCAAGTATGGCTTTTCCGCTGGGCTGATGTTCAGCAGGAAGCCCATGAACAAGTGCAGCAGAAGAAAGAAAAATAGATGAAGAAAGCCGCCTGAGCAGAAAGAAACTGTTCGGGCGGTTTCAGCATTCGCCAGTAGATTTATTCACACTCTTGTGATAAAATTTACTACAATAAAGAGCGTGATAGCACTAATTTTATGGGGGGATGCTTAATGAATAGAATTTTGAAAAAATTTTTACAGCGGGGTGTCGATTTAAGTCCTGTGGGAGTTGAACTCCGTGAGGATAATACAAATTATTTTTGTACCCCAAAAGGGGCATCGGTTTTTGGATGGGCAGGGATAGATGGTATCCACTTCTGTTTCATTCGTGGATTTGGAGAGATGGTTTTCTCTGTCAGCCCCATGAATACTTCTCCTGATTATGTTCATCCAGTAGCTGAAAATTTTACCGACTTTCTGCGGCTTATACTGGCTTGTGGTGATGTGGCGGCAGTGGAACAAGCGTGGATGTGGAACGAAGCACAGTTTGAAGCCTTTCTCAATGAAAACCCTACAACCCAGGAACAACAGCAAACTTTATCGGAAATTTCAGAGAAGATGAATTTGTTGCCTATGGAACAACCGTGGACATATATCAAAAACCTGCAATCTTCCTTTGATTACAGTCAGATTAAATACACAGAAGATTATTACGATAATGATATGACTTCAGAGGCAGAATTGGTTGCCCCTGAATGGAAGGTCTACTTTGATGGAGATTTCTGGGGACATCGAGGTAAAGACCGTGCCGGAAAAGAGATCAAGCTGGATAAACAATTCGATTGGGCTGGATATCATTGGGTAATTCCGGCAGCTTATTCATGTAGCAAAGGACTTGTCGTTGATTTTTGTATGCGAGTTGATTCAGAAAGCATCCGTGACTTCATGAAAAAATGGAATCTGGACTGGGAAAATGACTCATGTGAAAATTTTACCCGTGAGCAACAGATGCAGATGGAATGGGAAAACCCACTTTGTTTTAACTTCAAACCTTGCTTGAAGTTAAACGAGAAAATATTACAGACAACCCATGGCTGCGCTGTGAGCTTTAATCCTTGTCTGCCAGATGGCGTTATCAATGAGTTGGAAGCAAAATGGGCAATCGACCATTATGGGCTGGATAGTACTTATGGCTGGGTCATATGCAGAGACGTATTTCCTTGGGGAACCAAGCATCACCCTGAAATCAATAAACTTTTTCTTACAATGGAGCAGCAACCAGGACAAGTTCCAGGCTCACATTTCAAAGTTCACGCACCCGGAGATTCATTTATGTTTTCCCATCCTGTTAGCGGAATAACCCATACACTGACCGTGCAGGAAATAGAACAGCAGACAGTTCCTCAAAATAGTTTTGGTTCTGATCGCTGGATTTATCCGACACATTATATTGCCATGAGTTATACACTTACCCCTGAACCGATGGAGAACATTTCGGTTTTTGACTGTGATGAAGGCGATAGACCGATAGAAGTTACACCAGACGATCATTCGTTCCGTCCAGTTGGCAGTAGTTCCTGTTTTGTTGTTGGTGTTATTGGTGGTGCAGATGGTCCGACAGCAGTTATATATGGAACAAATTCACAAGAAAAACTTCATGCTGCTTGTTCTGCTCTGCACTTTGAACCGGTTGGTGATGATGTCGAGTGGCGTATCGTGTTCAATGTTACGCAGTTTGACAAAGAAACATTCCCAATTATCTAAAAATACCCTTAGAACTCTAAGGGCGCACTTCTATACTCTCTATCGAGAGTAGTGCGTCCTGCGGAGCTTCATTCCCGGTCAGCAGAAGAAAACTGCTTGACCGAGAATGTTGCGTCACTTCGTTCCGTCAAGGTGGCTACACCCCCTTGCGCCGCTAAAGCGGCTATCCCCTGTGGACTTGCCGTCCGCAAACGGTTTTGACAAACCGTTCGCCGCCAGCAAGTTTGAAAATAGTAAACGATAATTTAACAAAGGAGCGTGAGCGTATGAAAAAGATTATGTTTGGAAACAGTTTAATGCTATTGGGTATTGCTATAATGATACTTGCAGGATTAAAGGTGATATATGTAGGAACACTGTGGGTGTCGTTTCTTTTAATTATCGTGGGTTTTGTTATGGCTACGATTGGTTTTTTCGGTAAGGATAGCAAATAAATTATCTAACTGAATACAACAACCGAATACCGAAAAATAGACCGTTGACTGGTCGCAATGTGCGAAAAGTTGGCGGTCTTTTTTTATACCCATTTTCAAAAAAGGAGGTCAACCAAAATGGCAAAACAGAAAAGCCTTGAACAGCTTCGAGCTGAAAAAGAGCAAGTGGAAAAGCGGCTTGCACAGGAACAGCACAAACTGGAGCGTTTGGAGAACAGAAAGAAATATCTGGAGAAAGGCGAAAGGCAGAAACGTACCCACCGCCTTTGCAATCTGGGCGGCACGATTGAGAGCCTTGCCCCGGAGGTCAAAAATCTCACACGCACCGAAATGACCGAGCTGATGGAACACATCTTCGGTCTGCCGGAGGTACAGAGAGCCGTCCGGCACATGGAGATTACACACATCAACCAAGCAAACAGAGGAAAGGAGCTGAAAGCCAATGGCACTATTCCACTTCACAGTAACCCAAACGAAACGCAGTAAAGGTCAGTCTGCGATTGCTTCTGCCGCCTATCGTTCCGGCGAAAAGCTGTACAGCGAGTATTACGGCGAATACAGCGACTACACCAGAAAGCGTGGTGTTATCTGCTCTGACATTCTCCTGCCGCCCCATGCACCGAAAGAATACGCAGACCGTCAGACCCTATGGAACGCAGTTGAAAAAGCCGAGCGTGGTAAGAACGCCCAGCTTGCATACAGTTTTGAAATTTCCTTGCAGAATGAATTTTCTCTTGAAGAAAACATCGCTCTGGCAAGGGAATTTTTGTTTCGGGAGTTTGTCAGCCGGGGCATGACCGTTGATGTGTCCTTTCACGAAAAGGAGTGTGAGGACGGCGGCACACCCAATCCCCATTTTCACTTTCTCTGCCCTATTCGACCAATGGAGCAGGACGGCACATGGGGCATAAAACAACGGCGAGAATATGTGCTGGACGAGGAGAGCAACCGTATTCGAGACGCAAACGGTAAGTATGTGTTCAATGCCGTTCCCACTACCGACTGGGGCAGTCCCGAAACGCTGGAACATTGGCGTGAAGCATGGGCGGAGATGTGCAACGCCAAGTTTGCGGAGAAAGGTCTGGATGTTCGTATCGACCACCGCAGCTATGAACGGCAGGGCGTGGATTTACTTCCCACCATTCACGAGGGAGCAACCGTCCGAGCAATGGAGAAGAAAGGTATCCGCACCGAAAAGGGCGAGTTCAACCGCTGGATCAAGGCGACCAATGCCGTTATCAAGGACATCAGAAAGAAAATCTCTCTCCTGTTCGACTGGATAACGGAGATAAAAGCTGAGCTTGCCAAGCCGCAGACACCCGACCTTGTTTCTCTGCTGAACGATTATTACACCCAGCGAAAAGCCGGGGCATATTCGCAAAAAGGCAAAATCAGCAATCTGAAAGAGATGAACGAGACCTACAATTATCTCCGGGCAAACGGCATTTACACCCTTGAAGATTTGGAAAGCAGATTGCAGAGCCACCGCACCACCGTTGACGGCTTAAAGACAACGATGGACAGCCAGAACGCCCGAATGAAAGCAATCCGCAGTCTTAATGATTACTCTGCCACCTACAAGAGCTTAAAGCCTGTCTATGACGGCTTGCAGAAAATCAAGTTTGAGAAATCGAGAGCCAAGTACAAGACGGAACACGCTGATAAGCTGAAAATGTTCTACACCGCCAGACGAAAGCTGACCGAGGAGTTCCCGGACGGCAAGGTGGATATGGGAAAGCTATCCAAAGAGTATGACACGCTGGAACAGGAGCATGAGACCACCTATGCCGAGTTTAAGACCGTCAGAGAGGATTTACAGCGGCTTTGGAAAGTAAAGTCAAACATTGATACTGCCGTCCGATTTAATCAGCGTACAGCGGAACAAAAGCTCCAAAATCAACCCCAAATACGACACAAAAAGGAGGATATGACACGATGAATTACACGCAGGCACAGATTGACCGGGCAAATGCCGTCAGTCTGGAAGATTTTCTCCACACACAGGGAGAAACACTTATCAAAAGCGGGCGGGAGTACCGCTGGAAAGAGCATGGCAGTTTGACCGTCCGGGGAAACAAATGGTTTCGCCACAGTCAGAGCAAAGGCGGCTATCCCATTGATTTCGTCATGGAGTTTTACGGAAAGTCTTTTCCCGAAGCTGTCCAACTGCTGACAGGTGAAAGCGGCGAGGGACAGACCGAAGCCACCACAGCACCGCCCGCAGAGTTCCACTTGCCCCTACACAACCGCACAGTCGACAGAGCAATTCAATATCTTTGTGAAAGCCGAGGTCTCAACAAATCGCTTGTTGAGACTTTTCTTCTTTCCGGGGATATTTACGAGGACAGCAAACGGCACAATGTTGTGTTTGTCGGCAGAGACCGAAGCGGCACACCGAGATATGCTCATGTGCGAGGAACGCAGGAAAGTTTCAGGCAGGACATTGCCGGCTCTGATAAATCTTATCCGTTCCGCTATGAGGGAAACGGCAGTCAGCTCTTTGTCTTTGAAGCACCCATAGACCTTTTATCCTTTATCTGCCTTTATCCGCAGGACTGGCAGACGAGAAGCTACCTTGCCCTGGGCGGTGTGTCTGGCAAGGCTCTTGACCGTTTTCTCTCTGAACGCAAGGACATCTTGAAAGTGTTCCTCTGCCTTGACAGCGACACCGCAGGAAATGAAGCCTGTACCCGACTGGCACAGACTATTCCCGGCGAGAACGCTGTCATTCGTCTTGTCCCGGCAAGAAAAGACTGGAACGATGTTCTCCGTCAGCAAGGGGATATTCCCAACCGCAAATTCATAGCCGAGACAATCACGCTGCGAGAGCTGCCAACCGCCCAGCCTGTCCCTATGCTCCGCATGGCTGATGTGGAGCTGACGAGCGTGGATTGGCTATGGTTTCCGTATATCCCATTCGGAAAGCTGACCATCATACAGGGCAACCCCGGCGAGGGCAAAACCTACTTTGCCATGCGTCTTGCGGCGGCTTGCACCAATCGAAAGCCTTTGCCCGGTATGGAGACCCTTGAGCCGTTCAACATCATCTATCAGACCGCCGAGGACGGTCTGGGTGATACCGTCAAGCCGAGACTGATAGAAGCGGACGCAGACCTTGAACGAGTGCTTGTCATTGATGACAGGGACATACCGCTGACCCTTGCCGATGAACGCATAGCAAGAGCAATCCGGGAGAACAATGCCAAGCTGGTTATCATAGACCCGGTACAGGCGTTTTTAGGAGCAGATGTGGATATGAACAGAGCAAATGAAGTCCGTCCCATCTTCCGCAGTCTGGGAGATATTGCACAGGCTACCGGGTGTGCTATCGTTCTGATAGGACACCTCAACAAAGCCGCAGGAACGCAAAGCACCTACCGGGGATTAGGCTCTATCGACATTACGGCGGCAGTCCGCAGTCTGCTGTTTATCGGCAAACTGAAAGACAATCCCACAACGAGGGTGCTTATCCATGAGAAAAGCTCTCTTGCACCACCCGGACAGTCCCTTGCTTTTTCTCTGGGAGACGAGAAAGGGTTTGAATGGATAGGTGCTTATGACATTACCGCCGATGAACTGCTTGCCGGAACGGACACAGCCAAGACGGAAAGCAAGACCGCACAGGCAGAAATGCTGATACTGGAACTGCTGGCAAACGGAAAGAAAATGCCAAGTGCAGAGCTGGAAAAAGCGGTCAATGACCGAGGGATTTCCTCACGCACCATGCGAACGGCGAAAAGCCGTATCGGAGACAGGCTCATAACCGAGAAAGACGGCACAGCATGGGTTTGCTATCTCCGAAACTGACACAGGAACAAGGCAAGCGTGGCAAAGACGGCAAGGTGTTTATAGATACCTTAATGTTGCCGCCTTGCCTTGTTCCCTCATACTGACACCGCCCGATGATGAACAGTCACCGGGCATTTTTCATTTACAGGAGGATTTT
>ENA-ORUI01003703-ORUI01003703.1-human-gut-metagenome-genome-assembly--contig:-NODE-3703-length-10654-cov-6.338523_pt1 | contig 10654 bp, 10 predicted proteins | sample MGYA00242078_ERZ509205 | MGnify/ENA primary metagenome ERZ509205 (study PRJEB26280, sample SAMEA2338828) | human gut metagenome | biome: human gut; feature: human-associated habitat; material: faeces... | reverse complement strand
TGAACTCACCGGCAGTATCGGGAAAATGATAGCCGATGTCGCGCATATTCGCCGCACCCAGCAATGCGTCACAGATAGTATGAATGAGCACATCCGCATCCGAATGCCCCAACAATCCCTTTTCATGTCCCAAGCGAATGCCGCCTAGCCAAAGCTCGCGTCCTGCCACCAGCTGGTGGACGTCAAAGCCGAAACCTACACGTATCTTCATATCATTACTTCTTTAAGTTGATACGAAAGTACGGAAAAAAAGCGAGGTAACAAGAAAAAACAAGACGAAGATAATCAGCGGATATGGAAGTCGAGCACTTTCTCCTCTCCAAGATAGCCCTGCAAGTGCTGTCCGATGCTGACAGGGCCTACTCCCACAGGTGTACCCGTAAACAGCAAATCACCGATTTTCAAGGTCATGAAGCGGCTGACATAAGCAATGATTTCATCTACCCGGAACAGCATGTCCGCTGTATGACCGCGTTGCACCTCCTTATCATCAATCGTCAGATGGAAGTCCAGATTTTGCACGTCTCCACCCGCCTGCTCCAACGGGATGAAGGTGCCGATGGCTGCCGAATTGTCGAAACCTTTGCAGAGTTCCCACGGATTACCGGCTTCACGGAACTTACGTTGCAGGTCACGCGCAGTGAAATCAATGCCTACCGTCACTGCATCATAATAGCGGTGCGCAAAGCGGGGTGCAATGTTCTTGCCCAGCCGACAGATACGCACAACTACTTCCGTCTCATAATGCACCTCGTTGGAAAAGTCGGGGATAAAGAAAGGTTTGCCATCTTTCAGTATAGCCGAATCGGGTTTCAAGAAAATAACCGGTTCCTTATTCTCGTGTGTATGTCCCAGCTCCTTGTTGTGCAGAGCATAGTTCATTCCTACAGCAATAATCTTCATTACTTGATCTCATTAAAGTTCAGTCTGTTAAACATCACGGCCAGATGGGCATAAAGGGAAGTGTTCTGCACGACAATGTTCTCGGGAACACGGATACGGAACGGGGTGAAGTTCCATACGGCCTTGATACCGCCCTCTACCATGGAATCCGTTATCTGCTGGGCTATTTCGATAGGTACCGTCAGCACGCCTATATTGACATCGTACTCCTGCATCTTCTGCTTGAACTTGTCCGAATGATAGATGGGGATGCCGCTCAGTGTCGTACCCACCAGTTCGGGCTTCACATCGAAAGCAGCTACTATCTCCAAACCGAAATGGCTCAGACCCGAGTCGCGCAGCAAGGCACCTCCCAAGCTTCCGACACCGAACAGAAAGGCTTTGTGTATATTGGTAAATCCCAGGAAATCCTCCAGCACAGCTATCAGTGTGTCCACCTCATAGCCTACACGCGTACGTCCCGAGATATTGACATACGAAAGGTCTTTGGCAATTTGTGAAGCATCAATATTGATTTCCTTGGAAATCTGGGTGGATGATACGAATCGTTCCCCCTTTTGTTTCAGCAACTTTACATTGGAAAGGTACCACGGAAGCCGGCGCAAGGTAGGTTCCGGCACCTTCATGGTTTCTTTTTTCTGTAACGGACTGCTCATAGTTTCTTATTTAAGTTCTCAATATTGCGATTGGCAAAAGTAGTGCTTTTTTTCTAATCAGTAACACGGATGCAACAAAAGCTTAACATAATTTCTAATTGCATAATTCCACATAATATCGTACTTTTGGGAAGTTTAAAAGAAAGAAGTATGAAGAATAATGATTGGAAAGAACGGTTGAATATAGTCTATTCCACCAACCCGGACTACAACTATGAGATGAATGACGATGAGGAGCAAGCTACCCTCCCCCCTGCACAACAACGCCTGCGTGTACAGCTGGACCGCAAGAACCGGGGTGGCAAAGTCGTCACTCTTGTCACCGGTTTCGTGGGCACCGACAATAATCTGAAAGAACTGGGCAAATTGCTGAAAAGTAAATGTGGAGTAGGCGGAAGTGCCAAAGATGGAGAAATCATCGTGCAAGGCGACTTCAAACAACGTGTCATCGACCTCCTGAAGGCAGAAGGATACACGCAAACCAAGCCCGTGGGATAAACGCATCATCCGTCTCACTGCAACTGTAGAGGCATAAAAAAGTGACCGTTTAGGAATTCAACTCCATATACGGCCACTTCTTTTTATAGAATCGTTTCTAAGCGGAATTATTCAGCGCGCAAAGTAAAACGTTTGAAGTCAACAACCTTCAATTCAGGATCAGCTTCTTTCAAGACTTCTCTAACTGTCTTCTTGCCGTCCATGATGTCTTCCTGGTTCAGCAAGCAAACTTCTTTCAAGAACTTGCCAAGACGGCCCTTAGCAATATTCTGAATCATTTGTTCAGGCAGATGTGCAGCTTTCTCGGCAGAAACAGTAGCAATGATTTCCTTTGCCTTTGCCACGTCTTCAGCAGTAATCCAGCCTTTGGCCATGTTGCTTTCCATGTGGTCTTCGCTGTCCACGTGAGCCGGGTTGATACCAGCCTTCTTCAAAGCAGCCTCAACAGCCTTCTGTACCTGTTCAGCTTTTGTCTTCTCGATAGCAACATCTATTTCCTTCTGCTTGATTTCTTCAGATACGCCATCTTCGTCTACTGCAATCGGGTTCATGGCAGCAATCTGCATGGCAATCTGCTTAGCCAGTCCTTCTTCAACAGCCTTGTTGAAAGCAACAATAGTGCAGAGGCCATTTCTGTTCATGTGGTTATAAACCACAGTGCTTGCACCTTCTACAGTCATGTAACCATCCAACTCCATCTTCTCGCCAGTGATACCGCTACGGTCTGTTACAGCATCCTGTACAGTACCGTTGCCCATCGGCAGAGCTTTTACTTCGTCCAGAGTCTTGCACTTATTAGCCACGGCAAGGTCCAGAATGTCCTGAGTCAATTTCACGAAATCAGCATTCTGAGCCACGAAGTCAGTTTCGCACTTCAAAGCGATGATAACGGCAAAGTCACCCGTAGTCTTAGCCAGCACACAGCCTTCAGAAGCCTCGCGGTCTGAACGCTTAGCTGCAACAGCTTGTCCCTTCTTACGGATAATTTCCATTGCCTTGTCGAAATCGCCTTCAGCTTCAGTCAAAGCATTTTTGCAATCCATCATACCAGCACCGGTCATCTTGCGGAGCTTGGTTATATCAGCCATACTTACAGCCATAATATCTTTTTATTTTAATTGTTAATAATATCCTTATAAAGTAATTGAGAGTTGAGAATAGAGAATTGAGAATTGCCGTAAAGTAACTCTCAACTTTCAATTCTCAACTCTCAACAGTATGATTAAGCCTCTTCTTCCTTCATGAAAGCAGCAGCCTTAGCGGCATTGATTGCTTCCTCGTCGGACTTGTCGAGTCTTGCTTTTGTAGCTTTCTTCTTGCCTTTGTTGGCAGGAGCTTCACCGGCAGCTTCCATGTCTACCTTTTCGGCCTTACGTTCTTCCAGACCTTCCTGCATAGCAGCGCAGCAAGCATCAAGAATAACTTCTACTGACTTAGTAGCGTCATCATTTGCCGGGATTACGAAATCGATATTCGTAGGATCGGAGTTTGTATCAACGATACCGAATACGGGAATCCCCAGACGGTTAGCTTCACGAACTGCGATGTTTTCCTTCATTACGTCGATAACGAACAGAGCAGACGGCAGACGAGTCAAGTCAGCGATAGAGCCCAAAGTCTTGTCCAACTTTGCACGTTGACGTGAAATCTGAAGAATTTCTCTCTTGGAGAGGTTTGAATAGGTACCGTCGCTTGTCAACTTGTCGATGGTAGCCATCTTCTTGACAGCCTTACGGATAGTCGGGAAGTTAGTCAACATACCACCCGGCCAACGCTCGATTACATAAGGCATATTTACAGATGCAGCCTTATCGGCAACCACCTGCTTAGCTTGTTTTTTAGTAGCAACAAACAGGACTTTCTTTCCTGATTTAGCGATTTGCTTCAAAGCTTCAGCAGCTTCGTCAATTTTAGCAACCGTCTTGTTGAGGTCAATGATGTGAATACCATTGCGCTCCATGAAGATGTAAGGAGCCATTGCAGGGTTCCACTTTCTTTTCAAGTGACCGAAGTGGCAACCGGCTTCTAATAATGTATCAAAATTTGTTCTAGACATTTTCTTTTAAATTAATCGTTTACTTTCTTTTTTGTTTCTTCTAAACCAACCGCCGGGTAGTCTGAATCTGAAGAGTCCCGGTAGTTTAGATACTAAACGCTTTTTCAGTTGAGAGTTGAGAGGTGAAAGTCGAGAATTAAGCAACTTGTCCGCCCCAACCGTTCTCCAACTCTTAACGTTTACTGAACTGGAATCTACGACGTGCTTTCGGTTGTCCCGGTTTCTTACGTTCAACAGAACGAGGATCACGAGTCATGAAACCTTCAGAACGGAGAGCAGCCTTGTCCTCAGCATTGATTTTCACCAGTGCGCGGGCAATTGCCAAACGCAAAGCCTGAGACTGGCCGGTGAAACCGCCACCGCAGAGATTAACTTTGATGTCGTACTTTTCAGCAACACCCAGCTTATTCAACGGCTGTTTAACTACATACTGAAGAATGCTTGATGGAAAGTACTCTGCGAGGTCTCTCTTATTAATAGTAATCTTTCCAGTACCTTCGCTTACGAAAATACGTGCAATTGCACTTTTACGTCTGCCTAATGCATTTACTACTTCCATTATCTCTTATTTAAGTACGTTAATATCAATCATTTTCGGGTTCTGAGCATCGTGTTTGTGCTCGCTGCCGGCATATACATACATATTGCCCAGCAATTTTGCGCCCAACTTGTTCTTAGGCAACATACCCTTTACTACTTTTCTCAGTAACTTGTCATCACCGTTCGGTTTTGCCTGCAAACGGGCAGGAGTGATTTCTCTCTGGCCGCCGGGATAACCTGTATATGACAGATATACCTTGTCATTCCACTTGTTACCGGTTAATTTTACTTTGTCGGCGTTGATAATGATTACATTATCGCCACAATCTACGTGAGGGGTAAAGTTAGGTTTATACTTTCCTCTCAACAGTTTCGCAACTTTTGCGCCCAGACGACCCAATACCTGGTCTGTAGCGTCAACAATGACCCATTCTTTAGTCACTGTAGCTTTGTTTGCAGAAATGGTCTTGTAACTTAAAGTATCCACTCTTAATTGTTTTTTAAAATGTTACTACTAAAATTTTTTCTTCACCGCAAGCCAGTCATCCCGGACAATGGAAGATTAACTCGCTATGAATTAAATGCTTATCCTTTTGAGATAATAATCGGCTTGCAAAGGTACGGTTTTTCTTAGAACTGGCAAAAGTTTTCCACTTTTTTTTAGAGAGCCACTTGGCTGATATACAACAGACAAAGTTATCCTGCGGAGAAACGAAAGAATCTCCGCTAGAACAACTCTTTATGATGCGGCCTTCATCGGCCAATGCCGTCATAGAAGACCTTCAAAGCTGCATTGAGAAAGAAACGGGAAAGAGAAAGAAATATCAACGGACAAGGTCCTCGGGGAATTTCGCGGGCATGCCCACCCGCTTCCATGTTTCATGGAACCATGTATTCAGTTCATTACCATTCAAGTCCTTAGCTATAAAATACTTCAGGTACATTACCCCGTCGTCCCCTATTTCAAACTCCAATATATTGTCTTTGTGGTCCAACATGGGCAGATGGATGTTTTTCTCAATACTTTCCTTATAGGAATTATCCGTCAGCTGCTGATAAGTCCCATACCCCGTGATGATGGCATCCTTGCCAGGAATCATTGTAAAGTTGACAATGCGGCCGTCATCACTCAGCACTTTAAAGGTATTACTCGGTTTCAATATCCCGGGAACATCCGGGATTTCGGACACATAATGACATAACTGCCAAATTCCTGCCAGTTCCGCAGGCCTAAACTCTGCGCTCTCCTGCGCATTGGCTCCCGCTACCGCAAGCAGCACCGCTGCCAGCATGGTAAAGAAATAGTTCCGTTTCATATTCGTATGATGTTGGTTAACGTTATGTCGTTCCGCTAGACACAAATATAAAGATTTATTTTGAGATTATAACATTTTTGGGTATAAAAAAACCGCACAAACAACAGAATGTTTGTGCGGATGATTTTATCCAGTTTGTATATTCCGAAACTTAGAACTCGGCGTTGCGCGGCGTACGCGGAAACGGTATGACATCACGGATATTCGTCATGCCCGTAACGAACAGCAGCAAGCGCTCAAAGCCTAAACCGAACCCGGAGTGGGGACATGTACCGAACTTACGGGTATCGAGATACCACCACATATCCTTCATCGGGATGTGAAGTTCGTCAATGCGCGTCATCAGCTTGTTGTAATCCGATTCACGTTCGGAACCGCCAATGATTTCTCCAATCTTCGGGAAGAGTACATCCATGGCACGCACGGTCTTGCCGTCTTCGTTCTGCTTCATATAGAACGCTTTGATTTCCTTCGGATAGTCAGTCAGGATAACCGGACGCTTGAAGTGGTCTTCCACCAGATAGCGCTCGTGTTCGGAAGCCAAGTCAACTCCCCAGTACACCGGGAATTCAAACTTATGCCCTTTGGCAACAGCCTCTTCCAATATCTTGATACCTTCCGTATAAGGCAGGCGCACGAAGCTTTCTTTCAAGACACCTTGCAGACGTTCAATCAAGCCCTTATCAAACATGTCATTGAGGAACTTCACATCGTCGGCACAGTTGTCCAAAGCCCACTGTACACAATATTTGATGAAATCTTCCGCCAGGTCCATATTGTCCGTAATATCATTGAACGCCACTTCCGGCTCAATCATCCAGAACTCTGCCAAGTGGCGGGGAGTATTGGAATTCTCGGCACGGAACGTAGGACCGAATGTATAGATGGCTCCCAATGCAGTAGCGGCAAGTTCGCCTTCCAACTGTCCGGAAACAGTCAGGCTGGCCTGCTTTCCGAAGAAGTCATCATCGTAAATAATGGAACCGTTCTCATCTTTCTTCAAGTCGTAAAGGTTCTTCGTAGTCACCTGGAACATCTGGCCTGCGCCTTCGCAGTCGGAAGCCGTGATAATCGGAGTATGAAAATAGAAGAATCCTCTGTCATGGAAGAACTTGTGGATGGCAATCGCCATATTATGACGAATACGGAACACAGCCCCGAACGTATTGGTACGGGGACGCAGATGGGCTATCTCACGGAGGAACTCCATGGAATGACCTTTCTTCTGCAACGGATACGTGTTATCGCAAGTTCCCAGCACTTCGATTTCGCGGGCCTGCACTTCGGCCTTCTGACCGGAACCGACAGATTCCGTCAGCACACCGTTTACGCTCAAACAAGCACCGGTAGTAATCTCTTTCAGCATCTCCTCATCGAAGTTACCCAAGTCTACTACAATCTGCACATTATTTATTGTAGAACCGTCATTCAGCGCGATAAAGTTTACTTGCTTACTACCTCTGCGGGTACGAACCCAGCCCTTCACGTTGACCATAGCGCCAAAATCTTCACGCTTCAGCAGGTCAACAATCTTTGTTCTACTAATCTTTTCCATAAAACAGTTATTATACCTTATTATATATTACTCAAAAGAACCCATGCGCAGGAAGTTCACCTCTTGTTCCGTGAGGTAACGCCATTCGCCGCGGCGCAGGCCTTTCTTGGTTAAACCGGCAAAATACACACGGTCCAGTTTCATCACCTTGTATCCCAGCGATTCGAAGATACGACGCACGATACGATTCTTGCCGGAGTGGATTTCAATACCGACATCATCTTTCTTGAAGTCATCCGTATAGCTGATGGCATCTGCATGGATTTCCCCGTCATCCAGTTGAATACCGGCTGCAATCTGCTCCATATCGGCTTTTGTCAGGTTCTTGTCCAAATGCACATGATATATCTTCTTCTTCAGATACTTGGGATGCGTCAGCTTGGAAGCCAGGTCACCATCGTTTGTCAGCAGCAATACACCTGTAGTATTGCGGTCCAGACGACCTACCGGATAAATACGTTCGTCGCATGCGCCCTTCACCAAATCCATCACCGTGCGACGTGCTTGGGGGTCATCCGAAGTAGTCACAGTATCCTTCGGCTTGTTCAGCAGTACGTAAATCTTACGTTCTATGCTGACCGTCTGGTCGTGGAACTTCACTTCATCACCGCGCTTAATCTTGGTTCCCAATTCCGTCACTACCTCTCCGTTTACAGAAACGACTCCGGCAGTGATGAATTCATCAGCCTCGCGACGGGAGCAAACACCGGCATTGGCCAGGAATTTGTTCAAGCGGATAGGCTCGTTCGGGTCCACAAACTGCTCCTTATATTCTATCTGTTTCTTCTTGCTGTACTTAGCATTGGGGTCATAATCGGCCGAACGACGGACTGGACGGCTATAGCTGTCTCTGTTGCCGTATCCGCCAGGTCTTCCACCACCCGAATTGAAGCGTGGACGATAAGGACGGTCACCACCCTCATTATTGTAGCGAGGACGCTGCGGACGGTCGCCATCTTCGCTGTTATAGCGCGGACGATAAGGACGGTCCGTATTATAAGAACGGTCGCTGTTATAGGAGCGGTCGCTGTTATAAGGACGTTGCGGACGGTCACCATCTTCATTGCTATAGCGCGGGCGCTGCGGACGGTCACTATTATAAGGGCGTTGCGGACGGTCGCCGCCTTCGCTGTTATAGCGCGGACGATAGGGACGGTCGCCATTATCGTTATTGTAACGAGGACGCTGCGGACGGTCGCCATTGTCCGCACCAGGATTAAAGCGCGGGCGATAAGGGCGGTCACTGTTATAAGGACGCTGCGGGCGGTCCCCGTTTTCACTGTTAAATCTGGGGCGATAAGGACGGTCGCCATTATCACGGTTGTAAGACGGACGGCTGTAGCCACCTTCCTTGTTAAATTGGTTACCATCGCGGCCGGCACCTGAGTTCTCCTCTGCGGAAGAAGCATCACGCCAAGTTTCGTTTTCTGTACTCATTGTTTTTTATTCGAATAAAATTAAACCTTGGCCTCACGGCCATTCATTGTCTCTATTATACCTTGAATTTTATATGTTTCTATAACAATTGCCGGAGTAAAAAGTTGAAATTCCTCCGGTACACTTCTGTGGTTGCTTAAATTCCCGTATAAGTATGGGGGGTAATCACCCGCAATTCTTTCTTTATCTCTTCACTTACATTCAGTCCCTCTATAAATTCCTTGATAGACGCTTCCGTAATGGCCTGATTGGTACGGGTCAACGCTTTCAACGCTTCATAAGGATGCGGATAGGCCTCGCGGCGCAGAATGGTCTGGATAGCCTCGGCCACCACGCTCCAGCAATTGTCCAGGTCACGGTAGATGGCCGGTTCGTTCAACAGCAACTTACGCAAACCCTTCAAAGAACTTTGTATGGCAATAATGATATGCCCGAACGGCATACCCACATTGCGGAGCACGGTAGAGTCCGTCAAGTCACGCTGCAAACGGGAAACCGGCAGTTTTACCGCCAAGTGCTCAAGAATAGCATTCGCCATGCCCAGGTTTCCTTCCGCATTTTCAAAGTCAATCGGGTTCACCTTGTGCGGCATCGCGCTGGAGCCCACCTCACCGGCTTTAATCTTCTGCTTGAAATATTCCATAGAGATATATTGCCAGAAGTCACGGTTCATATCAATCATCACCGTATTGATGCGCTTCATGGCATCAAAGATGGCAGACAGATTATCGTAATTGGATATCTGGGTAGTATACTCCTCGCGTTCCAAGCCAAGCTTTTCGGAAACGAACTTATTGCCGAATGCCTTCCAGTCATATTCCGGATAAGCCACATGATGGGCATTGTAATTACCCGTAGCGCCACCGAACTTTGCTGTCACCGGACAAGCCTTCAGCGTTGCCAACTGGCGTTCCAGACGGTAGACAAACACCATTACCTCCTTGCCCAAACGGGTAGGCGAAGCCGGTTGTCCGTGTGTCTTGGCAAGCATGGGGATAGCGACCCACTCTTCCGCATAAGCACGGAGCTGCGCTATCAGTTCCTCTATTTGAGGATAGTACACCTGCTCCAACGCCTCCTTTACAGACAAAGGAACAGACGTATTGTTGATATCTTGTGAAGTCAGGCCAAAATGGATGAACTCCTTATAGTCGTCCATACCACCCAACTTGTCAAACTCTTCTTTTAAGAAATACTCCACAGCCTTCACATCATGGTTCGTCACGCTCTCAATGTCCTTAATGCGTTGCGCGTCGGCTTCGGAAAAGTTACGGTAAATGTTTCTCAAGGTTTCGAAAACACCCTTATCCACCCCTTTCAGCTGCGGCAAAGGCAGCTCACACAGCGTGATAAAGTATTCTACTTCAACTTGTACACGGTATTTAATCAGTGCAAATTCTGAAAAATAGGCAGCCAAAACATCCGTTTTGCCTCTGTATCGACCGTCAATCGGAGAGATTGCGGTAAGTAAATCAAGTTTCATACGTCGTATTTATGATGATAATTATCGGACTGCAAAATTACTGCTTTTTTCTGAGTAACAAGACATAAAGGATAAAGATTTTAAGAAAAGGAAGTTAACGGATAAAAAAATGGCCTTACAATCACTTGCAAGACCACCTTCGAATGAAAATTTCCAGTGGGCGTTGACGGATTCGAACCGCCGACCCTCTGCTTGTAAGGCAGATGCTCT
>ENA-ORUI01003702-ORUI01003702.1-human-gut-metagenome-genome-assembly--contig:-NODE-3702-length-10658-cov-4.851551_pt1 | contig 10658 bp, 10 predicted proteins | sample MGYA00242078_ERZ509205 | MGnify/ENA primary metagenome ERZ509205 (study PRJEB26280, sample SAMEA2338828) | human gut metagenome | biome: human gut; feature: human-associated habitat; material: faeces... | reverse complement strand
CCGCATCGCCGTGAAAGCCGTCACCACGCTCATCTCCAATTGGCGGACACACCGCAGTGGATTGCTTCACGAAGGTATCATCCCGAGCCATGCCGTAGGCTATTTCGTCGGCTTTTGGGCATGGGATAGCTGGCGCTTCAGTGCCGGAACCGCCAAATTCGACCCCGAACTGGCCAAGAACAACATCCGAGCCATGTTCGACTACCAGCAACCGGACGGCATGATTATCGACTGTATCTACACCGACCCCTCCGAGAACAATGCCCGTGACAGCAAGCCTCCCTTGGTATGCTGGGCTGTCGATGAAATATTTACCCATACGGGTGACACCGCCTTCGTTGCCGAGATGTATCCGCAACTGCTCTCCTATTATAAATGGTGGTACGAGAAGCGCGACCACAACCGCAATGGCATGTGCGAGTACGGTGCTACCGACGGAACACTGGAAGCTGCCGCCTGGGAAAGCGGCATGGACAACGCCATCCGTTTTGACGGCGCCGTGATGCTGAAAAACGAAGGCTACGAGGATGCCTGGAGTATGGATCAGGAGAGTGTGGACTTGAACGCTTATCTGGCACTGGAATGCAAACTGCTGAAGAAATTCTCCAGCCTGCTGAAGATACCTTTCGACGCACCGGACTACAGTAGCCAGGTAGCCGACTATTTCTTTGACAAGAACATCAACTTCTTCTGCGACCGCCGTCTGAAGGACGGTTCATTCATCGAAGAGCCGGGCTGCGAAGCCTACACTCCGTTGTGGACCCGGATTGCCACACAAGCGCAAGTGGACAGCATGCTGCCCATGCTTCAAGATACGGCAAAGTTCTCCACGTATATCCCCTTCCCGACCATTGCCGCCGACAATCCCAAATACAATCCGCGCGGCTACTGGCGTGGCCCCATCTGGCTGGACCAGACCTACTTTGCCATCCGTGGACTGCGCAACTACGGCTACAACCAGCTGGCAGATGAATATACGCTGCAAGTCTTCGACCGCCTGAGTGGGCTGAAAGAGGGTGCTCCCATCCACGAGAACTACGGAACCCATACCGGCGAACGCCTGAAAGCTCCCCATTTCAGCTGGAGCTCCTCACATCTGTTGATGATGTACGACGATTACGGTAAGTAAACCGGGATTCCATATATGTCATAACTCACCACAGATTACACAGATTCACGCAGATTTTTTTAGTTTATTGATATCTGACATATTTATCTGTGTGAATCTGTGTAATCTGTGGTGAGTTATGACACTTTCATGAAGAACAAAAGCGATATGATTATTATCGGTAAACCTGCACCGGAAGCTCTCCACGCAAAGCTCCCAGCGCATTCATTACCAATGCTTCCAATTCGTCTTCTCCGGGATAGACGTGGACGGGAGCAAGGAAAGACACGCGCTCCTGCAACCGCGAAGTGATGTACTCGGAATGTGCCATACCTCCCGTAAGCAGAATGGCGTCCACCTTGCCATAAAGCACAACAGCAGCACCGCCTATCTCCTTGGCAATGCGGTAAATCATGGCATCAAGCACCAAAGCGGCATGGGTGTCTCCCTCAGCGATGCGCCTCTCTATGGCGGGAATGTCGGTAGTACCCAAATGGGCGGCAAGTCCCGCCTTGCCGGAAATACGTTTCTTCAGTTCTTCGGTAGTGTAACGCCCCGAGTGACAAAGGTCTATCAGTTGCCCGGCGGGCAGGGTACCTGCACGTTCGGGCGAAAAAGGACCGAAACCGTCGAGGGCATTGGGCACGTCCACCGCACGGCCGTGGCGGTGGACTCCTACGGAAACGCCTCCACCCAAGTGACAGACAATCAGATTGAGGTCTTCGTAATGCACGGGAGCTTCGGGCTGCAGGGCACTACGCTCGGCAGCATAGCGCCGGGCGATGGCTCGCTGGTTCAAGGCGTGCCAGATGGTGATGCTGGGCATCAGAGGCGAACCGGTGATGCGTGCCACATCGTCCAGTTCGTCCACCACGCCGGGATCGGCTATGAAAGAGGGGCAGCCGGGCAGCATGGCGGCAAGTTCGTGGGCTATCAGACAACCTAAGTTGCAGGCGTGGGTACGCATGGCGTGGAGCATATCGTCCAACATGGCATCGTTCACGGCATACACACCGCCAGGAATGGGTTTCAACAATCCCCCACGGCCGACGATGGCATCGAACTTAAAGGGAATGTCATTGGCCTCCAGCGCTTCCAGCACCAAGTGCTTGCGGAATTCGAACTGGTCGATGATGCGGGGAAATTGGGAAAGCTCCTCCACCGAATGCCGGATGTTGAGTACCAGACGGGGAGTTTCATCCTCATAGACAGCAATTTTTGTCGAGGTGGAACCGGGATTTACTGCCAGTATTTTCATTGATTACGATTTACAAATTACGAACTACAAATTACTAATTACAATCAAGGTTCTTTCACCCCGCTGGTCAGGCAAGCCATGGCAATGCTGTAATATTTGGACAAACCGGAATCGCTACGCGACGGTAATACCACCGGACATGAGGGTCCTTGCAGCAACCCGGCCATATCGGCATGAGAAAACAGAGATACAGCCTTATAAAAAGCATTGCCCGATTCGATGTTTGGGAATATCAACACATCCGCCTCCCCGTCAATCGGTGATACAATGCCTTTGATGTTACCGCTCGTCTTCTCACAAGAGGTCTTCACATCCAGCGGGCCGTCGATGATGACATTGCCGAACTCTCCGGCTTCCGCCAGTTCTACAATATTCACATAGTCCAATGAATGGGGGAATTTGGCGCTAACCTTCTCCGTGCAATGAATCAGCGCGATGCGTGGCTGCTCTATCCCGAAATGGCGGCAAGTATGGATGGCATACCAAATCATTTCAATGCGCTGTTGCAGTGTCGGGCGGGGAATGACCGCAGCATCGGAGAAAAAGAGCAGTTTATCGTAAGTAGGTATCTGCATCACGGCCAGATGGGTCAGAATCTTTCCTTTAGGCAACAAACCATGTTCCTTGTCCAGAATGGCACGTAGCAAATTGTCGGTATTGATGATGCCTTTCATCAGGATGTCCGCTCCACCCTCGCGTACGATACGCACCGCCTCACGTGCAGCCTCATCGGAATCTTCTATATGCAAGGTACTGACATATTGAGGATATTTCTTCAAAGTGGGATATTTTTCCAATATGGCAGAATCGCCAATCATCAGAAATTCCGCAATCCCCTCCTCCAAGGCACGGGATATGGCATATTCTGTATTAGGGTCATTGGCACAGACTACCGCAATACGTTTCCTCTTATTCAAGGTTTTCAGGTGGGCTGTTAACTGGGCAAAGTTCCGTATCGGTTCCATAACGTTAGATTTTTAGCAAATATCTAAAAAAATGTCGAGAAATACGGCATTTGCCCCATTGAAATTTTATATGTTTAATATCATTTTGATATGTTCACCACAGATTACACAGATTGACACGGATTTGAACAGAATTTGAGTTACTCTGTTGATTATATATCATATATAACCTCCCTCTCTTCTGTTAAAAATCCGTGTTAATCTGTGATATCTGTGGTGAATTGTGTACTTTTGCCCAAAATAGATTGATAATATATATGGGTAGTCTTATTTTCCCTCCGTATCTGCAGGAAGGTGACCGTGTCATTGTTCTCTCCCCTTCCAGCAAGATTGACAAATCTTTCCTGAAAGGCGCCTACAAACGTTTGAAGTCCTGGGGGCTGGAAGTCGTATTCGCAAAGCACGCGGGGAGTTCCAACGGAACGTATGCAGGAAATATCCGGCAACGCCTCGAGGACCTGCAGGAAGCCATGGACGATGAAGAAGCCAAAGTCATATTCTGTAGTCGGGGCGGTTACGGAGCCGTGCATCTGATAGGCAAACTGGATTTTACCAAGTTCAGGCAGCATCCCAAATGGCTCATCGGATTCAGTGACATCACCGCCCTCCATAATCTGTTCCAGCAGAATGGCTTCGCGTCGTTGCACGCCCCCATGGCGCGCCATCTCACAGTAGAACCGGAAGACGACTTCTGCACACAAGCACTGAAGGATATACTATTCGGGCAGGCATTGGGAGGAACCGAAGCATTCAGTTATGTCTGCCCGGGGCACAAACTAAATCATAAGGGAGAGGGAAAAGGCGTGTTGCGCGGCGGCAATTTGTCTGTGTTCTACGGGCTGCGTGGTACTCCTTACGATATTCCCGCCGAAGGCACCATCCTCTTCATCGAAGATGTGGGAGAACGCCCACATGCGGTGGAACGCATGATGTACAATCTCAAACTGGGAGGTGTCCTCGACAAGCTTTCCGGCCTCATCATCGGACAATTCACCGAATACGAGGAGAACAAGTCCCTGGGAAAAGACCTATATGGCGCATTGGCCGATTTGGTGAAGGAATACGATTACCCGATATGTTTCGATTTTCCCGTCGGACATGTCAGCATGAATGTACCGCTGATAAACGGCGCTGCGGTAACACTGAAAGTTGGAAAGAAAGAAGTGAAACTAAGTTTTAATACAGAAAGAGAATGAAACGGAATTATACATTCATCCCGTTGCTGCTGTTGCTGATTGTAGCGATAGTGGCATGCAGCAACAACAGCAGCAAGTCTGCAGCCGATAATGACAGTGAGGGCGATGCGACCAAAGCGACTGTCCAAGTGCCTCAGTTCAGTGCAGACAGTGCATATCAATACATACAGACCCAAGCGGATTTTGGTCCGCGCGTGCCCAACACCGCCGCCCACAAAGCCTGCGGAGAATTCCTTGCCAAGAAGCTGGAAGAATTCGGCGCCAAAGTATACAACCAGCATGCCGACCTGGTGGCTTACGACAACACCATCCTGAAAGCGCGCAATGTTATCGGCGCCTATAATCCGGAAAGCAAAAGGCGTGTACTGCTCTGTGCCCATTGGGACAGCCGTCCTTATGCCGACCAGGATGCCGACAAGACGAAGCATCACAGCCCCATCCTGGGTGTGAACGATGGAGCCAGCGGTGTGGGCGTATTGCTCGAAGTGGCCCGCCAACTACAGCAGCAGGCTCCAGCCATAGGCATCGACATCATCTTCTTTGACGCCGAAGACTATGGCATCCCCTACTTCTATCAAGGTGCATACAAGAACGACACTTGGTGCCTGGGCTCGCAATATTGGGGACGAGTACCCCATGTAGACGGTTATAATGCCCGCTACGGCATCCTGCTTGACATGGTGGGCGGAAAGAATGCCACCTTCTACAAAGAACAGTTCTCTCAAAGAACCGCCGGTAAGTACGTGAACAAGATATGGAACACAGCCCACCGCCTGGGCTTCGGCAACTTCTTCCCCAAAGAAAAAGGCACCGAAGTGACAGACGACCATATGTATGTATACAACCTGCGGCAGATTCCCTGCGTGGACATCATCAACTATGACCCGAACTGCGACACCGGCTTCGGTGACTTCTGGCACACGATAGACGACACCATGGACATCATCGACAAGGGCACTCTCAACGCAGTGGGACAGACCTTGCTCGAAGTCATCTACAATGAGAAATAGACAATCAAATAGTAAATCGTAAATAGTAAATTCCATGATAAGTATCAACGAAGTACAAGATGAAGTAATTGCCGAATTCAATGATTTCGACGATTGGATGGACCGGTACCAACTTCTTATTGATTTAGGAAACGAGCAGGAACCGCTCGACGAAAAATACAAGACGGAACAAAACCTGATTGAAGGTTGCCAGAGCCGCGTATGGCTGCAGGCAGACGAAGTGGACGGAAAAATTATTTTCCAGGCCGAAAGCGACGCACTGATTGTGAAAGGAATCATTTCACTGCTTATCAAAGTACTCTCCGGGCACACACCGGATGAGATACTGAATGCCGACCTCTATTTCATTGATAAAATAGGACTGAAGGAACACTTGTCGCCCACTCGTAGCAACGGACTGCTGTCCATGGTAAAGCAGATGCGAATGTATGCGTTGGCCTTCAAAGCGAAAGAAGGGAAGTAAAGCATCTGATAAACACAATAAAGAAACAGTAGATTTAGAAGTTCTCTATCTCTACTGTTTTTATTATATTATGCTCGCATCTTCATCCCTACATATACCAAATAAGCCGCTCCTGCACATACTATCAAAATAGCCCCGAATTGTGCTGCAAACAAATCAGACAGCAGCCCCATAAATAGAGGGAAAATAGCTCCACCTATCAGTCCCATAATCATAAGTCCCGAAATCTCATTCTTTTGCGATGGCTTATGCAACAAAGCCTGTGAGAAGATGATAGAAAATATATTCGAGTTTCCTAATCCCACAAAAACAATCGAGACATACAAAAGAACCTTACCATTAAAAAACAGCAATCCTACCAAGCCCAACAACAAAAAAGCAAGACTTACCTTAAAGAATTTCCTGCTGGAGCAATGTGCCAGAATAAATACTCCGGCAAAACACCCCACCGTACGGAACAAGAAATAGGCACTGGATGCATAACCTGCTTCCGACAAATCAATACCTACACGTTCCATCAGTATCTTAGGAAGTGTCATATTTATGCCAACATCCATCCCTACATGGCAAACAATGCCCAAGAAAAGGACCAAAATAACGTTATCGGCCAATAGGGATAAACACTGCATGAAAGAGGACTCTCTCTCTTGCTTTTGTTCTTCTATCGAGACAGCAGAGAGCCCGATAGCTGAAACCAATGCAACAATAAAAAAACATGGAAACAGATACAACCAATTTCCAAACCTCAGTAGCATACAACCAGCGATAATCGGCCCCAAAAAAGAAGCAATGGCTTTCATGAACTGCCCTAACGTCAATGAACTCGCCAGCCTATCTCCACTTACAATATTAGCCAAAAGAGGATTCAGCGATACCTGTATCAGAGTATTCCCCATCCCCAACAGAGAAAAAGAGACTAACATCATCCCCAAACTATAATCCAGACACGGGAACAGTAACGCAATAGCTGTAATTACAACGCTCAATAATACAGTCTTACGACAGCCAATCCTATTCATTAGCATACTGGTAGGAATAGAAAGCAGGAAGAACCACAGAAAGACCATAAAAGGAAACAAATTAGCAATAGAATCCGAAAGATGAAAATCAGCTTTTATGTAGTTCGTAGCAATACCTACTACATCCACAAAACCCATGACGAAGAAGGATAACATGACAGGAATGAGTAGCAGAAACTTATTCTTGGTTTTCATAGCAGAATATCTTGTATTTCTATTTCAGATGAAGATTATAATCCTGAAGTGCCCTATAGAAGGCGTTGATATTCTCCGGCGCTACATGGGGAGGCACATCACATCCGGTAGATAGAACAAAATTCCGATGTCCGGATGTCTTGCCAAGCAATTGCGTAGTAGCAAAATAGACACCTTCCGGAGTACCCATCTTCATACAGCCTACCGGGTCCAGATTTCCCATTACAAGCACATCGTCCGGGCATTCCTCTAAAGTGGCCGGCATATCTATCCGATTACCAAAATGCAGGCCAGCTGCTCCGGTTTCAACCATTGCACCGGTACAATGTCCCGTATTGCCGCAATTATGCAATACAATCATAAACGTGTCGTCCTGCACCGCTTCTACAATCTTTTTAATAAAAGTTGAAGAATAGGTAGAACAATCCTCTGCTGATATCAATCCTGCTGCAGGTTCTGCAATCACGACTCCACCTACGCCGGTTCTCTTAATTTCCTTGCAATAATTCAGCAGAAATTCACTACACTTTTCCAGAAGCAGCATTACCATATCCGGATCAGTATAAATGGCAGTCATGATTTCCGTCATTCCCATCAACCGTCCTGCCAAAGAATAAGGGCCGATGCAACCCGCCAGAATCGGCTTATCCTGAATAGCCTCAGCCGACAAACGATTCACAAGAAGATACTCTGGCAAACGCCCCTGATCCATACCCGGAATATTTAACTTTTCCACATCATCCATATCCGTCACCAAATTACCTATCACACTCGGCACTTCATTTTTCGGAAAAGTAACTTCTGCCCCAAAAGCTTCAGCCTCAACAGTCAAATCCATGATAACAGTTGCAGCAGCAGAAGGATACATATCATATAACTTCTTGACAGCCTGGAAGTGTATATTCCCATTAGTAACAGCATCAATTACCTGGTAATTACAGAACTCAATGCCCGGATGAGTCATTATAGGTATTGCAACCCGTTCCCGTCTATCCATCAGGTCACGGGCCCATTGTGTCATATTTATCATAGCTATTTCTTTTTTCGTTTATAACAGGATTGCATATTACAGACAGCACAACCATATAGGTTTCTCTTCACATGTTCTCCTATTCCTATTATCCCACTAATTGATTTTATCGGAGTCATCAGAAAGCATTCAGAAAGTGTTATATTACAAGGATTATCACCTAAAAGATGAAAGATGCTTTTTTGGTCAGAAAGCGGCCAGCCACAATAACCCGGACTGAAACGCCGGGTATGAGACAAAACGCTCAATTCTGCCTGAAGAACATTTTCCATATAATCTCCGGTCTTTTCTACAATGCAAGAACCTATTGCACTAACCAGATATTCCTCAAAAACATCATTTCTTGTCACTGCTTCTTTCATTACCTTTTCTAAATGCTCGCCTGCTGTAGCTGCAAATACAGCGAATGCCGTAGCACCTTCCATAATGGAAGAAATTATTGAACCCACATTCAGCAAAGTATCTCCTATCCATATAACCTCCCTCTCTACCTTTCCCGAATAAATCCGATAAACAAACCGGGACATGACTAAAGAAGCCGGATCGTCCAACAATAAATCAATCTGCTGCTCGACAAAGGAATCGGCGTCTTTAATACCATATCCCATCTCCCTCAGCACATCACGGTTCGTAATATTCAGCTTATCAAAAGGCACCTCATGCACATTCATGGCGGCTGACTAAATCATCTAATATTTCTACCAAAGCTTGAGGTTCTTCCGTATAATAATCTATACCTATGCTTTTAGCAAATTCCTCACTTACAGGAGCACCTCCGGCAAAAGTTATCACACACGGATTTTCCTCCTTAATTGCTACATTAATTTTTTCCATGTTGACCATAGTAGTAGTCAACAAGGCAGACATACCGACAAAAGCATCAGGGTTCTCCTTCACAGCAGCAACAAACTGCTCTGATGTAACATTGATACCTAAATCAATAACCTCATAACCATTTCCCTCGAGCATCATCGATACTAAATTTTTGCCAATGTCATGAAGATCTCCTTCTACTGTACCTATTATAAATTTCCCCTTGCGCTTCACTGAACCGTCTGCAAAATACTTTTTCAAAAATCCCATGCCTATGCTCATAGCTTTAGCACTCATCAGAACCTGAGGTACAAAAACTTTGTTATCTTTGAACTTTACTCCGATATTGTTCATTCCCGTAATTAAACCGGCAGTAAGAATTTCATTCGGAGAAATTCCGGTTGCCAATGCTTGTTGGGTCAATTCGTCCACCCCATCTTGCTCTTTCAAAAACGGGGGATATGGGACTTTACGATTCAATTTCCCATATTCCACACAAACCGCTATTTTATTTAAAATATCATTCATCGCTATACTAATATTTACCGTTTGCTTCTCTTCTACGTATTTCTTTTACAGCATCTACCATTCCTTTGAAGCCCTCAATCTGCATATAGTCAGGTATGGAATTCCCTGAACCTGTTATTACTCAGGCTGTTGAACCAAAAACAAAAGCTGACCAAGAAAAGATGGCAATTGCTCTTCAAAAATTAGCAGAGGAGGATCCAACATTTAGAATGCATACAGATCCAGAAACTGGTCAAACAACTATCTCTGGTATGGGTGAATTACACCTTGATATTATCGTAGATAGAATGAGAAGAGAATTTAATGTTGAAGCTACTGTTGGTGCCCCAATGGTTGCATACAGAGAAACAATTACTCAAATGGGTGAATGTGAAGGTAAACACATTAAACAATCAGGTGGACGTGGACAATATGGACATGTTTGGGTTAGATTTGAACCAAATCCTGAAAAAGGTTATGAATTTGTTGATAACATCGTTGGTGGTGTTGTTCCTCGTGAATACATCTCAGTTATCGATAAAGGATTACAAGATGCTATGCAATCTGGTATTCTAGCAGGATACCCTATGGTAGATGTAAAAGCTACATTATTTGATGGTTCTTACCATGATGTCGATTCATCAGAAATGGCATTCAAAATTGCAGGATCTATGGCATTTAAAGAAGGATGTAAACAAGCTAAATCTGTAATACTAGAGCCTATAATGAGAGTTGAAATAACAGTTCCAGAAGAATACATGGGAGATGTTATAGGAGATGTAAACTCAAGACGTGGTAAACTAGAAGGAATGGAAGCAAGAAATGGAATGCAAATAATAAGAGCATTTATTCCACTTGCTGAAATGTTTGGATATGCAACAGATTTACGTTCAAAAACACAAGGTAGAGGAACATATGCAATGGAACCAAGCCATTACGAAGAAGTTCCAAAATCTGTATTTGAGAAGATAGTTGCATCACGTTCTAAGAAAGAAGACTAATCAAAACGAATGAAATTGGGCATCTTGCGGTGTCAAACTTCATAAAAATTTTTTCAATATACAACCTTATAATTTCAAAAATTTTTAATTGTT
>ENA-ORUI01003693-ORUI01003693.1-human-gut-metagenome-genome-assembly--contig:-NODE-3693-length-10670-cov-12.580499_pt1 | contig 10670 bp, 9 predicted proteins | sample MGYA00242078_ERZ509205 | MGnify/ENA primary metagenome ERZ509205 (study PRJEB26280, sample SAMEA2338828) | human gut metagenome | biome: human gut; feature: human-associated habitat; material: faeces... | reverse complement strand
TATACTCAAATACAAGCCTATAGGCATGTTTGTAGTTAATGATATGAAATCTGTTAAGCCATTCTTTTTTGATTAAGGAATGGAAAGATTCGATGCAGGCATTATCGTAAGGATAACCACTATGAGGATAGCTTTGCTGCATCTTGTCAGTTGCTTCACGCCACGCATTTGAAACATACTGGCTGCCACGATCTGAATGGATAACTAGATTGTTATATTTATACTTAAGTAAGTATTTATAGAATTGAGGTTCAGACTATGGAAGGAATAATGGTTGAGTTCATTCTTTGGACAGATAATCCCAAAACCGATATTGATAAAATTAGTCATTATATTGGTATCCAACCAATTGAAAAAAAGAGAATGGGCGAGATGAGGTGTTTGACATGACGGAAAACAATAAAATAGACTTTGAAACTATAGATTACAGTAAAGTCAATCCGAAAAAGTTAAACGGCAACAAACGTATTGTAAAGTCATATTTGATATATTTTGCTTTTGATGTTGTACTGACAGTTGCTATATTCTTGCTCATATTATTTAAACTAATTGATAGTTCTGATAACACGGTAAATACTGTGATATTTATATTAAGCGGAATATTGTGTTTGTGCCTTTATGCTAATAATTATTATAAATCGAAAGATTGGCGATTCTATGAGAGCCTTCGTTCTGATACGCTTACAAAACTGATTGCACTATTCTTTGTCATAAATGGTGTGTTGCTGCTTTTGACATTTAATTTAGCGGGTGTACATATTTCAATAGTAGCATCATGGGGCGGCGCATCATTATCTATTCTAATTAATAATATAGTTGCTTATTTAGATGACTTAAACAAAATGTACACAACATCGAAATATGATACGGCTATAAAATTTTTGAAATTTTGGTCAGTATTTATATTGTTTGCTATGTTTGCATATGGTTATTCAAGCATTGGCAGATATGAATATATGACTTTTAGATAAAGAAAATATTAATAAGTATTGCTTTTTACAATGTCTATTGATACAATACAATCAGAATATGTATTTTCATTGCGTAAGAAGCGTATATAAAAAAAGACCGACTTCAAAATCAAATTTGAAATCGGTCTGTAAATTTTAAAAATATCCGAACGGAATTTATACTATTCGATTACATCTTCGGCTATAACAGCTTCCTGTCTTTTTGTAATCTGATGGTCTTCATGCAAAACAATGCAGTATGTAACAGTTGATATGAGTGCAAGAATAAGTACAACCGCAATAAGTCTTTTGATGTATTTGCCTGTCCTTATTTTTTTGACAACATAGGGAATCCCCGTTATTGTTTATTGCCCTTGTCCTCTTTTAAAATATTTAAAATGCTCTCTACACCGCTGTAAGCATTATGAAAACTCTCCAAAAGGTTTTCATAATATGCCCGACCTTCGTCCTCGATATGATAATAAATTCGTGTGCGTTTTTTGCCGACAAGCTTTGAATATTCGCTGATTTTTCCTTCGTTAACAAGCTTGTAGGTGACTGCGTAAACGGTGTTCTGAGATATGGACAGGCATCCGTTTGATTTTTCTTTTATGAATTTTACAATTTCATACACATAACTGTCATGCTCACACAAAATGGCAAGAATCAGTATGTCCGTAATTCCGCTGAAAAAATAATTTTGTTTTCCCATAGATACCTCCCGATATACATTATACACACTTAATCACTAAAAATCAATCTAATACATTCAATAAGAATTTAATATGAGCAGTTATTACAGCAAAGCCTTTTGTTGCCGGCATTGTGATTTTTTCGTCAATAGTATTCTGAAGAACGAATTGCAAAAGTTGAAAAATACATAAAAATTCAGCCGATTACTTTTGCACTTTTTCTTGCATCGGCAGTTTTGATATTTGCATTTTGACAGTAACAAACTCTACAATAAAATAGGGTAGAACAACTGCTGAAAGGAGGCTCGAAAGAGCATCTTTTTTAATGCTTGAACAGAATACAAATTTATTGTGATGACAAACCGCTTTACAGCTATGTAAAATTTTTATACAGATATAATGATGAAATAAAAAATATCGAAATAAGAATAAACCTCCTGCACAGAGTAAAATCCGTTGCAGGAGGTTTTGTTGTACGAAAAATTATATGGGCTTAATTATTGGCATATTTGTTGGAATCTATATGTAAAAATTACAGAACCTGAAAATATGTATTATTGATACTTTGTCGTGACAGGGCACACATCAGTTCTTGCTGTTTGCAATTGCCTGATCAATCAACTTTTGCAGCTTTTCAGACTGCTTTTCGGAGGTTATTGCACCGACAATCGGCTCTCCCACAATATTACCGTTTTTATCGACAACATAAGTTGTGGGGTAGGAGTACAATCCGGATGTGAATTCTCCGGCTTTACTTTTTGAATCAAACCAAATGTTTTTGTAGGTCACACCCTTTTTTGCCAGAATGTTCTTTGCGTCAGAGATAGCCGTTTTGTCACCGTCAAGTGTAAACGAATTGATTCCGACTACTGCTCCGCCTTTTTTTGCAAGCTGTTTATTCAGAGCTTCCAGGTCGGCAAGTTCTTCCACGCAGGGATTGCAGGTGGTAAACCAGAAGTTTACTACGGTAACGGTATTTTTTGCAAAAAGCGTACTGCTCTTAACTTCATTTCCGTCAAGATCCTTGCCGTCAAATGTCGGGAATTTCATCAGATTATCCTTTTCGATGGGCTTACCGTTTTCAGCCGGAACGCTCATATCTCCATCAGACGGTTTTTCTCCGCATCCGGGAAATTTTTGTTCCAAAAGCGTCAGCTTTCCTTCAATTTCCTTAATCTCTTCGGCGCCTTTATTAAGCAGTTTCAACTCATCAGCACTGAACTGATCCTTGATACCGTCAATTGTTTTCAGAAGAAAATCGCCGTAGTTTTTGCCGTCCTCATTCATCGCCATACCTTTATCGGCTGAAAGAAATACCTTTTCCCAAAGTTTGCTGTTTTCGGAAAGAATAGCATTTTCCTGTGCCATCAGTTTTTGATGCAGGTCGGCGGCCTCGTCTTTTGTTTTCGGATTCACAGCTGTCAGCATAGCCGTTTCGCTTTTCTTATTTGCGGTAGTATTCGTCGTATTGCCTTTGTTTGTGCCACAGGCGGCAAAGCTTAACAACATCATCAAGGCAGTCAGTAAGGTTAAAATTTTTGTTGTTTTCATGGTATTTACTCCTTTTCTGTTTCAATTTCTGTTTCAATTTTTTGTTTTGCTGTTTCCGCTTTTTCAGCGGGACAATCATTTTCTTTTCCTTTGCCAAAGCCGTAGCGAAAGCTGACCGCCTTGGTAGGACAGGCACGGATACACTTACCGCAGCGTATGCATTCGGTGTGGTCGGGAGTTTTGGTTACATCTACATCCATCTTGCATACTTTGGCACACTTTCCGCAGGAAATGCATTTGTGTTTGTCTACTTTCATTCCGAAAAGCGACACCTTGTTAAGCAACGCATAAAATGCACCGAGAGGACACAGCCACTTGCAGAACGGTCTGTAGAAAAGTACACTCAGTACGATTACCGTAATCAATATGCCAAACTTCCACGAAAAGAGCGTACCCAGTGCGGCACGGATTCCCGAATCGACGGCGGCAAGAGGAATTGCCCCCTCAAGTACCCCTTGAGGACAAAGATACTTACAGAAAAAAGGATCTCCCATACCCACATCGTTTGTAATGAGCATTGGCAGCAAACCTACAGCAAAAAGCAAAACTGCATATTTTATGTATGTCAGCGGCTTCAGCTTTTTAGTAGAAAGCTTTTTTGTCGGTATCTTATGTAACAGTTCCTGAAGCCATCCGAACGGACACAAAAAACCGCAGATAAAACGCCCGAGCAGAACTCCTATCAATATGAGGAATCCTGTGATATAATATGAAAAACTGAATTTTGACGAACCCACCACAGCCTGAAACGAGCCGATTGGGCATGCACCCGATGCCGCAGGGCAGGAATAGCAATTCAGTCCCGGAACGCAAACAGCTTTTCCTTTGCCTTGATAAATTCTGCCCTTCAATAAATTCGGCAGATGAATATTACTCAGCAAAGTTGCTCCTGCTTGAATAAGCCATCGAAAGCGTGAGAGAAACTGCGATACACCGCCTCTTTTTTTCTTCGGTTCTTTGTTATCCAATTCCCACACACTCCAAACACAGCCGGATTGCCTTGCTTAACACGGTTTCTGTCTCTCCACGCAGTGCTCCGTAACACAGCATCGTAATTCCGCAGATAATCAGTACGATTTGAAATACGGCTTTTTTCTTTCGAGTCAATTCGGTCACTCCTTTCTTTTGTGCTCTCATTGTAGCACAGAGAATGTAAAATCCCTGTTAAGAACGAGAACTTAACAAAAACTTTATGCCTGAGCGATATAATGATATAATTAAATTATCAAAGAAATATGAAAACACAACAAGGAGAGTTTCTATGCGTATTTTAGTAATTGAAGACGAGCGTGCGCTGTGCGAGACAATTGTTCGCAGCCTTAAAAGATTGGCATACAGCGTTGATTTTTGTTATGACGGAAACAAAGCAAATGAGTTGCTCGGAATAGAAAAGTACGATCTTGTTTTACTTGATCTGAATTTACCCGGTGCAGACGGGATGACGGTACTGCGAACTCTGCGACAAACCGACAGAGATACCGGAGTGTTAATTCTTTCGGCACGCTGTGAGGTTGCCGACAAGGTGGAGGGGCTGGATGCCGGAGCAAACGATTACCTGACAAAGCCTTTTCATTTGGAGGAGCTTGAGGCAAGAATACGCAGTCTGACTCGCCGGCGGTTTACACAAAACAATGTTGTTTTGAACTGTGGAAAGGTTGCTTTTGACACCAAAGCCCGTGTTGCCGTTGCTGACGGTCAGGAGCTGTCACTTACCCGAAAAGAAATCGGAATACTTGAATATTTACTTCTTAATCAAGGTCGCCCCGTCAGTCAGGAAGAACTGCTCGACCATGTTTGGGATAACAGTGTTGACAATTTCAGCAATTCAATAAGAGTACATATATCTGCATTACGAAAGAAACTGCGTGCGGCACTCGGCTATGACCCGATTCGCAATCGCATTGGTGAAGGATATGTTATGAAGGAAGAAAAAGTATGAAAAAGCTATCCTTGCAATGGCGCATAACTCTGATGACTGCACTTCTTATCGGAGCTACCTGCATTTTTATGAATGTTCTTATCGGCTATTCCGGCAGCCATTATATGGATTCCATAGGCTCTTATGTTACAGGTTACGGTGATACGGACAAAGGAGAACCTGACTTTTTCGATCCCGAACACGAAAAGCTTGATCGTGAATTGACTATTGTAATTAACGGAGCACAGGAATCCTTTATCGCTACCAATTGGTATATTACGGCGGCGGCAACATTGTTAGGCGGTGTGCTTGCGTATTTTTTAAGCGGGCATGCACTGAAGCCTCTGCGTACTTTTACCGCTCGGGTTGAAAAGGTTCAACCTAACAATTTGACGGATATGAAGATAACCGAAGAAGTTCCGCCTGAACTGAGACAGTTTGTCAAGTCGTTCAATCTGATGCTTGACCGTCTTGATGAGGGATTTACCGCTCAACGACAGTTCACGGGAAACGCCGCACACGAGTTGCGTACGCCGCTTTCGCTTATGCAGGCACAGCTTGAACTTTTTTCGGCAGAGCATCCAGAGGTATCGCCTGAAACGGCGGAGTTTCTCCGATTGTTGCGTGAGCAGACCGAACGAATGACACAAATGACAAAAACCCTGTTGGAAATGAGCGAGCTTCGCACAGTATCGTGTGCCGACCGCATAGAGATAGGACCTATGGTAGAAGAGATTTTCACTGACCTTGCACCACTTGCAGAGAAGAACAATGTTACACTTGAAAGCACGGGCGATGCTGTTATGACAGGCAGTGACACGCTGATTTATCGTTTGTTATATAATCTGACCGAAAACGCTATACGCTACAACCGTTTTGACGGTACAGTGAATATTACCGTAACGCACAAAGACAATCAGCTTGTTATTACAGTTGCGGATACCGGCTACGGCATCCCCGAACAATACAGAGAAAGTATTTTTCAGCCCTTCTTTCGTGTGGATAAATCCCGAAGCAGAGAATACGGCGGAGTTGGATTGGGACTTTCTTTGGTGTGGGAAATCGTTGCACTGCACAATGGTAAAATTCGTGTGGAAGAAAGTTCGGAAAAGGGTACTGCAATAGAAGTAAAGTTTCCGACAGATGTGATAAAAATTTAATATTTTGCGATTTTTTCTTAATTAATTGTTGAAATTACCGTAGCTCTGTGCTATACTATAATTAATTAATTGATTAGTTATCAAAAGGAAGCGAACTTTATGAGAACAACAGAGGAACAGCACAACGAGCGTAAGCGTGAAATGATGGAAAAATGCTTTGAATGCTATGCTGAAAACGGATTGACAGGTACGGGCATCAAGGCTTTGGCGGCAGCGTGTGGCTGTACAACGGGAAATCTGTATTCCTATTTCAACAGTGTTGATGAACTGATTATTGAATCAACTGCATACTGTATGGAAAAGGTCGAGGATGATTTTATGGAAAAAGCTCCCACCGACCCGAAGGATGTTGTTCGATTTGTGAAAGAGGTTCCGTATTGGACCGCAAAGAAGCACGGCAAGAAATATCGGCTGATGTATCAGGTCTATACCCATCCGAAATATATTGAGCACGGCAAGAAATTCTTTGAGGGGGTAAATGAGCGCTATACCGAGTATGCCAAGCGGCTTGAGCCGAAAATCGGCATTCCGTACACGGTGATTACACCGCTCATTTTTATATTTGTCCGTGCCTGTGTACACTATGCTATGTTTGAGGATGAATATTATTTAAAAACCCAAATGGAGGTCTTAAAACAGGGTGTTGCCCTGTTTGCTGATAAATACCGTTCACAATATTTGAGAGGAGGCAATGATAAATGAAAAAACGAATATACTGTATTACCACCGCACTCTGTCTTGTGCTTTGCATCGTACTTTGCATTGCATTCGCTGCCGTATGCAGCAAGGCGGAAAACAGCAAAACCCTGTTGCCGGAGGTGCGAAACAATGGCACAGCAATCCAATGGAGAGATACCGCCGAAGAGGAATGGCACGATCTTGTAGCTCTTAACACGCTCAGAGGTGCTGTCGGAGAAAACGGCACTGACGGAAAAAACGGCGTTGACGGCAAAGACGGTACTGACGGAAAGAACGGTACTGACGGAAAGAACGGTCTTGACGGCAAAGACGGCACTGACGGCAAAAACGGCATTGACGGAAAAAATGGTGCTGACGGTAAAGACGGCATTGACGGCAAAGACGGTACTAACGGAAAAGATGGTGCTGACGGAAAGAACGGTCTTGACGGTAAAAACGGCGTTGACGGCAAAGACGGTACTGACGGTAAAAACGGCATTGACGGCAAAGACGGCACTGACGGAAAGAACGGTCTTGACGGAAAAGACGGTACTGACGGAAAAAACGGTGCTGACGGAATAAACGGTACTGACGGTAAAGACGGCATTGACGGCAAAAACATAGAGGTACAAAGAACAACAGAATATATACAGTGGCGCTATGAAGGAGAAAATTGGCAAAACCTTGTTGCCATTTCCGATATAAAAGGACCCACAGGGCAGAACGGTAAAGACGGAGCAAACGGAAAAACACCGGAGTTCCGTGTAAATGAAAACAATCTTCAATGGCGTTATGTCAGTGACGAAATATGGTTAAATCTTTACGATCTTTCAAATTTGAAAGGTCTTGACGGAAAAGACGGAATCGACGGAAAGAACGGTGTCGATGGTATTGACGGCAAAAACGGTGATACGCCGTTCATCGGTGAAAACGGCAACTGGTGGCTCGGAGTGACCGACATTGGCGTAAAAGCCGCAGGTGTTGACGGTGAAAAAGGCGACAAAGGAGATAAAGGAGATGCCGGACAGAACGGTAAGGACGGAGCAAACGGAAAAACACCTGAGTTCCGTGTAAATGAAAATAACTTACAGTGGCGTTATGTCGGAGATGAAACATGGCTTAACCTTTACGATCTTTCAATTTTGAAAGGGCTTGACGGCGCAGACGGTAAGGACGGTATAAACGGCAAAGACGGTGTTGACGGTAAAGATGGTGTTGACGGCAAAGACGGTGCTGATGGTAAGGACGGAACAAACGGACAAAACGGCGCTGACGGCAAAGACGGCAACACCCCGTTCATCGGCGAAAACGGCAACTGGTGGATTGGAACGACCGATACGGGAGTGAAAGCCACAGGAGTTGACGGTGAAAAAGGAGACAAAGGAGACACCGGTGAAAAAGGCGAAAAGGGTGACAAAGGAGATAAAGGCGACAAAGGTGATGCAGGTCAGAACGGCAGCTGTTCGGGATATTTTTACGGAGAGGCAAACGCTCCGAGGACAGTACTGAATAACAGTCGTGTCAATATTGATGTCTACGAAAAAATAAACAAGGGCGGCTTGATTTCATCCTACAGGAATAATATTACACTAAAAAAAGGACATATTTACAATGTCTGCTTAAGCGGTTCTCTCGAAGTTGGTTCAAACGAATTTAACAACAGCGGCAATTACTCTATTCAGATGACAGACGGTTATGATAACGATCTGTGCAGGGAGCTTACACGAATAAAAAGGGACGGGGCAAAAATACCGTATACCAATGATCAACATTCCTTTAATTTCAACAGAATGTATGATGCGTCAAATAAAGACATTACATTGCAGTTGTGGTTTGAAAATTCGGCATACAATACTTATCTCGGTGGCTTCAGAGGTACTATTACAATAACCGCTCTTGATTAAATTCATATAACGGAGGTGGCGAAAAATGAAAAAACGAATACTTAGTATCCTGCTGACTTTATGCATGATGCTCTGCCTTACGCCGATAAGCGTATTCGCCGAGGAGGTTGGGGCAGAGGGCTCTGCTGCGATACAGCTTGGTACAGATGCACTAAGTGTGTTAAGTAAAAATGTAAACACAGCGACCGCACCGACTGTGTATTTCGGGCAAAACCATGAAAATAATCCCGCTGCATGGCGAGTTATCGGCTATGACGGAAGCGGTGTTACAAGCTCACAGGGGGATATTACCCTGCTCGCGGCAGGCGCTATGGGAGTTATACCATTTGCCGATACCATATTAAACAACGAATACGCACCGAGTAATTTGAAAGCCACAATAGATGCGCTTGCGGAAAAGCTGACGACAGAAGAAAATGCTGCCGTAAAGAAACGGGCGCTTACAAGCGGAAGTTACGACGGAGAGAATACCGACTGTGTAGCGGGAGGGCAGGTGGATAACGCTGTATTCTGGCCACTTTCCGCAAAAGAGGCTATTGTTGTAAACAACGATCTGCGTGCCTTGAATCCTGCACATCCGAATTGGGTGACAACCGCTTGGTGGCTGCGCTCCCCCGGCTCCAATAAATATAATGTCGCCGTCGTGCGTAGTGATGGTTCTGTCGAATACTCTGGGTACACTATGCTCATTTTCAATAATCATCGGACTGTTCGTCCCGCTTTTAACTTAAATCTGAACTCTGTCCTTTTTGCATCTGCCGCTGTGGGCGGAAAGCCTGACGGAGGATTGGCAGAAGTTTCCAAATACAGCGGAAACGAGTGGAAGCTGACGCTTTTAGATAGTAGACGCAATTTTGCCGTAACGGAAAAAACTGTCAGCGCCGCCCCCGACGATACCGTTACGCTGAATTACAAAGGGGCGACCACAGGGAAAAATGAATATATCTCTGTCATCCTGGCGGATAACAACGGCGCACAGTATTACGGCAGAGTAGCACAACCTACTGCCAAAAGCGGAACGGTTGAAATCAAAATCCCGTCTGACATTGCACCGGGCGACTATACCATGAAGGTATTCAGCGAGCAGTATAACGGTGACTGCAAGACCGACCTTGCAAGTGCTTTTGCGGATGTCACGCTGACGGTGGAAAGTCAGCCTGACGAGCAGTTTACCCTCGCCCCTGGTGGCAGATACTATTTTGACCTTTCGGCAATGAATATTTCGGGAACGGTAAACAGCAATCTGCCGGACAGCACCCTGCATTATGTGCCTTTTACCTATGCAGGCACGGTCAACGCTTATAAGCTCACATCGGAAATGGCAACCACCGAGGAGTATGCTCAGAAGAATAAATATCCCCACAGCCTATTCATTGCGGACTATGCCGTAACGCATACGGTAAGCTGGGATGACCTGAATACCGCAGGTCTGATTTTCGGCAAAAATTATGCCAGCGGCGGCGTGGACTATACGCTGCGTGCGCCGTCCGTGGGAAGTGATAACAGAGGCTCGGGTGATTCAGAACGCGGTACGCCCCAAAGCAACGAATGGGACAGGATACTGGACAAGGACAGCGGCTACATCAAAAACTGGAATGGCATATTTTCGTGGGGGCAGGACACAACAAGATACAACTCGTCGCTCCGTGCGATTCGCGGGTACGATTCGGGCCGACGCTGGAACGACGACGATGCTACGGACTTCCTCCCGCTCGTCAGTTTCCGCCCCGTGCTTGAAATCCTGAACCCTGACACACTGAGCTCTGACGGACTGAAGGTCGTTACCCTTGACCTTGGCGGCGGAACGCTCGGCGGCA
>ENA-ORUI01003682-ORUI01003682.1-human-gut-metagenome-genome-assembly--contig:-NODE-3682-length-10713-cov-16.683712_pt1 | contig 10713 bp, 9 predicted proteins | sample MGYA00242078_ERZ509205 | MGnify/ENA primary metagenome ERZ509205 (study PRJEB26280, sample SAMEA2338828) | human gut metagenome | biome: human gut; feature: human-associated habitat; material: faeces... | reverse complement strand
CCAGCATATCCTGTGTGGTGCGGAAGAACAGCGGCGGCTGGTTGTCGGCATCCTTGAAGCCGTTGCCCGCCTGCAGCACCGCACGGTACACGGCATCTTCCGGCTCGGTGAAGTGCACGTCGCCGGTGGCGATCACCGGCTTGTGCAGGTCCTCGCCCAGCTTTATGACCGTGCGGTTGAAGTCCTTGATCTTCTCCTCGCTGTCCACCTTGCCCTCGCGCACCATGTAGGCATTGTTGCCCAGGGGCTGGATCTCCAGAATGTCGTAGTAGGAGGCGATCTTTTTCAGTTCCTCATAGGGGGTGCCGTCCACGATGGCACGATACAGCTCACCGGCCTCGCAGGCACTGGTGAGCAGCAGGCCGTCCCGGTACTTATTCAGCAGGCTGCGGGGCACCCGGGGCTTTTTAAAGAAGTAGTTGACGTGGGCCTCGCTGACGATCTTGTACAGATTCTTCAGGCCCATCTGGTTCTTGACCAGGATGATCAGGTGGTAATACTTCTTTTTCAGCACTTCCCGGTTGCCGCCCAGGCCGGTGTTGATCTCGCTGACCTTCGTCACCTGCTTTTCTTCCAGGTCCTTCAGCATCACACAGAAGATGCGGCCCAGTGCGGCGGAGTCCTCGCAGGCGCGGTGTGCCTCGTAGGCGGGCAGCTCCAGATGCTTGTTGATGGTGCCCTGCTTGTAGTTGTGCAGGCCGGGGTACATCGCCTGCGCCATGGTCAGGGTGTCGATATAGGTCACATTTTCCAGCGAGATGCCGCTGCGTTTGGCGGCAGCCCGCAGAAAGCGCATATCGAAGGAGTGCACATTGTGGCCCACCAGAATGCGGCCCCCCGCAAACTTGAGGAAGGCTTCCAGCGCTTCCTTCTCGCTGGGAGCATCGGCCACCATCTCGTTGGTGATGCCGGTGATCTCGGTGATCTTGGGGGTGATGGGCTTGCCGGGCTTGACAAAGGTGTCAAATTCCTCCATCACCTCGCCGTTGCGCACGATGACGCCGCCGATCTCGGTCATATACTCCACGCCGGGGTCCAGGCCGGTGGTCTCGGTGTCGAACACGCAGAACTCACCGGTCAGGGGCTGCTCCTGCACACCGTACACGCAGGGGATCATATCATCCACAAAGTAGGCCTCACAGCCGTAGATGAGCTTGAAGTCCGGGTCTTTCTTGTGGATGTCATCGGCCGCCAGCATGGCTTCCGGGTAGCCCTGACACACGCCGTGGTCGGTGATGGCAATGGCGGGGTGTCCCATGCGGTGCGCCAGCTTGACGATGCCGCCGGGGTCGCAGAAGCCGTCCATGCTGGAAAGCTTGGTGTGCAGATGCAGCTCCACCCGCTTTTCCGGGGCGGTATCCTCTCGCTTTTTGCGCTCCACGATCAGCACATCGTAGGGGTACACGATGTAGTCGTGCTCGTATTTATCGTAGGAGCAGTCGCCCCGCACAATGACCGTGCTGCCCTTGCCGATGCCCTCCCACTTGGAGCAGTCCTCCCCTTCCTGTGCGCGGACTTTCAGGTTGATAGAACCGGTATAGTCTGTGATGGACACAGTATAGATCTTGCGGTAGTTGCCCTTGACCTCGGTAAAGAACACATCGCCCCAGATCATGCACTTGCCGCCCTCGCCGCCCAAGTCCTTGAGGGGAGTAAGGTTTTTGGGGGTGAACATTTTGCCGTGGAAGATGGTGACCGGCTTGTCGGTAAGGTTGAGCCCCTCCACCTTGATAGACGGTGCAGTGTTCTTTTTCTCAAATTTGACCACCGGCGGTGCGATCTTGCGTTCCAGCTTTTCTTCCATCTGCTGCTGCTCGGCCGCAGTCACCGCGCTTTGCAGCGTCACCTTTGGGGTAACGCCGGTGTGCTCGGCAATGCGCTTGGCGAGCAGTTCTTCAAAGCCCATCTCCTGCAAAAACTTTGTACCGTGGCACACCCCCACCGTGATGTTCTGCCCGGTGATGGTAATGCTGCTCCTGTCCAGAAAGCCGTTGATGGGCACACCGTCTCGCTTCATGTCCTCCAGCAGGGTGCGCAGGGCGTGCTCGTCCAGCATGGCATAGCCGAACAGGTTTTTGATCTTCAGTTCAAAGCCTTCATAGTCCGGCTGCAGGGAAGCCAGCAACCGGGCGCAGAGGTTCTGATCCAGCGGGGCGGCACTGCGCAGGGTAAACTCGACCTGCCGGTCCTGCCGCAGCATCCGGGCGTGCTCCACGATCACCTGCCCGAAGCAGGCCGCAAAATCCGGGTCCGCCATAAACTGCGGCCACAGCTGGGAAACAAGTGGTTTCACAAATGGTACTCCTTTTTGGTGGGTTCTTTACAGCACAAACTGCCGCACCCGTTTTTGCGGGTGTGGCAGTAGTGAAAAGAATGCTTACAATTTATAGATCTCGTCCATGAACTGATCCAGAATGTTATCGCCGGTCAGCTTTTTGATGGGCTGGCCGTGGATGAACAGTACGGCCTCGCCCTTGCCGCCTGCAATGCCGATATCGGCTTCGCGGGCTTCGCCGGGGCCGTTGACAACGCAGCCCATCACGGCTACCTTGATGGACTTTTTATAGCCCTGCAGCCGCTTTTCCACCTCGTTGGCGATCTCGGTACAGGGGTACTGGGTGCGTCCGCAGGTGGGACAGGTGATGACCTCCGGCCCGGTAACGGGGAAGCCCACGGCGCGCAGGATGTTAAAGCCTGCTTCCACCTCTTTTTCCGGGTCGGCAGCCAGCGATACACGGATGGTGTCACCGATGCCCTCCAGCAGCATGCCGCCGATGCCCATGCCGCTTTTCAGCAGACCCATCTGGTAGGTACCGGCTTCGGTAACGCCCACATGGAGCGGGTAGTCGGTGACAGCGCTGAGCTGGCGGTAGGCTTCCATCATGCGGGGCACGTTGGAGTTTTTGATGGAAATGACGATGTTATTGAAATCGAACTTTTCCAGCAGGCGCACATGGTACAAAGCGCTTTCCACCATGGCTTCCGGGGTGGGTGCGCCGTAGCGGGCGAGAATGTGCTTTTCCAGACTGCCGCCGTTGACGCCGATGCGGATAGGGATGTTCTTCTGCTGGCAGGCATCCACTACTGCTTTTACCCGGTCATCATCGCCGATGTTGCCCGGGTTGATGCGGATCTTATCCACACCCACATCTGCACAAGCCAGTGCAGCCTTGTAGTCAAAGTGGATATCCGCCACGATGGGGATATTCACTGCGTTTTTGACGGCCTCGATGCACTTTGCATCTGCTGGGCTGGGGCAGGTCACCCGCAGGATCTGACAGCCAGCGGCTTCGCACCGCTTGGCCTGTGCCACATTGCCCTCGATGTCCTCCACCGGCACATTGAGCATGGTCTGCACCGCAATAGGGTTGCTGCCGCCAATGGTCACATTGCCGATCTTCACTTCACGTTTTTTCTGCCGCATAAGGGTTCCCCTTTCTTATACTGTCCCGGTAATAAGCCGGAGAATATCGTTGTAGGTTGCAAAGAGCATCAGCCCGAACAGCAGCCCGAAGGTTGCAAGGGTGAGCACGCTTTGCAGCTTTTCCGGCACAGCATGGCCGGTGACGCCTTCAATGACCAAAAATACCACCTTGCCGCCATCCAGCGCCGGGAAAGGCAGTAGGTTGAGGATGCCAAGGTTGACGGTAATCAGCGCCAGCAGTTCCAGCAAGTCCTGCCAGCCGTAGCTGGCGGCCTGCCCGATGGCCGATACGATGCCCACCGGGCCGGAAAGGTTGTTGATGCTCTCCCGCCCGCGCAGCAGGTCGATAAGAGAGGTGAACACGATGCGCCCATAATACAGCACGCTGTTGCCCGCCTCCCGCAGCACATTGCCGGGAGTCTTTTCCAGCCCGTAGACGGAAAAGCCGATGCTCATGTGGGTCTCGCCCTGTTCGTCCTGCCATGTGTCAAACTGCACCCCCGGCAGCTGCACCTTTTGGCCGTCCCGTAGGACGGTAAAATCTGCGCTGTAAGACCGGGTGCGCACCAGCTCGTACAGGATATCATTGGCTACAAAGCAGCGGCGGCCGTTCACAGCAAGTACCTGATCCCCCGCCTGCAGGCCGGTCTGCCCGCAGAGGGCACCGTCCTGAATGGCGTAGATGGTCTTGCTGGTGATGGGCTCATTCTGGGCGGCGATCAAAAACACCAGCACCACAAAGCCCAGAACGAAATTCATGACAGCACCGGCTACCATGACCAGTGCCCGCTGCCAAACCGGCGCTCCATTCAGGGGGACGCCGGTGGGCTGCACAGACGCTTCCGTCTCCGGGGCGGGCTGCTCCTGCACAGTATGAGCAGTTTCTGCCTGCTGGCTTTCGGGGCTTTCCTCCCCTTCCAGCGCTACAAAGCCACCCACAGGCAGGGCACGCAGACTGTACTGGGTGCCTTTATGATTCTTTTTCCAGAGCACCGGCCCCATGCCGATGGAAAACTCATTGACCTGAATGCCGCAGAGCTTTGCCACTGCAAAATGCCCGAATTCATGGATGGCGATCACCGCGCTGAACACGAGCAGCGCAGCAAGGATGGTGATAATAAATGACATTCGTTCTCCCATATCGCCCCGGAGCCGTTACAAAAACAGCGTCTGGGCGTATATTGCTGATAAAGCGTTACAGGTGTGCCCGCACGAATGCGCGCGCCATGCGGTCGCACTCGTACACGTCTGCCAGCGTATAGTCGCCGCCAAAGCTGTCGCTATCCACAACAGCCTCCACCAAGCGGCCGATATCCAAAAAGCCGATCTTGTCCTCAAGGAACAGCTTAACGGCTTCCTCGTTGGCACCGTTGGCGGCGCAGGGGCCAAGACCGCCCTTGCGAATGGCCTTTTTGCAGGCGGCAAGGCAGCGGAAGGTCTTTTCATCGGCCACGTCGAAGGTGAGCAGCTTCAGGGTGGTAAAGTCCAGTTCCGGCACTACACCCGGCACACGCTTGGGGTAGGTCAGGGCGTACTGGATGGGGATGCGCATATCCGGCACACCCAGCTGCGCGATGATCGAATTATCGCTGAACTGCACCGCAGAGTGGACGATGCTCTGGCGCTGCACCACGATCTGAATTTTTTCCGGCGGCAGACCGAAGAGCCATACAGCCTCGATCAGCTCCAGACCCTTGTTCATCAGGGTGGCAGAATCGATGGTGATCTTCGCGCCCATGTTCCAGTTGGGGTGCTTGAGGGCGTCTGCGCGAGTCTTGCCGCGCAGCTGCTCGGTGGTCATGCCGAAGAAGGGGCCGCCGGAGGCTGTGAGCAGAATTTTGGTCAGGCTGGGGGCGCTTTCCTTATCCTGCAGGCACTGGAAGATGGCGGAGTGCTCGCTGTCCACAGGAAGCAGCTGTACCCCGTGCTTTTCCACAGCCTGCGTGACCAGATGACCGCCGGTGACAAGGCTCTCCTTGTTGGCCAACGCCAAGTCGTGGCCGCTCTCGATGGCGCACAGGCTGGCACCAAGGCCGGCAATGCCCACCACGCTGTTCAGCACCACATCCGGGCCGTCCAGCGCTGCCAGCTCCTTCAGCCCCTCTGGGCCGGTAAGCAGCTTGGGCGCGTTTGCCCGGCCTGCCAGCGCAGCGTCCAGCTTTGCGGCGGCATCCGGGTCGGTCATGCAGACATATTTGGGGTGGAACTCCTCGATCTGCTGCAAGATCTTTTCCACATGGCTATGGGCAGAAAGGCCATAGACCTCGTACCCTTGGGCGCGGATGACATCCAGACTCTGGGTACCGATGGAACCGGTAGAGCCCAGCAGCGTAATTTTTTTAGACATAACAGCTTCCTCCCCTGTATCAGGCGTAGAACACGGCGGTAATGACCATGGTCACGAAAGGCGCAATGAACATCACGCTGTCGAAGCGATCCAGAATGCCGCCGTGACCCGGGAAGATGGTGCCGTAGTCCTTGATGCCGCACTGGCGCTTGACCACGCTGGCAAACAGATCGCCGTAGATGCCCAGCACTGCGGCGATGCAGCCCAGCAGCGCGATGATAACATACATGGAAACGCCGATATTAGAGCGGGTAAAGGCTTCCATGCGGTTTGCCGCAATAGAGTAGATGAGGGTAGCGACCACGCCGAACACCATGGTGCCCAGCACACCGCCGATGGCGCCCTCCACCGTCTTTTTGGGGCTGACCACCGGGCACAGCTTATGCTTGCCAAAGGCGCGGCCTGCAAAATAGGCACAGGTATCGCCGCCCCATGCAAAGCAGAGGATGAGCAGAATGAAGAAAACCGCATCATAGCCAAATTTTTCCACCGGCAGACGCTCCTTGAGCAGGATAAAAGAGTAGAAGCAGAAGATCACGATGCCCGAAAACACCAAAAGACCGCTGGCCTTCTGGTAGCTGATGGTGCCGTTGCGCACCACCAGATAGATGGCAAAAAAGGTGACCAGTACAAAAGACATGGGCATGACCAGCTTGCGCATGGCGCTGTAACTGGAAAGCATGACCAGCAATGTGTAGGGTACCAGCACTGCGTACATGAGCCAGTCCTTTTTTTCAAAGCCGAGGGCGCTGTAAATCTCGTGGATGGCGATCAGGGTGATGGCTGCGATCACCAGATTGAACACCATGGTGTTGAAGGTAAACATCACGCCAATGAGCACCAGAATGCCCACGATCGCAGTAATAATGCGTGTTTTCATAGGTTTGATCTCCTTTGTTCTTCCGGCAGCAGCCCCTTGCAGGGCAACGCATTCCGACCCGAGGAAGTACCGGGTCTGCCGGGTCTGCACCCTAGGTGCAGGGTTTGCAATACGGTTACTGAACCGCTCAGATGCCGCCGAACCGGCGGCTGCGGTGGTTGAACTCCTCAATGGCGGTGTCCAGATCGGCGCGGGTAAAGTCCGGCCAGAGCACATCCATCTCCACCAGCTCCGAATAGGCGGCCTGCCAGAGCATGAAGTTGGACAGCCGCTTTTCGCCGCTGGGACGCAGGATAAAGTCCGGGTCCTTCTGTCCGGCGGTGTACATAGCATCGCTCATCATCTGCTCGTTGATATCCTCGGGGCGGATCTCGCCTGCTGCGGCCTTTGCAGCCAGCTGCTGCGCCGCCCGCACGATCTCCGGGCGGCCGCCGTAGTTGATGGCGATGTTCAGGGTCATGCCGGTCTTGCAGGCAGAGTCCCCTTCCAGCTCGTTCATCATCTTTTGCAGCTTGGGGTCCAGCGCGGTGCGGTCGCCCAAGAACTTAATGCGGATATTGCGGTTTTTGTAGTCAAAGCCCTCGATGAGGTACTGGGCGAACAGCTTCATGATGGCACCCACCTCTTCCAGCGGGCGCTTCCAGTTCTCGGTGGAGAACGCGTAGAAATACACCGATGCTACGCCAAGTTCATCGCAATAGTTGGCAATATCCTTGAACACCGCCGCACCCTTCTTATGTCCTGCGGTGCGGGGCAGACCGCGGTTTTTCGCCCAGCGGCCATTGCCATCCATGATGATGCCGATGGAAAGCCCCTCGGCAAATTCTTTGGGGTGTGCCATTTATACCTCCCGGCAGCAGGGCTGCCCTGCAAAAAGTGCCGCGCACCTTTCACCAGCGCACGGCACCTCCCAGTTGTTATTGTGTGCTGCGGATCAGACGGCCATGATCTCCTTCTGCTTTTCTTCCACGGCAGCATCAATGTTCTTGATATACTTATCGGTCAGCTTCTGGACATCCTCTTCCATGGTCTTCTGGGTGTCCTCGGTCAGTTCGCCGGCCTTCTTCATAGCCTTGGCCTTATCCATGGCATCGCGGCGCACGTTACGCACGGCAACCTTGGCGTCCTCGCCCAGCTTGGAGACTTCCTTGGCCAGCTGCTTGCGGCGCTCCTCGTTGGGTGCGGGGAAGTTCAGGCGGATGGTAACGCCGTCGTCAATGGGGGTAATGCCCACATCGCTGGCCATGATCGCCTTGCTGATGGGACGCAGCAGAGTGCGGTCCCAAGGGGTGATGGTGAGGGTGCGTGCCTCAGAGACTGCCACAGCGGCCAACTGCTGGATGGGGGTGGGAGCACCGTAGTAATCCACGACCACCTTATCCAGCACGGCGGGGTTTGCGCGGCCTGCGCGCACAGCGGCCAGCTCTCGGCTCAGGTGCTCCACAGAGCTCTTCATCTTATCTTCGAAAACCTTGGTGTTGCTGCTCATTGTCGTTGTTCTCCTGTTTCTTTATTCTATTGATCCATGCAGGCAGCGCACTGCGCCGCTGCTGCTCTATCCAATCGTATGCAGTTGCACCGGGGTGCTATGCTCAGCCCTCGTAGACCAGCGTGCCCACGTTCTCGCCCTGCACAGCCCGTGCGATGTTGTCCGGGTCTGCCAGATCAAACACCAGAATGGGCAGCTTGTTGTCGCGGCACAGGGTAGCTGCGGTGCCATCCATAACGGCCAGCTGATCCTCCAGCACCTTGGTAAAGGTAAGGGTATCGTACTTTTTGGCATCCGGGTACTTGTGGGGGTCCTTATCGTAAACGCCGTCCACCATGGTTGCCTTGAACATCACATCGGCGCTCACCTCCACGGCGCGCAGGGCGGTAGCCGTATCGGTAGAGAAGAAGGGATTGCCGGTGCCGCCGCCGAACACAGCGATTTTGCCCTCATCCATGGCGCGCAGAGCGTCCTTGCGGGTAAAGGCAGGAGCCACCTGCGGCATGGTGATCGAGGTGAACACCTCGGTAGGCACACCCAGCTGCTCCAGCTTATCGGAAACAGCCAGTGCGTTCATCACAGTAGCCAGCATACCGATCTTATCAGCCAGCGTGCGCTCCATCTTACCGCTGGAGCGGCCGCGCCAGAAGTTGCCGCCACCCACAACGATGCCGATCTGCACGCCAAGCTCATGAGCTTTTTTCACGCCGCCGCAAATGGCGTCCATGGTGGGCTCATCAAAGCCCATGCCCTTTTCGCCGCCCAGCGCCTCGCCGCTGATCTTCAAAAGGATACGCTTATATTTCAATGCCATAATCCAAACACCACCTATTTTATCTTTCGCCGGATAGCCCGGCATTTTTGCTATATTATATTCTACAATAAAACTCCCACAATGTAAACAGTCAAACGCGCCGTTCTTCGCAAAGCTTTTGTGAACGGATGCGCAGCGCCCGCAAAGCCTGCTTCTGTTCCGGGGTGATGCGGTAGCTTTCCACCGCTTTCTGGATAGTCTTGTTGTGCGTCCACACGTCCAGCCGCTTTTCGGTCAGCCACGGCAGTGCCGCTGCCGGCTGCTTTGCCAGTGCAGTGGCAAAATACCACGCCCGCATCATATTGACATAGTATTCTTCGCTGTGCACCGCCGCCACCCAAACCAGATATTCCGGGCTGAAGGCATCGTCCAGATAATACCGCATCAGCATCCCGATCCCGTAGCGCACGGTATACGTCCGGTCAGAGCCCAGCCAGCGCCGGATAGCAGGCAGCAACTCCGGCTTATGCTGCGCAAACACCTTGGGGCTGAAGCAATCGCAGACTGCCCAGTTATCCACATAGGGCAAAAAGCGCTCAGTTGCCGCCAGCGCTGTGCCGTAATCCCGGACATGCTCCAGCAGAAAGGCGTGGAGAGCGTTTTCTTCATAATAAAAATGCGGCAGTTCTTGCAGAAACACCTCCGCTTCCGGGGTATTTGCCAGCTGTTTTGCCAGCTTGCGCAGCAGCGGCACTCGCACCCCGATCACCGTTTCCGGTGGCAATGTAGGCATCAGGCGGCTGTGAAAGATCTGATATTCCTTATCCTGCAGCGCAAACAGCTGCGCACGGATCGCATCCACTTCCGGCATTTCGTCACTTCCCTTCTGCATCATTGTACCAGATGGGAGGGAAAATGCAAAGAGAAAAGGCTCCACCTTTTCAGATGAAGCCTTTGGAGCATCCCGCGCTTTCTATAATAGTATCCCCGTTTCTGTTTTTCCTGCTTGTTTACCCCACTCTCTGCCGCTTATCCAGCCGCATCTTATCGGCTATCATCGCGATGAACTCCGAGTTGGTGGGTTTGCCGCGCAGGTTATGGATGGTATAGCCGAAGTAGCTATTGAGGGTATCCACATCTCCCCTATCCCATGCCACCTCGATGGCGTGGCGGATGGCGCGCTCCACCCGGCTGGCGGTAGTACCGTTTTTCTTGGCGATTTCCGGGTACAGACGCTTGGTCACGGCGTTGATGTACTCCGGCTCGTTCATGGTGAGCAAAATAGCGTCCCGCAGGAACTGGTAGCCCTTGATGTGCGCAGGCACGCCGATCTGGTGCAATATTTCGGTGACGGTCAGCTCGTCGCTGTCCACGCTGGTGTGGAGCAGGTGCTTTTCCTGTCCACTTGCCGCCTTGAGCACCCGGGCTGCGAGCACGCTTTCATCAAAGGGCTTGACGAAATAGTAGGCAAAGCCTTCGTCCAGCAGCTCCTGTACCATCTCCTCGCTCTGGAACGCGCCGGTAACAAAAAACGAGGTGTGGCGCTCCCCTGCGGCGTTGTAGCGCTGTTTGACCGCCAGCGCATCCAGCCCGGGCATAAAGGCATCCAGCAGCACTACCTGCGGGCGAACGGCCAGCATCTTTTGCAAAACTTTATTTCCATCCTTTTCCACAACGGTCACTTCCACGCCCTTTTGCTCCAGCGCCTCACGACAGGCTTCTGTGATCTGAGCACCGGTATCCGACATCAAGAATCTCACTTTATCCATGGTTGTTTCCTCCAATGTGTGCAGTTCCCTTAACACCATGGATTTTACCA
>ENA-ORUI01003679-ORUI01003679.1-human-gut-metagenome-genome-assembly--contig:-NODE-3679-length-10726-cov-3.457033_pt1 | contig 10726 bp, 8 predicted proteins | sample MGYA00242078_ERZ509205 | MGnify/ENA primary metagenome ERZ509205 (study PRJEB26280, sample SAMEA2338828) | human gut metagenome | biome: human gut; feature: human-associated habitat; material: faeces... | reverse complement strand
CGCTGTCTGCCAGCAAGCCCATGAGTCCCGTTTTGGAGCCGCCGTAAATGAGACGGTTCCCGCTCTCGCCGATCCACCGACCCAGCTCCTGCACGGCCGTCGCCAGGGCGGGGTCGTTTCCTTCATTTGCGCCAAGATAAACAGTAATATTCATTGTAATTTCCTTTCTTTTTTCATGTACAGGTAATTGTTTTATATAACTGCCTCAAATAACATTACCATCAGCGGCATTGTAATAATTGAGAACAGTGTAGTCATGACATTGATGGCACTGGCATAGCGTGAATCATTTCCGTATACCTGGCACATCTGGGTTATTGTGGAAGCAGACGGTGTGATGATCGCCAGAAAGACAATAAGCATAATTTTATTTCCGTCTGCAGAGAACATAGCCAGATGGCTGATCTTAATCATTACAAGTGCAAGCAAAGGCACTGCAATCAGACGAAGAAATGATACAAAATATACTCTTTTGTCAGCAAAAATCTGTTTCAGATTCATTCCTGCAAACAGCATACCGGTTACGATCATACTGGCCGGTCCTATCATGCTGCCCACTGAGCCAAGAGTATTATTGATGATCTCCGGCAAATGGATTTTTGCGAAAAAAAGTACAACACCGATAAAAATAGAAATCATGTTAATATTTAACACAATCTTTTTCCAGTCGTAGGAAGATTCCCGGCTGATAATCTTTTTGCAGTGTGTCCACAGAAAGATAAGTTGCACACTCATAAAAACACATCCATATAAAACCCAGTCCTGTCCAAGAATAAAGGTCACAATGGGTACGATCAAATTTCCTGAATTAGAATAATAAACAGAAGCAATTTCCACTTCATTCAGATGCAAAAGCTTTCCGGATATGGAGATAATGATCAGGAGAAGAACCTGGGGTCATGACAGATGCAGCCAGAGCAAGCAGCAATCCCTTTACAGTATCCATCGTGTAATCTACCTGAAAAGCATTGATGATTACACAGGGAATGATCAGATAGAGAATGATTTTGGATAAAATCTTGCTGTCTTCATCTTTTACAAGCCTAACTTTCACGATCAAATATCCCATGAAGATCATAAGAAATAATTGAATGATCTGTTCCATGAGCAGTATGCTGATATTCATAAACTTATCCACCTCGTATTCTTAAAAATGTCCGTCATCGGAAATATTGTATTTACCCGATTTCTGATGTCGGAACTCATTATAGAACTTTCCCGGTTGCGGTTCAATAGTAATGTGCGAACAGAAACAGTTGCTGACAATATTTTACAGGAAGCAAACCACAGATTTGAGAAAGTGTTTCAGATTATATTATCAGACAGTTTTTCAGCGGAAATCTTACAGAATAGCATTCATAGTATACGTCAGGTTTATTGTTTATCAATAACGGCATCCGGAGAATTAAAGGATTACGAAGCAGATCTTAGCTGATTCTTTCTGGACATTCTGATAGTATTATGTCATACTTAAATATGCAGAAGATTGCGGGAGCTGCTTTGCAGCGGAGCAATTCGTGGATAACATCATATGTATTAATTAAAATGAACAGGAGACATCAGCACAATGTTAGATGAAAGGATATATGAGAGTTATATAGGAATCCTGAAGGAAGAAATGGTTCCTGCAATGGGGTGTACAGAACCGATCGCGCTGGCATATGGAGCAGCCAGAGCACGAGAAGTTTTGGGAAAAGAACCGGAACATATCACTGCAAAATGCAGTGGAAACATTATAAAAAATGTCCGTTGTGTTATCATTCCAAACTCCGGCGGATTGACTGGAATTGAAGCAGGTGTAGTTCTCGGTGCAGTAGCCGGAAACGCATCCCTGAACATGGAAGTTCTTTCGAATGTAAATGAATTTGAAAGAAAGAGATGTCGTGAACTTTTGGATAAAAAGATATGCAAAGTAGAACTTCTGGACTCCCCGGTAGTCCTGCACTTTATCATAGAAATGCAGGCAGGGGATGACACAGTAAGTCTGGAGATCAAATACGATCATATAAATGTAACAAAGATCGTAAAGAACCAGGAAGTCCTGCTGGATTCAGATCATAAATCCGGTGAAACTCCGGCTGCAGCAGACAGAACTCTGCTCAATCTGGAAGACATTAAAACATTTGCAGATACTGTAGAAATTGATGATGTCAAAGAAATTATAGAAAATCAGATCCGCAGCAATATGGCAATCGCTCATGAAGGAATGACTGGTAAATACGGTCTTGGAATCGGCCGGATAATACGCGAAACCTATTCCAATGATATGCTTACCAAAATGCGCAGCCTCACAGCCGCAGCTTCCGAAGCCAGAATGGGCGGATGCGATATGCCGGTAGTCATCAACTCAGGCAGTGGAAACCAGGGGATTGCCTGTTCCGTACCACTGATCGTGTATGCCAGAGAAATGGAACTTCCGGACTATGTACTTTACCGCGCACTGGTATTTTCTAATCTCTTAACTGTATACCAGAAACAGTATATCGGTAAACTTTCCGCATTTTGCGGTGCGGTATCCGCATCCTGTGCAGCCGGTGCGGGGATTACCTACATGGGAGGTGGCGAACTTTCAGTGATCAAGAAGACCATAGAGAATACTCTTGCCAATATTCCGGGAATCATCTGTGATGGAGCGAAAATATCCTGTGCAGCGAAAATCGCCGCCAGCCTTGATGCTGCATTCCTGGCACATCACCTTGCTATGAACGGTCAGTCCTATGCGCCATATACCGGAATCCTCAAGGAAGAAGCCGGCGAAACCATCAGCTGTGTAGGACAGATCGGCAAAGAAGGAATGAAAGAAACAGACAAAGAAATTCTGCGGATTATGTTAGAGCGTGTTTGATTTTATGACAAAGTAAAAAAGAACGGTATATTCTCCTGCTGAAAAAAAGACATAATTGCACTGGTTTTGTGATAAGACAAGAAAAAATAATGACTATAAATTTCAATTCATCTATTATGTTCATCTGAAAATAGGAATATAAATGACCTGAAACGAAAAAAGTATAATTACGGTCATCTTAAGAAACCGATGAAAATGACCTGAAACGAAAAAAGTACAATTACAGTCATGTATAGAAGAGAATATGAATGACTTAAAACAAGAAAAGCAGAATTACGGTCATCTTAAAATGAAATTATGAATGACTTGGAATAAAGAAAGTGAAGAATAGAGTCAATATAAAGAGATTTTTTGTTTGACTGAATTTGCTGAAAATAAAATTTAAGTCAAGGAACTTGAGAAAGTAAAAAATTTTTACGAGGTAAGCAGATAGATATGACTATATATGAGTATGGAAATCCAGATGCGGATACTGTTTTGATTCAGTTGACTGGTGATCATGAATTATCTGTTCTTAAGAATGAGGTTGAAGAAATCCGAAAAAGGACTTCAACAGATTTCAGACTCATTGCTGCAAAAGTTGATGACTGGAATTATGAGTTGTCTCCATGGAAAGCACCGGCAGTGTTCGGAAATGAAGACTTTGGTGATGGTGCTGTCAGGACACTGGAGCAGATTCTGACATTATGCACAGACAAAAGCAGGACATATTATATCGGGGGATATTCTCTTGCGGGGCTGTTCTCGTTATGGGCAGCATATCAGACAGATGTATTTTCCGGCATTGCAGCTGCTTCACCGTCTGTCTGGTTTCCGGGATTTATTGAGTATATGAAGGAACATGAAATTAAAAGTGAGACAGTTTATCTAAGTCTTGGTGACAGAGAAGAAAAAACGAGAAATTCGGTGATGTCACAGGTTGGAAACTGTATCCGGATGGGATATGGGTGGCTCATAGAGCATGGGATCAATTGTAACCTGGAATGGAATCAGGGCAATCATTTTAGAGAACCGGATATAAGAATTGCGAAAGCATTTGCCTGGGTAATGGAGGGGAAATAATATGTGGATATTATTTGCATTTGGTTCTGCTCTGTTTGCAGGCTTGACAGCCATATTGGCAAAATGCGGAATCAGAAACACAGATTCTAATGTTGCGACAGCATTAAGAACTGGTGTAGTGTTAGTCTTTTCATGGCTTATGGTATTCATGGTCGGGGCACAAAGTGAAATCAGAGATATTTCGGCAAAAGTCCTGATTTTTTTGATTTTGTCAGGACTGTCAACGGGGATATCCTGGCTATGCTATTTCAAAGCACTGCAGATTGGAGATATCAATAAAGTAACACCAATTGATAAATCGAGTACAGTGATAACGATGCTGCTGGCTTTTATTTTTCTCAGGGAAGAAATAACGTGGCTGAAATTTGTTTCAATGATTCTTATCGGTATCGGTACTTATCTGATGATACAGAAAAAGGAAACAAAGGAGAAGGCAGAAGATAAGAAGTGGCTGCTTTATGCAGTCGGTTCCGCTGTTTTTGCCAGTCTTACCTCTATTTTGGGAAAGATTGGAATTCAGGATGTCAATTCAAATCTTGGAACTGCGATCAGGACTGCTGTTGTATTGGTGATGGCGTGGATTGTAGTATTTGTGACCGGAAAGCAGAATACGGTTAATAACATTGACAGAAAAAGCTGGCTGTTCCTTATTCTTTCCGGATTTGCAACAGGCGGTTCCTGGCTATGTTATTACAGAGCACTTCAGACAGGTCCGGCCAGTGTGATAGTTCCCATTGATAAACTGAGTATTCTTGTGACCGTTGCATTCTCATATATTGTATTCCATGAAAAACTGTCATTGAAATCAGGAACAGGACTGCTGCTTATTGTTGTTGGAACGTTAGCTTTGCTGATATAACTATTATAAAAAAGAAAAACTATCTGGAAAAGTATAATTGCGGAAACTGGCTTTTTCAGGTAGCAGAGGGATATTCAGATGGTATTTCAGATGCCAATGGAATCCTTTGATCCGCGCTGTACGCTCGGAGACGGAATTGGAGAAAGTCTGAGAAATATGGGGATAAGCTGCACCGAAACCCGGAGAAAAGTGGAAGAACTTCTGGAAAGATACGGCCTGGAAAAAGAATACGCAGACCGTTATCCCCAAATTGTATATTTATCCTGTGTCTGAAGTATATCAGACAGGACAGCAGATAGAGCAGAAATGTCTGAAGCGATTTTATTCGTGAAAGACATTTCTGCTTTTTGATTTCTTACTCAAAATGCCGTAAAATTTTGTGTTTCTAAAAATAAAGAAAGTGTCAAAAAGCACTAACAATTATTCAGAAATCTGTGATACAATGGAAAGTACGAAATATAGAAAATATCTGATATTATCCGTTTGACTGTTGGATATATCTCAGAATACAGATATATTGGATAAGGGAGAGACTATGAAAATAGAAAAAAAACTATGGATTATTCTGTTTGCATTTGGGATATTCGCCATTTGTTTTTCAGGTTGGATTTTCAGACAGAGTACGGCCAGAGAAAAATTGTTCTGGGATAATACGATCCGGTGCGAAACAAAAGAACTGAAAGAGGGAGAAATCAAATCAGAGAATATTGCCCTGCCCGAAGACTTCGATGTTCCCAAATCTATCTTATTTAAAACCACCCACACCATTGCAGAAGTTTGGCTGGATGGAGAAAAAATATATGAATATGGAAATGAAGCGGATGCTCCGGGTTTTATGAAGACACCTGGAAGCTGCTGGCATATTGTGGATATTCCCGGAGACAGTTCAGGTAAAAACCTGGAGGTCAGAATTATTCCGGTATATGAGGGCTATTATGGAAATGAAGTCAGCCTTGTATACGGAACACGAGGCGATTGTATTCTGAAAATCTTAACGGACTGTCTTGGAATTCTGGTGATCAGCTGTGGAATCCTGTTTGCCGCTGTTATCTGCATACTTCTCTATTGTGGTGCAGCGCGAAGAAAAAGAAGCGACAAGACAGAAGCGAAAATTGAGATTTTTTTAAATCTTGGATTTTTTTCATTGCTGGTCGCAGTATGGACACTGGTACAATGTGGTTTTCTGCAGTTTTTGATCCCGGATGGAAGAACCTTATATTTTGTGGAGTATTTTTCACTCTTTCTTTTTCCGGTGCCATTTAATTTCCTGTTATATGATATCTGCAAAAGCAGGTACCACAAAGGTGCATTGATTTTTTCCATCCTCTATCTTACAAATATGGCAGTCGATGTTTTGCTTCAGTGTACAGGAATTATTGATATGTCCCGGTTACTTTCTGTAATTCATGTTATTATGGTTGCAAATGTGGTTTACACAGTTGTGATCATTCTTTACGAAGCCGGAAAAAAAGAAAATGATGTAGCCCAAAAATTCCGGTATCCTATGTGCGTGGTCATGGGATTTGGAATGGCGGAAATGATTTTTTATTATTTAAGAAGATTTGAACAGATATCCATTTTGCTTTCCATGGGAACTATGCTGTTTATTATTATGCTGATCTGGATACAGGTTTCTCAATATTACGATCAATATATCCAGAAGCAAAAGGTGATTTATCTGCAGAAAATAGCCAATATGGATATGCTCACAGAGGCCATGAACCGAAATGCTTACGAGGATATGGTGAAATATCTGGATGAAGGTGAAATTAAACTGAGTACCACAGGTGTGGTGGTTTTTGATCTGGATGATCTGAAAGTGATAAATGATAATTTTGGACATGAAAAGGGAGATGAGGCGCTGAAGCTGTGTTATCAGTGTATCAGTCAGGCATTTCAGAATGTGAAGAACTGTTTCAGAATCGGTGGTGATGAGTTTGCGTATGTATATCACAGTGACGAGAAAGATATGATTCAGGAACGGCTGAAGACCCTGGAGCTGCTTCTGAAAAAAACAGCGAAAACACACAAGCTGGATTATCCGCTTAGTATATCAGCAGGATACGCTTATTATCAGCCTGATATAGATTTTGATTTTAAAGATATTGTAAGGCGAAGCGATACCATGCTGTACCGTCAGAAGCGCAGGAAGAAGATTGCGCGGTCAACTGATCCGGGTCACTTGCTTTCCCGTATGGAAAAGCATTCCACAGAGGAAATTACAGATGAAGTGATCCTGCAGGAGAAGAAATATCAGAGCATGCCCTTGGATGAGCTTTGCAGCGTGATCGCTCTTCTGAGTCCGACCACAGATAATTACCCGTATGTGGTTGATTTCCGAACAGATTTTTATTACATAGCAAACCAGGCTCTTGACCGTTTCTGTATTCCGAAAAATAGTTTTCATAATGTGATTTCAAACCATAAAGAATTTGTATATGAACCTGATTATGAAAAAATGAAGGAGGAATTTGATAATCTTCTTAAAACAGACCGCTGTACACATAGCATGGAATATCGATGGCTGGATCTGAAAAAAGTGCCGGTCTGGATTCATTGCAAAGGATATCTGGTGCGGGATGATAATATGAAACCTCTTTATATGATTGGTTGTATCAATGAGATTGGAGAAAGACAGAAGGCAGATAATGTAAGCGGGTTATTAGGAGAGACAGGATTCCGGGAGTATATGGACCAACAGGACACTCCTCTGGAAACAGGATATCTGCTTCGTATTGGAATTGATCATTTTAAGGAAATAAATGATAACTTCGGACAGGAGTACGGTGACTTTGTGCTTAGGAAAACGGCTGATTGTATTTCCGGATGCCTGTCAGAAGGACAGAAAGTGTACAAGCTTGTGGCAGATGAATTTCTGATTCTGGATGTTTCTTCTGACCAGGTGAGGGATGCAGATAAACTTTATGATAAAGTGAGAGCTGCAACAGACAGATTTATTGAATCTAACGAGTTTAAGGTCATGTATACGGTTTCAGGAGGAATTGTGTCATTTGCGGCATTAGAGGGAAATCAGTATTCAGAAGCCCTGAAGCTGACGGATTTTGCTTTGAATGAGGCAAAGACGCTGGGAAGAAACCGCTGTTATATATTTGACGGAGAAACCTACAGGAAATTTCTTCGGAAGAGGGAGATTACCCAGGAACTGCGGGAGGCTGTGCTCAATGGCTGCCAGGGTTTTACGGCTTTTTATCAGCCTGTATTTGCCGAAGATAAAAAAGTACCTTATGGAGCAGAAGCTTTAATGCGTTTTACTTCTGAAAAACTCGGGATGATTTCACCGGCAGAGTTTATTCCGATTCTGGAAGAAACCGGTCTTATTATTCCGGCTGGCCGCTGGATGATGAGAGAAGCTATGGGAAAATGCAGCGAGATTCGGAAAGTACTTCCAGGTTTTAGAGTGAGTATTAATATTTCCCAGGTTCAGGCATCCAAGTCTGATGTGATCCAGGATATCAGTGCAGAAATGAAAAGAGCAGGACTGCCGCTGGAAGCATTGATCGTGGAATTGACAGAGAGTGACCTTCTGGAACAAAATATCAATGAGAAGCATTTTCTCACAGAACTGAGGCGGATGGGAATCAGTCTTGCATTGGATGACTTTGGAACCGGATATTCGAACTTCCATTATCTCAGTGAGCTGAAACCGGAGATCATTAAGATTGACCGCTCTTTCACTGTGAAAGCAGTTGCAGATGAACAGGAATATTATCTGCTGAATCAGTTCTGCACCATGATCCATAATCTGGATATGAGGATTTGTATCGAAGGCGTGGAAAATGAGCAGGAATGGGCCATGATCCGAAAACTGTACCCGGAATTCACACAGGGATATTTCTGGGGGAAGCCTTGTGAGTATGAAGAATTTATGAGAAAATTTACAGAAAGCAGATTATGAGAAAGCTGGCGTGAATATTTCGGGCTACACCGAGGCTTTTTCATCTGTACAACAGGACTCGCAGACAAGCAAGTGGTGTAGTTATTTCAAACACATTCTGACAGGTAAGAAGAGGAGAAAATCAGATGAAGAAAAAATTTTTCAGGTTGTCAGCAGCAGGATTGCTTTTTTTCTCAGGAATTATGGAGATTGGCTGGCGCTTTTTTAACATGGTGGTCTGCTGCAAAAGAGGGGGAAGGAAAAAGGAAAGAAAGAAATGGTTTGAATTATCTCATATACGGGATAATCATCCCAGAAACGGATACGAAAAGGAATATGATGAGAGCAGGGCATGGTGCGAGACTCAGAAGATGCAGGACTGTTATATCCAAAGCGTGGATGGATTAAAACTCCACGGATTCTATCTGCCGGCAGAGCATGCAAAGCGGTTTGTTATCTTAAGCCATGGTTACAGGGGCAGCAGATTTGGTTCCCTGTCATTTATGGCAAAATATCTCCATGAGCATCAATGTAATCTTCTGTTTATGGAACAGCGATGCTGTGGAGAAAGTGAAGGAAAATATATTACCTTTGGAGCAAAGGAAAAATGGGATGTGCAGCGTTGGGCAATTTATGTGTCCGAGAGAAATGAGGAGAAGCTTCCAATCTATCTGTATGGACAGTCTATGGGAGCAGCCGCTGTACTGATGGCATCCGGATACAGGCTTCCGTCAGAGGTGAAAGGGCTGATCGCAGACTGTGGTTTTCAGTCTATGGAAAGACAGATGCGGGATATGGCTGACAACTGGTTTCATTTGCATTATATTCCTTTGCTTTTGAAGGAAATGAACTGTCTGTGCCATTTTGTGGCAGGATTTCGTATGAAAGATGCAGATACCACAGAAGCTATGAAAAGGAATACAAGACCTGTCCTTTTCTTTCATGGAGAGAAGGATACTTATGTGTACCCGAACAATTCATTCCAGAACTATATGCTGTGCAAAGCACCAAAGGAACTGGTCATTGTACAGGGAGCAAGACATCTGTGCAGTGCCTATGCAGATCCGGAACTGTATCAGCGTACAGTGATGGAGTTTTTTGAGAAATATGATGGCAGTAATTCTGAAAAATAATGTGACTGTTTTCAACCGCCAAAGGCGATTATGAATGATAACAATCCCTGACCGGGACTTATCAGATGCGTTTTGTTAAATGCATGATAAGTCTCGGTCAATTTTATGTAAAGTGTTCATTAAGTGCTGAGGGTACTGGCATTTGGGAAAAATCTGTGCTATTTTTGTCACGTAATAAAAAAGTAATGTTGTAGCTGCCAGTACATTATTTTTAAAATAACTGTGGGCTACTGAACAAGTATGTAATGTTTTTGTACCCGGGAAAAGAGAAAAAACGGGTGATGGAGGTTAAATAAAGTATGACAAACTACTATCCTTTAACAGCAGCACAGAAAATGCACCATAACTGGATCATGGATTACGGTACACAGCAGGTATCCGGTGTCAGTGTTGTGGCGTCTGTACAGGCTGAACTGGATTTTGGATTATTAAAAAAATGTATTCAGATGGAGACAGAACGTTCCGGATGCACCAGAATCCGTTTTACGAAGCCTGATAAAGACGGAAATGTACAGCAATACCTTGTAAAACAGGATCCAAGAGATATCGGATTCAAGGATCTGTCAGGAATGGGAAGCCTTGCAAAAGCAGACGAGCTGATGCAGCAGTGGGCATACGAAACCTTTGACGGTGATGACATTCCCATGTGCGAGTTTACTATGCTGAAGCTGCCGGAAGGATATAATGGTTTCTTTGTACATATGGATCACAGACTGATCGATTCCTGTGGTCTGGTAGTAATGATCGGTGATCTGTTTCAGTTATATACTTATTATAAATATGGAACAGCCTATCCGCAGGAACTGGCAGACTTTGAGACAGTACTGAAAAAAGACCTTGCAAAAGCAGGCAACGAGAAACGTTTTGCAAAAGATAAGAAATTCTGGGATGATCAGCTGGATGCACTGGGCGAACCTCTGTATTCTGATATT
>ENA-ORUI01003666-ORUI01003666.1-human-gut-metagenome-genome-assembly--contig:-NODE-3666-length-10762-cov-7.105165_pt1 | contig 10762 bp, 8 predicted proteins | sample MGYA00242078_ERZ509205 | MGnify/ENA primary metagenome ERZ509205 (study PRJEB26280, sample SAMEA2338828) | human gut metagenome | biome: human gut; feature: human-associated habitat; material: faeces... | reverse complement strand
GGAGGACAACCGGCTCACCTGTACCCAAGAGGGCACCCTCTTTCTGGGGGTGCCGGAGGAGGACTATTTTGACCGGGGAGACAAGCTGGAGGCGGTCTGGTCCCTCTTCCGCCAGGCGGGGGTGGACGCCCGGAAGGAGGCGGACATTCTCCACCGGATGTGGTGCAAGTTCATGCTGAATGTGGGGGTCAACCAGGTCTGCATGGCCTATGCCTGCGGCTATGGCGGCGTACAGGCGCCCGGCCCGGCTCGGGATACCATGATCGCGGCCATGAACGAGGCCCGCAAGGTCGGAGCCTGCCAGGGGGTGCTGGTCACCCAAAAGGACCTGCGGGAGTATGTGGCCGTTTTGGATAGCTTGAACCCGGAGGCCATGCCCTCCATGCGGCAGGACGCCCTGGCCCACCGTCCCAGTGAGGTGGAGCTCTTTGCCGGTACGGTAATTCAGCTGGCGGAATTCTACGGTATGCAGGTTCCGGTGAACCGGGCGCTGTACCAAACAATCAAAGAGATGGAAACAAATTGGTGAAGGTCCGGCGTAAGCTTGACAAAAAAACAAAGGGCGCGGCGGCGCGGCAGAACAAATTCGCAAAAAACGAAAAAAATGATTGACAGGCCACGGGGGAAGTGCTATCGTGAAAGGCAAAGAAGGAATCTAACCCCAAAGAGATGGACCGTGAGGCGTTGAAAATGAATCTGTTTTTCGCGGAACTGAACATCCTGGCTGTCAGCATTATTGGGGTACTACTCGTCGTAGTAGTACCGGAAATAATGCTAAATGTTATGTCCAGGACAGGAAAGCGAAACGCAAACAGCACGCAGGTTTGACGGAATGATCCCGCTTGTGGGGGCCCTTACGAACCAAGATTTGCGGAGAACTTACAAGCTCTTGTGGTTTTAACGTTTAGCACGTGAAAGACCACGGAGCTTTTTTGTTGTTCCAAAGACGAAAGATTCCCGAAAAGGAGGAGAAAACAGCATGGAAATGACTGGTGCCAAGATCTTGATGGAATGCCTGCTGGAGCAGGGGGTCGACCTGGTGTTCGGCTATCCCGGCGGCACCATCCTGAACGTCTACGATGAGCTGTATCATTACAGGGATCGGATCACCCACATTCTGACCGCCCATGAGCAGGGCGCGTCCCACGCGGCGGACGGCTACGCCCGCGCCACGGGCCGCACCGGCGTCGTGCTGGCCACCAGCGGCCCCGGTGCCACGAACCTCGTCACCGGCATTGCCACAGCCTACATGGACAGCGTGCCGATGGTCGCTTTCACCGGCAACGTTGCCACAACGCTGCTGGGCAAGGACTCCTTTCAGGAGGCCTACATTGAGGGCATTACGATGCCCATCACGAAGCACAACTACACGGTGCGCCGGGTCGAGGACCTGGCCGACACGATGCGCGCGGCCTTCCGCATTGCGCAGTCGGGCCGCAAGGGGCCCGTCCTCGTCGATATTCCAAAGGACATCACGGCTGCCTCCTGTGAGTTCACCCCCAAGGCTCCCGAGCTCATCCGCACCGTGACCCGGTATAATGAGGAGGACGTCAAAAAGGCCGCTCAGATGATCAACGAGTCGGAGCGCCCGATCGTCTACTTCGGCGGCGGCGTCCGCAGCGCAGCGGGCTGCCAGCCCCTGCGCGATTTGCTGGAAAAGACCGGCATGCCCGCCACCTACACCCTGATGGCCGCCGGTGTCCTCAGCTACGGTGAGCCGCACAACTTAGGGCTGCTGGGTATGCACGGCTGCTACGCCGCCAACAAAGCCATTGACGAAGCCGATTTGGTCATCGCCGTGGGCACACGGTTCAGTGACCGCGTAGCGCTGAACCCCGACAGCTTTGCCAAGCGCGCGAAAATCATCCAGATCGACATTGACCCCAGCGAGCTGGGCAAGAATGTGGACGTCGATTTAAGCCTGACCGGTGACGCCAGCTACATTTTGCAGGCCATTCTGCCCTACGTCGAAAAGACCGAGCACAAGCTCTGGATGGAGCAGATCCGCGGCTGGCAGAAGGACGACTACAAGCCTGTGGACAGCGACACCGAGCTGAAGCCGCACCAGATCATTGATGAGATCTGCAAGCAGGCAGGCCCCGAGGCCGTGTACGTCACCGACGTCGGCCAGCACCAGATGTGGGCGGCGCAGTATCTGCATCACACGAAATCCCGCGGCTTCCTGACCAGCGGCGGTCTGGGCACAATGGGCTTCGGCTACGGCGCGGCCATCGGCGCACAGATGGCGCTTGGCAGGGATGCCCGCGTCGTCATGCTGACGGGCGACGGCTCGTTCCACATGAACCTGAACGAGGCCTGCACTGCCGTCAGCTACGACCTGCCCATCATCACGGTAATTTTCAACAATCAGGTGCTCGGCATGGTGCGCCAGTGGCAGACGACCTTCTACGAGAAGCGCTACTCCGACACAGACCCGCACCGCAAGACCGACTTTGTCAAGCTGGCCGAGGGCTTCGGGGCCAAAGGCTACCGCGCTGCGACGCCCGCCGAGTTCAAGGCGGCGTTCGCCGACGCGATGAAGCAGAAGGGCCCGAGTTGGATCGACTGCCGCATCGGCAAGGACGAAAAGGTCCTGCCGATGATCCCCGGCGGCGGCACCGTCAACGACATCATCATGGAATGAGGTGACACGCATGGAACAGAACAACAACACCCGGCGGGTCATCAGCCTGCTGGTGGACAACAGCAACGGCGTTCTGGCGCGCATTTCCAGCCTGTTCTGCCGCCGCGGCTTCAACATCGACAGCCTGACGGTATCCGCCACGAATGACCCCTCGGTCAGCCGCATCACGGTCACACTGCGCGGCACCGAACAGGCGCTGAACCAGCTGATTTTACAGACCGAGCGACTTGAGGTCACCCGACAGATCTTTGAGCTGGACCCCGACAAGAGCCTGCAGCGCGAGCTGCTGCTTTTAAAGGTAGAGTGCGACACCCAGAACCGCGCCGAGCTGCGGGAAATTTCCAGCATTTACAAGGCAAAGATCATCGACCTGTCGCCCGACAGCATGATTTTTGAACTGACCGGCAAGCCGGATAAGATCGACGCCTTTTTGACCATGTTCAAGGGCTACAACATTCTGGAGCTCTGCCGCACTGGCGTCACCGCGCTGGAGCGCGGCGGCAAACACGAACACATGCAGAAGCTCGCGCAGGAGGTCGGGGAGGCGCAGCTGCCCCTGCCGGGTACGCATTGCCATTGAGCTGCTCGTAAATTTTCAATGCCTGTAGGGGCGGATTCCATATCCGCCCGCCGTAGCCTGCACTGCACGGGCGCATATAGAATGCGCCCCTACGGATTTTTATTTTCGTTTCCCAATTAAAAATAACAAATATAAAAATTATCAACAACAAAAGGAGACACCACCATGGCTATCAACAAGTACTATGATTCCGACTGCAACCTCGGCGTGCTCGACGGCAAGACCGTTGCCGTTATCGGCTTCGGCTCCCAGGGCCACGCCCATTCCGAGAACCTGGCCGAGAGCGGCGTCAATGTCGTTGTCGGTCTGCGCAAGGGCTCTGCCCACTGGGAGAAGGCCTCCGAGTTCGCTGCCACCCATGAGAACTTCAAGGTCATGGAGGTCGAGGAGGCTGCCAAGGCCGGTGACGTTGTCATGATGCTGGTTCCCGACGAGCTGTGCGCCGACATCTACAACACGCAGGTTGCCCCCTACATGACCGAGGGCAAGGCACTGGCCTTTGCCCACGGCTTCAACATCCACTTCAAGACCATCACCCCGCCGAAGAATGTTGACGTCATCATGATCGCTCCCAAGGGTCCCGGCCACATCGTCCGCCGCCTGTACACCGAGGGCGAGGGCTGCCCGTCCCTGATCTGCGTGGAGCAGGACTACACCGGCAAGGCCAAGGAGATCGCCCTGGCCTACGCCTCCGGCATCGGTGCCGGCCGCGCCGGCATCCTCGAGACGACCTTCAAGGAGGAGACCGAGACCGACCTGTTCGGTGAGCAGGCAGTGCTCTGCGGCGGCGTCTGCGAGCTGATCCAGGCTGGCTTCGACACGCTGGTCGAGGCCGGCTACGCCCCCGAGATGGCCTACTTTGAGACCTGCCACGAGATGAAGCTGATCGTTGACCTGATCAACGAGGGCGGCTTCTCCAAGATGCGCTACTCCATCTCCAACACCGCTGAGTACGGCGACTACCGCACCGGCAAGCGCCTGATCACTGAGGAGACCCGCAAGGAGATGAAGAAGGTTCTGACCGAGATCCAGGATGGCACCTTTGCTTCCGAGTTCCTGACCGAGATGAGCCCCAAGGGCGGCCGCAAGGTGCACTTCCTTGCCAAGCGCCGTATGGAGGCTGAGCTGCCCATCGAGAAGGTGGGTGCTGAGCTGCGCAGCATGATGAGCTGGCTGAAGAAGTAAGAGGAAAACCCTCTCAGGCCGCCTTTCGGCGGCCAGCTCCCCCGAAAGGGGGAGCTTTTGTTGAAAAGGGAATCTTATAGATCCTCCGCGAAAACCTCTCCCTCTCGGGAGAGGTGGCACGGCGCAGCCGTGACGGAGAGGGCTTTATCAGAAAAGAGGATTTGCAATGAGAAGTGACAACGTGACCAAGGGCTCGGAGCGCGCGCCCAACCGCAGCCTGTTTTATGCACTGGGCTACACCCCGGAGGAGCTGGAACGCCCCCTCATCGGCGTGGTGAGCGCTCACAGCGAGATCGTGCCCGGCCACATGAATCTGGATAAGATCGCCGAGGCTGTCAAGGCCGGTGTGCAGATGGCCGGCGGTACCCCCATCCTGATCCCCGCCATCGGTGTATGCGATGGCATCGCCATGGGTCATGTGGGCATGAAGTACTCTCTGGCCTCCCGTGAACTGATCTGCGACAGCGTGGAGACCATGCTGATGGCACACCAGCTGGACGGCCTTGTGCTGGTGCCCAACTGCGATAAGATCGTGCCCGGCATGGTGATGGCAGCGGTGCGCATGGATGTGCCCGCTGTGGTCTGCTCCGGCGGTCCCATGCTGGCCGGTACTTACGGCGGCGAGGAAGTGAGCCTTTCCAAGATGTTCGAAGCCGTGGGCGCTTATAAGGCCGGTATGATCACCGACGAGCAGCTGGAGGACTGCACCTGCAACTGCTGCCCCAGCTGCGGCAGCTGCTCCGGTATGTACACCGCCAACAGCATGAACTGCCTGTGTGAGGCCATCGGCATCGCCCTGCCCGGCAACGGCACCATCCCGGCTGTGTACTCCAAGCGCCTGCAGCTGGCAAAGCACGCCGGTATGGCTGTGATGGAGATGGTGCGCAAGGGCATCACCGCGCGCCAGATCATCAACGAGCGCTCCATCCGCAACGCGCTGACCTGCGATATGGCACTGGGCTGCTCCACCAACACGGTGCTGCACCTGCTGGCCATCGCCTACGAGGCCGGTGTGCCCATCGACCTGAAGCTGTTCAACGAGATCAGCGCCAAGACCCCCAACCTGTGCCATCTGGCACCGGCAGGCCCCACCCACATGCCGGATCTGTACGCGGCGGGCGGCATCCCGGCAGTACAGGCGGAGCTGGCCAAGAAGGGCCTGCTGGACTTGGATGTGCCCACCGTCACCGGCAAGACCCTTGGCGAGAACATCAAGGGTGCCCATATCCTGAACGAAAAGGCCATTCGTCCCATCGAGAAACCCTACTCTGAGAACGGCGGTCTGCAGATCCTGTGGGGCAACATTGCCCCGGACGGCTGCGTTGTCAAGCGCAGCGCTGTCGCCCCGGAGATGCAGCAGCATTCCGGCCCGGCGCGGGTGTTCAACAGCGAGGAGGAAGCCATCGCCGCCATCTACGCGGGCAAGATCGTCCCGGGCGATGTGGTGGTCATCCGCTACGAAGGCCCCAAGGGCGGCCCGGGTATGCGGGAGATGCTCAACCCCACCTCTGCGCTGGCCGGTATGAAGCTGGATAAGACGGTGGCGCTCATCACCGATGGCCGCTTCTCCGGCGCATCCCGTGGTGCCGCCATCGGCCACGTCAGCCCGGAGGCGGCCTCTGGCGGCCCCATCGGCCTGATTGAGGAAGGGGATACCATCACTATCGATATCCCCAACGCCTCCATCACGCTGGAGGTCAGCGATGCAGTGCTGGCCGAGCGCAAGGCAAAGTACGTTGCGCCGGAGCCTAACATCAAGACCGGCTGGCTGAGCCGCTACGCCCGTATGGTCACCAGCGCAAACCTCGGCGCAGTGCTGAAGTAAGATAATATAAAGAACAGGAGCTGCATCCTTTCGGGACGCAGCTCCTGTTCTTTTTGGTGAGTCCAAATGGAATCTTTGCATTTCCACTTTCAGTATATGCGAAATTCAAAAAAGTCAAGCTTACCGCAAGAAAATTACATTTTACGCCCCAAGCTGAAACTCAAATGTATATCCATCCTCGCCGTAGTGCTCATTGCCTACCCAGAGAACAGACCGATCGGTCAAATCGTAGACCACGCTGTGGATGGTGTTGGTGTTGGAGTCGTCGTTGTTCCAGGTGCGGCGGCCCACCGAGGCCAGCAGGTCCATGGCAGCGCTCTTGTCAGCTACGACGCCGTTGGTCTGGCGCAGGGCAGCCGCAAGGTGCTCGTAGCGGTCGAGGCCCTTCATCTCGACGGCAGTGCCGTCGTAGTAGCCGGGCGCCTTGATAAAGTTGGTCACCACCTGCCAGTCGGAGGAATCGGAGAGGGCGTCGGTGTCGTTCCAGAGGACGTTCAGCTGACGCTGAGAGCCGTCGGCGTCGTGGTCGGCATCAGCACCCACCCACTCGAGTACAGCGCTGCGGCCGGTGGAGTCGGCCACCATGTAGTGGAAGCAGCTGCTTGCCGAGTCGTGAAGGTCGTACTGCTCAGCCAGCGCCACAGCGTCCTCCACCGAGTCGGCGTAGTCGAGGATGAGCCGGAGCAGGGTGGTGGAGGTGAGGTCGGGCTTGTCGGTCTGGGTGTCGGTGGGGGTGCCTTTGCCCTCGCCCTGATAGGACATGAAGATGCCGCAGGCCACACCGGCGTCGTTGACGCCGTCCAGCGGCACATAGGGGGCCGCGAGGGTCAGGATTTTCTGGCCGAGGCTCTCTACGTCCTTGTCCTTGTCGAGGCCGAGGAAGCTCAGGTCGATGGTGGAGTAGGAGGCGTGACGACCCTTACCGGGGTTCGTGTAGACGATGGCGGTGTTGGTGGCCGAGAAGTCATAGTTGCGGCCAAAGACCCGGTCGCCGCTCTGGGTGTCTGCGGTAAAGGCCGAGCAGGCGATGGTGCTGGTCTTGATGTTCATGGGGATGATGCCCTTGGTGATGCTCTGGGTGATGAAGGAGATGAGCTCAGGGTCAGTGGATGCGCCGCCCTGGGCCAGGAAATCGTCGAAATAGTAGCCGCCCGAGACGTTGAGCTGGTAAACTGCACCGTCGCGGTGGGCTTCGTCGCGGTCGGAGAGCTTTTTGAGGGACGAGAGGGTGGCCAGCTCGTTGTGCCAGAGGGCGAACACGGCAACGGCCAGCGCGATGACCAGCGCCGCCAGCACGCAGGCAAGGCGCTTGAGGACTTTGGAGAGAGAATGATGCTTCATGGGACCTCCTGAAAAAGTCAAAAGAATATAGATAAAATACTTGAATATTCTACCACGACTTCTGTCGTGTTACAAGACTTTTGGAGATTTGGCCGGAAAATAAAAACAGGCGCTGAACGACAGCGCCTGTTCTGAGAGAGACTTAACCAAACAGTTTTTTCGTATTGTGCATATACACCGACAGCACCAGCCCCACGCAGATATACAGCATGAGCACCGAGCTGCCGCCCGCCGAATAGAAGGGCAGGGTGACGCCGATGACCGGCAGGAGGCGGAGGTTCATGCCGACATTGACGAATATCTGGGCCATGAACGCGCCGCCGATGCCGGCGCAGATGAAGGAGCCCAGCATATCCTCGCTGCACGCTCCGGTGGCGAAGGTCTTGATGATGATGGCCAGCAGCACGCCCAGCACCACGCAGCAGCCCACGAACCCGGCAGAGTTGCCGATCCAGCTCAGAATGAAGTCGTTGTGGGCGTTGGGCACGCTGTAGTACCGGCCGCCGAACAATCCGTTGCCGAAAATGCCGCCGGAACCGATGGCGATCTCGCCGCGCTGCTGCTGGTAGATGATGTTCTTCCAGACGGCTTCGCTGGGTGCCCAGCCGGTGGTGTTTTCCGGATCCACCACGGCCAGGATGCGGTACCACTGGTAGCCCTTGCCGATCTTGTCGCTGAAGAAGGCGAATGCCACAGCGATGGCGGCACCGGCCGCAGCACCGGCCCCAAGAATGTACTTCCAGCTCAGGCCGGCGGCAAACATCATGGAGCAGCCGATGATGCCGTAGATGATGGCCGTACCGTCGTCACCCTGGATATGGATGATGCCGATCGGCACGAAGAGATGGAGCAGCAGCTTGCCCAGCTCTTTCGGCTCGTTGAGGCGGCTGCGGACATTGTTCAGATGCATGGCGAAGGTAAGGATGAAGCTTATCTTTGCCAGCTCGGTAGGCTGGAAGGTGAAGCCGCCCAGTTTGTACCAGGAATAGTTGTCGGTGTCGCCCGCGTTGTAGCCGATGGTCAGCGGGCCGATGGTCACATTGCGGATGACCAGCGTGGGCAGCACGAGGCCCCATGTGAGCACCACATGGACAGGCCAGACATTGACGAGGCTGCGGTAGTCGATGTTGGACAGAAGGATGGCCACCAGGATGCCGATGGCCGCTGCGCCTGCCTGCACCACGGCCCGGCGGTAGTCGCCGATGCCGGTGATCTGGCCGGTGAGCTCATCCACGGCAAAGCCGCTGCCCTGCTTCGCCGCCCACGACGACAGCGCCAGTACCGCCATCGCACTGCTGAACAGGCAGAGCAGCAGGTACATCTTGTCTGTCCGTTTCCAATATCGCTGAATGCTTTCCAAAAAAGCACCACCTTTCTGTATCCTTGGGAAGCCGTTTTCTAAGCATTGCACTCCGCTTACGAAAACAGCTTCCTCGAAACCCCGCCTCACAGCCGGGCATGATCCCCAATATACCTCATTATACAGCAGGGGAGAGAGGCGCGCAAGATGGCCGGTTGTGACAGCTTTGCAAAATCGGCGCAGAACGCTTGACAAAGGCCGATATGCCCTCTAAAATGAAACGTACCGGGGCGGTAAATGGCCGGTCCCCGGCGTTCTTGGAGGAACAGTTTTTACATGAAGGAACAACGCCATCGAATTTTGTGCGCGGTCTGCGCACTGGCACTGGTGCTGACGGCTGTGCTGGCTCCCGCCGCATGGGCGGCAGACGGAGCGGGCGAGGTGCAGGATACGGCAAAGTCTACCCTCACCACGGGCGATGCCGCCGAGATGCAGCAGGCAGACGCCGCTGTGACGGCCCTGACCGGCAGCGACGAATACGAGCAGATGTCCCGGGAAGAAAGGCTCACCTCGGCCCTTGCGGAGCTGGATGAACTGGTCCGGAAGGGGCTGGTGCGCCGGGACTCCATCCGCACCGACGAGGAAAACGGGATAGTCAGCTTTACCTACCGCTGCGGCGTACTGGGCGGCATCCTGCTCACTCTGCCCGACGAGCTGGACGAGATGACCTTTGACGCCGGAGACAACGGCCTGCGCGCCCCGAGGGACATTGCTCAATGCACTCCCCGCACCGCCGAGATGCCCCTGACCGACGATGTCCGGCAGGCTGCGGAGGCCCGGCAGTACAGGGAAAACGCTCTGCCTGAAACGATCGGCCGTGCCGCCATTTATTATGCCTTCGATAATACGGTGAACAGCTCCCGCTTTCCGTATTATTCCTATATGCAGGGCTTCTGGGAAGGCATGGGCCTGCGCACGACGATGAACACCCGGGTGACCCTGTCGGACCTGCGCCGGATGAACAAATATGATTTGTGCATCCTGAGCGCCCACGGTGCCTACTATACTTACAGCTACGGTACTTTCCGGAAGCACACCCGGACCGAGCCCATCATCCTGCTGACAGAAGCGTCCACGCTGTACAAAGACATCATCTACGGCTTTGACCTGCTGGCTCACCGCATCATCAAGCTCAACGGCCTTTACTGCGTCACAGCGGATTTCTTCCGCAATGCGTACCGCTCGGGCCAGCTCAGCAATACCATCATCTACTCCGAGACCTGTGAGTTCCTGGGCGTCACGAACAGCGTGGATGAGTCGATGGCCGAAGCGCTGCTGGCGGGCGGCGCACGGACTGTGCTGGGCTATGTGAACAACGTCTACACGGTCTACTCCCGCAGTATGCTCTGGGATACCATCAACCATCTTGCGATGGGACAGACCATCGGCAGGGCGCTGGCTCATGCGAAGGACACCTACGGCGAGAACGACATCATCTGGTATACGGAGCAGGGCGGACGCCGCCCCCACGCCGCAGCAGCGTGTCTGGTGCTCTACGGTGACGAGAACGCCCGGCTGAATGTGCCGGAAAACTTCTCGCTCGAGGAACGCGCGGAGGCCGCGGAAGATATGCTGGCCGATGTGCTTGAAAGCGCGGCCTGAGCGTTGCACTTTTGACGGAAATAGTTTATACTAAGGGACGGCAGAACAGGACGGCAGGACTCTGCCGTCCCTTTTTTATAGAAACGCATATGAGGTGGGATACCCATGTCTGAATTTATCACCCACTCCCGTGAGGAGACGGTGGCGCTGGGGGCGCAGGTGGCGCAGCATCTTGCGCCCGGGGCGCTCATCGCCTTTACCGGCGGGCTTGGCGCGGGCAAGACG